>Ga0181523_10000040_pt1 | contig 118380 bp, 111 predicted proteins | sample PEATcosm2014_Bin_43_FD_119752 | JGI IMG/M metagenome (GOLD analysis project Ga0181523, IMG submission 119752) | Peatland microbial communities from MTU Mesocosm Facility, Houghton, MI, USA - PEATcosm2014_Bin05_30_metaG | ecosystem: Environmental > Terrestrial > Soil > Wetlands > Peat | place...
GCTTTCGATCCATAAAAGCCTCGTCTTGTCGCAGCAACATTTGGACTACGAGGAGCACGCCTTTGCGATTATCAATGCCTTCGTCTTCGCCAAGGTCCTGCTCGTAGGGGAGGAGCTTCACCTGGGAGGGCGTTTTCAAAATAGGCCACTTATCTACCCGGTTCTATACAAATGCCTCGTCTTCAGCGTAGTGCTCATCTTTTTTCACGCCGTCGAAAGCATCGCGGTGGGAATGTGGCATGGAAATACCCTCGCGGCGAGCATTCCACCTATTCTCGGATGGAAGCCGAAGGGCCTCTTGGCGGTGGCCTTCACATGTTTTGTGTTGCTAATACCGTTTTTCGGATTCCGAGAGATGGCGCGGGTGCTAGGCCGCAGGGAGATGCGGAATCTGCTTTTTGGAAAGAAATGAGTGTCACACATCCGAGCGTGAAGATCAAAGGCTGGGGGGCCGTTCGAACTTCATGCTGGGTCTAGTTACTAGACTTGGCGCGTTGGATTGAGGAAGCGACCGGAACAACCCGATCCCAACGCAGAGAGTAAGACCACCGAGGACTACAGCGAGGCCGAAGCGGCTTCAGCAGACGACAACCGACGCCCTTTGTCGGGCCCGGTTCTGGCTTGCGCTCGGTGCCACTTACTCTCCTGCAGCCATCACGGTCGCTGATCGGCGGCTGTCCAGCGGTTGCTGCGAGTTAGTTCAAAGGGAGGCCGGTGCCACAAGGCCCGCTGGTAAGGTGGCGTTTTGGGTGCGTTAAAACCCCTCCAACCTGTGCTGCGCAGAAATTGTATCGGGCACAAAATTGCCGCTCCAATCGTTGACGGAAAACGCATCATAGGTCGCTGTCGGTTAGGGCGGAGCCGAAGCCGTTCTCTTCCAGCCACTGATAGAGGTGAACCTGATATAGATATGAGGCAAGAATCTCTTCTCCCATTTCGTGCGTCTCAGTGCAGACAAACGGTACCCGTAGTCCGGCCAGCACGGCGATCAACGATTGCGTAATCTTGTTGGGATTGACCGCCGAGTGAGGATAGGGCGATTTGACTTGGCTTAAAGCTGCCGTGACCACCAACAAGCGGTGAGGGTACTCGGCCATCTGCCGCAGGCGAGAGACAAACACCGGGCGCTCGACAGTGAAGGAGCGCACCAGATCCGAGAGATCCTTGCGCTCGACAACGCAGATGTCCTCAAGTCCCGAAATCGAGTAGTCGCCCAGTTTCAGTGCCTTCCTCTCGACTCCGCTGAACCAGCCCGCGAAGCGCGAAAAGTCGAATGGATTCTGCTCACGGGTATCGACCACTATGACTGGGCGAGGCGTCTTGAGCTGTGTGCCACCGCGTTCGGCAAGAACCGGTACGGCTGGAGGCGGGACGGGATTTGCGCTAAGGAACCAGTCCAGAGGAGAGCTGATCAGAGTTCGGCGCCGGGTCATCGCCATCACTTAGGCTGCAACTTTCTCCAGTCGATACTCATGGTGTAATCCACCCAACACTGGGCGAGCCATGACCCGCGAATCCTCTGGCAGCGTGTGTCTGCCGCTACTCGGGAGCGGCATTGGGTTCGCGGGCTCCGGGATTCCAGGACCCAGGCTCGAATGTGGGCGCGATTGATTGTAATGCGCGACCCATTCTTCCAGTAAGCTGCGCAGGTGTCTCTCGCCAAGGGGAATAACAAAGTCGAGGAACTCCCGGCGCATGGTGCCGATCAGCCTTTCGCAGTAGGCGTTCGCCTGTGGGGCTCGCACCGGCGTGCGCAGCACCTTGACTCCGAACGACTGTAGATCACCATCAAGTTTGGCCGAGAAGATTGAGTCGCGATCATGAATCAGGAACTTGTGGCCGTGATCACTAGGAAGGCCTTCACGAAACTGCTGCAACGTCCAGGCGGCCGTCGGATGGGCCGTGACATTGCAGTGCACAATCCTCCGCGTACCAATTTCCATCAGTACGAAGACGTACAACTGGCGAAAGCCTGCCGTCACCACGACTAGGAAATCGCAGGCTAGTAATGATCGGGTGTGATTGCGAACGAAGCTGTTCCAGCGCTGCGATGACGGGCCTCGGCTGCCCGGCCGGTTCGGCCAATAGGCTCCCACTGTTCGCGGTGAGACCAGAATGCCCAGCTTCAGAGCCAACTCGTCGGCTACGCGACCCTGCCCCCAGGTTGGATTTTCTTCCACCATCCGAGCGATCAGTTGACGGATGTTTCTGGGCAACTTCGGCCTGCCGGGGCGCGATTTCATCTTCCAGAACATTTTGAAAAGCCGACGATGCCAGCCGATCAGCGTTTCAGGTTTGACGATCACCAAGGCTGGTCGCCAATTGCAGAACTTCGACCAGAGCACAAGGCTGATGCGAGCGCCATCTGTCAGCCGTCTGGGCCGCGCTTGACGTTCCTGGTAGAAGGCCAGCTGCTTTCGCAGAAGAAGGTTTTCTGCGATCAGAGATGAGCGGGATCGTACTAATGAACCCAGAAAGGCGCTCATTTCCAAACCGATTCTAAAGCCGGCGCCGATGAGCGAGGATAATTGCAGGCCGCCGAACATCGTGTCGGGATTGTAGCCTCCTCCAAGCGCTCGCTCTAGCGGAATTTTACGTCCAAATCATCGTACTGCGGTCCGCCTTCATGCACTGTCGCAAGAGGTCGTAGATATCGTATTTGCAATGAGTTTGGAGGTGCGACGGAATATTAGCGGACCACACCCTTCACGTTTCAAATTTCAAGCCAGAGTCAGGGGAAACGAGTGCACGTCAAGAGGCCATACCCGGTGACGTTGCCCGAGACTTCGGGAGGAAATTTCTAATGCACTGCGGTTCTCAAATTATCCAGAACGAAGCTACGCGACGTAACCCCAAGTACTTACCTTCATACCACGCGCTAAATCAGCACACAAAATGACGTGAATAGTCAGTTATAGGACACTGCTCGGGACAGTGGTTGCCCCCTTTTATCTTCGGCAAGAACTCCGTGAGCCATTTGACCACAGGGTTGTTGGGGAAAGCATAGACGAGGAGCATTGCGCCGATCGTGCCTAGGCACAGGTCATCCCATCAGATCATCCCGGGTATTTTCCCGTGATGTAGCCTTCCAGTTGCTGGATGGTCTGTTCCTGATCCGCAATGATCCACTTCACCAGGTCACCAATGGACACCACGCCCACCACGGTCTTACCCTCCACCACGGGAAGATGGCGAATGTGTTGGTTGGTCATGATGGCCATACACTCGTCTACGGTCTGTTGTCGAGTTACGAAGATCACTGGGCTTGTCATGATCTCGCGGATCCGAGTCTCCTTCGAAGAGCGCCCCATGAGGACAACCTTGCGTGCATAGTCGCGCTCAGAGAGGATTCCGACCAGCCTGTCTTCGGACATGACAAGCAACGCTCCTACTCCCTCTTTGGCCATCTTCTCAATCGCTTCATAGACCGTCTGCTCGGGTTTCACCGACAACACAGCGCTGCCAGCTTTCAGCCTCAGAACGGATTCCACTTTGTCAGTAAGCTTCATGAGCAGACCCGTCGGTCTGCAATACTACCACGCATAGCGGGAATTGGAGGCTGGCATCCGACTGATCGAAGAGCACTCTTTGAGGTCTCTGATGTCAGCTTTGGATTAGACCTAGACAGGTCCAATGGGTGACAAGCCCGTGCCCCACCGCCCTAACCCATATGGGTTCATAGCTCGCACAGATGGTAGACCGCGTCGACTGTTCCCCATGAAAATCCTTTCACGTTGTCCTAATCTGTTGTTTGTTGAAACTTAGAATGGGCGGTTACAGGAGAAGGAGCTTGGCGGACTGCAAGCGAGGGAGCGCAATCGTCTTCGAGCCTTGCGCGATGGTGACGGGACAAAGGCGGAGCCACGGAGTATCCGAAGTTTGCAGATCAAACCCGGGACGCGGCTGATTCGCGAGTGGCAGGGAGAAACCCATCATGTTGTCGTTGCGGCCCGAGGGTTCGAATACCGGGGCAAAACCCATTCCAGCCTGTCCCAAATCGCTCGCCTAATCACCGGCACGCGCTGGTCGGGTCCGCTGTTCTTCGGCTTGCGCCAGGCGCCGTCGCGGAGGGCTGAGAGCTAATGGTTGGCGCCCTCCAGAAGGTCCGTTGTGCCATCTACACCAGAAAGTCATCCGAGGAGGGCTTGGAGCAGTCGTTCAATTCCCTACAAGCTCAGCGGGAGGCATGCGAAGCTTACGTAGCCAGCCAACGCCACGAGGGCTGGCAGGTAATACGCGATCATTACGATGACGGCGGATTCTCGGGCGGGAGCATGGATCGTCCCGCCCTTAGACAGCTGCTGCAAGACATCTCAGCCGGCAAGGTCGATACCGTAGTCGTCTATAAGGTCGATCGCCTTACGCGCTCTTTGAGCGACTTCGCAAAGATCATCGAGATCTTCGACGCCCGGAAGGTAAGCTTCGTCTCGGTCACCCAGCAGTTCAATACCACCACATCTATGGGCCGACTGACCTTGAACGTATTGCTGTCGTTCGCCCAGTTCGAGCGCGAGGTTACGGGCGAACGCATCCGGGACAAGATTGCCGCCTCCAGGAAGAAGGGCATGTGGATGGGAGGGCGAGTACCGCTGGGCTACGACGTCAAAGACCGTAAACTGGTGATCAACGAGGAAGAGGCGAAGCTGGTTCGTGAGATCTTCCGGCAGTATCTACGGCTGAATTGCGTCCGGAAGCTGAAAAGATATCTGGACGACCGTCAGATCCGAAGCAAAGTGCTGCTACACGCCAACGGCAAGAAGGCCGGGGGCAAGTCCTTCTCACGCGGGGCGCTGTACCAGGTGCTAAAGAACCGGCTCTCCTCTGGAAAAGTCGGTCTCTGCTAATACTCTTGTCGAAAACGTGGCCGCTGTAACGCGATCTGGCTCCGAGAAGCCTTGTCGGTCGCGACCGCGGCTGCAGTCTCGCGCCATGCAGTCTGCGTGTCAACTTAATTTGAGATTACGATGCAAAGGCCTGACGAAATGAGACTTACTGTGCTGCTCGATAGTGGTCGGCGATAACAGATGGGATGAGAAGGCTGGTCTCCGAACGGGGATGCTGTACGCTCCCAAGTTTAATCGACGCCCTCGAAGCGCAAGAGATTAAGGAGACCGGCCTTCTCATCCCATCTGGTCGTTATGCGGCTGCCCTCAACAGTGCGGGTGAGTGTTTCGCACGGGCCACGCATGTTTTCGACTCAATCTGCTACCATGGGCCGGTCGGTGAGGTGGCCATGGCCCAATATGTCATAGAGCGGGAGATCCCGGGTGCTGGAAATTTGTCGGATGCGGAGCTGCAGGAAGTCGCCCGAAAATCGGTGGACGTCCTGAAGGGGATGGGCCCCGAGATCAAGTGGCTGCACAGCTACGTCACCGGCGATAAAGTTTATTGCGTCTACCTTGCGCCCGACGAGGAAACGATTCGCGAACATGCCCGCCGCGTAGGTTTACCGGCCAATCGCATCTCGGCGGTGCGGCGGTTGATGGATACCAGCACCGCAGGTTGAATTATCCGTCGCTTCCAGTTCTCAAAGTGGCCCCTGCGCCAGAGTTGAGCGCTTCCTGGATAGCCTGTTCTACGGGCAAGGCCCAGCCTTCCATCCACGCCGTCGTACCGGCGGCACTGCCGAGGGTTCGACGGGCGAATTGCAGGACCTTCTCCAGTTTATGTTGTTCCGCGGGGGTGAGCGGCGTGCCCAGTCGCTCGCGCAGTGCGGCCGCGGCTCCTGCGAAGTGCAGCGATTGCACCGCGTTGGATTGCGCGGCGGCGTTTGCGGCAAGGCACTCCAGCACCCTTGCGATGCCGCGCTTATGACCCAGGTTCTGAAACATCTGGATGCTTTCACCATAGAGCCGCCGGGCCTCGTCACTGTCACCCTGGTCCCAACTGAGACCGGCTAAATCGGACAGGGCGCTGGCAATTCCCCAGCCATCCCGGGACAGGCTGAACGCTGCCAGGCTCTGCTCGTAGAAGGTGCGAGCAGCCGTCAAATCGTTGCTTTCCCGAGCCAGATCTCCCTGGTAGTTCAGCGTCCAGGCGATACCGGCCACGTGACCCACCTGGCGGAACATTGCCAGGCATTCATCGTAGAGCGCGGAGGCGCGCGCCGTTTCGCCTTGCAGCTTGGTCACGTTTGCCAGATTGCTGAGAGCACGAGCCACGTCGGCTGGATCTCCCTCGTCTCTCCAAATGGCGACACATCTTTCGAACAGGAGGGATGCGGTGGGGAGTTCGCCACGATCGCGAGCGTTTACCGCCAAAGCGTTAAGCGCAACTGCAACCCCGCGGTTATCGTTTAACTCCAGACAGGTCTCAAGACTCTCTTCGAACAATTGATGCGCAGAGGTGTAATCGCCCTGCTCGCCTGCCAGGACGGCAGCACAGAACAGCAGGCGCGAGCGAAGTTTCGGACGCGCAGCAGTTCCTTCCAGGGTGAGCAGCCTAGCGATGCGGCCGCGGCCCTCAGTAAGATATTCGCGCGTCTCCCAAAAGTGAAACAACGCTGTGCCCAGGCGGAGGCCCCAGTCAGCGTCGCCGGTTTTAATGAGGTATTCGAGCGCGGCGCGGAAGTTATCGTGCTCTGCCTCGAAACGATCGAGCCATTCGGGATGAGCAGCCGCTTCCAAAGCGCCCTCTTCGGCGAGCACCAGGTAATACGCGGCATGGGACCGGCGAGTGGCAGCTACATCGTCGCTCGCGGCGAGACGTTCGAGTGCGTACTCCCGAATGGTGGAAAGCATGACAAAGCGCGTTTCGCCCGCTGCCTGATCCACCTGCTGCGCCAGGCTTTTGTCCACCATGGAAGCCATGCCGTCCAGTACGTCGAGACCCAGATCACCCGCGGTATCACAGACGGCCTCCACCGCTTCCAGCGTACATCCGCCGATGAATACCGAAAGCCTGCGGAAAAGCGTTTGCTCGGCAGGGTTGAGGAGACCGTAACTCCAGTCAACCGTGCCACGAAGAGTCTGCTGACGGGTTGGCAGGTCGCGCGCGCCGCCAGTCAGCAGGTTGAGGCAGCTTTCCAGGCGCGCCAACATAGCGGACGGCGAGAGCAGCTTGATGCGCGCCGCCGCCAGTTCGATGGCGAGGGGCAGACCGTCGAGGCGAGCGCAGACGGCAGCGACAGCGGGCGCGTTTTCATTGGTCAAGGCGAAGTCGTGCTTCACCGCCCGCGCGCGTTCCACGAAAAGCGCGATCGCGGGAAGACGCAAGAGCATATCCAGTGGCAGCAAGGACTTCGGATCGGGAAGCGCCAGCGGTGGCACCGGAAATTCGTGTTCGCCATAAACGTGCAGCGGCGACTGGCTGGTGACCACGATCTTGAGCTTGGACCCCGCCGAGAGCAGGTCCGATATGACCGGGGCAGCGGAGACGAGGTGCTCAAAATTGTCGAGCAGGAGAAGCATGGGCTGGTCCAGCCGGCCCAGGTAGTCTTTCAGGCTTTCCCGCGCCGACTGATTGCCGGTCTCGCGCACTCCCACCGTTTGCGCGATGGCGGAAGCAATCAAGCCGGGCTCCCCAATCACCGACAGGGAAACGAAGCCGACGCCGGATGGAAATTGCTGTCCGATTTCGCCGGCCACCTGCAAAGCCAGGCGCGTTTTGCCGATGCCACCAGGACCGGTGAGGGTCACCAGCCGCACATCATCCCGGCCCAGGAGCTGGCGGAGCGCAGCCGCCTCCGGCTCGCGTCCGATGAATGCGGTACGCGGCACGGGGAGGTTGCTGGGGCGAGGCTCCGAATGGTAGACGGGTGCATCGGCAAGCCGGTCGCGCACCGCCGCCAGGTCGCGGGCCAGATCCCGGGTGGATGCGTACCGTTGCAGCGGATCCTTGGCCAGACAGCGCTCCACGATCCAAATGAACGGAGCCGGCGCCTGAAGCATTCGGGAAGCAATGCGCTCCGGCTCGTCGCGCAGGATGGCAGCCGCGGTTTCCGCAGCAGTCCTCTTCTGAAACGCAGGAGCTCCCGTGACCATCTCGTAGAGCACCGACCCGAACGAAAACTGGTCGGAACGAAAATCGAGTTTTCCCCCGTTTGCCTGCTCCGGTGACATGTAGCCAAGCGTGCCCACCACGGCCCCGTCCTTACTGATGGAGGTGGCAGCCTCCACCTCGGGCGGGTGGTCGACCGGCAGTAGTTTCGCCAAGCCGAAATCCAGGACCTTGGCGACGCCGTCCACGGAAATCATAAGGTTGTCGGGCTTCAAATCGCGATGAACGATCCCGATTTCGTGCGCCCGCGACAGAGCGTCGGCAACCTGTGCCGCGATGGCGATTGCCTTGCGAAATGGAATGGGACCAGACTCGAGCAACGCCCGCACCGTCTCGCCACGAACCAGCTCCATGGCGATGAAGTGCGTGTTGTCCACGCAACCGAGCTCGTAAATGGTGACGATGTTGGGGTGATTGAGCGCCGACGCGGAACAGGCTTCCAGCTTAAAGCGGGTCAAGGCTTCCGCTTGCGAATGGCGATCGTGCAGCAAAACCGTCTTGAGGGCGACTTCACGCCCCAGGCGCGCGTCTCGGGCGCGATAAACCTCACCCATGCCGCCGGCGCCGAGCTGCTCAAGGATGTCGTACGCGCCGAAGCGCATACCCGGCGACAACGTGGACGGAACGGAATCTGGCGTCAGCGGCGGGCTCAATGAACCTCATTGGCGCAGCGTTGAACAGCCCAGCTGACTGCTCGACGCTACGCGATCACGTGGAATTGATCCGTAAATCGATGCCGCGACGCCGGCACCATCCCTGGATGGGCTTATAATACTCAAAATCGCGAGGGAATTCATGGACATTCGAACACTGCAGCGCCCATTGAAGGAGCAGTATCGCCAAAATCCGGCTAGTTCGCGGATCACCCTGAAGGCACGCGGCAGCCAGACGGATGCGCCGATCACCTGCTCGGTGGATTTGGGCCGAGAGATCTACAAGGCACAAGCCCACCAGGGCGTCGGGGGAACGGGTACCGGTGCGTGCTCCGGAGATTTATTGCTGGGCGCCATAGCCGCATGCGCGCAGATCACCTGCCAAATGGTAGCTGCCGCGATGGGCATACCTACGGAGAGCATAGATGTTACGGTCGAGGGTGACTTGGACCTGCAAGGAACTTTGGGAATTTCCAAAGAGGCGGCTGTCGGATTTGACAGCATCAGAGTGATCTTCGACGTTCGCGCACCGCAGGCAACCAAGGAGCAGTTGAGCGCATTGCAGGAGAAAACAGAACAGTATTGCGTTGTAATGCAAACCTTGGAGCACCCGCCGAAAATAAATCACAGGTGGGGCGAACAGTAACAAGGAAGCGCTCAGTTGCCAGTATTTTCGGGGAGCTTGAGGAAGGTTGATTTAGAGTCTGTGACAGTGGCTACCTACTCCACGCCCTACCCTTCCAACCAATAGTCCGTGCTAAGAACAATTCTGATGGATAGTCGGCCTAAAGCGTGTGCCTTTCCACCATATCCTCTTCGGCTCGGTATTTCTCCGTTGGACAGGTTCGTTCACTGAACGTCGGGGCCGTTCACGATGCGGGTGGTGATGCCAAACTTCCGGTAGCCGTGGAAGACGGTCACATTCGTCGAACACGCGCCCAATCCAAACATTCCCAGATTACAAAGTGTGGTTTCGGACTTCACCGGCAGAATAAACGTCCCGGCATCCCCAACCGCAACTCTGGAATAGTCAATAACAGTTTTGGCGGAGGTGAAGTCCCAATTGGCGGGCAGATTCACCGGCGTCATTTGTTCTCGCAGCGGTTCGCCGGTCTGTTGTCGCAGCCACAGCTCGCCTGTGAATTCCGGCGCGTAGGAGCGCCCGTTAGCAAGACGAAACGTCCAGAATACGTTCTTCTTCTGTGGCACGTGGAACTCATAGACGGCAACGGGCTGGTTCTGCAAGCTGGCAATCCTGCTGAACTTGAATTCCGTTGCGCCCGGCACCTTGAACAGGTCGAGGAGCGCCGGCCCAAACTCGCCACTTGAGCTGAACTGAATGCTGTTAGGAGGATTGGCCGAGAAGCTGCTCGCCGGGGCAGGCCGGCCATCAACCGTGACCTGCGAATAGTTTTCCAATCCCTTCTGGTACGTCACCTGCGCCGTCATCACAGTCTTCGACATTCCCTCGGACGTGGTCTTCTGCTGGACGATGAAATCCGGCAATGCGTGACGGTATTTGAAGGCAAAGTCGCAGAGTTTCGCGATCAGATCCAGCCGGGCATTGTCCTTGGCGATTGCCTGGCAGTTGTCCAGAACAGAGCTACTGGCGGGCGCCTCCTGCGCCCCAGCCATGGGAGCCAGTGCAGCAATCGCCAGCAAGGTCAGCGCGCAGAGACAGGATTTCATCGGGAGCTGGAGACGGCGGACTTTACTGTGGCGCCGAATCTTCCTAAGCAGTGAATCGTATCGCATAAGCTAGCGCTTGCCGAGCGCGATGATCGATGCTGTGTGAATGAAGTTGTCAGCTGTTGGTAAAACGGGGTCAATCTGCGACGACGGGGGATCAGTAGCTGAGCTTCTTCGCTTGCGTCGACTCCGGCACAGCTGTGGAATGTTTAATTGCATGTCGAGGTTGAGCCATCCAACGTCGTCGCACCCAGGTGAATAACAACAGCGCTGAAAACGTGATCAGAACCACATAACTCCATGGCATCGCGAAACCAGTTTCGGGGCGTGTCAGCCGAAGAGGCAATGAGAATTCGGCATTCTGCCCACCCCGCGCGACCTCAATTGCAAGCGTCCAGTCGCCCGCACTCGGCAAATTCAGCGATGCATTTTGCAGGAGCCGGTTCTCCGATTCATCCGTCGCGCGAACAGATTCGGCCGAGTTTGAACTGTTTGTCGGTTGAGCGCGAAGACTGACAGTGGAATCCAGCAATACGTCTTGGGTGCTGCGATCCTGCACCAGCACGTTGAAATCTGACGGTCCAGTTCCGAGATCGCCCGCTGGGGCAAACACGCTCACCGCAAAAGCGCCGGATTGTTCGTGCAGACGAAGCACCTGGTCGTCGTCATCCGAGGAGTTCGAAGCCAAATGCGCGAGTCCCAACCCCATCACGGCAAAAATCAGTAGAAATGAAATTGCCTCGACGGCGCCGGTGCTCAATCGACGGCGCAGCCAGCGGCCGCCGAATGACAGCCGATGCGAAAGCGACACCAGCGCATCAAGAGACGGGGATTCCACCTTGGGCGGCGAGGTGGCACGTTGCTCCTGCGGCCTCGCCTGAAGACACTGGATAGCGATGACAATCGCAGGAACGACGAAAGCGAATCCGCCTATCACCCACATGATCGCGCCGGCGGCAGACTGGTCGTGAAGTGCGGAGAAGCCGAAGAGGCGCGGCATCGTCGCATACGACGGATAGATCACCCGGTCGGAAAGGGCCAGGATCGCTGACAGGGTCGTATTTTGCAGATCGCCGATTATCAGGTAAGGCACGGCCGCCCAGCGCGGCCAATGCGAGCGGCTGGGCCAGGGCAGGATGACCGGCCACCAGAAGACAAGCGCTGCCAGGAAGAAGCAGGCGTGCTCGACCTCGTGCCACGAACTCGAGGCGAGTGCCAATTCATACAAACGCGGCGTGTGCCAGGCGAACATCACCACGCCCATCAGCAGCAGCGCCACAAGCGGATGGATCAGCGCATTTCCAATGCGAGTTGCAACTCGCCAGTTGAGAAACGGCCCGGCAAACTCGCGCGCCGCGAACACCGGCAATCCTCGCACCAGCGGAATGAGTGGCGCGCCCAGCAAGATCAGCGGCGGGGCCACCATCATCAGCAGCATGTGTTGCAGCATGTGTGCCGTGACGATGAAGCCGGAAAATGTATCGAGGGGCGAAGCCAGCGCGATCCAGAGTGAAAGCAGGCCGAGCAGAAAACTAGCGGCACGCCACGGGGGAACAAATGGCACCCCCGCGCGTCGCAGCAAGATCCAGCCGCGCAAATAGATCAGCGCGGTAAAGACCAACGCCAAAGTCGCTGCCGGAGGTACGGACCACGAAAGCAAGACGGCTTGGCTGATAGACGGCATGCTTAGTGAGGACTCATCAGGAGCTCTTAGCTGGCTTCGCCTGGGCTGGCGGTTGCTCGTCACTATCGGCGTTCCAGTCTATGTCCTCTTCGCTGAAGCGGTCGAGCACCTGATCGCCTTTGACCTCGCTGAAGTAGTCCCATACCCATTCAACCACCGCCTCGACCTTCGCGTGCATGGTTGACAGGAGAGCAACGTGCACGCCCAGCCATGCGGTGAAAGCCATCGGCCCTTCTAATTCGTAGCGATGCGCGCCCATTTCGGCCACGGCTGCTCCGCGCCCAATCATGGCCATGATCCCTTTATCCAAATAGGCGAAAGGCGTTCGCGGCTTCTCGGCGATGTCGGCGAGAATGTTCTTGGCAGCCCATTTACCCGACTGTTCCGCCACCGATGCCAGCTGCGGCAGGTGTTCACCGTTCTTGCCGGTGATGTTGGCAAAATCCCCCAAAGCATAAACGCCCTGCAGTCCTGGAACGGTGAGGTCGGGGGCTACGTCGATTCGTCCGCCGTGACCTTGGCGGATTCCCATGTTCCCGGAAAATTCGGAAGCGCGCAGCCCTCCAGCCCAGACTACCGTGTGCGTCGGAATGATCGTTTCATCGCCGAGCACGACGTGATCTGGAGCCACTTCCTTGACCGCCGTATGCAGATGGATCTTGACCCCACGCTGCTCCAGCATCTTGGCTCCGTAAGCTTGCGCTTTAGTGGAAAACGCGGCCAGGACGCAGTGTCCCATGTCCACGACATAGATACCGGCTTCGCTCAGCGGGAGACTGGGATATTCCTCGCGGAGGGCATGATGAATCATGTCCCCCAGTGTTCCTGCCATTTCCGTTCCCGTGGGACCGGCTCCAACGAGAACAAAATTCAGAGCGCCTTTGGCGATTAGCGACTGGTCGCGGTTCGCCGCCTCCAGCACGGCAAGAATTCTGGAACGCAACAACTCGGCGTCGTGCAGCGAATACAGCGGAAAGCTGTGTTTGTCGGCGCCCGGAGTACCAAAGAAGTTGGCTTGCGATCCAGCGGCCAGCACCAGAATGTCGCCGTGATACGTCTTGTTGTGGGCGCTGGTGACGGAGTGGTTGTTCAGGTCGGCAGAGACAATCTCGTCCATCACGACTTCGATGTTGGGATGCCGCACCAGCATGTTTCGCAGGCTATAAGCGACATTGCTGGGCGCAAGAAACCCGGCCGCGACCTGATACAACAGCGGCTGGAACTGCTGATGATTGTGTTTGTCGATGAGCGTGATCCGAACTTCGGGATGCTCCGCCAGTTTCTTGGCGCAGTTGACTCCGGCGAAACCACCGCCAACGATAACCACATGCTTCATTTGAGCAGCTCACTTTCGGATTGGATTGCGATTGCAGGAGAGTAATACGGGTTCTAGAAACTGTACAAGCGCCGAGAACTTCAATCAACTAAGAAAAATACTAGTAGCAATCCGCGGGAGATTCAGCTAGAAAAGCAGCTAACCTCCGCAACGGAAAGTAGTTGCACCTCAATTGGCAGTGTTGTCTCCACCATGCTGCCCGAGAATCGGGAGATGCAGGCGATCTCTGCCAACCTGCCAACCTCGGTTTCGCGCGATGTTATGCAACATGGAGGACAAAATGATCCGGGCCGAGTTGGAGTTGTGGTTCGCCAGCTTCGGATTCAGCGCGGGCCACCGCTGCGAACACTGGGTGCTGTTAGGCAGCTTCCATCGGATTCCGTCTTAACTCATCGCCGGGCGCTTACTACCCCCTATCGGTTCTCGAACAAATACGCCTCACGTAAAGAATGCGAGAGCAGGGCTGAAACTTAACGTTATTCATAACAAAAGACTTGTTGGCTTCGTTTTGCAAAAAAGCTTGTTCGCGAAGGTGCTGGGTCGACGTTCTCATAGCCGAGACTTGGATCTGAGATTGGACGGGCTACCAACTAGGATGCTATGTTTGTTCACCCCAAAAAAACAGTGAGAAAACAGTGAAGAAGCGGCACAAATGGCTAACTCGCAAAATCTAAAGCCGTGGCCAAAAGGAACCAGCGGAAATCCTGCCGGCAGACCACGCAACACCAAACTAACAACTGCCATGCGAGAGTTGTTAGACAAACCGTTCCCTCACGACGAGGCAGGCCGAACCTACGCCGAAGTGATAGCGGAACGTATGGTGCTCGAGGCCTGCCGCGGTAATGTTCGGGCCGCGAAAGAGGTCGCGCTTCGAACCGAGGGGCGACCACCCCGTCGGGTCGCGCCGTAACGTCTTCTCAATCTCCCTCCTCGCCCATGATAATCCAGCCGAGCGGCTCAAATTCTGCCGTCGGATTGACCCGCCTCTTACGTGCTTGCCGCGGAATCCTTTCCTGTGAGCAACCACTCCATTGTCTTGCCGAATTCCTTACTGATCCTCAGCAGGGTGGCCGCTCCCATCTCTTTCTTACCGCGCTCTGCGTAGGAAAGGAACCCTTGGCTCACTCCGACGCGTTGCGCGAACTCAGCTTGGGTCACATCGTAGCCCCTTAGCTCTCGGAGACGTCGGCCCACACCTTTCCAGTCGATGGCGTTTTTTTCAGTGGACACGGTGAATCTCTATGGTTATAATTAATTACTATAGATATCTTGACCAATTAAGCGCCTATGGCAACCGACGATCCTCTCCGCGTTTTTATCGTATGAGCGCGGCTCAAACAATTGCCAATGGAGCTTCACCAACATGTTACCTCCAGCCAACCGAAACTCTCGATTCTTCGCGATGGCACCGTGCTCTTCAATCCGGGGCTTCCAACTTCATGCTGCTGGACGGCTAGATGGTCGCGGTTTTTCCAGTGTCCAGCACGGCGCCTGTTCTTCTAGCGATCAACGAAAGGCGCAGCGGAGTGTACAGCAAAACAAACGCGAAAGGTGTCATAGTCACACGAACAAGCAGCAGATTTCCTCGACGGATTGGCTCTGCTTCCCCGGGACGAGGACCTACGCATTACTTAGATATCAACGAGGTGTCTATGCCTTCTGAGAATCTCGCCAAAAACAAGCTCCAGCTAATACGCTACAACGCTTCGCTAGTCAAGAAGCTTTACCCGAACATCAACCGAGCACGGATCCAAGCCTTAAAAGAGGGGACCAAACAATTCAGCTTTTCTTCCGCGAGTGGAGATGTGATCCAGCTTGAGAATGGCTGGTTTGTACCACACACAGGACTGGTTCGCCTAGCGCGTCGTAAGAGATGTCGCGGTATTCATGTGGAGGCTGTCGATTCACTATGTGACTCTGCAGCTAATCAGTTCGTTCTCAAGGCCACCGTATATCCGTCGAAAGATTCGGGCCGGCTTCGTCGGGTATGGGGACGCTGATCCTTCGAACGTGTCTCTCTTGGTCCGCGGCGCGGAAATGCGGATGGCCGAGACGCGAGCCGTCAATTGCGCTTTGCCCAGTTTGTTAAGTCTCTTCCTTCTTTGGTTTGCGCTTCTCGCTTGGCGTCCGAGAGCGATCGGCGTCGTCCCTGATTTGTGCCAGGGCGCGCTCGAGGAGGAACTCGATTTGTTGATTTGTCGAGCGATGCTCCCGTTTTGCGAGTTCTTCGATCCTCGCTTTAAGGCTGGCTCGTATTCGGATAAGCACGGGAACCCGGGATTCGTTCATTACTAAATCACCAAGAATTTTGTCTTGCCAGAGAGATATCGTAGTGATATCATTTAGATATCAGTGAGGTATGTATGCCTTCCAGGAGTCTCGCCAACAACAACCTCCAGCTAATACGCCACAACACTTCTCTAGTCAAGAAGCTTTACCCCAACATCAACCGAGCACGGATCCAAGCCCTAAGAGAGTTGACCCAACAATTCAGCTTCTCTTTCGCGAGTGGAGATGTGATCCAGCTTGAGAATGGCTGGTTTGTAACTCACACCGGACTTGTTCGTCTGGCACGGCGCAAGAGGTGCCGGGGTATCCACGTCGAGGCCGTCGATTCGTTGTGTGATTCCGCAGCCAATCGGTTCGTTCTCAAGGCCACCGTGTATCCGTCCAAGGATTCCGCCGGCTTCGTCGGCTACGGCGACGCTGACCCCTCTAACGTATCTCAGCTGGTCCGCGGCGCCGAGATGCGGATCGCTGAGACGCGGGCGGTCAATCGGGCCCTGCGCAAGGCATATGGCATCGGAATCTGCTCAGTCGAGGAGATCGGATCGAATCCTGGTCCGATGGCGCCGGCTCCGGATGCCCAAAAGTATCCGCCCAAGAATGCCAACGGAAACGGCAACGGTTCCGGTCACAAGGTGCGCGACCGGCTGTGCCAGATCATTCGCCAGCATCGGCTCGATCCCGAGCTGGTCAAGGCATACGCGGTCGACTTCTGCGGTACCAAAGCCCTTAAGGACGCCACTCGCGAACAAGTTGAAACCTTTGTTCAACAACTTGCCGACGCCGCGGCCAAGGATCACAACGCACTCCTGTGTCACCTCAATAGCTACGCTCGGTCCAATCCGGAGGTGGTCGCATGAAGCGCCAACTTCCGGGTCTTTCTGAGACTGTTACCGAGGCTGGGCCGGCTCTTCCGGACGGTATTTTCCTTGTCCGACTGGAGAGTGCGCAATACCGCTGGCATGCCCAGAAGCCTTTCTACGTGCTTCGATTCTCTGTCCTCGAGCCAAAGCCCTCTGCTGGTGAGGCGGTGATCGGGAGGGTGTACTGCACGACGAAGGCAATGTGGAAGCTGGGATGGTTCCTGCGCGACTTTCTCTACGACCCGGAGCTGCTGAGCACAGACGAAATCGACGAGCGTGCCCTGCGCGGCCTGATCGGCGTGGTGAAGATCAGCCACACCGTGGTCAATGGCATCGCGCTGGTGAACTTCGATGGCTTCGCCCCGGCCAGCCAGTGGGAAGAGCTTTCCACTGGCATGCCTGTCTTGCCGGCAGTCAAGGGAAACGGCACGCAGAAAAGAAGAGCATCGCGATGAACTACAGCTACACCCAGATTTCGCAGTACCTAACCTGCCCTCGCCGTTACCGTCATCGCTATCTGGACGGCTGGCAGGAGAAGGATGTTCGGGCCGCCATGCCTTTCGGCCGCTGCTTCGAGCAGGCACTGGCCGCGCTGTTCCGACACGAAGATCCGACGGCCGTCCTGTTCGAGCAGTGGAGCACTTCTAGGAAGTTGGAATTGGTGTATGCCGGCCATGACACGTGGGACAGCATGCTCCAGCAGGGAGTGCTGTTGCTGGAGCGTTTCGTGCAGGACGGTCGTGTCCAGGTCAGCCGGCCCAGCAGCCAGCAGCAGATCCGGTTCACACGCACACTCAAGTCGGGCAACAGCTTCGTCGCTTATATCGACGCGATCGGCCAGTTGGATGATGTTGCCTGTGTGCTGGAGTGGAAGACGTCCTCTGCCCGATATCCAGAAGAGCCGCGAGGGATAGCCGCACTCGACCCCCAGTTGATCTGCTACTCCTGGATGGCCGGCATCGATGCGGTCGCTCAGGTAGTCTTCGTCCGCAAACGTGCGGTGGAAGTACAGTACCTCCGGGCGACGATTACCGAACAGCAGCGGAGCGAGTTTGAAACCCTGGTCGACGACACGGTCCGGGGGATCGAAGCCGGGTTGTTTCTGCCGCACAGCGGTATCCGGTTTCCCCAGAACCCATGTACCACGTGTCCGTTCCTGGGGCTGTGCCTGGATCAGCGTGAGCTGGTAGACACAGCTCTGATTCGCAAGCCAGGAGTTGATCTTGGTCTGTTTGACGAACTTGCTTACTAAAAATCCGCCGATGCCGCCAAAGCTGAATCGTCGTCGTGCCGAAGTGGTGCTCAGCAGGATCGACGCGATCCTGGCTTGGGAAGCCCGTCACGACAACGAGCGCGACACTCGATTCGTGGAACTGGGAAAGTGCCTGTGCGAGGTGCGTGCAGGGCAGTACTGGCGGCTGGAGAATCTGAAATCGTTCGACGAGTTCCTGGAGCGGCGGTTCCCGGAATCGAGACGGAAAGCCTACTACCTAATGTCGATCCATGAGCACCTGCCGCCGCAGGTAAGAAAGGATCTGAAGCAGATTGGCTGGACCAAAGGAGTGGAATTGGCGAAACTGGCCCGCAAGCAGGGCCAGCGCTTCGAAAGTGCAACCTGGATGCACAAGGCCCGGCAAATGCCGAAAGAGGAATTCAGAAGGGAAGTGGAGAAGGAGCTGACAGGGAAGGACAGCGAACCGTCGGAGCTGATCTACTTCAAGGTCTACAAGAGCCAGATTCCGGTCATTGAGCAGGCGATCGAGACCGCGGCCTTGATGCTGGGCTCAGACAAGTCCCGCGGCTACTGCCTGGAAATGATCTGTGCGGACTTCCTGGCTGGAGCCCACATCGACGGCAGCAATCCGGAGCTCCTGCTGCAGTCCATCTCGCGGTACTACAGGTTCCTGCCTAGGCCACAGCAGCAGATGTTTCTGTCGGCAGTCACATCATGACAAATGGGCCGGGTTCTAAGCGCCCACGAATCAGGCTCGACTCAGAAAGCTACCACGAGCTGCATCAAAGAGTGCTCCAGCGCGACGGCTGGCGCTGCCAATGTTGCGGCAGCATGCAACGTCTCCAAGTACACCACATCGAATTCCGAAGCCACTCTGGCAGTGACCTTGAAGAAAATCTGATCACATTGTGTGTAGAATGCCATGCGCAGCTACATCTAGGCGAAGAATTCCCCACGGGACGAGGCGTTTGACCCTACAAGTCGCTCTCCTTTGGCGACAGGCTGTAGCGATGATGATCCGCACGCGCCGGTCCTGACAAAAGGCCCGGTTACTGGGACCAACTCAACAGCCAAGTTCTCCGGCACGTCGTTTGACTGTTCTCTCGTCCGTTCTTTCTCAGAAGACTCTGGTGAGTTTACGGTCCGCCGCCGAGGCGGTCGAAAAGTGGAAAGCGGTGTTGGCTTTCCAAGCGCAGCGCCTTATCCACGGCTGACTTATACCGTGCCCACCGGCTGGTGTTGATAAGCTTCGCCGCTGCACAGCACCGCCTAGGCGATGCGTGCGAGTTTGTTGGGCAATAATATACTTGCAAAATTCTGCCGCTGATCATTCTGGTCGACGCCATTTACCGAGGTAGCACCGCGCGCCGAGTAGCGCGTGTCGAGCGAGAGCCAGACGTTGTCATTGAAGGCGTAGCTGATATGGCCTTCGACTCCGGGCAGCGGCTGTTGCCGCAAGATTTGGTGGCCGTGATAAGAAGTGCTGTCGGTATAGAAATCGGCATCGCCGTAGACATCGAGTTGCCAACCCTGCTCCTGACCAAACAGGCCTAGCGTCTTGCGACCGTAATTCTTCTGACCCTGAGCTTGCTGGGAATCGGCGCTGAAGGGCAAAAGATCAAGGTTGAGTTTGACAAGAACCTTGATTTCACGAACTTCCGGACATTCGCCTGGGCGCCGCTGGACGCCTCTTCTCGCCCTATGCTCGTGGCCGCCATTGCCGGCGCCGTTGAATTCGAGCTTACTGCTCGCGGGCTGAAAAGAACCGCGCAGCATCCGACGTTTACATAGAAATGTATGGGGCCGTGGACTCGGATGCGGCGGTCAGCTACTCGGACCTATACAGTGGGTACGGCGGTATTCCTCCCTTCGACCAGAGCGTCTTGATGTGGGGTGCTGGGCCTGGCTCGACCACGACCGTCGTCGTGCAAAAGGGACAGCTTGTTGTGGATCTAATTGATGCGAACCGAAGCTTGCTTGGCGGGGGACTGCAAGAGAGAAATTGAGCGGCAATCGAACGAAGCTCGTGAACCAAGTCAACACGGCGGTGGAGAGAATGTTTCAGAAGTACCCAGTCGAGCCAACTAACACGTAGCTGAGCGTACACAAAATGCCGACGCGCAAACTTGTTTGAATGGACCGACTGCTTGGTCAGCGAGTTCATCGCCACGGCGCGGCAATGGGTCAAGGAATACAGCTCACAGCATCCCCCCAGTGCGGCAACTGAGAAAAATACTAGTAGCAATCCGTCGGAGATTCAGCTAGAAAGACAGCTAACCTCCGCAACGGGAAGTAGTTGCACGTTAATGTCGCAGCAGAAAAGGCTGGAGTGTGTGAATGCCAACCGCATCCGAATTTGATTACCGTCGAATATCTTCCACCGAGGCCGAAACGTGTCTGTCCTCACCTTCGAAGCGATGCTATCCGTACCGGCTCGCGATCGCGGCGTTATCTGTCAGCGCGATGCTACTGATGGCGGCTTGCGAGAAGAAAGAAGAAGCGCCCAAGCCGGGTCCTCCGGAGGTCGGGGTGGTCGCGCCGATCCAGCAGGATGTCCCTATCGTCGACGAATACGTCGCGCAACTCAACGGCCCGGTGAACGCCGAGATCACGCCCAAGGTCCAGGGTTATCTTCTCCGGCAGAACTACCAGAATGGCTTCTTTGTTAAGGAAGGACAGCTTCTATTCGAACTTGATCCCCGGCAATACCAAGCCGCGGTAGATCAGGCGAAGGCGGATGTCTCCGTTGCGGAAGCCAATCTGGGTCGCGTCCAGGCTGACGTCGCCAGGGATACGCCGCTGGCCGCGCAAAGTGCGATTCCGCAAAAACAACTCGACAATGACATTCAGGAGCAGAAATCGTGGGAAGCTCAGCTGAAAGCTAAACAAGCAGCCTTAGCCAATGCTGAACTGAACCTTGGCTGGACCAAGGTATATTCCCCAATCGACGGTATCGCCGGCGTCTCCAATTCGCAGATCGGCGACCTGGTCGGCACATCAACCAAGATGGCGACCGTCTCGCAGGTTAATCCCATCTGGGCCTATTTCAACATTAGCGAGAGCCACTTTCTCGAAATCGCCCCAGAGGTTACTCAGATCATTACCGGCAAGCTGAGCCGGGCGGCGACGCGGTCCAACGATATCCAGTACATTCAGGCCAACGATCAGCCCTTTCCGGCCAAGGGTGAGTTCGTTTACGTTAATCGCCAGGTTGGCACGCAAACCGGCACGATTCAGGTGGCGGCGCAGTTCGCCAACCCCGATTCGGTGCTTCGTCCCGGTGGTTTTGGCCGCATTCGCATCACTTCCGGCGTGAATAAAAACGCGCTGCTGGTGCCGCAACCGGCAGTCATCGAAATACAGGGTCAGTATCAGCTCCTTGTGCTCACGCCTGACAACAAGGCGATGTTCCGGCCGGTCAAGGTCGGAGACCGCGTTGGTCCTAACTGGATCATCAGCGATGGATTGAAGCCAGGCGAGCGAGTGGTGGTGGACGGCCTCCAGAAGGTTCAGCAGTTTGCGGCCGCATCGCCGGAGATGGCCAGGGAAGGGGTTCCCGTTGTTCCTAAGCCGTACGCCGCGCCTGCACAGGCGGGAGGGAGCAACTAACCATGTCGAAGTTCTTCATCAACCGGCCCATCGTCGCCATAGTAATCGCCATTCTGATGGTCCTGTCTGGCGTGGTCGCCATGCTCGAGCTCCCTACCGCACAGTTTCCCAACATCGCCGACCCCATGATCCAGGTGAAGGCCACCTACCCCGGTGCCGACGCGCAGACCATTGCCGAATCCGTCGCAACACCGATTGAGCAGCAGATGTCCGGCGTCAGCGGCATGAACTACATGTACTCCTTGAGCGCCAGCTCGGGTGGGGGCATGACGCTTTACGTAGACTTCCAACTTGGGACCGACAGCAACACCGATCAGATTCTGGCCCAGATGCGGAGCGGGCAGGCTAATTCGCAACTGCCTGCCGAGGTTACCCAGCAAGGTGTCATCGTGCAGCCGGGTACGACGGCCCCATTCATGCTGCTCGACCTCTACTCGCCCAATGGAGCCTACGACAACATCTTTCTGGCCAACTACGCCACCATCAATTTGCAATACGCGCTAACTCGTATCTCCGGTGTCGGACAAGTCCAGATATTCGGAGCTGGGCCTTACGCCATGCGCATCTGGGTCAATCCCGACCGATTGGCGAGCCTTGGCGTGACCGTCCCCGATATTGTCAATGCCGTCCAGAACCAGAACAAGGTCAATCCTGCAGGCCAAGTCGGTGGACAACCCGTTCCTCCAGGGCAACAGTTCACCTACAACGTTCGGGCTCCCGGACGCCTGCCGACACCGAAGGACTTCGACGAGATTGTCGTCCGTGCCCAGCCCGACGGCGCTATCCTGCGCCTGAAAGATGTGGCGCGGGTGGAAATGGGGTCGCAATACTATTCCTATATGGCGCGGCTGGGAACGGCGCCGGAGGAAGGGAAACAACCCAAACCTACCCAGCCGGCGGCGCTCATCGCGCTCTACCTCACCCCGGGCAGCAACGCACTCCAGACACGCGCCAACGTGCTCAAATTCATGGACGAGGCGAAAGGAAGGTTTCCCCAGGGACTGGAGTACATTACCGCGCTCGATACCACGCTCGCCGTCAGCGCTGGCATCCACGAAATCTACAAAACCCTGGGCGAGGCCATGCTGCTGGTCATCCTCGTGGTCTACATCTTCCTCCAAGGTTGGCGGGCCACGCTGATTCCGCTGCTCGCGGTTCCCGTCTCGCTGATCGCTACCTTCATGGTCTTTCCTATGCTCGGGTTTTCCATCAATACCCTTTCGTTGTTAGGACTGGTGCTGGCCATTGGTTTGGTAGTGGACGACGCCATTGTCGTGGTGGAGGCGGTGGAGCACCACATCGAGCAGGGATTGTCACCTCACGACGCGAGTATCAAGGCAATGGAGGAGGTTTCCGGCCCGGTCATTGCCATCGGCCTGATTCTCGCCGCAGTGTTCGTTCCGACGGCATTTATTCCCGGCATCACCGGACAGCTTTACAAGCAGTTCGCCGTCACAATCGCTATTTCCGTGCTTTTCTCTGCCTTCAACGCGCTTACACTCAGTCCTGCTCTCTCCTCCATGCTGCTTCGTCCCAGGAAGCCAGCCCGAGGACCTTTGGGCGCTTTTTTCCGCGGGTTCAACAAGGTCTTCGGCAAGGCCACGGATGGATATGTTGGCGCTTGTCATCATCTAATCCGCAAGGCTGGCATCGCGTTCCTGCTGCTGGGCGTGGTGACTTGGGCTGCCGGTTACTACGGCAAGCGCCTGCCGAAAAGCTTTCTCCCTGACGAAGATCAGGGCTACCTCTACGCTGGCCTGCAACTGCCCGATGCGTCCTCACTGCAACGTTCCTCCGAGGCTGCCCGCGTAGTTGAAAAGATCATCATGGAGACTCCCGGCGTGCAATACGTGAGCTCCGTCATGGGCTACAGCATGTTGAGCGGGGTCAACGCTACCTACAGTTCGTTCTTCTTTATCTCCTTAAAGCCCTGGGACGAACGCAAGACTCCAGAGACAAGCTACGATGGCATCAAGGCCCACTTGCAGGAGGCCCTCTCCAAAGTCACGTCTGGAATTGCATTTTCCTTCCCGCCACCGGCGATTCCCGGCGTGGGAACTTCGGGAGGAGCAACCTTCATTCTGGAAGACCGCTCGGGCGGCAGCATTGACTTTCTGGCGAAGAACACGCAGGCTTTTTTGACCGAAGCCCGCAAGCGTCCGGAACTGGCAGGCGTGATGACCACCGCGCTGTTCGGCGTTCCCCAAGTTGGAGTGAAGGTCGACAACGCCAAGGCAATGACCCAGCAGATTCAACTAAGCCAGCTCTACCAAACCGTGCAGACGTTCATGGGCGGTTCGCTCATCAACTACTTCAACCGCTTTGGCCTGCAATGGCAGGTGTACGTCCAAGCCGACGGCGACTACCGCACCAACGCTTCGAACCTCGGCAGGTTTTATGTGCGCAACGCTTCCAACGAGATGGTCCCGCTGAGCACGCTAACCACCACCTATCCGCGTAGTGGCGCCGAGTTCGTCATGCGCTACAACCTGTTCAACTGCGTGCAGATCAATGCCTCAGCAGCACCCGGCTACAGTTCGGGTCAGGCCATGGCCGCCTTGGAGGACGTCTTCCACAAAACCATGCCCCCCCAGATGGGCTTCGACTACAGCGGCATGTCGTATCAGGAGCAAAAGGCCGCGCAAGGAGTCTCGCCCGGCACCATCTTTGCGCTGGCGTTTTTTATCGTCTTCCTCATCATGGCGGCGCAGTACGAGAGCTGGACGCTCCCTTTCAGCGTACTCTTGGGAGTACCTATCGCGGTCTTCGGCGCGTTCATAACCCTTCACTTCCGTCGGCTCGACAACAATGTATACGCCCAGATCGGACTGGTCATGCTCATTGGCTTGTCCGCGAAGAACGCGATTCTGATCGTCGAGTTTGCCAAGTTGGAATACGACAAGGGTAGAACCCTCGTCGACGCTGCTCTTACGGGGGCAAGGCTGAGGCTGCGCCCCATTCTGATGACGGCATTCGCTTTCATCCTGGGTTGCGTGCCTCTGTGGCGCGCCAGTGGCGCCGGCGCCATCTCGCGACAGGTGCTGGGTACCTGCGTGATTGGCGGAATGATGGCAGCGACATTGCTTGCGGTCTTCTTCATCCCGGTTTCGTTCGACGTGGTGGAGCGATTCGGCATATGGATTGGAGGCAAGAAAGAAGAGCCCAAGCCGGGCATCTCTCCGGAGCCGGCGGAAGGAGCCGGAGATGACTAGCCTGAAGATATCCACTGTGGCTGTGCTCCTGCTCGCGCTCTCCGGCTGCAAACTCGGGCCGAACTATCAACGCCCGCCGCTCACTGTCCCAGACCAGTATCGTGGACTGGCTCCCGATCAGGCCACTCAACAGCAATCCACTGAAGACTTCGCACTGATGAAGTGGGCGGCTGTCTTTCAGGATGAGACGCTGCAAAGTTTGATCAAAGAGGCACTGGCCAATAACTACAACATGCGCATCGCCGCGACGCAGATCCTGCAGGCCAGCGCAAATCTCGGCATCACTCGCGCCAATCAGTTTCCGACCATAGGCGGTACTTTTTCCATCGTCAACCAGCAGGCAACACCGCTTTCCACCGGCGCTCCCACGATCGATACCGCCGGCCTGCAACTCAACTATATCGTCGACTTCTGGGGGCAATATCGACGGGCAACGGAGGCGGCGCGGGCCGTTCTGCTGTCCACCGTGTATGGCAGGGATGTCGTCCAAACCACGCTGATTTCGATGGTTGCGCAGAATTACTTCCTGCTTCGCCAATACGATGCCCAACTCGTCTATTCGCAAGAGACGGTCGAGGCGGACAAAGACATCCTGAGACTCAATACCATCAAGTACAAGGGCGGTGACGCCGCCATCACCGACGTCTATCAGGCGCAGGTGCTGGTGCAGCAGGCTGAGGCTGAGGTCATCAGTCTGCAGCAGGCGATTGAACAGGCCGAGAACAACATCAGTATCCTGCTTGGCAAGAACCCACAGGCGATTCCACGCGGTCTTACTTTGACCGATCAGCCGCACCTGCCGGAAGTCCCGGCGGGATTGCCATCGGCCCTTCTGCAGCGCCGTCCCGATGTGCGCCGCGATGAAGAGAGTCTGGTTGCCGCCAATGCGAATGTTGGCGTAGCCAAAGCAGCGTTCTTCCCGCAAATTTCTCTGACCGGCCAGTTTGGCGCGGCGAGCACGGCCATCAGCAGCTTTCTCCTCGGTCCAGCAACCTTCTGGGCGGTGGGCGGACAAATTGCGCAACCAATCTTTGAAGGCGGCAGGATTAAGAGCGGTTATCGCCTGGCCTGGGCGCAACGCGATCAGGCAGAGTTGGTCTACAAACAGACCGTGCTGAACGCGTTTGGCGACGTCTCCAACAGCCTGGTCGGTTACAACGATTCCCGCAAATACCGCGCCAAGATCGAGGAGCAGACGCAAACCTACAGAGAAACCGCGCGCCTGGCTACGGTCCGCTATCAGGGCGGCGTCACCAGCTTCCTGGAGGTCCTGGTAACCGAGCAGGACTACTTCAGCTCCGAACTACAACTGTCCCAGGCCTGGTTCCAGGAAATGCAAAACTACGTCCAGCTTTACCAGGCGCTCGGCGGGGGATGGGATCAGCAGTAGATCGATGTGCGGCAGTGACGGCCGTGAAATCGGTACGTGCAAGGTTGCAGCCCTGGTGTTCGAAGTAAACTAGCCGCGGCTTCGCCGTGTCCCATTTGTGATGACGTTCTTGAACTCCCGCGTGATCCGCCTCGCTGTAGCCAGCATTCTGGGCGGCCTTCTGATCGGACTCGTGGGCGGGGCCTTCCGCTATTGCCTTATTCTCTCCGACAACTGGCGCACTCAGATGATCGCGTGGGCGCACCATTGGCCCTACTTTGCGTGGATGCTGCCCGTCATCGTGGGGGCTGGGGGCGCCTATCTGGCGCGGCTTCTCGTCGTCAAGTTTGCTCCCACTGCCGAAGGCAGTGGCGTGCAGCGCGTGGAAGCTATGTTCAGTGGCGAAGTACAACCCGCCTCCATGTCCATTATTCCCGTGAAGTTTTTTGGCGGACTGCTGGCAATGGGATCTGGGCTGGCTCTGGGACGCGAGGGTCCGACCGTGCAGATGGGCGCATCCTTCGGCGGTCTGGTCTCGCGCTTCCTGCTAAAGCACGACGAAGATCGCCGTATCGTCGATGCGGCCAGCGCGGGAGGTGGTCTGGCAGTCGCCTTCAATGCCCCGATCGGCGGCTCGATTTTCGTGTTCGAGGAACTTACCAGCAACTTTACCCCGTGGTTGCTGGTTTCCACGCTGGCAGCGGCCACGGTAGCGGTGTGGCTCATGCGGATCATGCTGGGCAACACGTTGAGCTTTGTTGTGCCACAGGTGATTCCAACCTGGGTCTGGAGCAAGTGGCCGTTTTTGGCGCTGGGCGCGCTGTTGGGAGTAACGGGAGCGATTTACAACGCGACCATCATGGGACTGCTTCGGGCCGGCGACAAGATCTCCAGGATTTCGTCGCTGCAACGTGCAGCCATCATCGGCGCCGTGGTGGGACTGGTCGCGTGGTTTGTGCCCGGCATGGTCGGCGGAGGCGACAGCCTGACCCAGGCAATTCTGTCGAACCGTTTTGAGGTAGGCAGCCTGGTCGTAATCGTCTTGGTCCGATTTCTAATAGGACAACTGTCCTACGTTGTGGGAGCTCCCGGAGGACTGTTTGCGCCGTTGGTATTGTTGGGTGCGGCGTCAGGCGCGCTCTTTGCGGAAGTGGTAAATCACTTGGCGAGAGGGGCACATCTGGATCCGGTGGCGTGCGCCATCGTCGGGATGGGAGCGCTGTTCACTGCCAGCGTGCGTGCGCCATTGACAGGGATTGTGCTGGCCGTGGAGATGACCGGCCGGGCCGATCTTACCCTGGGACTGCTTTGCGCGTCGCTAATGGCTATGCTGGTTGCGATGCTGCTGCAAAGCGAGCCGATCTATGAGAGCCTGAAGCGGCGCATGCTGTCCCAGCCGACCGCAAGCCGCCCAAATATCGGCGCAGCTTTGAAAGCCCCGAATTGATTCAGAAAAGACTAACGATGGCTTTCATCGTGTGCTGCTGCCCCGGAGCTAGCTCAACCGCAAATTCTCCGACATTGCTGGTCTCGATGCAGAGCATTTTCTTCCACTGACCTTGTCCCAGGTCTGACAATGTCAGAGCCTTCTCGCCCCGCGGATTCCAGATAACTGTAGTCAGAGAGTTTTTCTTTGTCACTACTATCCTACGTTGTAGGACAGGATCGGATAGCGTCAGCGGATGCGAAGTGTTGAGATAGACGCGGTCAGTTTCAGTAGTGATATGCACGTCGCCGGTCTGCGTCTTTTCGCGAAACGAATCGGTCTTGTCGAGATAGTGAATTCCGTCCAGGCCGGATATTGAGGCTTGGGTAGCATCTCCCACATTGTGGTAGGCATGGAGAGCCTCTTCGAAACGCAGCGGTTCCCTACCAGTATTTGACATGATGAGTTCGAGGGCTAATTCGGAGCCATAAGTCACGCGATAAACCAGGCGGAAATCGGCAGCGTACCACTGATGAGTGTCGGACCCGCTTTCGGTAGATAGCTCCACGGAAACCGCTCCGCCGTTGGTATCAATCTTTTCCAGTTTCCATTCCTTGGTGCGGACAAAACCGTGAGCCGGCGCATGATGGTCGTCGGCCTTGTCGCCAAACCAGGGGAAGCAGATCGGCACTCCACCGCGAATGGCATGCCCGTCCTGCCAGAGCGAATTTGCACTGACGAAGAAGGCGTCTTCCTTGCCGGCCGGTTTCCACGAGGTAACATGCGCGCCGTGGAGATAAACCTCTCCCGCCGCGATTGGCGTGGCGATTTGCACCTTTGCCAATCCGCCGCTACCAGCTGATACCTGAGCGACACCAGGTATCCCCAGGCGCCTCTCCAATTCAGCAATATCTGCGGTTTTCATCCAGTCGCCCCCAGTGAGATAAGTTAGAGGTTGAAGGTTGCGACGACTTTACCGGATGTATCGGGCGTTGTCGACAACTGACGGACAACGGCGCTGCGGCAAATTCTTGCAATCATTGTTAATCTCCGGTGAATTGGCCTGGGACGTTGTATAGTGTCAGTGCACCAGCCCGCGGGGCAAGCGATGCCGAAACAAGCCGCACGATTGGGTAATCCGTAAGAAAATCTACCGCAATGTGGGATGCTAACGTTTCTGCACTGGTTCAAGCCGGCAGCTACTCTTGATTTTGAGGTGAAATGAATGAAGGCGACGCAGACTCTGCACGATCTTGGCCAGAGCCTCTGGCTGGACAACATCACGCGTGACCTGCTGGATAGCGGCACGCTGAAGCGCTACATCGACGAACTATCGGTCACCGGGCTCACATCGAATCCGACCATCTTTGACCAGGCGATCAAGAAGAGCGCTTCGTATGATCCGGCGATTCAACAGAAGCTGAGTGAAGGAAAGTCCGGCGAAGGGCTCTTTTTCGAACTGGCGTTGGAGGACCTGACGCGCGCCGCCGACCTGTTCCGCAATGTCCACAACCAGACGAAGGGCGTCGATGGCTGGGTGTCGCTGGAAGTCTCGCCGCTGCTGGCGTATGACACTGCGAGCACGCTTGCTGCTGCCAAGGACCTGCACGCGCGCGCTGCCCGCCCCAACCTCTTCATCAAGATTCCCGGCACGACGCAGGGATTGCCGGCGATTGAGGAGGCGATCTTCGCCGGAGTCTCCATCAATGTGACCTTGTTGTTCTCGCGCGAGCATTACCTCGCCGCGGCCGAGGCCTACCTGCGCGGCATCGAACGTCGTATCGCCGCCGGTTTGAGCACCAATGTCGGCTCGGTCGCTTCGGTCTTCATTAGCCGTTGGGATGTCGCCGTCTCCAAGACCGTCTCTGACGATCTCCGCGACAAGCTCGGCATCGCCATCGCGCAGCGCATCTATAAGGCTTACTGCGATCTGCTGGCCACGCCACGCTGGAAAGCGGTCGTGGATGCCGGATACAATCCGCAGAGGCTTCTGTGGGCCAGCACCGGGACGAAAGACCCGCGCGCCTCGGACGTACTGTACATCACCGCACTGGCGGCGCCGAATACCGTGAATACGATGCCGGAGGGCACGCTGAAGGCGCTTGCCGCTCACGGCCAAATCGGCGGCGTGATGGCGCGGGACGGTGGTGATTGCGAGGAAGTTCTGGCCCAGTTCGGCAAGCAAGGCATCAATGTGGACGAACTCGCTGCCCGTCTGCAGGAGGAGGGCGCGAAAGCGTTCTCCGATTCATGGAATGAGTTGATGAAGGTGATCGAGTCAAAGAGCATGGTGCTGACACAGGGCGCTTAACTCGAACCAATCAATTTGTCCGACAAAGAAGTCAGCCGTTAGCCAACAACATCCGTTGGGAGAAGGAGCAATCATGCAACTGGGAATGGTAGGTTTAGGACGTATGGGCGCCAACATGGTGCGGCGCGTTATGAAGGCGGGACACGAGTGCGTCGTCTTCGACATGTTTCCAAAGGCAGTGGAAGAGCTGGCTAAAGAGAAGGCGATTGGCGCGTCTTCGCTGCAGGATTTTTGTAAGAAGCTCAAGAAACCGCGCGCCGTATGGCTGATGGTTCCGGCGGCTGCGGTGGATGAGACGATTGCCGGCATCCTGCCCTATCTGGAATCGGGTGACATCCTCATTGATGGCGGCAACTCGTATTACATCGACGATATTCGCCGAGCGAAAGAGCTTGCGCCGAAGGGCATTCACTACGTCGATGTGGGCACCAGCGGCGGCGTATGGGGACTGGAGCGCGGTTATTGCATGATGATCGGCGGTCCGGATGTCGCGGTACAGCATCTCGATCCGATCTTCAAGACACTCGCACCCGGCATAGGAAACATCGATCGCACTCCCGGTCGCGAGAAGGCTGGCGGCACCTCGGAAGAAGGCTACCTGCATTGCGGGCCGAATGGCGGCGGTCACTTCGTCAAGATGGTGCACAACGGCATCGAGTACGGCATCATGGCCGCTTACGCCGAGGGGCTGAATGTAATCAAGTCAGCCAACATCGGCAAGAAGAAAGGCGAGGTCGACGCCGAGACCACGCCACTGCGCGATCCCGAGCACTACATGTACGACTTCAACCTGCCGGATGTTGCCGAGGTTTGGCGCCGCGGCAGCGTAATTGCTTCGTGGCTGCTTGATCTCACAGCTTCCGCACTCATCGAGGATCCGCAGCTTTCGAAGTTTGCCGGACGCGTTTCGGATTCGGGTGAGGGCCGCTGGACGATCAAAGCCAGCATCGACGAAGGCGTGCCGAGTGCCGTACTGACGACCGCGCTGTATGAGCGGTTCAGCTCACGCGGGCAGGCTGACTTCGCCGACAAGCTTCTGTCTGCTATGCGCTATGAGTTTGGCGGGCATTTGGAGAAGGCGGCGGGCAAGTAAGTCGCAGTGATACCCAGGTTAGCGCCAAAGGACGGCGCGAACCTGGGGCACCGGAGCGAGGGCATCGGAGCGAGGGTTCTGGTTGTGGCCAACGAAAAACAGATCCCTCGTCGGGCTAAAGCCCTCCTCGTGATGACAGTTCTTCAGATTCCTGCATCCTGCTATGCGCCTTACTGGAGACGACTGGAACGGTTATGAAGGTTGAGATTCTTCCTGATGAAGCCTCGCTGGCGAAGCGTGCAGCGGGGGTTATTGCGGCTGAGGCTCGGGGGGCCGTGGCGGCACGCGGGCGCTTTGTGATGGCGGTAAGCGGCGGCAAAAGTCCATGGGTGATGTTAGCCGATCTTGCTGACGAGGATGTTCCGTGGGCTAATGTTCACGTCTTCCAGATCGATGAGCGTATCGCTCCCGCCGGAGACCCTGATCGCAACTACGTACATCTCCGCGACAGCTTGTTGCAACACGCTCCTATTCCGCCAGAGCAAATTTATGCGATGCCAGTAGAGCAGCCGGACTCGGAGGCCGCAGCGAGGCAATATGCTCAAACGCTGGAAGGCGTAGCCGGCAAGCCTCCAGTGCTGGATCTCGCGCATCTCGGCCTTGGCCCCGATGGCCACACGGCATCGCTCATTCCCGGGGATCCGGTACTGAACGTGACCGATCGCGACATTGCCGTCACCGGCCTCTACCAGGGACGTCGCCGCATGACGATGACCTATCCGGTGATCAACCGCGCGCGCAAGATCATGTGGCTGGTGAGCGGCAAGGACAAAGTAAACGCCTTCCCCAAATTGCGGGCGGCCGATCCCTCGATTCCCGGCGGCCGAATCAGCCAGACGCAGGCACTTCTGCTGGCCGATCGCGACGCCGCGGGCGAGTAGATAACAATCCGCACCCTTGCAAGTCGCATTGGGTCCCAAGGATCACCAAGCGCATCTATATGGACAGCGGTTGACTTACCGGCTGAGGCTGGTAGAGTTAAGTTGATCGCTGTTACTTCAGTATGGGGGCGTCACGGCTTCGACGGAAGTGATTGCGGTAAAGAGGCATACCGGAGTGCATGCATCCGTAATCGCGTGCAAAAACACAATTGCCACACCACAAATGGCATACGCAGCTTAATTAGTTAAGTTGCCGCTCTCCTCGGCTTTGCTCATGGGCTGAGAAAGGGCGTCGCACAGTGAGCTGGCTGCGAACTCTCCACCTGTGAGTTCGTAGCGAGATCATCAGGTTGGCTGGCTGCGTTTCTTGTCCGCTCTGAGCGTGGCCGGCGAGAGTGCCGGGTAACTCCGGCGCATGAACGTGACTAAGTATGTAGGCTCTTTACTGACAGCATTTTCGGACGCGGGTTCAACTCCCGCCGCCTCCACCATTCTAAACAAATGATTTTAAATGGTTTATAAAATCAGATTGTCTCGCGGGCAATAAGCGTGTAGACTTTCGGCCATGCTGAAGGTCTGGCGACGCCATCTGAAGACATGCCCGCACCGCAAGGGTTCGTACCTGCGCTGCAAATGTCCGCTCTGGACAATGGGTACGCTCGATGGAAAGTTCATCCGTCAGTCCCTCGATACCTCTTCCCTGGAAAAAGCCGCCATTGCAATTCAGGAATTAGAGCTTGGCAAGCGCGAGAAGGTCTTTCTCGAAGAGGCGTGCAAGCGGCATATTGCCCAAGGCGAGGCGAACGGACTTTCTCACGACACGTTAAATAAGCATCGGTTGATTCATCGCGAGATGAAGGATTATTTCGGCAAGGTCGAAGTCCGGGCAATCACGCCGAACGATGTCGCGAAGTTTCGGGAGACGTGGAAGGTTTCGAATGTCACGGCTCGGAAGAAAATCGAGCGGCTCCGTTCGTTCTTCCGCTTCTGCATGGATCGGGAGTGGATCAAGAAAAACCCGGCGAAAACCCTGAAATTGCCAAAGGAATTATCCATTGAACGCAAGCCGTTCGAACCGGCTGAGCTTGAAAAAATCGAGTGGGCAATTCCCCTCTATTCAGCCAAAGGAATCTATGGCGAAGGGAATCGGGATCGGCTCAAGGCATTTGTGGCCGTGCTTCGATGGACGGGATTACGTGTCCGTGATGTGGTTCAGTTGAAGCGCAGCCAGGTCGTCGGTGATCGAATTATTCTCCGGACGCATAAGAACCGCCAGCCGGTTCAAGTCGTCATGCACGAAGAGGTCAAGGCTGGGCTGGAATCAATGAAGGGATCGGGAGAGTATTTCTTCTGGTCTGGCGAGGGAAATGCGAAATCGTGCGTAGGGGATTATCAGCGGAGCCTCCGGAAGCTCTCGGAATTATCTGGGGTCCACATCCATGCGCATCGGTTCCGGCATACGTTCGCTTCACAATTACTCATGAAAGGCGTCCCGGTTTCTGAGGTCGCGGCGATTCTCGGGAACAGCCCTCGAATTGTCGAAAAACATTACTCTCAGTGGATTCAGGCGAGGCAGGACGCTCTCGATGTAGCTGTGAAAGCAACCTGGGCCTAATAAGGCCAACCATGGTAAGAAAGGCGCTTCTGGGAAGCATAATGCGCTCGGTTGGTGAGATTGAGAATTAACGCTGTTGCTGACGTGAGAAATTTGCCCTCGGAGGATTTGGATGATTGGGGATGTCTTGAGCGGCGAATCTAAGATTGCCGCAAACGTCTCTCACTTTTTGATCGTCAAACTTCTGATGAACATGATGGGCAAATTCGTTCCGGATTTGCCGTAGACGGCCGCATTCTTCGTACTCCTCTTCGGAGAGAAGCCCTAGCGAATATGCAGCAATGATACGGGCCGAAAATGTACCGAGGGGCGCGTTGAATCCTGAAATGAGTTTCTTTGTCTCTTTGGTGTCAATGAGAAATGCGAGGATTATCTTTTCAAGAAGATCGTCGAGCATGGCCGCAGAGACGAGCGCTGCGCCGCGATCCGATTCTTTATTCAATTCCTCAAGAAAAGCGTTGAATTCTATGAGGTGAGGGTTTTCGGTACGAAACCGATCTTTGTTCATCGAAGAACTCCTCTTGAGTCTCGGGTATTGATTTTAAACAGTTTGCCGATTTTGGGAATGCAAACCGATATTCTTAATTCTCTTAAGAGGGGAGAGTTGAAATCAGCCGGTAGATTGAATAGGCGAGGAGTGGGCTGAGAGCGACGCAGAGTTTGAGGCGCATAGGGCCTCAGTTCAGGGAGGCGAAGAATTCTCCCAATCGGGCAGAGGCTTTGAATTGCGGAACGGGGTCGAGCAGTTTCAAAGCTGACGTGAAGCTGTTGGTCAAGCTCCACAATGTCCGGGGAGAGAACTCTTCGTACTGAGGGTTGAAGTAGCCGTCGTGGATCGGACGGAGCAAATGCCTGGGCAACGCAAGTTCTTCGTCCAGATATGCGTCGTAGATGATCGTCTTGGCTTGGCCGTCGGTGAGCTGGTTGGCTCGCCATCCTTCAACCTGCTTTCGCATGGGGTCGAAGTTTCTCTGCATCCGTCCAAGGCCCATATCAATGGCGTCTTGGAGGTTGAAGTGCTTAGAGTGTTTGGCGAGGACCGGCGTGAAGTCGCCGTGGAACGCCATGTTGTCGCAGACAAAGACCCGGTAGCCTACGGTTAAACCGAGGCGCATGGACTTGTCGTTGGCGTTGCGAAGTCCGAGCGAAAACCGGCAACCCTCAAAGGTCGTTTCGAGATCCAGAATCCCAAAGAGTTTCATGCCGTCTTCGGTGACGGCGTATTCATCTCTCACGACGTTGATGTGCCGGAACGAAAGCCCTTCGATCACCTGGCGGACCAATTCCGCGTGGGCAATCGGTTTGAAAGTATCTGTGGGTTCGGGTGGAAGAATCTGAGCGAGTTCGGGGCGATTGAGCTTGGAAGCTCCAACGTGGGCCATTAACCCTTCCATTGCATTCTCCTTGCGGAGGAGTGATCCGACTCGATGTCACGGAGACCGCAGGCAGGACTTCGTCTTGAAGAGGTTCAGACTTCACAGCGGGGTGAACAGCACAACAGATATTGATAGCGGCGACCCTCGGCCAGCGCTGTCACAACCGATTTCGAAGAACCCGGCGGTTGCTCCCTCCGCCCTTAACCGCTTAAGGAGAATCAAAATGAAGAAGTCTCATGTGGTGGTGTATTCGGCGCTGCTGTTGCTGTTGGGCAGCGTATGCTGTCAAGCGCAGCAAAGCTTGACGTCAACCAGAAATGGCGATTCCAACGCGGGCAGCCAATCCGTCAGTAATGTGGGCGGCACGGGTACACAACGAACGCAGCCTCAGTGCTCGGCCCTGGCCAGTCGCCTACCGGGGAGTATTGCTGGTCCTTGCAAACCAGTTTTGGCCGGTATGCAAACTCAACAACTTTCAAAACGATCTTCCCCGTGACGATGGAGCAATTTACGTCGAGTTTGTTGTCCCAGGCTCCACGTGTGAAGCCTCGTTCCCCCCTTTGTACGACCCCCGTCGCCATCAACCTGTTTGGTTCCGTCACCGGATACTATGCTGACACAAACGCGGCCCTTCACGGCTTCGTGCGCGCTCCCTGGGGCAACATCACCACGTTTGACGGCCCGGGCGCCACGTGCCCCGGCTACTTTTCCACTTGCACCTGGCCAGTCGGCATCAACCTGCAGGGCGCGATCACCGGATTTTATTGTGACGCAGTCACGTGTCATGGCTTTCTGCGGGCTCCTGGCGGTACCATCATCGCGTTCGATCCTCCCGGGTCGGTATTCACGTTCTTTAACGTAGGCGGAATCAACTTGGAGGGGGTCGTCACGGGGTCGTACTCGACGCCAACTTCCTAGGACACGGCTTCCTGCGGGATCCTCGCGGCACCTTTGTCGAGTTTGACGCTCCGGGCGCCGTCAATGGGACTTCTCCCAGTGGCATCAATGACGCGGGGGAGGTTGTGGGGACCTACCTTGACGCAAACTACGCGGGTCACGGCTTCGTGCGCGCCACCCGACGGCACCATAACCCCGTTCGATCCCACAGGCTCCATCTATACCTCTGCCAGCGCGATCAATCTCGAGGGGGACGTTACCGGGTGGTGGCAAGACGCAAGTTTGGTGGTTCACGGCTTCTTGCGGAGCAGGCACGGAACCTTTACGTCGTTCGATGTCCCGGGTTCGATGTATCAAACTCAGCCCAACGCCATCGACGCCGCGGGAGCGATCACAGGATTCTTCCAGGAGGCGAGCGGCCTTCACGGCTTCGTCCGAGCCAACGACGGTACTTTCACGACCTTCGATCCGCCGGGCTCCGAGGACCCAACTCCGATACTATGGCGAATGGCATCAACGCGGCGGGGGTGATCACGGGATGGTACATTGACCCGAGCTTCATAGGTCACGGTTTCCTGCGGATCCCGATCCTGGGATTCGCCGGGTTCTGTAAAAGGAGATGTCAACGGAAACATCTGCGGGCGGCAACGGCTGCACTGGCGGTAGCGGCTGCGATTCTCTCAGGGGTCACAGCCGCCCGATCGCAAAGAACGGGAACCGGTGAAACCGCCGATCTATACTGTACTGCTACACGCTTACCGGCGGAATACGCTCCGCCGATTTTCATCCTTATCGACGTCGTGAGCATCTCATCCATAATGTGCACCAGTGCGATCCAGCCCGGTGCTCTTAAAACCAGAATTCATACGAACGAGGAGTAGCAGTGCAAAAGCGCAAACTTGGAAGAAGCAATCTTGAAGTATCTGCCATCGGCCTCGGCTGCATGGGGTTGAGTTTTGGCTTCGGCCCGGCCGTGGATAAGCAGACAGGAATCGCATTGATACGGGCGGCCGTCGAGCGCGGCGTGACATTCTTCGATACGGCGGAAGCTTACGGGCCGTACGCCAACGAGGAACTCGTAGGCGAAGCTCTCGCGCCTTTTCGCAAAGATGTAGTAATCGCCACCAAGTTCGCCTTCAAGTTCGACGCCAGCGGCAAACAGGTTGGCTTGGACAGCCGGCCGGAGCACATCAAGCAGGTTGCCGAAGCCTCGCTCAAGCGCCTCAAGACCGACGTCATCGATCTGTTCTATCAGCATCGTGTCGATCCCGAGGTGCCGATCGAAGATGTGGCGGGAGCTGTCAAGGAGCTGATCCACGAAGGCAAGGTCAAGCACTTTGGGATGTCCGAAGCGGGCGTGCAGACCATCCGTCGTGCCCATGCTGTCCAACCAGTCACTGCACTGCAGAGCGAGTACTCGCTGTGGTTTAGAGAGCCTGAGGCGGAGGTAATCCCAACGCTCGAGGAGCTGGGAATCGGATTCGTTGCTTTCAGTCCTCTCGGCAAGGGTTTTCTGACCGGCAAGATCAGTCACGAGACACAGTTCGCGGAAGGCGATTTTCGCAACATCGTTCCTCGTTTTACGGCGGAGAACCGGAAGGCGAATCAGGCGATGGTGGATATGGTCGGCAGATTCGCGGAGCGGAAGAAGGTGACGCCCGCGCAGATCGCACTTGCCTGGCTGCTGGCGCAGAAGCCGTGGATCGTGCCGATTCCGGGCACGACGAAGCTACATCGACTCGAGGAAAACCTCGGGGCAGTTCACGTGAAGCTCTCGCCCGAGGATGTTCGCGAGCTCGAAAACGCCGCGTCGAAGATCCCGACGCAAGGGGCCCGGTACCCGGAACACCTGCAACGGATGGTGGGACGGTAACATTGGGTCGCGCTGTCATCCAAGAACAGCGGACGGCACGAGACATCGGCGAGGTCAGGCGACCCCGGTCAGCCGGTCAGAGTGTGCTCAGATGTCCCTTGATGGCTCATGGGACGGAAGGAACAGATGGCCTTCAGAACAGCGGTAACCGATTGCTGACTGTTTCACGAGAGGCGTTCTGATCTCCGCAGACAGGACACTTAACGGCTGGAGTGCTGGAGTTCTCTTGCATACCTCTTCCCTAGATCGGGCAGCGCAAGAGAACCGCGAAATGGGGGCGGATGCGTAATCCGGCTCCCAGCTACGAAAGCAGCTGAACTGAAGGGATATTCTTGTACCAAGTGGACTCACGCGACTGCCCGCTGAATCTTTGCGTGGGTAGGTGTTTGCGATGGGATGCGTTGCCGAGCGCGCGCAGCGCGAAGGTTGAATCCCCAACCAGGCAGATTAGATTCGGTGTTCGCGGTGGCGGCGCATTCCAGGATTGCTGCCCTTGCTTTGCTTCAGCTTGGGACGCGCTTCATTCACGTCGATGAGTTGCCCGTCAATGGTGTGGCCTTTCAGGCCGGCAATCGCCGCCTGTGCTTCCGCGTCACTACTCATCTCGATAAAAGCGAAGCCTCGCGGTATTCCGGTATCTCTGTCCGTGACCAGCTTCACCGTCAGCACTTGTCCGAAGGCTTCGAAGGCGGCCCGTAGGGTCTGCTCCGAGGTATCTACGGCTAGATTGCCCACAAAAATGTTTTGCATTGCGGTTTCTCCGGCTGCAGATCAGCCTCTCTAGCGGAGTACTACAATTCGGCGGGCGGCAGCTGAACCTCGCCCTTGCCCTTCTCACACGGTGCCAAACGCGCTACTCATCTGTAGACGGGCGATTTCAACATCGTCCGGCGTCGGAGGACCGATTTCAAGCATCGCATTCGTATTCGGGTTGCAGCCAGTGCACATGCTCTGATTCAGCATGATCGACTGCAACAGACGGGAAAACGAACGGGAGTGGTGGCCATTACAGAAGCGCGGTCCATCCGACCAGGCGAGACGCGGGGAGTACTCGCAGATCAAGCTCCAGTATTCCCGTGCCCCATTCCAAAGCTTCAGGAATTCCAGGGCGCCATCGGGCCCGATGTGATATTCGACCTTCACTCGACCGGCAGGCGATGACTGCGTCAGGGCATCCCAGTTGAGGACCACGGCGCTGTTCAAAAGCTGGTTGAGCGGTTGCGGCGGGCCGGAGGGCGCGATCGGAGTCTCGGCTTTCATCGTTCTCCTTGGTGTGGGCGTATAGCCGAAAGCGTTCGGCGGGAGTGTCAACAGTCGCTGTTGGCGCTTCCCTGCCGATCAAGTTCGCTTTCTGGAGCAGTCGACCGCTTGTGATTCGGAAAAACACTCTCCGAAAACTGCGGGAGAGCGCCGGTGAGGAAATTGTGAGCTATGACTTCTTACCGCCTTTTGCGGAAGAGCGAACGCTGCAAGATAGATCAATTATACGCTGGTGGATGTCATCGAATTTCGGGTACTGGGCTAACACGGAGTTAGCCCAGTGCCGATCTCTAGGAAAATATCTCGCCGGGCATGCGAGACAGCGAGCGTTTCGGTAGCGTATCGCGGACGATCCGCGTCAAGATTTTTCCGCCGGAAGCCATTTGCTTTCGCGCGATCTTGAGCTTGAGCGCCCGTTCGATGGAGCGCAGTTCAGCGATCTCCGCACCTGATACCAGAGTGGAAGCGCGTCCGGCCAAGCCCATCCTTCCGGTACGTCCGACGCGATGGATGAAGTCCTCGGGAATCTGCGGCAGATCATAGTTGATGACATGCGCGACATTGTCCACGTGGATACCACGCGAGGCGACGTCGGTAGCTACCAAGACCTGGAACTTACGGTCCTCAAATCCACTCAAAGCGCCGTTGCGCTGCGATTGCGAGCGGTCGCCGTGGATCATGGCCGCAGCGAATCCGTCGCGCACCAGGGTCTTGGCCAGGCGCTCGGTTCCGCGTTTGGTGCGGGCAAAGATCAGCGTCTGTCCCTTCTCCGAATAGAGGAGCTGGCGCAACACCTCGGCCTTGTCCGCCTGTGGGACTTCGAAGGCTTGCAACTCGACCGTGTCGGCCGGCTTGGACGTTGAGCCAAGAGCCACGCGGACAGGCTTGTTCATGTACTCGTTGACGAGGTTGGCAACCGAAGCTTCCAACGTCGCTGAGAAGCACAGCGTCTGACGATCGCGAGGCAAGGCCGCGACGATGCGCCGAATTGCGGGCAGAAAGCCCATGTCGAGCATGCGGTCGGATTCGTCCAGCACCAGGACCTTCACCTGGCGAAGATCGACTAGTTTGCGGCGGAGATAATCCTCCAGCCGTCCCGGAGTTGCAACCACCACGCTGGCGCCCTTGCGGACAGCCTGGATCTGGCGCTGCTCGCTCATGCCGCCGATGACTAACGCTGCGGGAGGCGCTTTGCGCTCGTCGCGCAGCTTCTCATATTGCTCATGCACCTGCATGGCCAGCTCGCGCGTGGGCACCAGGATGAGCGCGGATACTCCGCGCGCTAAAGCACCAGCGGCAAGCCGTTCCAGGATCGGAATCAGGAACGCCAAGGTCTTACCGGTGCCGGTTTGCGCAGTTGCTAATACGTCCTTACCCTCTAGCGCGGGAGGTATGGCGGACGCCTGGACCGGCGTCGGGGTAACGAAATGGAATTGTGCCAGCTTCTGCTGGAGCCCAGCAGATAGGGGCATTTCTTTGAATTGTGTCAAAACGATTTTTTTCTTTCTGGAGGGCGTCTCGCGAAATTGCATACGAGATGCGTGTCGCGAAGATACTACTGAAGCCGCTCTAATTTATTCGGCGCTGAAACGAAACGGAAGCAGGAAAGGCGGGAAATCGGATCGAATAGCAGATCGGATGTCGCTTGCAAGCGGCCGTAGCCAAAAGCGTCTACTTAGGACTGTATCACAGTACGCGCGAATGTCGCGAACGCACCAACTTGGATGAGCAATGCTACTTGGCGAAATCGTGGAAATCGAAGCCTTGAGGCTGACCATCTTCGTCGTGGACGATTTCCAGATCGGCGACCGGCTGCGTCTCTACGTTGGGGGTATCCGGGCTCCCCGGCTGTTTGCGCTGCGCTTTACGCTGCGCTTTCTCCGCCCGCTTTTCCTGGCGGGCACGTTCTTTCTGTCGCTTGGTGAAAGTTGTACGAGAGCTTCCTGCCATGATTTATAGGATACCAATTAAATTTGACTAATTGTAACTTTGAAACGATTCAATATCTGTGACGCTCCTGCTGCAACAACGAGGCACACTCGCCTCGACACTATGAGAGTTGCGCCCGGAGAAAAGTGCCCGCAGTTCCAGTGGGCACACCTTGCCCTAATTTTCCGCGGAGCCGACAGCAATCTGCTCTACACTCGTCACCGGCTGACTCTCTGAAGTCTTGCCCGACCCTCCGTTTAGCTTCCGTGCTGCTGCAATACGCCAGCCCGCCTCTACAAAGCCGTTGCGTTGAGGTAGAGAGGAGCAGCTGTCCTTGATCGCCCGGCGCATGGAATCTGCCCACTGCATGCCATGCTCTTCGGCAATGTAAGAACCCGACACGGGATCGAGGTCGAGATAATTTGGCTTGCCCACCAGGAAGGCGACGACCTGCTGAGGCTTTTCCCTCTTGATTTCATCGCGCCAGGCGATGCAGGCGCGGTGATCCATGCGAATGTCGAGCAAAACCACGTCATAGCGGTCGCGGTGCCAGATTGAAGTGGCCTCCAGCAAATCGTTGGCCCCTACTACTTCAACTCCGTGTAATTCCAGAACCTTCTTCCGCAAGGCACGGCGATCCGCGTTCATATCCATTAAAAGGACGATGGTCTTGTTGAAAGGTCGGGGAGTCTGCACTCGTTCCACATTCATCAATGGTAACCTCGCGCGAAACACAGCGGGACTAAGCTGCCGGCTTCAGGAGAAACTCTCGGTGCCCCGGAGAGCGCGGTGAATGGTAATGCCGTGTGGCTTCCGACCGCTTCGTTTGGAAGGACAGAAGGAGTCATCTCGAGTGTTGCGAGATGACCCGATTATACGCCCTGGGCGAATCCGCATGCGGACGAGTGAGTGCCGGCAGCAACTGATGGCTTGCGCCGGTTGGTCATCGTTGGTCTGCAGATAACTTGCATTACTCGACCGGGATCTTCGGTACCATTTTCGTGAAGGCAATCGATCCAGCTGCCACCGAGGGAGCAAGAAGTGTAGTCTTGGCAGGAGGCTTCGCAATTGCCTGCAGCTCCGTTCGCGTGAAGGCCGCGCCGCAGACGCTACAATTCCACTGAACATGCGACATGGGTTGACGATTCGCGGCACCTGCCAACTGCCATTTTCTTGACAGCTCGCTGCTGCATATCGGGCAGATCTTCTTCACGCTGTTCCTCTCTCCCGGGGCTCGTTTGATGTTCTACTCACAGGAACGATGGCGACCTTCGACTCGAGGCCGCTTTCGTCAAGCAGACCAAGGACGCGCTTTGCATGTTTCCTTGCACTTTCTTGTGTCCGAAACCTCTTCACTCGCACGGCAGGCCCGGGCGACTCCATGAACTCAACGCGATAGTAAGTCACTAATGTCCTCGCTGGTGCGCAGTTTTGATTCGCTGAAAATCAGCCGATCACCTTATTTGCGCGGTTCTTTCGAGCGGCAAGGTAGGACTCTGCTGAGAGCCAGTCCTCAACCGCACGGTCCTCAGTACCACCCCGACGCTGGTAAAGCTCGTGAGCGTAGATTCGGATCTCATCGTCCGAAACAGGATGGACCTCTACGGGTATCGCCGCCTGCTGCTGCCGTTGAGAGGTCGGATTTCGCTGTTTTGAGGATGAGCGGGGAGGCTGGACCTGGAATTTCGGGTCGATCATCTAGGCTCCTCGATGTTATTGACTAAGAAAGGGAAAACTTCAGAAGGGCTGACTTAGTTTCAGAGATCTGAATAGGGATGAAGCATCCTTAATCAACATCTTATGCTGATGATATCGTCGTGTCAACGCGCGAGCAATCAGGCGTGCAATATTGACCATGATGAATAGTGGCGCATGGCTACTACCAGGCGCAACTTTGGGGGATTCTGAGTGTACTCTTAGTCGCCGGCATCGACTTTCCGACTCAAGCCCAACTTCGGAGTGAAGGCTGCCCTATGGCGTGAGCTCGAAGACGGTGCCGTTCCCTCCTTCATCTTCGGAGGTTGTGCCATACAGGTTGCCCTGCGGGTCGAGAACCAGGCCGTCGACCGGGCCGAACCCGTCGCCTCTGTCCATAAACTCATAGAGCAAGCTGTACGTCCAGCCGCCGGAAGAGGGCGAGAGCTCGAAGACCGTACCGCAGCCATACTCGCAGATGATGCCACCGTTAAAGGTTGTCCCATAGAGATTTCCGGAGGCATCTCTTACCAGCGGACCGACCGGGCCTGCAACTCCAGCAAACCCGCTCGTCAAGTTATAGAGGGTCGTGAAAATCCATTGCCCGCCGGAGGGCGCCAGTTCGAAGACTGTCCCATTTCCGATCGGGCCAAACACCGTGGCGCCATAAAGATTTCCGGAATTGTCGATGATCATGCCAGCGTATGGAAAGTTTCCGTTATTGTTGCCAAAGTTTTGAAGGATGGTTTCTGTCCAGCCGGAGCCCGATGGCGAGAGTTGAAAAGCCGTGCCGAGGCCTGTGTTACCTCCGAAGTAGGTCGTCCCATAGAGATTGCCGGCCGTGTCGAAGACCAAGCCAGCAGTTGGACCGCCTCCGTCGGGTGGGCCCGCGAAACTGTAAAGGACACTTTCGCTCCAGCTGGAGCCGGTGTGCGTCAGCTTGAAGACAACTCCGTCGTTCGCCGATCCCCCAATCTGGGCGGTGCCAAAAAGATTGCCCGCGTTGTCAAAGATAACTGGACTGACCGGCCGTCCTCCGTCGCTGTGCCCAGTGAACCGGTACAGGATGGTCTCGGTCCAAGGACAAGTAAAACTCCTACAGAAGTTCGGCGGTGGCGAGAGCTTGAACACGATGCCGCTCTCGTTGTCTCCTCCATATTCTGTGGTGCCGTAAAGGTTGCCGTCAGGACCGATAACGACTGGGGCATAAGGACCGACGCCATCAGTCCCACAGACGAAGCTGTAAAGCGAACGCTCAATCCAGCCGGAACCTGAGTGCGCCAGCTCGAAGACCATACCGCATCCGTTTACGCCGCCCATGGTTGTGGTGCCGTAGAGATTCCCGGCGCCGTCTCTGACCAAGCCGGCGTAAGGTGTCGAGCCGTCTGGCCTGCCGGCAAAGGGGTGCAGAACCCGCAAGGTCTGTGCCCCGGCCGCGATGGCCGTTACCAGCAGGAAGAGAAGGACAGCCATTCGTGCGAATGCTGAACTCGGACATTGCTCTAAGCGGCCCATAGGGATTCTCCTTTCCCAGCGATGTTGCGAGCCGTCGCGGAAGAAATCAACTTAATTGTGCATTACGGTGCAAGAGCTTGAAGACCGAGGTCTTATTGAGGTGTGCTGGGGCGCGAAGGTGGCTGTCATTTTGGGAATTGTAGTTACCTTCGTATCAGCTGTAGGCGCTTTCCTCTCGAGGGACATGAACTCGAAGAATAGAATGGGGGATGGCCGGAGCCAGTCTCCGGTGCCGCGAAGCCCGCTCTGCCGCGCCACAAACGGTCGCGAGCGGGCAGCGGCAAACGCTCTTTGAAAACTCGGCGGCTGCTATACCCCGGATCCGCCGGTGTAGGGTCATTCGACTGCCATCGGCGTTTGCCTCGCTCCGCTCAGGGTGACATGGTTGAGGTCGGTAATGCCCCGACAAGTCCTTTGTCCGCAACGCCTTGCCTGTATCCCATTTGGGCACAATACTTTGGCAGGAATTCGCCAAACCATTGAGCCGCAATGGTTTATGTGCAAAGCTAAGTACCATGTTATGAATACTTTGCGATAAAGTCTTTAGAATCAAGACCAAAAAAATGGGGGTGCGATTGTCGAGTTCCCGGATGCATGGGCCGTCCAGCCCGAAGGTTCGACGGTCGCACACCTGCTTTGCCTGCCGACGTCCCTTTGCGGTAGCGTGATTTAGTACCTGCTTTCGGCGGGATCACCCGCTGCGAGGAAACGCGATGCCGCAACGATCGTCCCAAGCCTTGTCTGAGATTCGCGATGTGCTCCTGGAGACGTACGCGGTCAACGACGCGATGAACCAGCTGATTCTCGCGCAGCTCGACCCGCGGGCGTGGCGCGCCGAGGCTCCCGAAGCCAAGGATCACGGTCGCACGATCGGTGGGATCTTCGCGCATCTTCACAACAACCGGCTCACGTGGCTGAGGAATTCCGCGCCGCATTTGAAGTGTCCTGCGCGGCTCGATCCCGAACGGTGCACGATGAAGCAGGCTGCAGTGGCGCACAAGAAGAGTGCGGCGCAATGTTTGCGGATGCTCACCGAAGCCCTCTCCGACGATCCCAAGCGCAAGGTGACGAAGTTCTCGCGCGGGTGGCTACGAAAGTGGCCGGCGGGCGGGACGATGTTCGCCTACATGTTTTCGCATGAGGCGCACCATCGAGGCCAGATCCTGATGCTGGCGCGTCAGCTCGGATACCGGGTTCCGGTCGAAGATGCCAGCGGCATTTGGGACTGGGACAAGCTGTGGAAGCAGCACGGCTTCGCGTCTCGTCCGCGGTGAAGACGCCGCGCGCGGTTTGTGAGGGCAAGCAAAAGCGACAGCCAATCGTCAACGCGGCGAACCCGCGCGAGACTGTTTCTGGCGCCTATTCTCACTGATTGACGCACAACGCTGCTGCGCTATTCGTGGCTTTGCGGTTCGTTCCCGTTCAGCCGATAGACCATCGCTGTCTTGGTGCAACCCAGGGCCAACCAATCCTGCACGTCGCGTTGCAGCGACACGTAGAACTGGGCAGCAAGTTTCTTCTGCTTCTCAGCGACTTCAGCTCGATCGGCAAACTTCACCTGGAAGGCAAACTCTCCAACCAGGGCTTTGTGCTCGCCGCGCGTCCGCCATAAGCCAATATCGCACTTAGCGACCATTCCTTTGCCGAAGTCCAGCTGGCCCAAAGGCAGCAGAAGCTCTTCGACAATGCCGCCATTGACGAGCGATATCTTCTCGTCATCGGATTTCTTCAGATCGGCCAGAGCCGGAAACACGCGCGTCAATGTAACCAACGACGCCTTGTCGGCCTCGTGCAACTGGCTCAAACCGAACTGGCAATTGTGGGAGTACAGAATGCGGTAGCCGCCGACCTGATCCTTCAGCGGCAGCGCTTCCGCTTTAAACTTAATGCGGTACTTGCCGGCAATCTTCGGCCTGACGTCCACCTTGGTAGCCGAAGCCTCGTCGGGGTGCCGAAATTTGAACACGATCTCAGGATCGCCCACGGGAAAACCGTCCACATACTCAATGCGCCGACGCAAGATAAAGGCGTTGTTGTAGAGCCGGAAATCGGGAGTATCGCCGAAAACGATCTCTCTAGTTTGCGGCCGCAGGCCAGCCTCGCGATCAGCAATGAAGCCCACCCCGACCTGCTTCGCCGTCTTCTCTACCAGCTTGCCAAAGTTGCGGAAGCTGTCCACCGAGGTGAAGCGGTCCGGCTTGAGAATCAGTTTCGCTTCCAGGTACGTAACCCTGTCCAATGGAGCCCCATCGGCATAGGTCCCGGTTACAGCTGGAGCCGGAGCCGCAAGGGGAACTGTGGCCGTCCCACTCTTCTTCTTCTTCTCGTCTTTGCTGGCCTTGCCGGCCTTCTTGTCGTTCTTGCCCATGCTTGCCTCCGTCATCGTTGCAATTTGACGAAACGAATCCCACTCAGGCATTTCTTGCCGAGAACGCTGCGCCGACTACACTCCGGCGATGCCCTTGTTCACGAGCACTCGCACGACAACGCGCCGATTCTGTGCCTGTCCCTCAGCCGTGTTGTCGTTGCCGACCTGCCGGCTTTCGCCCATTGCGCCGGGAGCGAGCATCCTCGTCATCGGAATGTGGCCCTGTTGCAGCAGAATGTTGCTGACATTGTTAGCGCGGTCTTCGCTGAGCTTCTGGTTTAAGGCCACGCTGCCAACCGACGAGGCATATCCCTTAACCTGAATCATATAGCCGTTGACGCCCTGCGCCTTCTGCGCCAACGCCGTCAACTGGGAAATGTACTGAGGGTCGACGCTGACCTTGCCGTTCCCAAAGTACACGGTGACCTCGTCCATGATGTAGTAGTCATCCAGTTGGCCGAAACGCGCGACCGCTGCATCGATGGCCGCCTTGTTGGCGGCGACCGCTTTCTGCTGCTCCGTCAGCTGGGCTTGCTGCTGCTGCAAAGCTTCGTTCTGCGCCTTCAGAGCAGCGTTCTGCTGCGCCAGCTCCTCCTGGTTCTTTTGCGTCTGCACCTGGGTTTCGTGGAGGCCGGCCTGAACCGACTGGGCCTGCTCCAGATCGTCGCCCTTGAAGGAGACCTTGGTCGCCACCAGCTGGTTGTCAGCGTTGTACATTCCTTCGACCTGAACGGCAAGGCCGGGAATCAGCGCCGCCATCGACATCTGCTTGCGGCGAGCCTTGAGCACGCCCTGCACCTGGCCAACCTGCGTGCTATCGGTCAACAACACGATGACCTTGGGCGAATCCGACGTCTGCAAAATCATGGTGTCGCCGTTGCGCCCTTTGATCAGCCCCTGGACCTTTACGTTCTGGGCCCAGCTAAGTAAAGCAAGCGCAAACACGGACGCTACCACCAACAACCCAACTCTAAGTTTCTTTGAATGGCTCATAAATGTGCTTCTCCTCGATTTCCGTTTGGAGTCAGTTACAGACAGCGCCCACCGCGGTTTAGCACAGCGATGGCGTCGCCCAGAACTCTGTTTCCGGTGTAGGTTGTTTGTAACACTCGCTGAGTCCGGCTTGCTACTAGCAAAATCTCTAGTCTGGCCAGAAATGGAATTCGAGGCCCACGGGTCGGCAGCGGGGTCTGCGGCTGGGTTAGCCTCCAGTTCAACCACCCAGGGCGATGGCTAAACCCACCATGGCGGCGCCTAGTAGCACCATCGCAACGCCTATCCGCCATGGATGCGGGGCGGCATATCGCCCGAGCGCGTAGCCAGCCATGAACAGCAGGATGATCGCAATGCCATTAGAGACATGCAGCGCCCATCTGGGGTTAGTCATGAAGGTGAACGGGATAATCACCGGCAGAATGGATCCGAAGGCCAGTAAGAAGACCGCTCCAGCACCTTGCAGATCGTGCTTGAGAATCGGAGGCCGGTACGGCGGCTCTGGCATTTCCAGCAATTTCCGATGCAGTCGTTCGTACTCCTCATCCCGTATGTTGGCTGCCAGAAGAGGCGGCAGCACGCTCCCAATGATCTCTTTTGCCTCTTGTGGATCCTGGGTCGCCCGCACCTGACGCATGAGCTTGATATTGTGACCACGCTCGCTGAGACAGCCGAGGATGTAGAAGACCGCGTCAATAAGTCCCCACACCACACTGCAGCCAATGGCTCCCCAAAGCATGGTGTGAACCGAGCCCTGATCCATGCGCGTAAATCGAAGAGCGCAGGTGAAGGTGAGAACGATGATCAGCCCAAACAGGACCTCGGAGATTCTTTCCAGCGGCTCCAATACCCTCTCAAACTTGGCCATCGATTACCTTTGGGCAATAGGGGATTCACTACAGGACTGCGGGAACTGCTGCCGGGTCTCAACCTCCGAAGCGGTCGATCAGCAGCCCATGCCGCAGGCCGCGGTCGCTGATCGCCATCTTGTCCTTCTTGAGCTTGTCCATCACGGTCTTCACGATGCAGGCCCCTGCGAGGATCACATCCGCACGCTTCGGCTGAAGACCGACGATCTTGCGCCGATCGTCCAACGAACTCGTGCGATACAGCTCGATCTGGCGGTCCACCTCGGCGCGCTCCAGCACCGACCCTTGAATAACGTCGGGATCGTACTTCGCCATCTTGTGTTTCACCGCGGCAATGTTGGTGTTGGCGCCTCCCATACCAACCAGCGCGTCGGGCGAGGACCTTCCATCCAGCCGCGACAGGTCACTGGCAATCGCATCCAGCGCAGCCTGCAGTTGTTCCGGTGAAACTATGCCGCTCAGGCCGTAATCTTCCGTAAACCGCACTGCACCGACATTCAGGCTGAAGCGCTCGTCGACCGTCGAACCGTGTCCAAAGGTGAATTGCGAGCTGCCGCCTCCGGTGTCGAAGATCGTCAATGAGCCTTCGGACAGGCCAAGACCTGACTTCACCGCGATATACGCCAGCCGTCCTTCTTCCTCGCCGGGGATGACCTCGATCTTCACGCCGCAGCGCTTCTCAACCGCGTCGATAAACTGCTGGCTGTTGCCCGCGGTTCGCATTCCCATCGTTCCGACAGCGGCCAGCGCGGTCACGTTCTTTTCCTTCGCCCCTGCCGCCATCGCTGCGATCGCGGAGACCGTACGCTCCATCGCGTCCGGACTGATCTCGCCCGTCTTGTCCAGGCCTTCGCCCAGCCGCGTGACCTCCGCGCGGTCCACGATCGTGTGCCACGTGCCGTCGTCGCGGCGTTCGCTGATGTTGAACTTGACAGAATTGGTGCCGACATCGATCACCGCATAGAGTGGCATCGTTCGTACCCCCTTAAGGGAGACTCTGATTAAGTCCGGGTTTGAAGGGGACGCCCTTCAGGCCGTCCGTAAGCTCAGCAAAATCGTTGCGGCTTTAGCCGCTGACAACCGTGCCGCCGGCTGAACTGGCTGCTGAAGTCGTTCTGCGAGCGTTTTGTATCAGGGCACGACTTCGGTCGTACCGTTAAGCTGTTTATGTCACGTTTGAGCCGGCTTTAGCCGGCAGCACGACTCAATCACCCGCTCATCCCAACCAACTGCTTCAACCCGCGCGGATAGTTAATGTTCTCGAATCCGCCGAGCCCGATCTTACGCACGGTGGCAATCACGTGAGCCGCATCTGCGAGTTCCAGCGCGACGGTGCGTGTGGTCTTGCCGTCAGCGGTGACATCGGTCATCTCTGCCATGCAGCCGTCGACCGTATATCGGGCGCGCTTCTTGTGGACGTTGACTACTCGCAGGCGGTCACCGGGCTTGGCCAGTTCGTCGATGAATTGCTCGAGCGTGTAGTCGGCGCGCGTCAGAGCAGGCGCAGCGATGCCGAAGGCGGCGAAGACCTTGCTCACTTCGGCAGCAGGCAGAGGGAAAGTTCCTTTCATAACGGGCATCCACTGCTCCAGGCCATCTGCGTTGACCTGCTGCAGCGTCTTGATGTCCATCAGCTTGTCGCGGACCTTGACGTTTTCATTCGTGGCCGGCGCAAGAAAGTAGATTTCATCGGATTCCACAATATCTTTGGCTGTGAGCGCAGCGAAGGCGGCATCGGCGGCGCCAAAACTGTCGCCGAAGGTGCGCCACTCCCAGCGCGGAATGATTTTGTCCATATCTTCTATGTACTATTCGGCGGCCAAAAGCGCCACTAGATAAATTGACAGTTATGGCAGGTTGCCTTCCAGAATCAGGACTTCGATACCATTGGATTCATGCATTCCCGAATCTTTGCATCCCTGCTGGCTGGCGGCGACCGCAGGTCGATAGGAAAGTCGAACCAGGTTGTGGCGGCAGTGCTGCAGAGACCCGCCAGCTTTCCGAAGCTTCTGCAGTGTATGTGGAGTGACGATCCTCTTGTCAGCATGCGGGCGGCTGACGCGGTCGAGAAAATATCGGTCTCAAGACCAGACCTTTTACGACGGTTTTGGGCCGAGTTACTCGGTTTGGCCGAGGAAACGAGTCAGCAAGAACTGCGCTGGCATTTGGCGCTTATTATGCCGCGGCTGCGACTCAGCGCAAGCAGCCGCAAACGAGCTGTTGAGACGTTGCGTTGCTATCTCGCTGACAAAAGCTCGATTGTGAAGACGTGCGCGATCCAGGCGCTGACCGAGCTGTCATTCGGCAACCCAGCCATGGAGAAGGAAATGGTGGCACTGCTGGAGCATTTCTGCGTCACTGGTACGGCCGCCATGAAGGCGCGGAGCCGCAAGCTGCTGCAGCAGCTGCAGAAAAAGAAATCGACCGGCTGAGCCGAGTGCGAAGCGCTGGAAGCGAGATTCTATTTCGGCAGAAGAACATTCCCCACTCCTCAGCCTCCGTGTCCTCCGTGCCTCCGTGGTGAAAATGAATTTCGCTACTGCGCGAATGTTTTCTCCCGCTGCACGTAGTGCTTCTGGAAGTAGTCGCGGTATTGGCCGCTGCGCACGTCGTCCAGCCATTGCTGATTATTGCGATACCACGCGATCGTGTCCGCCAGGCCGCTGTCAAACTGCACCTGCGGCCGCCATCCCAGCTCGCTGCCGAGTTTCTCGCAATTGATCGCATAGCGCAGATCATGGCCCGGCCGGTCGGTGACGAACTGGATCAGTTCCTCGCTTCTTCCCAGCGACTTGAGGATCAGCTTGGCGACATCGAGATTCTGCATCTCGCAGCCGCCGCCGATGTTGTAGACCTCGCCCTCGCGTCCGCGTTGCAGTACCGTATCCAGCGCGCTGCAGTGGTCCTTGACGTGGATCCAGTCGCGCACGTTGGCACCCTTGCCATAGACCGGCAGCCGTTGGCCCGCCATCGCCTGCGCGATCATCAGCGGAATGAATTTTTCGGGGAATTGATACGGACCGTAATTGTTGGAGCAGCGCGTGATCACGCCAGGAAACTTGTGAGTGTGAACGTAAGCGAGAACCGCAAGGTCGGATGCCGCTTTCGTCGCCGAATACGGGCTGTTGGGTTGCAACGGCGTGTCTTCGAAGAAATGGCCTTCATCGCCCAGGCTGCCGTAGACCTCGTCGGTCGAGACGTGCACGAAGCGCGGCACGCCAGCCGCGCGGCACGCTTGCAGCATGTTGTAAGTCCCCTCGACGTTGGTGCGAACAAATGCGGACGCATCTTCAATGCTGCGATCGACGTGACTTTCGGCGGCGAAGTGAATGACGGCATCGCAGCCGCGCACCTGGTCCAGAACGCCGCGATCGCAGATATCCATCTGCACAAACTCGCAGCGTCCCTCGCTCAGCGCCGGTTCCAGGTTCTTAAGATTGCCCGCGTAGGTGAGCTTGTCGAGCACCACCAGCTTCCAGTCAGGATGCTTCGCCAGCATCTGATGAACGAAGTTCGATCCGATAAATCCCGCGCCGCCCGTGATGAGTAGCTTCATGCGCCGCGGACCTCGATCGTAGCGGTTTCTTCCATGCCGCGCAGCACTTTCTGGCGCACCATATTGCTGGCATGCCAGAGCGACTCGAAGGTTCCAGCATCAGTCCACCAGCCGTCGAGCTGGCTGTGGTGTAACGTGCCTTCCTCGATATAGCTGTTGTTCACGTCGGTAATCTCGTACTCGCCGCGACCCGAAGGCTTCAGCCGGCGAATGCGATCGAAGACCGTCGCATCGTAGAAATAAACTCCGATCACGGCGAACGAGGACAGCGGCTTCTTCGGCTTCTCTTCGATGCGAACGATCCGCCCACCCTCGAAGACCGGCACGCCGAAGCGTTCGGGATCGTTAACTTCTTTGAGCATCACCATCGCGCCCTTCTCCAGTTGCAGGAAGCGCGTTGCAGCATCCTGAATATCGCCTTCGATGATGTTGTCGCCCAGCACCACGCAGATGTTATCGCCCTTGGCCCACGGCTCGGCCAGGCGCAGCGCATCGGCGATGCCGCCCTCGCCCTCCTGATACGCGAAGCTGAGCTGGTGCAGTCCGAAGTCCTTGCCGTTCTGCAGCAGGCGCAGAAAATCGCCGGCATTGTGGCCGCCGGTAACGATGAGGATGTCGCGAATGCCGGCGTCCACCAGGATCTGCAGCGGGTAATAGATCATCGGCTTGTCGTAAACCGGGAGCAGGTGCTTGTTGGTGACGCGAGTCAGGGGATACAGGCGCGAGCCAATACCGCCCGCCAGGACTATGCCCTTCATAGGTCTCCGATCATTTGCAGTGAACAGTGCGAGCTACAGGATTTCGCCCGCGCTTCCATTAGGGGACTTGCAAACCACGCTGCAGAAGCGCACAACGAGGGACTGTTCATCAATCGAATCAATCAATTATCAGCGAATCGCGTCCTGCATGGCAAGGCGCAGCTGCTCGCGCCAGTCGGGCATTTTGATCCCGAACGCCTGCTGCACCTTGGCATTCGACAGCACCGAATTTCGCGGCCTGCGCGCCGGCGTTTGGTATTGATCGCTGGTGATATGGACGACCCGCTTCGCCTTGAGTGGCGCGCTGAACTCTCCGGTGTCGGCCGGCCACGAACAACAATCGTCGTACTCGCTCATAATGGCTTCGGCAAACTCAGCCCACGAAGTACGTCCCGCGGCCGAGCAATGGAACAGGCCAGTCGGCCAGTCGTTGCTCTTGCTCTTGTGCTCCAGGGACCGAGCCAGAATGATGGTCGTCGCCTCGGCCAGCTCGCGTGCCCACGTGGGCGCGCCATACTGATCGCCGACGATCCGCAGCTCGTCCTTTTCGCGCGCGAGGCGAAGGACGGTGCGCAGGAAGTTCTTGCCGCGGGTGTCATACACCCAAGTCGTGCGAAGAATGATGTGCGCACAACCGCTGGCCATGATTGCCTGGTCGCCCGCAAGCTTGGTCTCGCCGTATACGTTCAGCGGGCCGGTGGCATCCGTCTCTTCCCACGGAGTCGTCTTGCTGCCGTCGTAAACATACTCGGTGGAGTAGTGGATCAGCAGCGCACCGGAGCGCGCGCATTCCTCGGCAATCCGCCCCGGAGCGCCGACGTTGATCGTGCGCGCTAACTCCGGCTCGCTCTCCGCCTTGTCCACGGCTGTGTAAGCGGCGGCGTTCGCCACGACGTCCGGCGCAAACTCGCGAACCGTGCGTGTGACCGCCTCCAGGTCCGTCAAGTCAACCTGCTCAATGTCGATCGCCATCACCTCACCCATAGGCGCAAGTGAGCGTTGCAGGTGCCAACCAACCTGTCCATTTGCACCGGTTATCAGCAGTCGCAGGCTCATGGCTGATACCTCGGCAACTGATCGCGGTTGATCCGGGCCAGGCGCAGATAGCGTTGGTCCTTCTCCGACAGAATCGGCGAGGGCATGTCCCAATCGATGCCGATATCCGGATCGTTCCATAGCACGCCGCGATCGTCGCTGGCGTCGAAGTAGTCGCTGCACTTGTACAGAAAATCGGCCTTCTCGGATCGCACAACGAAGCCGTGTGCAAATCCCTTGGGAATATAGATCTGGACATGGTTCTCGCCTGAAAGCAGAACGCTGACCCACTTGCCAAAGTTCGGCGAGCCCAGGCGAACGTCGACCGCGATGTCGAGCACCTCGCCCTGCGTCACGCGGCACAGCTTGGCTTGCGGGTTGCGAAGTTGGTAATGCAATCCCCGCAACACGCCGCGTGAAGAATTAGAGTGGTTGTCCTGCACGAATGTCTCGCGAATACCTGCTTCCGCGAGAACGTTCTGCCGGTAGGTTTCCATGAAGAAGCCGCGCGGATCCTGGAAGACTCGCGGCTTAATCAGCAGTACTCCGGGAAGCGAGGTTTCGATGATCTGCAAATTCTTGTTCTCGGCTACAACGGTAGTCGACATGCGATAGTCATCCTGGCCCGCGATGAAGGGCTCACTGTTCCCTGTTTTGAAGGGGCGCAGCTTCAGCTGCGCCGTACAGTGATCTTGAATCGCTGAGCCGGCTTTAGCCGGCGTCACCGTCCTTCCGCGCCCGCACGATTATAATTCGTCCTTCCAGAAACTATGCGCTGCTCGGCGATTGTCGTGACCTACAACTCCGGCGAGACCATTGGTCCGTGCCTGGAAGCGCTGACGCGCGAGGATTGCGAGATCGTCGTGGTCGACAACGCCTCGGCGGACGACAGCGTGCGCCGAGTTGAGGAGTTCGTTGCCTGGCATCCGGTTCGCCTCATCGCCAACGAGCAGAACCTTGGCTTCGGAGCTGCCGTCAATCAGGGTGCCCGCGAAGCTACCGGCGACGTCTTGCTGGTCCTCAATCCCGACGCCATTGCCGAGCCGGGAGCTGTCGCTGCGATTCTGAACTGCATGCGAACAACTCAGGCCGCTGGCGTGGGCGGTGCTCTGCTGGAAAGCGATGGCCAGCCTGCCCGCGGCTTCGCGTTTCGCAGAATCCCGACGCTGGCGCCGCTGATGTTTGAAGCGCTATTGATCAATCAGCTCTGGCCGGGAAATCCCGTAAATCGGCGCTACCGGTGTCTGGACGCAGATTATTCGCAGCAACAAGAGGTTGAACAGCCCGCTGGGGCGTGCCTTGCGATAACTCACACAATGTGGGACAAGCTCGGCGGCTTCGACGAGCAGTTTTTTCCGGTCTGGTTCGAAGATCTCGATTTGTGCAAACGGCTGCGGGATGCGGAATCGCGGATCTTCTATTGCCCGGGGGCGCGATTCCGGCATGCGGGCGCCCACAGTGTGGGACAGCTATCGTTTCGCGACCGGCAACTTTTCTGGTACGCCAACATGATGAGGTACGCCCGCAAACATTTTTCCAAAGTGCAGGTTCTCTTTTTGCGGCTGGCGATTGTCAAAGGAATGCTGCTGCGGTCAATCGGCGCGTTGTTGGGCTCGCGGCAGACGCCGTTGAAGGACAGCCTCGCTGCATACTGGGCAGTGATACGAAGCGTACTATAGGCTGCAGAGAAGAAATTGGCAGCGTCTCGACCCGGAATGCGATTCATGCATCCCGACGGCCCCAAAATCATCAAACCTTTTGCTTGCCTGTGAGTCTGATGACTTTGATGCGGACATCCGAACCGACGAATCGGTCTGCCTTCCATCGCGGTTGCGGCGCTGGTGCATTATGCCGATGCTGTTCGCGGGAGACGATCGCGTGATCCCCGACTGTATTTCCTTCGGGTCCATTCCTCACACCACGAAAATCTTCAGCGATTTCCTTTCTTACTCTTCGGATGTCCGCAGGTTCTTCCCCACGCAGCCGGATGCGGCTCACATAGCAGCCTTCGCCAAGTCGATTCAGCGCGTACCGCAGCGGCAGGCCGCCGTAGCCGATGTCCTGGAGAAGCAGAACCGCTCCTGGGGCGCTTCGGCGTCGACGCTGCGCAACATAGAACGGCTGCGCAAGGGAGCGTTTGCCGTCGTCACCGGCCAGCAGGTGGGGCTGTTTGGCGGACCGGCGCTGGCGCTGTTCAAGGTCGCTTCAGCGCTTGCCCTGACGAAGCAAGTGGAAGCGCTGGGAGTGGAATGCGTGCCGGTGTTCTGGCTGGCCAGCGAAGATCACGATCTGGCCGAGGTGAACCAGGCGCTGCTGCTCACGCAGGATTTGCAACTGGCGCCCTTCGCCGCCAACACCGCGGGTATTAAGGGTGCTCCGGTGGCGTCGATCCGCTTTGCCGAAGGCACAAACGATTTGGTTGCGCGCGCTGCGGAGTTGCTGGGCGATTCGCTGGCGGCAGATTATCTCCGCGAAAGCTATGCGGAAGGAACGAGTTTTTCGGACGCGTACGCCAAGCTCTATGCGCGCCTGTTCGGCGAACATGGGCTGATTCTTCTCACGCCCTCCGATACTGAGCTGCACCGCATCGCTACGCCGTTGTTTGTGGATGCGGCGCGCCGTGCTGCTGAGCTGGACGAGGCCATCCTGGCGCGAAACCGCGAATTGCAGGCCACCGGTTATCACGAGCAGGTGAAGGTGACGGGGGAATCCACTCCGCTGTTTGTGCTGGCCGACGGAGCTCGCGTTCCGGTGCACCGCGCTAATGGCCAGCTCAAGATTGGCCGCGGGCTTGTGTCTGGCGAAGAGATGCAACGACGCATCGAGGCTGCCCCGCAGGAATTCAGCGCCAATGTTCTACTGCGTCCTGTGCTGCAGGATTACTGGCTGCCCACGCTGGCTTACGTCGGCGGGCCCGCGGAAATTGCGTACTTCGCGCAGGCCGCGGTGGTCTACGAGAAGCTGCTTGGCCGGGTGACACCAATCGTTTCGCGCATGAGCGCGACACTGATCGAGCCGCGCATCGAACGCCTGCTGATGAAATACCAGGTGGATCTTTCGGAAATGTTTCATGGCGAGTGCGAGCTGCGGGATTGCATCGCGGCGCGCTCGCTTCCGCCTGAGCTGAAGCAAAATTTCGGCGATACGCGAGGCGCGGTGGACAGTGCCATGAAACGCGTTGGCGCCTCGCTGCAAAGGCTGGATTCGACGCTGGTTGAGGCCGCAGCGCGCGCGACCAGCAAGATGCAATACCAGATCAATCGGCTCGAGAAACGCGCGGCACAGGCTGAGTTGCGGCGCTCGGAAATCATCACCCGTCACGCAGCGCAAATCGAAAGCTCGCTCTATCCCAAGAAGACCCTCCAGGAGCGCGAGATTGCGGGATTGTACTTCCACGCAAAATATGGACCGCAGCTGGTCGACCGCCTCATCGATCTTGCGCAGGCGCGCTGCCCCGAGCACAAAGTGCTCGTGCTGGAGGCCTAATCAGTTTCCAGAACTTCCGCGCAGCGAATCAATTCGTCGTGCGACGTACCCAAAATCTTCGTAGAACCGCCTTTCGCGGCTTGAGCTACAGCCTGACGGCTGATAGCTGACGGCCGACTGCTTTGCTGTTATATTTGGCCTTTCATCCGCACAAATTGCGGCACAGGAGCGCTGTCATGGCGAAGAGCGTCAACAAGGTGATTTTGATCGGCAACCTCGGCAAGGACCCGGAGGTAAAGTACACGCCTAGCGGAATGGCGGTAGCCCGCTTTTCGGTGGCCACGACCGATCGCGTCAAGGACAAGGACGGCAATTGGCAGGATCGGACCGAGTGGCACAACCTGGTTGCTTTCCAGCGCACCGCTGAAATCGCTGCTGAGTACCTGAAGAAGGGTAACAAGGTCTATATCGAGGGCCGTCTACATAGCGACTCCTGGGACGACAAGGAAACCGGCCAAAAGAAATATAAGACGGAGATCATCATTAACGATCTCGTGCTGCTGGGCGGCCCGCGTGAAGGCGGAGGCGAAGAGGGCGGCGGTGGTTATAGTGGACGACGCTCAGGAGCAGGCAAGTCTGGCGGCTTTGATCAGCGCACGCCCGAGCCGGAACCGCCACAAGGAACAACCTCCAGCGGGCCGGAGATCACGGATGAAGACATTCCGTTCTGAAAGCGGCGGCAGCGAGAGCCTTGACGCGTACCTTAGCCAGCAGATCAGAAAAGGCCTCGAGGAAGCTCGCGCGGGGAAGTTGGTTGACTACGAGAAGGTCCGGTCCGATTGGAAGCGGCTGCGCGACCACCGCTCCAGCTAGCGAGTACGTTCAAGCCTGCCCGCGTGTGCCTCCTGTATTCACTTGATGTACAACGCCAGCCGCCCGCGCGGTGTCGCTCCGCTTGCCCGCCGTCTTTCCAACCTTGACACGACAGTCAGTCAATGATATATCACTAATTGATATATCGCTGCTGTCGCCATGCAACCCAAGATCGCCAACGTTCCCGATGATCTACAGCACCTATTCCCGCTGACCCCGGCTGTGTTCTTCATTCTTTTTGCGCTGGCGGAGGGTGAGAAGCACGGCTACGCCATCATGCAGGAGGTTGCGGTTCTTTCGGACGGCAAACTCCGCATGGGGCCGGGCACGCTGTACACCACCATCCAACGTCTGCTGGAGCTTTCCCTGATCGAGGAAACCGCAACCGAAGCCGGCGGACGCCGCCGCTATTACCGCCTGAGTCGAACCGGCAGAATTGTCCTGAAGGCAGAAGTTGCACGTATGGAAGCGGTGGTGAGGCTGGCGGCCGATCGGAAGCTGGCGCCACAAGGAGGTGCCTGAGCCATGAGAGCGACAATGGGCCTCAGCGGTCGAGTCTATTCCGCGATCCTCCTGCTTTATCCCAGAACGCTGCGGCGTGAGTTTGGCCAGGAGATGGTCGAAGTATTCTCCGAGCAACTTCGCGACGCGCGGCAAATTGACGGATGGCTGGGAGAGATGAAGCTGTGGGGTTGTGTCGCAGGCGAAACGGTGCGGACGCTGGCGACGGCGCACATGCAGATTGTGGGAGTCTCGGTGGCCTCCGCGCTGATCGCGTTCGGACTAATGTCTACCTTCTTGTGGTCGATGGCGCGCTGACGTTCCTGCCATGCTTGAAGTCGTGCATCTGACGAAGCGTTACAACAGCATCCCTGCTGTTGAGGACGTCAGCTTCCGCATTCGCCGCGGCGAGATTCTTGGCTATCTCGGGCCGAACGGGTCAGGCAAGAGCACCACGGTCAAGATGCTCACCGGCCTTATCGAGCCTTCGTCCGGCGAAATCTTGTTCGATGGCGAGCGGGTTGTGCATGGAGGAAATCCGGTCTTTCTGGGCAAGATTGGATACGTCCCCGAAGAGCCGCATCTGTACACGCAATTGACCGGACCGGAATATTTGCGACTGGTGGGCCGGCTGCATGGCATTCCGCGCAGAACGCTGGAGAAGAAGATCCATGGCTTCATCCAGCTGTTTGCGCTGACGGATGCCCGTCACGACTTGCTGCTCAACTACTCGAAAGGCATGCGGCAGAAGATTCTGCTGTCGGCGGCTCTATTGCACAATCCGGAGCTGCTGATTCTCGATGAGCCATTCTCCGGACTCGACGTCGGGGCTGCGCTCGTCCTGCGGAATCTGCTGAAGGCGCTGGCGCGGGAAGGCAAGGCGATTCTCTACAGCTCGCACGTGCTGGAGGTGGTGGAGAAGGTTTGCTCGGAAGTCGTCATCCTCTACAAAGGCCGCGTCGTTGCGTATGACACGGTCGAGCATCTGCGCGCGCTGCAGCAGCGGCCATCGCTGGAGTCCGTGTTCGCTCAGCTGGCAGTCCCCGAAGACACGCAGGCCGTGGCTGAGCAGGTGATCGCCGTGATGAACGGGTGAGCCATGATTCAGCGAATGCGGCTGTGGCTCGGGGAAACGCACGGTGCGCAGTTGGAACTGGTGCGCCATTTTCTCTCGCAGCAGCTGGCTTACGAATTCATCTCGTCTGACCGGGTTCGACGACTGGTTATCACCACGCTGACTGCGCTCGGCTGCGTTGGCCCATTGATCATTCGGCTGTATCTTCCCAAGTATGCGCAGTTGCAAGAACTGCCGAGTCCCGATCTTTATCAGGCAGCGGTCCATGCCGACCGTCTGTTCTTTATCTCGTTGTCGATGATCACGGTTGGGCTTGTCTCTGCTTTTCAATGGCAGAACCTGTTCCCCAGCCGGCAGGATTACCTCACACTGAAACCGTTGCCGCTCCGATTGCACCAGGTTTTTGTGGCTCGCTTTGTCGCCGGTTTCGTGATCTTCGCAATTATCGTGATTGACCTGAATGTGGCTACCAGCTTGCTGTTTCCGTGGATCACCTCCGGCAGGTGGCAGCGACTGCCGTTTGGAGTGCAGTATGTTTTCGCGCACGCTGCGGCGACCATGGGAGTGGGGCTGCTTGTCTTTCTCGCGATCGTCGCAATCCAGGGAGTCTGTTTGACGCTGCTGTCATCCCGCGCTTTCGAGCGCGTCTCGGTCGCGATTCAAGCCGTGCTGATTACGCTGTTAGTTGCTGCAATCCCGTCTGTCTTCGACATGCCGAACTGGCATCGAATGACTCAGCACGAACCGCATTGGCTGATCTTCTTTCCGCCCGCGTGGTTCCTCGGGCTATACGAACGGTTACTGGGCTCGCAAGATGCATTCCTCCTGCGACTCGCGCACATCGCGACGCTTTCGTTGTGGACTACATTCGCGATTGCGTCGGCGAGTTATCTCATCAGCTATCGGCGGCATGCGATTCGCATCCTGGAGCAGGCGCAGAAGAAGGGATCGCGAACGCTAGGCGCGATCGGCAGTTCATGGCCCGAGATTTTGATCGCGAACTCGCGCGAACGCGCCGTGTTCAGTTTCATCAGTCGAACTCTTCAGCGAAGCCGACATCACAAGTTCCTGCTGCAGCTGTCGATGGGAATTGCGTTGATCATGGCCGTACAAAGCGCGGGACCGACACTGTTGTCCAATTTCCATTCGGTCCGGCCATGGGAGCCATGGCAGATCGAATCGATCCTGGCGTTGCCGCTGGTGATCGGTGCAGTCCTGATCTCCGCGCTGTGCTATGTCTTTCAGCTGGGATCGGAAGTGCGTGCGAACTGGATCTTTCGCATGGCGGAGAGTTCTGGACGGCGAGAGCTGCTCGATGGCGGGGAACGAGTGCTCATCGTCTGGGGAGTTGTGCCCGCAATCCTGCTAGCCGTGCCGATCGAAGTGCTCGCAGTAGGCTGGATAGCTACTCTCGCGCACAGCATCTTGGCGGCAGTGCTGCTTCTGCTCCTGATCGAGGCGCGGTTGCGCGACTGGCACAAGATTCCGTTCACCTGTTCCTACCTGCCTGGACGGCGGAATATCTGGCAAATTATCAGCCTCTATCTGCTTCTCTTTGCAGTCGTGATACCGGTGATCACCTTCTTCGAAGCACAGTTCCTGCGTTGGTTTGTGCTGCTCGGCGCGGCCGTGCCGTTGACGATTCTTTATGTCGTACTGCGATCAGAAAGAAAAAGGCAGTGGACGGTGGTGCCGCTGCTGTTTGAGGAGTCGGAGGAATCGGCGCTTGGCGGTATCAAGCTGAACTATTAACCGCGGCTGGAGGATCTCGTTCCGACGGCTTGCATCACAGCATCTGCGTGCCCCAGAGATCATGCAGATGCAGCACGCCCTGGAGACGGCCGGATTCGTCGACGACCGGTAGGGACGTGATCTTCCTCTGTTCCATAATGTCGAGGGCGGCGATGGCGAAGATTTCTGGTCCGACGACTTGGGGAGAGCGGGTCATACATTGCTCGGCGGTCAGCTCGAGGACCTCTTTGCCATGTTGCTCCAGCAGTCGCCGGAGGTCGCCGTCACTGATGAGGCCGACCAGTTTGTCGCCTTCGACGACGGTCGTCATCCCGAGGCCTTTGCGAGACATCTCGTAGATCACCTGCCCCATAGGCGTGGCAGGCGTGACGCGGGGAACAGCATCGCCGCTGTGCATCAGAGATGAGGCGCGGGCGAAACGCTTGCCCAGCTTGCCTCCGGGATGGAGATTGGCGAAGTCTTCTTCTTTGAATCCGCGGCGCTCCGAGAGCGCAACCGCCAGCGCGTCACCCAGGGCAAGCATGGTTGTGGTCGAGGCGGTGGGCGCCAGTCCAAGCGAGCAAGCTTCCTGGTCGACGGAGCAGTCCAGCGCGATGTCAGCCGCCTGAGCCAAGGTCGAGAGCGTGCGCGGTTCTTCTGGAATGGAGTGCAGTTCGTCGCACGTCATCGTGATCAGCGGGACACCGAGGCGCTTCACAGTGGCCAGAAGCTGCAAGATCTCGCCCGTTTCACCACTGGCGGAGAGCGCGACGACAACGTCTCCGCGCACCACCATACCGAGGTCGCCGTGCATGGCTTCGGCGGGATGCAGAAATAGCGCTGGGCTGCCGGTCGAGGTGAGAGTCGCAGCGATCTTGCGCGCGATGAGGCCGCTCTTTCCCATGCCCGTGACCACGACGCGCCCGGCGCAGCCATACAGCAGTTCTACTGCGCGCTCGAAGTCTACAGCCATAGGTCCGGCGAGGCGATCGGCCAAGGCACGCAATGCCTCCGCTTCAATGCGAACTACATTTTCCCCGACATTTTTCATCAGCGTTTGTGCGGCACGGCCGGCTCGGGAGGTCATTGGGTGCCCGTCTTAGCCGGGGTCTTAGGCATCACGCCGCGGGAATCAAAAACCAGCGTCTGTTCCTCATTTGCACCGCCGACTAACGGAACATTCTTTCCATTGAACGCCACTTCGACCGCACCGGCATTGCCTGTGAAGAAGACTACCTGATTTGTAGCATGAATTGTTTTGACGTCGGGCGGCTTGATGATTCCGCGAACGACATATTGGCCGTCCGACTTGATTGAGACCCAGGCAGCGTCTTTGGGACGAACCGTTACTTCGAACGGTGCTTCGGCGGAGCCGTTTGTCGCTGAGGATTCGGGAGCGGTTGGCCGGGCTGGCGCTGTCTCCGCGCCGAGAGCGCTGGACTTGGGCGCAGGCGAAGCAGCCTGCACGGTGCCACCTGCGGGCGACGGCTGAGAGGGTCGGGGAGCAGCAGGTGCAGGGCTGGCCGATTGGCTGCTGTTGGCAGCCGGCGCGCCTGCGGCCGGCGATGGCGCGGGCGTGTCAGACGGCGGCAATACTGCCTCCCGCTTGTGGCGCTCAACCTGACGATCCTGGTAAACCTTCCAGCCGCCGATTCCTCCCGCGACCACGACCAGCAGGATCAGGACGGGCATGATTGGAAAGCCGGATCGCTGGATGGGCCGATTCGAATGGATGGAAGCATGCTGTTGAGCGATGACGCGGGTATCAGGCGGAGTTTCGTGGGCAGCTTGCAGGTACTCGGCTACAGCTTCGTCCTCGTCGATCCCGACACACTTGGCATAGGCGCGAACATAGGACTTGTTGAAGATCCCACCCGGAAGCAGTTCGAACTGCTCTTCTTCGAGAGCGACGAGCAGGCGGCGTCCGATCTTGGTGGTGGCGACGATCTCGTCGAGGGAGATACCGCGCATCTCGCGCTCCCGACGCAGATGCTCGCCAAATGAGCCCACCTTCACCACCTCGTTCAAAGGTCTTGTTCCGGTCGAGCAGACTAGTCAGCTGAATCATAAGAAGTGCGCCAATTCAGTGTCAAACGCGGTGCCCGACGAGACTGGCCTGACGGGGTTCCATTTTGGGGGGCGCTGAACCGATGAAAGGATCATTGGGGGAGCCTTCGGCCGGGTTTTTCAGTAATATAGGGTATTTAAAGCGCCCTCTAAAATTTAGTGTTCGATCTGAACTTGTCGCGAGCCTGGATTCGTCAGAGCCAGGAAAATGCCACTTCGTGATAGGTCAGACTAGCGTCGGCTACGATGATCGACAAGAGTCAGCAATCTTACGAGTTGCAGATTTTCCATGACGTTGCCAAAGCTCTGACCTCTTCGCTGGACCTCGATATTGTCCTGCAAACCATCCTGGAAAAAATAGCGGCTTATTTCCGGCCGACAACCTGGGCGTTGCTGATGCTGGATGGCGAGCGGCAGGAGCTCTTCTATTCGGTAGCTGTCGGTCAGGGATGCGACAGCGTAAATGGGCTGAAGTTAAAGACCGGGCAAAGCCTGGCGCGTTGGGTCATCGAGACAGGGGAGCCACTTGTTATCTCCGACGTCAATCGCGATACAAGGATTGATGCGAGCAGCAAGGATGAATTCTTCCTTCAGCCCTCCTCCGTAGTCTGCATGCCCGTGCGTACCGGCGGCAAGGTTCTGGGCCTGATGCAACTGGTAAACAGTGATATGCAGATTTACCAGCGGGGAGAGATGCTCCTGCAAGCGCTGGCGGATTATGCCGCGATCGCAATTGAAAACGCGCGCGCCATGCAGCGCATCCAGGAACTCAGCATTACCGATGACTGCACCGGGTTATATAACGCGCGCCACCTTACTACCGTGCTGGCGGAAGAGGTCCCTCGCTCGCAGCGATTTGGTTACGAATTCAGCGTGCTCTTCCTCGATCTGGATCACTTCAAGCGCATCAACGACGAATACGGGCACCTGAATGGCAGCAAGCTGCTGGCGCAATTTGGACGGCTCTTGCGGGAGAACCTGCGCCTGGTTGACGCGGCGTTTCGCTATGGCGGCGACGAATTCGTTGTGCTCCTACCGCAAACTGGGAAGGATGCCGCAATTATGGTTGCGCGCCGGCTGATGGCAATGTTTACCACGGCAAAATGGCATGCCTTGCAGGAAGTCCAGCTTGCTTTGACTGCGAGTATCGGCATCGCCAGCTATCCGCACGATGGCAGTACGTCACAGGCGATTGTGCAGCTGGCCGACGACATGATGTACCGGGTGAAACAGTCGGGCCGGAACAATATCGCAATAGCAGGCGTTGGGTTGCTGGATCAGGAGAGTCAACCCGAGAGCCACAGTTAGAAGAGTTTAGTTTTGCTGTATCGGTAGTCCGGGCCTTCAGGCCCGCGTCCCGCAATATTAAGACCCGAGTCGGCTTTTAGCCGACGACACCCCGCCGCCGGCTGAAGCCGGCTCCTACAAAAAAGGGGATCAGCTCAACGCGGCGCTAAACCACCCGATAGCGCCGCACTCATCGGGTTTATCCCTGCCTCACTTCCCCGCCGCGGGCCGCCAGGTGTTCGGATTCAGCGGGGCATTGGGATTTACGCCGAAGTCCCAGACATACAGGTTCATCTCCTGCGGGCTGAGCATCTCCACGACCGCGTATTCACCATTGGCCAGGTTCTGAGTAGGCGTCAGCTCGATCCAGTTACCAGTTCCCTGCTTAACGACATTGGCGGGAACAAAACTGGTTTGCTGGGTAACCTTCCCGCCGGCGCTAATCTTTACGTTGCCGACAATTCTGGCATCGTTCTTAACCGTAAGCCGAACCAGGCGGAAACGATCGGACAAGGCAGCCGCGCTCTGCTGGCCTTCGTCGATGTCGATATAGATGGTTGGCCGCGGCCCATGCGATTGTATCTGTGCGTGCTCACCCTTGATCTCGAAGGCTTTCTTATTGCTGCCGAAGGGATTGACCGCGGAGCGAAGTACGCTTTTCTTGGCTGCGGTCTTGTTCACCTCACTGCCGTTCTGGACGATCTCCGCCAGTTCAGGCTTGCCCTGGAACTGGTCCAGCAGGAAGACCCCGCCGCTTCCGGGAAGGTTTAATCCGGGTGCAACCTCCGGCGAGTTAGCCGCTTCCTTTTCGCGTTCCTCTCGTTCCTCAGGCGTTTCGACAAGCCTGGTGTGCATCTTGCCGCTGGTGAGCGAGTCGTTGTATTTCTTGGTTGCGTCCCAATCAACGAGAGATGCCGGAATGTCCTCCCACTCGTAGCGTTCAGCGCTCAGATAATGCACGCGGTCGCCCTGCATTTCGTACTTTGCGACCGATTGATAGGAGCCGTCTTTCAGGATGAGACGCAGCGTGAGTTGCTGCGCTCCCACTTCCTTGTGCAGAAGGCCGCCGACGAGGCCCAGAAGTAATACTCCCGACAGAAAGGCACGCAGGAAGATACGCATCAGCAATAGTGTAGACCCGGCTAGCTAACGCTCGCGAGTGAGGACGAGAGGCTTCTGGCCGGGCTTGGAGAGCGTCATGATCGTGCCGTCCGGCGAGATTGAATAATGCAGTGTCGCAGCGGTGATGGTAGCGGTACAGAGGAATGGGCCGTCGCTCTCCTGATGGGAGGCCGACTCGAGGACGGTGATCTGATCCTTGTCAACGTTGATGGTCGAATCCACCTGGGAGAGAAGTGAATCATCGCCCTGTGAGCAACTGACAATCTGACGAAAGCTGCCCTGATTCGGATCGGCTCCGCGGTAGAACACGAAGCGGGTCTCGATTCTGGAGTCTTTTCCCTCCTGCGCTGGCAGCAGCCAGCTTCCATAGACCCGATTCTGGAGCGAGGACTCGGTCGCTGCATCCTGGCGGGCCAACACCAGCATGTCAGGGTTGCCACCGGGATTCGTGATGGTCAGGCGACTACCATCCTCGGAGAAGCTGTAGCTCCAGGTCCCTGCCTCAATGTTCGCGCGGCAGACTGATCGACCCTCTCCTTCCCGAGTGTCAGAAGCGCTTTTCAGGACCTGGATCGTATCCTCGGAAATCTGGATTGAAGAAACTGCCTTGGCATTGACCGCACGATAATCGCCCCGGCAAATCCGCGTGACGACGATCTCGTCCTTGCCGGTGGTGGCATTATGACGAAACTCGTGGCGCATGGGATCACTATTGGGATTGCCCAAGGGGAAGGTGTACCAGGTTCCATAAAAGTGCTGGGAAAAGTTAGAACTCTGCGCGGCAGCAGCCCCCACAAGAAGCAGCAGGCCAACGATATAGCAGAACGACCGTCTCACGCATTCCTCCGGCAAGACTTAACGTACCACAGGTAGGGGTTTGCCGGATGTGACGAAAAATCAAAAGCCGGAGCTATGAGCTCCGGCTCCTGGGTCCTTGCGTGAGATAGCTGCCAAACTAGAAGAGGTTGAACTTGCGACGCGCAAATCCTGCAACTGCCAGGACACCAGCTCCCAGCATGCCGAAAGTGCCAGGCTCGGGAACCGTGCCAGACCCTTCCGAGAACTGATCGGTGATCTGCGAAACCTCGGCGCTGCCATTCGTGCCCGCCTGCACCAGAAGGTCCTTGGAAACGGAGATCAAATTGACGCCAGCGAAGTTTACCTGGTCAAAGAGCTGCTGACCGCCGCTGTTGGCGAACACGCTCAAGGTCACGACGGTGCCGCCGCTGCAGGAGGGCAGCATCGCGCCCAGGCAAGCTGTTTCGTCGAGGTTAATCGAGCCAGTTCCCTGGAAGCCCACACCCCCAATGGAAAGGCTCAAGTCAGTCATGGGGTTGGTGCTGGTAACCGCGAACTGGAAGAGTGAATCCTGCGAGAGAATTCCAAGGCCAGTGCCGACGCCCCAGCCAGCGCTCCACTGCAGTCCAGGATCGCCGGGTGTCGTGATAGGAGTCACGCCAATACCAGCCGCCTGAATCTGGAAGCCGGGAGGATTCGACGTGCCCGTGTAGGCGAAGTCCTGATATGTCTGATCGTTAATCTCGCAGGTAAAGCCAGAGCCGAGATACTGGTCGTAGGTCGTGGTTGGGCAATTGCCAGCGAAAGCAATCACAGCGGTCGCGAGAACTACCGCAAGCGTTAGTGCAACCTTCTTCATAGTCGCCTCACCAAAGATCGTTCGATATGGATCAGCCAGCTGTCACTGCAAGGGCCAAGTGAGTCAGCAGACGAAGTTCCTCTCACCGTAGTGCAATTGCCGTTCCGTTGCCCTCTTTAGCTAAGTACTTATCTATCAGCATGATTTTGACAAGCCCCGGGGACAAAGCGCGCAACTTGTTGCACATCCGGGAGACTCATTTACCTACATCCTTTTACCTTGGCATGGCCGTAAAGTGGTGATTTTGGGCACGATGTTCCTTTCGGGCCAAGCGCTGAACTGGCGTCGAAGCACTAGGTTGTGGCGCGGCCGATGCTCACGCCGGAGCCGAAATGACGTCCTGATTTCTTGGCGACGTACATACCCCGGTCGGCGGCGGCACAAAGCTGGTCGGCATTGCTACCATCGTCAGGATAAAGCGCCAAGCCAATACTCAGTCCGGTGCGCACTTCTTTACCCTCAATCACGAACGGCTCAGAGAGGGCTGCTTCCAGTGCGGACAACAGCGCCACAGCAGATTCTTCGCTGGAGACTTGGCAAACCACGGTAAATTCATCGCCGCCTGAGCGGGCCAACGTGTCGCAAGCTCGAATGCGATTCCCAAGCCTCGCGGCAACTTGTTGCAAGGCTATGTCACCCACACGATGACCAAAGTTGTCGTTGACCTCTTTAAAACGATCAAGATCCAGCACAAAGACGGCGACTTTGCCACCGGCACGCTTGGCCTGTGCCAGCGATTGATCAAGCCGATCCTGCAGTAAGCGACGGTTCGGCAAGTCGGTCAGTTCGTCATGGTAAGCAAGGAAGGTGCTTTTTTGGATCTGATCTTCCAGCAGCGTGAGAATCATGCCAACGGCGACGAGATATTTGGGAATGTTCCAAACCTCGGAATCGACTTTCACCGCAGGTGCGACCACCTGCAGCAAAGCAGCGGTTGGAAAGACCGCTCCCCATAACACAAAGCCGCAGACCGTGGTGAGAACCCCGGCCGTTGAACGCCGGTGCTGCCTCCAGTAATGAACGGCGGTTGCAGCGTTCAAAGTGGCCAGTATGGCAACGAGGCCTAATCCAGGGTTTCCTGCAGCCACCTGCCTCGCGATTACGACCGCAACCAGCAACCCCACCAGGGCCACTCCAGCCAAATACAGCTTGTCCCCCCGGCGGTATCGCCACACTAAGAACAGCGGAGCGCAGGTACCGAGCACAATCAGAAGGTAGTAGTACTGCGGGCTGTCGATGCCGCAGATTGCTCCGCTTCCATAAGCGAGCGCTGGAACGGCGAGCGCGATAGTCAACTCCAATTGGCGGCGGCGATTAACAGCGATGGAGGCAACCGAGATAAGAAACATTAGGCTCGCGAGAATTAGCGAGCCAACCGCCAGGATTGTGGTAACGCGCGTCCAGATCTCACCGGTCGGCACAGGCAGCGTGGCAGCAAAATGAACCAGAACGAGAATCCAGCCCAGCAGCCACAGTTGAACCTGCTGACTAGTGGCTTTGCGGGAGATTGCCCAAAAGACTGCCACCAGCACGGCCAAAGCAACCAGGTTCGGAAGGGCAGCGAAATTCATAGACACGGGTGGCGCGCCAGTTAGCACGACAGGCTTTGCTGGTATGGTTCACCGAAATGATACTTTGAAAATCCGGGAACTTGTCTACGACTTTCGCGTGATTTCTGGACTACTCGCCCCACCGTTCCGCTTCGGGAAACGGCGCGCGTATAGGATTCGGATAGGACTCTTGCACGACGGTAGGCTGAAGACCCAGGTAAGGTTCCTTTACCGACCATCCTTGCAAGGATCAGAAACTCTTACATCGGGCTCAAGTGACATGCCGGGACGCAACAGGCCATCTTTGTTGAAGTCCGGCTTGTCATTGCCGTCGAAGTCGATCCGCACGGGAATTCTCTGCACCACCTTCACGTAATTGCCGGTAGCGTTTTCAGGCGGCAACAAGCTGAACTTCGCCCCCGTCGCACCGCCGATGTTCGTCACGTGACCATCCCATTTTCGGCCGCCGTAGGTATCGACTTTGATCTTGACTGGCTGTCCCGGACACATGTGCGCCAGCTGGGTCTCCTTGAAATTCGCCGTGACCCAGACATCGCGCAGAGGAACGATGGCCAGCAAATCCTGGCCTACGGCGACATTCGATCCGACCTGCACCGACCGCTTGCCGACGACGCCATCCACCGGAGCGACGATGGTGGTATAGGACAGATTCAGTTGCGCCTGATCAAGAGCTGCCTTGTATCGCAGGACCTGTGCGTCGGCCGACTGCGATTTGGCCTTGGTGGCGGCTACCGTATTGGGTGTAGCCTGAGCGTTCTTTATCTCGGCATTGGCCTGTTCAATCCGTGACTGGGCCTGTTTGACCTCGGCATTAGCCGCCAACAGGTCGGCCTTTCTGGCGTCGACGGTAGCGTTGGCAGCGTCAGCTGCCGCGATTGCGGCATCGAACTGCTGTTGTGAGATCTCACGTTTGCCGAGCAGCTGCCGGTATCGCTCGACATCCTTGTTGAGCTTCAGCGCGTTCGCTTCGGCTTCGGTAATCTGCGATTGCGCTGCTTCGGCTTGTTTCTGCGCCGCCGCTACACCGGCTTGCGCGGAAGCCATGTCGGCACTGGCGGAACGAATCTGGCTGAACGAACCTACGCTCGATACCGGCACTCCGTATCTCGCGGCCTCGGCTTGTGCCTGGTAATCCTGATAATCAGCGCGGGCGTGTTCCAAAGCGACGGTGTAGTCGGTAGGATCAATCACCACCAGCACGTCGCCCTTGCGCACCACCCAACCGTCGTCGAAGTTTACCTTGATGACGTACCCGCCCACGCGCGCGCTGATGGGATAGATGTGACCATCGATCTCGGCGTCATCCGTGTCTTCCCACTGGCGGCTCTCCCACCAGAACCAGCCCACCAGGATGATGGCGACGATCGCCACCAGAAACACGATCGGCTTGGCCGCCGGATGTTTTTTAAAGAGACCGCGTCGGTCTTCCTCATGACGACGCACTTCCGCGTCTTCGTGGTTCTCCTCGCGATTGTCCTGTGGCGGCTCGGACCGCTCGATCTCGTCTGGCTCAGCTGTGGTCGGACTCATGTGTTCTCCGCCTGTTACCTCTGATTCTCGATGACCCGTACTGCGCGACTATTTTTCTGCGCCCACCGGCGCGACGCTGCTGCCCGGCTGTACTGTCGGACCGCCATGCACTTCGCCCAACGCTCCCGTCGCATTCGGCGCGGGATTGGAAGATGGTGCTGGCGACGGCGCCGGAGTTGCCGGATTGCTCGGCGGCGTCCCGCTGCCCGGATTCGCCGGAAGCACATTTCCAGGCTCTGACAAGTATTGCTTCACGGCCTGCTCAGCGTTCCCGATCGCTCGCGCCAGCAACACCTTCGCGATGTTATGCGCATAGAGGCTCTCGATGTATTGCTCATTCGCCGAGGCCAGCTGCTGTTGCGCCTGGATCACTTCCACGTTGTTCGTCACCCCGGCAGAGAAACGATCCTGGGATTGTTCCAGCGTCTGCTGCGCGTAATCGAGCCCGATCCTCGCCACTTCAACCTGTTGCGCCGCAGCCTTGATATCGAGCAACGCGTCCTCAATATCCTGCTCGATGCTGGCGCGAAGATTATCCACCTGCGCCTGACGCTGCTTGACGACGGCTTCATCCTGCTGGATATCAGCTTCTACTCTTCCGCCCTGAAAGATCGGGATGTTGAGTGTGGCTGCTGCCGTCCAATTGGGCGCCATCGAGCCCGGAGTGAATCCCAGCACTCCATAGTTTGCCATGAGTCCGATGGACGGCAGCCGCTGCTGCCATGCCCCCTCCCGCGTGTACTGCGCCGACCGCAAAGACGCCATTGCCGCCTGATAATCAGGACGCGTTTGCAACGCACGCTGGTAGGCATTCTCCAATTCTTCTGGCGGCAGCGGCTGATAAGGAACGCGGTTGACCAGCCGGAACTTTTGCGTTACCGGCAATCCGATAACCCGCGCCAGCGCGATGCGCTGCTTCTCCAGATCGTTCTGCGCCTGGATGAGGATCGACTGCTGCGTCTGCAATTGCACCCGCGCGCGCAAGGTGTCGATCTGCGGAGCAAGGCCGGCGTTTTCCTGATCGACGGCTAACTGGTACAGCGCCTGCGCCGCAGCAAGCTCGGCCTGGGATGCGGTTACGCGAGATTCATTGGCAATCGTGAGCAGATAGTTGGCGCCGACGGCCAGCACAACTGTGTCTCGCGCATCGCGATACGTGTACTGCGCCGCCTTCACGTTTTGCGATGCGGCGTGAAGATTGTTGAAATATTGCAGATTCAGAGGGGTCCAGGTACCGGTGGCTTGCAACTCCGTCAAACCGAATGGACCGACCGAGCTAGGGAAGCCCGGAAAGTTGAAGCCGAAGGCTTTTAGATTGAGCCGCTCTGCCTGCTCGGAGAACGCTCCATTCACCACCGGCATGAGTTCGGCAAGCGAACGAAGATGGGCCGCGCGCGTCTGATCGGTGACGCGATCGCTCAAATAAAGTCCGAGATTGTATTTCAAACCGCGGTCCAGCGCGTCTTCCACCGTCAGGTCAATGACCTCCGGCGTCGCCTTGCCCTGCGGAATCGACCCGCTGAAAGTATCCTGCGATCTCTGAATGACTTGTTCGGCCGAAGGCAGCGGAGTAAGACCGGGGGTCTCAACCTGCGCCAGAAGCGTGCGGCAGCCCAGCAGCAGCACAGCTCCAAAGCAAAATTGGCTCAATCGCAATGTATGCCGCCTAGGAGTGCGCGCCCATCCTGCATCTAGTAGATACATGAATGTCTGAAATGCTAACAAATATTGAAGTGTCTTAGATGTGGGTGGGAGTAGCCGCGTTGCGCCAAATCGAACGGTACCGCGCTCATCGCTTCTCGGCAAACCATTTCGACGGCCTCACCAGCGGACGAAATGGCGACGTCGCGGCGATACGCAGCCGAGATCCAATACACAAAGCGCACAGCGAGTCCCTACTCGTTGACGAGTCCGACTTCGCTCGTCGACGGCCGGCGCATCAGATCGCGGATTGCGTCTTCCACCGACTTACCTTGCTGAAGGACGGCGTGCATCTGCTCGGTGATCGGCATCTCAACGCCGGCTTTGTGTGCCAGGCCAACGGCGGCATTCGTGGTCAGCACACCTTCGGCAACCATGCCATGCATGCCTGCGATGATGTCGGCCAATTTGCGCCCGCGTCCCAGTTCAACGCCCACGGCGCGGTTGCGCGACAGGCCGCCCGTGCAAGTCAGCACCAGATCACCCAATCCAGCCAAACCGGCCATGGTACTGGTTTTCCCGCCGCATGCAACCACGAGTCGCGTCATCTCAGCCAACCCGCGAGTGATCAGCGCAGCCACGGTGTTGTGCCCCAGATCAAGACCGGAAAGGACGCCGGCGGCAATGGCAATAATGTTTTTCAACGCGCCGCCGAGTTCTACGCCGACTACATCATCATTGGTGTAGACACGGAATCGCGGATCGCTGAATTCGCTCTGCACGGTCACTGCCACATCCTTGTCGGTCGATGCGACGGCGACTGCGGTCGGATCGCCCTTAGCGACTTCCTTGGCAAAGCTCGGTCCACTCAGCGCGGCGATGCGCGGACGAAATCCGCCAGTGTCGTTGCCGACAACTTCGGCAATCACCTCGGTCATGCGCAAAAGCGAATCGTTTTCGATGCCCTTGGTGGCGCTGACGAACAACATGCTCGAACGCAGGTGCGGCTGCATTGTCTGAAACAGGCGCCGCGTATGGTGCGACGGCATCACGCTGACCACAATCTCCGCTCCGCGCAGCGCCTCTTCGAAGCTGTTGGTGCAGCAGACCGTCTCCGGGATGAGCTGTCCCGGCAGGAACATCTGATTCATGCGAGCCGCGGCAATGCTATCGCGGACTTCGACTTCATGCGCCCAGAGCCGTACATTGTGAGTTTTCCTGCGGCCGAGGACGACGGAGATCGCCGTGCCCCACGCTCCTGCGCCGATGACCGCGATCTCACTCATAGAGAGCTCTCAGCGAAACCGATTTTCTGTGCCTTCCAGCAGGCGGCGGATGTTGTCTTTGTGGCGCACGACGATCAGCAGAGAGGACGCGGCGATGAGCAACAGAATCGGAGCCGTGGTTCGCTCCGCCGGCCCGAGCCACCACACAGCCAACGGAAATGCCACGCAGGCAAGAATGCTGCCGAGCGAAACGTAACGCGTGAGCGCCACGATCACGATAAAGAGCACCAGCACAACGAGCATCGCTCGCGGCGCGAGGGCGACGAACGATCCGGCTGCTACAGCCACTCCCTTGCCGCCTTTGAACCGCAGCCAGACTGTGAACACGTGTCCCAGAATCGCGACGAACGCCGCCAGCGCTGCCAGCAGAAAAATAGTGTGACTGCTCAGGCCGCCGGCGCTGGTCGGGATTGGCCCTTCGAGTCGCTGCCTGCTGGCGAGCCAGAACGCGAACTTGACAGCCACATACCCCTTTGTGGCGTCGAGAAAGAGCGTGGCGACCCCGAGGCTCTTGGAGCCGGTTCGCGCGACGTTCGTGGCTCCGATGTTGCCACTGCCCGTCTTGCGCACGTCCTGGCCGCGAAACATCCACACCAGCAGATAGCCGAAGGGAATCGAGCCCAGCAGGTAAGAGACAACCACGATGATGAGGACGAGTCTAGTCAAGCTTTGGAGCGCGAGTTTCTTCCAGAGAATATCGCGAGAGCTTCGTGTACTGCGCGCCTCTCGGCGACAGCTTGCTCTCGTAAAGACAGAACTCGCGTGCCGTCATTGTACCGAAATCGAGATGGGACAGGCCTTCGACTTTGACGCGCACGGCGAGCAGTCCTGGCGCTGCGTGCTCGCCACGAAGTGGACGCGGGCGCCCGCTGCCGGCGCGGGCTAGTGTCAGGTGCGGCTTGTAAGGACCGGCGTCGGGCTCGAATCCGAGCGGCTTGAGTGCGGCACCGATGGAGTTGGCGAGTTGCTGGAGATTTTCGTCGGACTCGATGCCGATCCAGAAAACGCGCGGCGACTTCGAATTTGGAAAGAAACCTGCGCCGCGAAAGGTCAGAGGCACTTGCGCAGCCTTGACCTGCTCCAGCGCTCTGCGAATCTCGTCGAGCTTGTCCGTTTCGCCGAGGAACTGAAGCGTGATGTGAAATGTCTCGGGACCAACCCAACGGACATCGGGAGCAAGCGAGCGCATCTGATCGCGAAATTCGGCGATGCGTTTGCGAATGCCCGGATCGATGTCGAGGGCGATGAAAAGTCGCATGATCACATTAACAGCCGCCGTACCATGTCGAGAGCGAGTTGGCTAGTCCAGCGGCGGACGCGCTCGCGGTCACCAAAGAAGCGGCGCTGAATGACGTCATGCTTGTGACCGTTGGTGACCGCGACGTAGACGAGGCCGACAGGCTTCTCTTCTGTGCCGCCGCCGGGACCGGCGATTCCAGTCACGCCAACGCCGATGTCGGCGTTGCAGAGCTCGCGAATGTTCTCCGCCAGCGCCACCGCGACCTCTTTACTCACTGCACCGTGAGCTTCAATCATCAGCGGTGGAATGTCGGCGAAGAGCGTCTTGAGTTCGTTGGAGTAAACTACAGCGCCGCCGAGAAACGAGCGCGAGCTTCCGGCGACCGCTGTGATGCGCTCGGCAATCATGCCTCCGGTGCACGACTCGGCGACGGCGACCTTCATATTTCGCATCTGCAGGTAGTAGTTGACGATCTCTTCCAGCGACTCGCCTTGCGCGGAGAACACGGCGTCATCTAGCTCGTCCTCGAGCTCGCCCGCAAGCTGGTCGACTGCGGCCAGCGCCTCGTCTTTAGTCGGCGCGGTCGCGCGCAGGTGAAATTCAACCTGGCCTTGTCCGGCGAGAACAGTGGTCTCGACGTTGGGATGCTTCTTGTAGATGGGGGCGGTGCGCTGATCGACGGCGGACTCGCCCATCATCGCGACCTTCAACACGCGACTGGCAATCGCCGCCGGCGGCACCTTCTCGCGCAGACGCGGTACGCACTCCGTTTCCCACATGGACTGCAGCTCATGCGGCGGGCCGGGAATCAGCGCGATGATTCGCGGCTTGCCGTCGACAACAGTCTCCAGCCATTGTCCGGGCGCGGTGCCTTTGGAGTTGGGCAGCATGACCGCACCCTGCAGAATGTCTGCCTGTTGCGAATTGTTTTCCGGCATCTGAATGCGGCGCTCGGCAAAGCGCTTGTACATTTCGGCGACAAGGTTATGATCGCGCTTCAGCTCGATGCCAAGCGCGGCGGCGACGGCCTCGCGCGTGAGATCGTCCTGCGTGGGCCCGAGCCCGCCCATGAAGATTGCAATGTCGGCACGGTGGACCGCGGTGCGCGCGGCCGAGGTGAGGTGATCCAGGTTATCGCCGACGATAGTTTTGAATGCAACGCTGATGCCTAACTCGTTGAGGCGCCCGGTGAGGTAAAGGGAATTGGTGTCCTGACGGTACGGAGTGAGCATCTCCGAACCGACGGCGATGATTTCCGCAATCACGAATTCAGTCTAGCAAAAGCAGCAGTTGGCAATTAGCAGTTGGCAATTGGCAAAAACGCTAAAAGCTTTGGCCAAATGCCAAGTGCTAACTGCCAAGTGCCAGCTAGAGTTCCGGCAGCAATGATCGCCCTTCGATGTCCCAGGACAGGTAATGCACGCCGCTGGTGGTGGCGAGAACGGCGGAGCGGCCGGGAGCGAAGGCAAGTCCGACGAGATTGTGGCCGGAAACAGCCAGCGACACCTTGCGGTCGGGTGTGATCTTCACGACGCCGCGCCGGCCACCGTGCGACGCGGTTACGTACAGGTTGTCGTCGACGTCCACCGCAATTCCCTGCGGACGTCCAAGGCCGCGATAGAACTCGCTGACCTCACCATGCGGATCGATCTGGTGGACAGCGTCGAAGCTGGACGTGGTCGGTCCGGTGACGTACAGATTGCCATTGTTGCCGAAGGCGAGGTGATAGGCGGAGACGCTGGGCTCGATGGTCGCGAAGACGAAGATCTGGCGGTCGCGGCCGATCTTGAAGATGGTTCCGCTGCGGTCGCCGACATAGAGATAGCCGTCGCGGTCAAAGGCGATGCCGGTCGCCACGCCCATGCCCTCGGCGTACGAAGTCATGGTGCCGTTTTGTGCGACGCGATACACCGTCCCGTCGTAGCGCGAGGAAACATACAGGCTGCCGGCGCGATCAAAGGCGAGGCCGGTGGCATTCATCATCTCGTGCAGAAACGGCTTGACGGTGTAATTGTTATCGATGCGGTAGATGGCGATGGGAACTTTTTGCCCGCGCGATCCGGAGAAGGTGGCGTAGATGTTGCCTTGCGCGTCAATCGCGGGATTGGAGACCGGATGCAGATTCTCGGCGATCGGAACCGCGACGCGAACTTCGCCCGGATTGCTGCGGGAGCCATTGCTCGAAACCACGACTTCGCCGGAGGCCGCACCGTCCGGCACGCGCGCCAAGATGAATTGCTCGGAGCTGATGATCACCGGGCCGTCGACATCGCCAAAGCTGACGCGTGGACGGCGCAGCTGGTGCGGGCCCAGGCCGCTGCCGACGATGCGGATCTCGCCGCCGGGCAGTGCGCAGACGGGATCGATGGCATCGATGTGTGGCTTGCCGTTCACGTTTTTTGTTCCCGTCTTGCGATCCATCATCAAACCAGAAAGTACGATGTAAGTCGCTCTCAGCGGGCTTTGAAGGGGCACGCCTTCAGGCGTGCCGGCTTAGTCCCGTCAGAGAATCCGGCTTTAGCCGCTGAGGGGCCTGTCCCTAAGGGCCTAAAGGCCAATTCCTCGACACACGATCGGCACGGCTAAAGCCTTGCCCCTTCAAGACCAGATGTAACCACATTGCCAGGTGCCCTTAGCGCAAAACCGCAAGGTGCACCAGCACTTGCAAAAGAATCAGCGCGTAGATTCCCGCGCCTAGATCATCGACCACGATTCCGGTACCACCCGGCAGCTTCTCCAGGCTGCGCACAGGCGGCGGCTTAAGGATGTCGAATCCACGAAAAAGTATAAAGCCCGCGAGCAGCGCTTGCCACACGATGGGACACGCAATCAGCGTAACCAGTTGCCCGGCAACTTCGTCGATTACGACATGTGAGGGATCGTGCTCGCCGCAGCCGCGCTCTTCAAGCGTGGCCGCGGGAATACCGATGGCCACGACGAAGACGATCAGCGCCAGAATCACAGGAAGCCGCGCCTGCGGCGGGAGATGCGACGCCAGCAACCACCACAGTAACGTGGTGGCCAGCGATCCCCAGCTGCCGGGAGCGGGCCTAAGGCTCCCTGTGCCGAAAAAAGTGGCGACCAAAGTAGCCCACACCGGCGCTCGGCTGGGCGCAGGCTCAGGTTGGCTTTTTTCCATGATTCTCAGGATAGCTGGAATCGTCGGTCTCCGGATCGTTGAAGGGCGTGGAGATGACATAGCCGCCGCTCGCCCACTTGCCCAGATCGATGACGCGACAGCGCTCGCTGCAGAAGGGAAACTCCGGCTCGGAGCGCAGCACGATCTTGCGGCAAATCGGACAGCGAAGGCTGAGGGGCTGCTTCTTCGGCATAGGACTTTGGCACGTAGAGACTTGGCATTTAGCACTTGGCCAAGGCGCCAGCGAGCTTGCTACTGACAAATGCTAACTGCCAATCGCCAAGTGCCGCTACAAGAGCTTCGCGACTACGTCATAGTCGTGCGCTTCGGTGATTTCGCAGCGATGGAAATCGCCTTCGCGAACTTCGTGATCTCCGAAATCGTTGATGTACACGGTGCCGTCGATCTCGGGAGCATGCATCGCGGTGCGGCCTTCCCACAACAAATCAGTCTCGGACGATGGCCCTTCCAACAGCAGATCGAATTGCTGCCCGACCAGCGCGCGCTTCTTCTTGCGGCTGATCTGCTTCTGGATCGACATCAGCTTCTTGCGGCGGTGTTCAATTTCTTTCGCCGGAACTTTGGCTTCGAGATCGAAGGCCTTGGCGCCCTCTTCGTCGGAATATCCGAAGACGCCAAGCCAATCGAACTGCGCCTCGCGAACGAATTCGCAGAGCTGCTCGAAATCCTGCTCGGTTTCCCCAGGAAATCCTACGATGAAAGACGTGCGCAGCGTGAGGTCGGGAATTTCGCGGCGCATCTTTTCGATCGAGCGCAAGAAAATCTCCGCTCCGGCGCCGCGCTTCATGAGCTTTAAGACATTCGGCGAAGCATGTTGCAGCGGAACATCGATGTAAGAGCAGATCTTTTCGTTTGCCGCAATCGTCTCCAGCAGCTTGCCGGTGATCTTGTTGGGATAGGCATAGAGGAAGCGGATCCAACGCAGCTCATCGATTTGCGTCAGGCGTTCCAGCAGCGACGGCAACCCGTCTTTCAGGCCGAGGTCTTCGCCGTAGCAGGTCGTGTCCTGTCCGATGAGCGTGATCTCGCGCACGCCCTGATGCGCGAGCCGCTGTGCCTCAGCGATGACCGACTCGAAGCGGCGCGAGCGAAACTTCCCGCGCAGCTGCGGAATGATGCAGAAAGAGCAGGGATGATCGCAGCCCTCGGCAATCTTGATGTACGCGGAATACTTGGGCGTCGCCAGCAGACGCGGCGTGTTCTCGTCGTAAAGATAGTTTGGCAGGTCGGCGATCGCACCATCCCAACCCTCCTTGGAGAAGCGGCCTGCCGCTTCCCGCGCATCGCCTTCCGAACGGCTGTTCAGAATTACGAACGGCGAATTGGTGACCGTCGGGGATTCGATTCCGGCCGCCCATAGGATCTGCTCCAGTTCGCCCGTACCGACTACCGCATCGACTTCGGGAATATTCTTCTGGATCTCGTTGCGATAGCGCTCGACCAGGCAACCGGCAACGATGAGCTTTTGCGCGCGCCCGGCGACTTTGTGCTGCGCCATCTCCAGGATGGTGTCCACCGACTCCTGCTTGGCGGTGTCGATAAACGAGCAGGTGTTGACAACGATGACGTCGGCATCTTCGGCGCGCGCTGTTATCTGGGCGCCACCCTGTGAGAGCAGACCCATCATGACCTCGCTGTCCACCAGGTTCTTGGGACAGCCGAGGCTGACAAATCCTATTTTCTTGGGAGCTGTTGCCGCCGGACTCTCCGGAACGGCGTCCAGCAAGGCTACAGAATCGGTCTTCACAGGCATGTAATCTTCTTATTCTAACATCGCCAATTCAGCAGGACTCAGCGATCATGCACTTAGGTCACAGGCAGCACGGCTAGGACTGCTACTTCAGGGCCATTGACATGTTGCACGTATGTGCGTATTTATGAATGGCGCGATTGTGACCTCGCACAGCACGCAAGTCGCGCCGCATTAAAACATGGTGCTACTCCTAGGAGAAACTACTGAATGAAACAGGGAGAGCCGCGGTTGAGGATTTATTTTGCTACTGGTGTAATTGGCGCCAAGTGTGAATCATGCGGGTGGGGAGCTAAGACCAGCTACGTGCCGGGAGAGACAGCTCACCAAACAGCAACGCGAGAGTTCGGCAACCACGTTTGCGCGCGGTCTGCGGGCAAATCAGAAGCTACCGTTTCCCTCACATCCCCTCATAATTCGGACCACCCCCACCCTCCGGCGGGACCCAAGTTATGATTTCGTACGGGTCCATGATGTCGCAGGTTTTGCAGTGAACACAGTTTGAAGGGTTGAGGTGGATCTCCAGGCCGCTGGGTGTGTCCTGTGCCTCAACCATCTCATACACGTTCGCGGGGCAAAAGTTCTTGCAGGGATTGCCGAACTCCGTGACGCAGCGCTCGTTGCAGATGGTCGTGTCGTGAATGACCAGATGCGCCGGCTGATCCTCTTCGTGCTTCGTGCCTGAGTGGTAAAGATCGGTGAGCTTATCGAAGGTAAGCTTGCCTGCACCCTTCGCCGCACCAATCAAGTGGCTGCGTGAACCGCCATCGGCCGTCAAGCGATTCAGCCGCTGCATGCGATGGTGGCCCGGCTCGTTGGTATAGCGCCCCCGCAGACCGCGCCCGCCGGTGACCTGCTGAATCCCGGCGTGCACCATCCCGGAATAGAAACCGTTTTCGAATCCCTGATGGAAGTTGCGTACCGGCCACAGCTCGGACTTGATCCAGCTCTTCTCCACCCGCGTCTGAAACGTCTCCAGCATGTGCAGCGAGAAGTCCTGCTTGGCCATCGCGTCGAAGGCGGTCTCAGCCGCCAGCATGCCGCTCTTGATGGCAAGATGAATTCCCTTCAGCCGCTGCGAATTCAAAAAGCCGGCGGAGTCGCCGAGGATCATCCAGCCATCGCCCGCCAGCGGCGGAATACACCACCAGCCACCGTAAGGAAGAGACTTGGCGCCGTAGCGCACCATCTTTCCGCCCTCGAGCAGCCTGGCTACGAAGGGATGCTTCTTGAACTCCTGGAGGATGCGCTGCGGATCGATGCGCGGGTCCTGGTAGTCCAGACCGGTGACAAATCCGAGAGAGACGATGTTGTCTTTTGAGCCGTAGATCCACGCGCCGCCGTACTCGGTTGGGGTCAACGGATAGCCCATCGTGTAGATGACGTGACCCGGAGCAACACGCCCGGCGGGCAATTCCCATAGCTCTTTGACTCCGACACCGTAGGTCTGGGGATTGCGATCGCGGTCGAGTTGAAAACGGCCCAGAAGCTGTTTGGTCAGCGAACCACGGGTGCCTTCGGCGAGGACGACGACCTTGGACTTGAGATCGTAGCCGGGCTCGAAGTTGGATTTCTGCTGGTTCGATTTGTCGACGCCCTTGTCGTCGGTGCGAACGCCGGCGACGCGTCCGGAGTCGAAGAGCAACTCGGAACCGGCAAAACCGGTGAAGACCGTGATCCCCGCCTCTTCCACCTTGCCGCCCAGCCACTTCACGAACTTGTTAATCGAAATGACGTAGTTGCCGTGATCGCGCATAGGCGGCGGCGTGACGGGAAATTTGAACTTGCCGCTGCGCGTGAGGAAGTACACGGCTTCACTTTTCACGGCTGCGTCGAGCGGAGCCTCTTTTTCGAAGTCGGGGAGCAGCTCGCGCATGGAGCGGGGATCGAGCAGCGCGCCGGACAAACAGTGCGCACCGATTTCGCGCGCCTTCTCCAGCACGTAGATGTTTTCTTTGCTGAGTTGTGCGTCGGGATGTTTTGCGTTGTGCTCATCGATGAGCTGCGAGAGCCGCAAGGCACAGGCCATGCCCGCAGGCCCTCCGCCGACAATTACAACGTCAGCTTCCATTACGGGACGATCAACATTGGGGAGCGGCTTACGAAAGACGATCATTTGATAATTCCGGAGACCAGGACTTGCATTCTTTCTTATTAAGTTTCAACGGAACTATGCCACGTCGTCAGATATCGGAGACTACGCAAAACAATATGATTTACGCAGCCAGGCAGGCTTAAGTTCTTGCGCAGTTTGAACACGAACTCTGAGACGCGGGAAGTGTACAGCTTGTATGACGTAGCTGAACTCAGAATAACAGGTTTTGAAGGCAGCGAGAACAGCAAGGCGAATGAAAAACCGCGGTTGAAATTGCTGTGACCGCCTCCTGCCCCACGCTCAAGCACCCTTTGCCTTTTTCACTTCCTCAATCAGCGGTGGAACGATCTCGAACAGGTTTCCAACCACGGCAATATCAGCGATCTCGAAGATAGGAGCTTCCGAATCTTTATTGACGGCGATGATGGTGCGCGCGCCTTTCATGCCGACGACGTGCTGGATTGCGCCGCTGATGCCCAGCGCCAGGTAGAGCTTCGGCGCTACCGTTTGCCCGGACGAGCCGACCTGGCGATCCATGGGCAGCCAGCCGGAGTCGCAGATGGGACGCGACGCGGCGATCTCGCCGCCCAGCGCATCCGCCAGTTGTTTCGCGATCTCGATGTTCTTCTGCTCCTTGATGCCGCGGCCGACCGCGACGATGATCTCGGCTTGCGTCAAGTCGACAGCCTGTTTGGCTTCTTTGAACGGAGCTTCCGGTTTGTTGCGAACGACGCCGTCGCCGACTTCGACGTTAACGGTTTCAACCGGCGCGGCGGCGTCGCCTGCCTGCACCTGATCGCCGCGGAAGGCGCCGTTCTGGAAGGTGGCAAAGTACGGCGCCTCGCCAACGAATGAAACATCAGCCGCGAACTTGCCCTGAAACATCTGACGGGTGAAGAGCAGTTTTCCGCCCTCGTACTTGTAGCCAACTGCGTCGCTGATGAGCGAGCGGTTCAACGTGGCCGCAAGCTTGGGCGCGAAGTCGCGTACCTGGTAGGTGTGCGGCATCAGCACCAGCTTCGACTGCTTCTGCTCCATAAACTGCTTGAGCGCGGCAACGAAGCCGTCCGGAGTATAGGGTTCGAGCTTCGACGATTCGATGTCGTAGACCTTCGCGACCTTGTACTTCGCGATTTCGTTGGCGATGTCGCTGACTCCGCTGCCAACAACTGCGGCTTCCAGGGGCCAGCCGGACTCAGCCGCCAGAGCCTGTGCGCCGGTAAGTGTTTCCAGAGAAACACGATTTAACTTGCCTTCACGTTGTTCGACGACAACCAGGATCGTATCTGCCATATTTGTCCGATTTTCTTATCAATAAGATTTCTGCAGAGTTTCAGCTTTTACTTAGCTTACTTTTGTCAGAGTAAGAAAATCTTACTTTTTGCAAAAGTAAGTAAAGTAAGAAAATCTGCAATAGAAAGCCAACTGCGGCCGTCCCGGATCAGCGATTCTGGCGTCTAACTACCACTCCCACAAGGCTTAACATCAAACCCGCGACGCCCAAGCAACCGGCAATGACTGCAAACCGCGTCTCACCCAGCTTCATGCCCGCCGGGTGAAAGAACATCACCAGAAATGCGAACAACATCATCAGCCAGCCAATCACCATGATGGCTGAGCCGCTTTCACGCTTTTCCTCTGTCGATGACATAGCCGCCTCCTACTTGCGACTTGCCACCCTCTACTACCCAAACTTTGCGCGACGCGGTCAGGCTACATGCTGGTCCTCGGCCTCGTCCTGCCGCTGCTGCGTCAGCGTGTGCTCCAGCTCGTGCCGGCCGAGCCGGGTAGCGCCGATCGCCCGGCGGTAGCGGGTTCCCATGATCACCAGCGCCAGTCCCAGCACGCCTTCGATGGCCAGCCAAATCGGCCAGAACATTGATCCGTTGCGCAGACTGATGAAGAAGAAAACGCCGAGCACCGCATCCATCCACAGAAGAATCCATCCGACGGTAAGCAAGACGGAGCCCAGGCGGCGGTTTTCGACGGTGTTGTCAATGGCGGCCTGATCGCGATCGAATCCTGGCATAACGAGCAGAGCTCCTTTCAGGAATATGGGCCCACCCGAGTTAGATGCGTGGTCGGCAGTTGGCATTTAGCACTTTGCACTTAGCCAAAAGCCCACCACATAAAATTGCGATCAGTAGTAACTTTGCATGACCGCCAGCCAGCAGTAGCCAAATGCCAAGTGCCAACTGCTAACGGCTGCTCTATATCACCCGCACCTCGTTGCGCAATTTTTCTACCAGCTTCTTCGCGATTTCCGCCGGAGGGCCTTCCAGCACCTCCGTCTTCTTCGTCTTCTGCGGAATGTACAGCTTCTCGATCTTCTGCAAATTCTCGTTCAGCGCGGATTTGATCTCGTCGAAGCTCACCTTCTTCAGCGGCTTGTTCTTGGCCTGCTTGATGCCGATCAGCGTGGCATAGCGCAGCTTGTTGATGCCGGACTGGATGGTCAGCACCGCCGGCGGCGGCATGCCAACGAACTGGAAGAATCCCGCTTCGAGCTCGCGCTTCACGCGAATGCCGGCATCGGTCTTCTCGATCTGCATGATGATGGTGGCATGCGGCCAGCCGAGCAGCTCCGCCAGGATGACGCCGGTCTGGGCAAAGCCGTAGTCGTCCGACTGCAGGCCGGTAAAAATAAGATCGAAGGTTTCGTCCTTGATCGCCGCTGCGAACGCCTTCGCGGTATTGAACGCATCAAGGCCGACGAATCCGTCGCCTTCGAGGTGGATCGCGCGGTCGGCGCCCTTGGCCAGCGCCTCGCGCAGAACTTGTTGCGCCCGAGCCGGGCCGCTGGTGATGACCACGACCTCGCCGCCGTGCTTTTCCTTCTGCCGCAGCGCCTCTTCCAGCGCGTAGGCATCGGGCTCATTCACTTCGTAAGAGACGTCGTCGCGAATCCACGTGCCGCTCCCGTTCAGCTTGAGCGGCGCGTCCTTCTGCGGGACTTGCTTCATGCAGACCAGGACCTTCACCGGGGCTCCTTGGATTGAAAAATCGCGAGTATGAGTGCCGCGAAAACTCCAAAGTATAAATGAGCGGCGGGGGGTTGGGAAACGACAGGCGCGTCGATTCCCGAAGTGGGAGAACAAATCAGAATTTCTCCCAAATGCGATCTGGCTCACTGACAAATGCCCGCTGGGCGTTCAACCTTGCGGTGAACTCACAATCCGACCTGGAGGTTCGTTATGAGAATTCCTCTCAGGGCTCTCCTTCTTTCGGTAATTCTGGGAATTGCCGCAAGCGCGCAAGGTCAAATCAACATCGTCAACTTCGATTTCGGGGCCGTACCGGTCGAGTGCAGCAGTTGGGGTTTCGCTTACGAGGGGCCTATGCTCTGGTGCAGCGGCGACCCCACTTCGCAGAACTTCAATGCGACCCCTGGCTTCGGATGGATCCTGGGCGGCGGCGTAAGCGTCCCCGCTGTACCTCCCGGGCTCCACGCGAATGGCGGCTCCGGCCTCACCGGTCCGGGCACTGACTTCTATCCGCCACCTTTCAACGGGCTGCCCTTCAATCAGGCGGTTTTCTTGCAGGACATCGGCTCGTTTGCGTGGCAGAACGTCGCGGGCTTCTCCGCTGGGACTTATACGCTTAGCTTTTATTTAGGCTCGCGGTTCATCGACTGCTGCGGATACGACGGCAACCAGACGGTAGTGGCGTTGATTGATGGCAATCCCATCGGGACTTGGGCGCTTTCGAGCTACACGCCGTTTACGCAGGAAACCGCCGCCTTCACGGTGAGCACAGCCGGGAGTCACACCGTCCAGTTCATGGGAACGAATCCCGGCGACCACACCGCGTTTTTGTCGTACGTAGTCATCACTCCCACACAACACCGTTAACCATATTTCGCATTTGGAGGTTGCCATGTCGCTGCGTTTCAGCGTCCTATTTCTCGCAATCCTGATAATTCCGACCATGGCATTCGGCCAGGTCAACATCGTCAACTTCGATTTCGGTGCGGTACCGGTCCAGTGCAGCAGCTGGGGCTTCACCTACCAGGGAGGCCAGCTCACCTGCAACTACCCGGTTACGCAAAACTTCGATGGCAGCCCTGGCTTCGGATGGATGATGGGATCGACTATCGCTACAGCCGGCTCCCCCTCAAACACTGGTGCCGGCGTCGCTGCCCCGGACGCCTTTATCTGCCCGCCGTCCTTCGACGGGATGCCCTTCCATCAAGCAGTCCTTTTGCAGAATGTCGGCTCTTTTGTGTGGCAAGCAGTTGGAGGCTTTAACCCCGGAAGCTATACGCTCAGCTTCTATCTGGGCTCGCGATGCCCAGCTGGATGGTGGGATGGCGAGCAGACCGTCGTAGCTCTGATCGATGGTGTCGCGATCGGCACCTGGAATCTGACCAACAGTGCGCCTTTCACGCTGCAAACCGCCAACTTCGCGGTGAGCACCGGCGGCACCCACATCGTGGAGTTCATGGGAATGAAGGCGGGCGATCACACGGCGTTTCTCTCGTACGTGAAGATAGCTCCGACAGGAAAGTAAAACGATAGCTCGAGGCAATCGCTATCGTCGTCCTAAAACGAGATGACTTACAACGAGGCGCAACCCTTCATGGGAATCGGTGCGCCTCGTTTTGTTTAGCGCCCTCCCGCTTTTCCCTGCGCCGCGGTTTCCACCGAGTAGATGGTCAACCCACTCAGCATCTTGGGATAGAAATCGGTTGACTTCTGCGGCATAACTTCGCCGGCGAAAGCGATGTCACGCATCTGTTCAATGCGCACCGGGTTCATCAGGAAAGTAACCTGCGCCGATCCCTTCTCTACGTCCTCGACAGCTTCGGCGGCGTCGCGAATGTACTTCAAGTATTTCTGCGCGCGGATGTCTTCCTCTGACATTCCGAGCGTCTCTTCCAAAATCAGCTTGTGCAACTGCACAACATCGAGGCCGCGCTGCGCCGGCGAAAGATCCTTCAGCTTTGCCGGCTGGACATCTTTGCGTGCGCGCAGCAGGAACGCGCTATGCGCCGTCACGGCCAGTAACGCCGTGCCATCTTTGCCCGCCTCGCGCAGCCGTTGCACCACGGCCGGAACATCCGACACCGAGCCGATGTCCGTCACTTCGAAGTAATCGCACATCTCGGCGACCATATCCAAGATGCTGAAGTTCTCCAGCCCGAAAACCACGCGATGCGTCGGCAAAATTACCAGCCCGGGCGCATCCATGTTGACGAAGGTAATGACGACGCGCTCGTACGGCGCTTCCGCGTCGCCCTTCACCTGCTGCCGCATCTGGTTGCGATAGTTGAGCGCGGTTTCGTAGCGATGATGGCCGTCGGCGATGATCAGCTTCTTGTCGGCCATTTTGGCCTTGGCTGCGGCAACCGTCGCCGGATCGGACACCTTCCACAGCTGGTGCAGCACGCCGTATTCGTCGCGCAATTCGATGCTCGGCGGCGTGCCCTGCTTGAGCAGCCGGGCAATCTCGTCGGTTGGATCGCTGTAGAGCATGAAGATCTGCTCGCAGTGCGCCTGCGTGGTCTGCAGCAGGTTCAGGCGGTCGGCCTTGGGCTTGCTCAGCGTCTGCTCGTGCCGGTAGACGACTTTGCGATCGTAATCTTCCACCCGGCCCAGGGCGATGAAGCCGCGCCGCTCGATCTCGGCTCCGCTGGGATCGCCTGGGACTTTGAACTTCTGGACATAAACATAAAGACTGGGCTCGGCATCGCGCTTCAGAACACCTTCCGTCTGCCATTGGCGCAGGCAGGCCGCCGCCCGCGTGTAGACGTTCTCGATGCCGTTATCGTTCGATTGCGGTTTGCCCAGGATGATCCGCACCAGGTTGTAAGGACTCGCCGCGTAGTACTCGTCCTGCATCGCGGGAGTGATCTTGTCGTAGGGCTGAGTCATCACCTCGCCGGCTTTTACTTTGGCAAGGTCGTAGCGAAGAGCATGAAAAGGAAGTATGTCTGCCATAGGAATTCCTGCTCCCGAGGGTGAGGTTTATAAGTCTTGGTACTCACCACGGAGGCACGGAGGACACTGAGTTGTCTTTTGTATTTAACCGACCTCCGTGCTCTCCGCGCCTCCGTGGTGAACTGAGGAGAGCCTCGGGAAGGCTGATTGTAGCAATCCGGACAAGAAAACCATCATGACGTGAATCACATCCATAGGTTCAGCAGATTCCGGCACGCCAGGGCGGATGGGCCGGTATGCTGCTCGGCCTACCGCCTCATGTGATAACATCAGCACCAATCAGGGGTTCTCTATGGCCCGCCTCGGCAGGACGGCATTCGGGTCAAGCGGCTCGACGATCCAGCTTCGCTCCTCATCTCAGACGGCGGGACATTTTCTCGGCCGGCCCGTCCAAGTAACCGTGCGCGCAAGCAAGACCCTGCTCTTCGTGCTTGGCATCTGTCTGATCGCCTGCTGGGCGGTGCTTCCCGCCTTTGCGCAGGACGAGGTGCACGTCACCACGCGAGAGACGAAGAAGGCGGACGCCACGCCGCCTCCCGACATCGGCGATCCCAGCCTGCGTACCCACACCAAGCCTGTTAAGAAAGATGTGGACCTGGTGCTGGTACCGGTGACGATCACGGATCCCATGAATCGCCTGGTCACGGGACTGGAGAAGGAAAATTTCCTCCTCACCGACAACGGCCAGCAACAGGTGATCCGGCACTTTTCGAGCGAAGACGCCCCGATCTCGCTGGGCGTTATCTTTGATGTGAGCGGCTCGATGGCCGACAAGATCGACAAATCGCGCCAGGCGGTCGTCGAGTTCTTCCGCACCGCCAATCCGCAGGACGAGTTCTTCCTGATTACCTTCTCGGAAAAGCCCGAGGTACTGGTGGACTTCACCTCCTCGATTGAGGACATCCAGAGCAAGCTGGTCTATGCGATCCCCAAAGGGCGGACGGCGCTGCTGGATGCCATCTACCTGGGCATGAACCGCATGCGCAAGGCGCACTACGAGCGCAAGGCGTTGCTGATCATCTCCGATGGCGGCGACAATCACAGCCGCTACACCGAAGGCGAAATTAAATCGATGGTGCGCGAAGCCGATGTCCAGATTTATGGCATTGGCCTGTTCGATCAGAACTTCAAGAGTCCAGAGGAGCGGGAGGGCCCGGCACTGCTCGACGATGTCACGGAAGTGACTGGTGGACGGACATTTGTCATCAGTTCGCCCAACGAACTGGCGGATGTGGCCACCAAGATTGGCATCGAGCTGCGCAACCAATATGTGCTGGGATACCGTCCAACCAATCCGGGACGTGATGGCAAGTGGCGAAAGATCAAGGTCAAGCTGAATCCGCCCAAGGGCTTGCCGCCACTGCACGTATATGCCAAAACTGGATACTATGCACCTACGGAATAATCGTTGTCTCTTTCTGATTCCCCTGTTTCTGTTAGGAACGTGGTCAGTCGCGCAGAATTCCGCGCCTCCGCAGCAGCCGGCTACGCAGCAGGCTCAGCCCAACGCGCAAGATCAGCAGGGTCCGCCGCCTGCGCCGGCTCCTAATCAGCCCGGAGACACCGTACAGCTTCCTGCGCCTCAAGGCCAAGCGCCTTCCAGCCAGCATGACGACGTGTACATCTTCAAGAAGGAAGTTGACGAAGTCACGCTGCATGCCACCGTGGTCGACGATCGCAACCGCCTGATCACCAACCTCGACAAGGGCGACTTCAACGTCTTTGAGGATGGCAAGCAGCAGAAGATCACTTCGTTCCGCAATGAAGACATTCCGGTAGCCATGGGCATTGTCATCGACAACTCCGGATCGATGCGCGAGAAGCGGCCGCAGGTGAATGCCGCGGCGCTGAATCTGGTGCGCTCGAGCAATCCGCAGGACAAAGTTTTCATCGTCAACTTCAACGAAGAATACTTCCTCGATCAGGACTACACCGGCAGCATTCCCAAGCTGAAGGACGCGCTCGAGCGCATTGAGTCGCGCGGCGGAACGGCGCTGTATGACGCGGTGGTCGCGTCAGCCGAGCATCTGAAGAAGAGCGGCGAACTGGAGAAGAAGGTTATCCTGGTGGTCACCGACGGCGAAGACAATGCCAGCCGCGAATCGCTGGAACAAGCCCTGCGCCGCTTACAGGAGCAGAATGGGCCGACAATTTACACCATCGGCCTGCTGGGCGACGAACACAGCAAACGCGCGCGCCGCGCCTTGCGCGAGATGGCCGAGGACACTGGCGGCGTCGCCTTCTTTCCCAACAATCTGAGCGAAGTCGAGGCGATCACCCAGCAGATCGCGCACGACATCCGCAATCAATACACCATCGTCTACAAACCTTCCACGCCGCAGAGCGCCGGCGGCTATCGGACCGTGAAAGTCCAGGCCAAGGCTCCGGGATATAAGAATCTCCAGGTGCGCACGCGCAGCGGATACTACGCGGGGCAGCAGCGGGCCTCAGCCGAACCGGGGACTGGACAGTAGGTGGTAGTGCGGCGCTTCAGCGCCGCGAGTCAGGTCATCGATTACAGTTTCAGCCGGCGCTGTCATCGAAAATGACAGGGCTGGCTTTTGTGTAGTTTGGGTCGCCAACGCTCTGAGTTATCGCTGAGCAACAAAACACGGTCGTCCTGAGCGGAGCGCCCGCCTGATTTTCACGACTCACTCTTTTGTGAGTCGTGCGGGCGCGCAGTCGAAGGACCTGCTGTTCGGGGGTCCCCCCATCCGCGTCTTCCTCTACCATCAGGGCATCCAAAGCGGTTGCTGACCTATGCAACGACTGGCCGAGCTGTGCGAGCGCATCGGCGCAACCACCAAGAAGAACGAAAAGATCGCGTTGCTGGCGGAATATTTCCGCTCGCGCGAACTGTCAGACGCTGCCATCTCCGCCGTCTTCCTTTCTGGACGCGCCTTTCCCGCATTTGACGAACGCACGCTGCAGATTGGCGGATCGCTGCTGTGGAAGCTGGTCGCCGAACTCACTGGTGCGCGCGATGCTACTCTGACCGCTGCTTATCGACAGCGCGGCGATCTCGGAGCGGCGGCTTATGATGTCCTGCAGACGACAACGCCTCAGTCGGCAACTCTCTCACTTCAGGAAATTCGCGCCGGCTTCGATCAGATCGCCGAGACGCGAACCGCAACCGCAAAAGCCGCTGTGCTGAAACTGTTGCTGGAGCGAGCGACCGCACTCGAAGCCAAGTACATCCTGAAGATCATCACCGGCGAGCTGCGCATCGGCCTGAAAGAGAGCCTGGTAGAAGAAGCAATCGCGAAAGCTTACGACACCCCGCTGAGCCAGGCGCAGCGCGCCAACATGTTGCTCGGCGACATTGGCGCAACGCTGCAACTCGCCGCCGAGCGCCTCCTCGACCAAGCTCGCATGCGGCTGTTCCATCCCATCGGATTCATGCTGGCCAGCCCTGCTGCCGACGCCGAGGAAGCGTTTCAGTATTTCGAGCACGCTCGAGTCGAGGACAAGTACGACGGCATCCGCGCGCAGGCGCATTGCGGCGGCGGGCAGGTGCGCCTGTTCTCGCGCACGCTCGACGAAGTCACGGCATCGTTTCCCGAACTCATTGGACCGCTGAGTGAGTTTTCCGGCGACGTGATTCTGGATGGAGAAATCGTTGCCTGGCGACATACCGATCACGGTGGACACGCGATGCCGTTTTCCGAGATCCAGAAGCGGCTCGGCCGCAAGCAGGTCAGCGAAAAACTCATCCGCGAAGTTCCGGTAGCGTATGTCGTCTTCGACGCAATCTACGCAGAAGGTGAGCTCACGCTCGATAAGCCGCTATTAGAACGAACGCGGATACTAGACCGAGTATTCGCCGGCGCAAGTCGTGTGGCGCCGCGGCCAGTCGTCAACGCGCAAGGCAATTTGCTCTTCGAGCCGGAGATTCAGGAGCCAGCCGCGGAGTCGGGATGGGTGTTGCGAGCGCCGTCGATGCGCGCCGATTCGCCAGAGCAGCTCGCGCAATACTTCGAGCAGGCGATGGCGCGCGGCAACGAAGGGCTGATGATCAAGGATCTTGAGTCGCCCTACATGCCCGGGCGGCGCGGCCGCTGGTGGCTGAAGCTGAAGCGCGAGCTCGCGACGCTCGATGTCGTCGTCACCGCGGCGGAGTTTGGACACGGCAAGCGCATTCACGTTCTCAGCGATTACACCTTCGCGGTGCGAAAGGGCGAGGAACTGGTCAACATCGGCAAGGCTTATTCAGGACTGACCGACAAAGAGATCGCCGAGCTGACCGAATGGTTCCTGGCACACACCACCGCCGATCACGGGCATCTGCGCGAGGTCGAGCCGGAGATCGTGCTGGAAGTCGCCTTCAATGCGATCATGCGCTCCGACCGGCACGACGGCGGCTTCGCGCTGCGCTTCCCGAGAATCGTGCGCGTGCGGCAGGACAAGCTGCCGAAGGATATCGACACGGTGGAAGAGGTCGAGCGGATCTACAAGAAACAGCACGGACGATAGAAAGCCCCGTCCGCTCGGTGCCGGGCTACGTGCGATAAAGGAATTTCACGTCAGTAATATTGCCGTCCCGCTCTGCGGGACGATTCAGCCTAGCCCAGGACAAAGTCCTGGGTAGATTCGGAATTGAAGATGATGTCCCGCAGGGACCGCATGCGGTGACTGCGGGAGCACCATCGCAAATGGAGCTTCGAAGCAGGTCCATGACCGCTGCTGGGGTGCGGAATGCGATCCGCGATTTGTGTTCGGATAGGGTCCCTGCCGGGACATTGGTACCTAATAACGAGCCCACCCAGGACTTCGTCCTGGGCTAAGCTGAGTCGTCCCACAGGGACGGCAGTATTGCGGCACGTATGCAACGAGTGAAATGGGAATTCTCCACAATCTGGGCTTTGCTAGGAACGAATCGACTTCTACACCACTCCGCACCAACGTTCTCGCGCTCTGCCTCCCAGTCCGATGGAAGGTCATGAAGATCCATCAATGCCGGATCCGAACCGAGTACGTGACCAATGCCGACAACCCGATAGGCAGATCCGTCGTCGGGGTGGGTTCCGCCGCACAGAAAACTCCAATCGCCATCGACCCTGCTGACCAGCAGTACCGGATGAGTTCCATGGAACACATAGGCACAGACGTACGCCTTCTGGTGGGAATCTTTCGGAAAACTCATAACTGCCCCCGAGTTCAGAATTACGAGGCAAGAAGATTTAAAGATAGAACGCCGCAACTTGAAGCAGGCAATCTTCTTGCGCTGATAGCTGTTGCGAGCAGGCCTTCTCACAAATAATCGACCGGTTGCCTTCGATGGCGATTTCCCTCGATGAGGCTTTCGCACCAACTCAATCCGAAATCGTCACCTCAAAATCCTTCTTTGCTTTTGCAGTGCCCTGCGCTACATCGATCGCCAGATTCCACGGGCCAGACATGTCCGTGCCCTTTACCGACGTTTCGTAGTCGCCGTTGCCCTTGGGTGAGAACGCGAGCTTGGTTGTGCCCATGTCCATCAGCTTCATGGTGAGCGCGCCGTTGACGGTCGCGTCATTCACCGGCTGGCCGTGATCGTCGGTGAGGCGCAGCGTGAACGTCATCGGCTTGGTCATGCTGGGGTGATCGGGAACGGTCTTCAGGGTCATTTGCAGAGGGGCGGCGGTGGACCGGCAGGCGAGCATTAAGCCAACCGCGATCAGCGATGCGCTCAGAAGAGTGTTGCCGCGAACCTTCAATGAAATCTCCACAGAAAAGAACCCTGTCGTCCCTACGGGACTCGATACTAATCTTCTACCTACCCAGGACTTCGCTACGCTTCGTCCTGGGCTAAGCTGTCGCCGCGCCTACGGCGCTCGATTGTCGGCAGCCGCACCTTGCTACCGAGATTGAACGATCAAACTCACGCAAGCTTTCAGCATCCTGTAAAGTCGTGCCCTGACGTAAGACGAAGCGGGCCATTGCCTCAGTGACTGTGGCCGTGGCCATGCTCATGTGTGTGGCCTTCGCTAATGGGAATGACGCAGCCGTCGCTGACTTCGCAGACCTGCAGTTCAAACTGGATGGTGGTGTGATGGATCTGGAACTTCTGCCCCAGCATGCTGCGGATGGATCCGAGGATGACCGCGCATTCTGAAGCCGGCATGTCGCAGATGCCAACGTGGCAGGAGAGCGAATAAGTATCGCTGCCGATGCTCCAGACGTGCAGGTCGTGCACCCATTCCACACCGGTCACATCGCAGATGGCATGTTCGATCCGCCCCAGATCCATGCCGCTGGGCGTGCCTTCCAGCAGGATGTTGAGGCTTTCGCGGATGATGCCGATCGACGACCACAGGATCATGACGCCGATGCCGACCGATAGCCCAGGATCGATCCAGTGCTGACCGGTGAAGGCGATGGCAACGCCGCCCGCGATGACCGCCGCGGTCGAAAGCGTGTCGCCGATCTCGTGCAACAACGCGCTGCGCACATTGATGTCGCGATGTCCGCGCATCAGCAGCAACGCGATGCCGCCGTTCATGGCCACGCCCGCAGCCGCCACCCAGATCATCACATGAGCGTTCACCTCAACCGGCGTTTGCAGCCGCTTGAACGCCTCGTACCAGATGTAAAACGAGATCAGGACGAGCGTGAGGCCATTGACGAACGCTGCCAGCACGCCGGCGCGGTTGTAGCCGAACGTCTTGCGCGCGCTGGGCGGGCGGCCTTGCAGATACACCGCGCCCCAGGACATGAGCAGCGCGAGAAAGTCGGTGAGGTTATGTCCGGCTTCGGAGAGCAGCGCCAGGCTGTGCGCACGCAAGCCCGCGATGACCAGCAACACGACGTACACCAGCGTCACTGCGAGAGAGATTCGCAGCACCTGCGAGGTTTTCGCGTTCTGCATGTCGCCGGCGTGGACGTGCATTCCCTTTCAGTCTAAAAGGGCGGTCGCCGACGTTCAACCCGGAAGGGACGGATGTTACAATCGCGCGGGATTAGCAGTCAGCAATCAGCAGTCAGTGCCTACAGCTAGTTGCCAATCGCTAGTTGCTATCTGCAAGGAGCACTTCCATGTCCTCTGCCGCGCCTGTTGCCCCCATCGAAGAGAAGCCGCTCTCCGAAGTAGAACGGATCGTCGACACCTTTGTTGCTCCGTCCAAGACCTTTACCGACCTGCGGCGCAGTTCCAACTGGCTCGTACCGTGGGTGCTGATGGCAATTGTCGGCACTGCCCTGGTCTTCGTGGTTGACAACAAGCTTGGCATGGAGAAGGTAGTGGAAAACGGGCTGGCTCTCGCCCCGAAGCAGGCGGCGCAGCTCGACAAGCTTTCACCAGATGCGCGCGCGGCGCAGATTGAGAAGGTCGTCAAGTTCAATCGAGTGGTTGCTTACACCTACCCGATCGTGATCCTGATCTTCCTGTGCATCGTGGCTGCCGTGCTCTTGGGCTCCTTCAACTTCGGCCTCGCCGCTGAGCTGCGTTTCAATCAATGTCTGGCGGTGTGCATGTACGCGTCGTTGCCAGGCATTCTGAAGACACTGATTGCCATCCTGGTCATCGCCATGGGAGCGGGCGAAGCCTTCACCTTTCAGAACCCGATTGCCAGCAATCTCAGCCCGCTGGTCGACCCCAGCTCGCACTTCCTTTATTCCGTTGCAACCTCGGTGGACCTCTTCACCATATGGACTATGGTGCTAACCGGCATCGCCTTCTCGTGCCTGACCAAGGTCAAGCGTGGCACCTGCATGGCCGTAGTATTTGGCTGGTGGCTGCTGGTGGTGTTGGTTGGAGCAGGTATCTCTGCAGCGTTCTCGTAGAGATGTAGACGCCAAGCCAGAATTCTGCATCTGAGTAGCGTGCGCTTCGACTGCTGCGATGCCCCAAATGGGGAAATCTCGCGAGCGTCGAGGCTTATCACCCGGCCAACGTCCCGAACTGATATATACTTCGGTTGTTCTGATGTTTGTAATACTGCCGCCGTTATGGCGGATCGGGGACCGCTCCTCTTTTCATATTCCCCGAGACTTTTCATAGAAGGGATCGAGTCGAGGCCGCTTGTCGTGTCTAGGAACAGGACTGAGTCGCCGGCATAATCTGTGACCCTGACGACCGCGTCTTGCGGTTGGTGAGGGTGGGTGATCTGGGCTCCCGACAACCGCAGTTGTTGGAGTGGACGTTTTTTCATAACCCCGGCGAATATTAATCCGACCGCAGACCCCCAGGACTGGCCATGGGAGGTGTGGTGTGGACCTTGTACTCATACGCGTCTTATTCGTTCTAATTACCGGCCTGGCATGCTACGAACTGCAGCCGCTGGGCCTGGCTAAGTGGCCGGCCGCGTCGGTCGGTATCCTCATCGGCCTCGCAGTCATCTTGTTCGAGATTCGGCTGCGCCGGGTCAGCCTGAAGCGGCTGATCGGCGCGGTCATTGGCAGCATCCTCGGCATCTGCGGCGCCTATCTCTTCAGCCTGGTCATCCGCAACAGCATTGTGCCGGGCCCCACCCAGAGCTTTCTCCAACTGTTCGTCATGCTGCTGATGGCTTATGTCGGCCTGATCGTGGGCGCCGGCAAGGGCGACCTGCTGAACCTGGCGGCGCTGGGCGGCATCTTTGGCGGCGAGAAGCAGGGCAAGCGCACCTACAAGATTCTCGACACCAGCGTGATCATCGACGGTCGCATCGCCGACATCGCCGAGACCGGCTTCCTCGACGGCATCATCGTGATTCCGCAGTTCGTGCTGCGCGAGCTGCAGCTGGTCGCCGACTCCGCCGACTCCATGAAGCGCAATCGCGGCCGCCGTGGCCTGGACATCCTGCAGCGCATCCAGAAGATTGCGACGTTGACTATCCAGATTGTCGAAGATGATTTCCCCGCCGTGCGCGAGGTCGACCTGAAGCTGATCGAGCTGGCCAAGCTGTACGAAGGCAAGATCGTCACCAACGACTTCAATCTGAACAAGGTTGCGCAGCTGCAGGGCGTCGAGGTGCTGAACATCAACGAGCTGGCCAATTCGCTCAAGCCGATTGTGCTGCCGGGCGAGATCATGAAGGTCTTCATCCTGAAAGAAGGCAAGGAATATAACCAGGGTGTGGCCTATCTCGACGACGGAACGATGGTGGTGGTCGACAATGCGCGCAAGATGATCGGCAAGACCGTCGACATTTCGGTCACGTCGGTGCTGCAGACTACCGCCGGCAAGATGATCTTTGGCAAATTCGACGAGCGCGGAACCACGGTGTCGCGCACCATGGAGACTCGGTCGGAGCTTCGCAAATCGGGACCGACGGCGACGGCGACAGCGGCGACTGTTACCGAGGCCGCCAAGCCGGAATAAGTTCGCAGGACCGGCGCCCCGCCAGAGCTTAAAACAGCCCTTATTATGGATGTGAGGTCGGTTTTGAGTCTGTTTCGCGGAGCGGTTCAGGATCTCCGGGTGCGACCGCGCGGCAATGTGCCGGCGCTGGATATGTTGCGCAGCCTGGCTATCCTGCTCGTCTTCAACAGCCACTATTCCTCGGAGCTCCAGGCGCTGCCCTGGGTACAAGCCTTGCCGGTTTTTAATCGCGGCTGGACCGGCGTCGATCTGTTCTTCGTGCTCAGTGGCTACCTCATTGGCAGTCAACTGTGGAAAGAAGCCAAATATAGCGATGGCATCCAGGTTGGGCGTTTTCTATTACGACGCGGCTTGCGCATCTGGCCGCTCTACTACGCCTTTGTAGCGCTGATCGCCTTGGAGGGGCTGTTTGGACGTAACCTCAGCGGCTTGTGGGTGGATTCCTGTTTCCTTTCGAATCACTTCCACAACCAGGTCGGCGGCGGGTGGTCGTTGTCGAACGAGGAGCAGTTTTACATCCTGGCTCCGGTCACAATTGCGTTTCTTGTGCGATGGTTCAAGCCGCGGCATCTGTGGGTCCTGCCCGTCAGCGGATTAATTCTCCTGGTGAGTGATCGCTGGATTCTTATCCACATGTTGTCTTACCAGTTCGTTCCGCTGTATACCCATGCAGATGGGCTGGCAGTTGGCGGGCTGCTGGCGTGGTTTGCGGTCTTTCGTCCGGAGCTGATTCGGTCGAAGCATCTGCGTCTGCCGGTTTGCGCGGCAATGGTTTTCGTGGGCTCCGGCCTGTACTACATCGATCGACAGGTGCTCAGCTTCACTGCAACGGCGCTGATCTTTGGCGCAGCGGTGCTATGGGGGCTGGGGTTGGAACGGACGCCAACGCTGCTAGATTGGCATGGCTTCTACCTCATTAGCCGCTTGTCCTACGGGATGTATCTGAATCAATTCGGCCTGCTCGAGCATTTAGGCAAGCTGTGGCTGGTAGCTCGTGCCGAAGGCGGCGAACCTGTGTTTTGGGCGCTGTATCCCGTCTGTGTGCTCGCCTCCATGGCAGTCGCGTTTCTAACCTTTCAACTGATCGAGTGGCCGTTCCTCCAGATCCGTGCTCGTTGGGTCGGATCGAAGAAACAAGCGCAGCCGCAATCTGTCGCCGAGGCAGCTTCCGCTCCCTGATCCGTTAGACGACATAACCAGCGGTCACACCGTGGACGGGCGGCGCGGATTTGTGTTCGTGCTGCCCCGCCGTTTATACTCGCCTCCCCAACATGAGAGTCATCGTCATCATTCCAGCCGCCGGACTAGGTACGCGAATGTCGGCCGCTCCCGGCGGCAACAAAAGCAAGAGCAAACAGTTTTTTGAGCTGCAGGGCACGCCCATTCTGGTTCACACGTTGCGCAAGTTCGCACAATGCGACGCGGTCAGCGAAATCGTTGTGGCGCTGCGCAAGAACGAGACGCCGAACTTTCAGCAGCAGATCGAGTACGAGAATTTCAAGAAGCCGCTGCGAGTCGTGGAGGGCGGCGAGCACCGGCAAAACTCGGTTGCCAATGCCATTGCCACGATCAACGCAGCTGACGATGACATCATTCTGATACACGACGCCGTGCGGCCGTTTGTCGATCAGGAGACCATCGTCAATGTCATCGAGGCGGTGAAGAAATATGAAGCGGCGATTGCCGGCGTGCCTGCGATCGATACCGTGAAACAGGTGGAGCGCACTGCCGACGGCGCGGTCGTAATCGCGACCGTTCCGCGCGAACGCATGGTGCTGGCGCAAACGCCGCAGGGCTTCCGCTTCGGGCTGCTGAAGAATGCGTTCGACGAAGCTACCGCCGACGGCTTCATGGGAACCGATGAGGCGTCGCTGATCGAGCGCAGCGGAGGCGCGGTGCACGTCGTCATGGGCTCGCCGCGCAATATGAAGATCACCACGCCCGCGGATCTGGAGCTGGCCGAGTTCTTCCTGACGCTGGAGAACCGCGAGCCCAGCCTGAGCGGGTGACGAGCCGTTTCGAATTGGGTGGAGCACGCCTTCAGGCGTGCATTGTGGCCTTGCTTAAATTTGCGCTTTAGCGCCTGAGGTAAATAGTTTCTTACCTCAGTGGCTGAAGCCGGGATTACTTCCGTTACTGATGAATGCGCCGCTTAAGCGGTGCCCCACCCGCATCCGCGGCATGCGGATCACCAGAAATCATCATGTCCACTTCACCCATCTCTCGCATCCCGCGCATTGGCTACGGCTGGGACTCGCATGAGTTTCAGCCCGGAGTTCCGCTGAAGATTGGCGGCATCACGCTCCCGCATCACAGCGGACTTGCCGGGCACTCCGACGGGGACGTTCTGCTGCACGCGCTCACCGATGCGCTGCTGGGCGCGATCGCAGCCGGCGATATCGGGACGTACTTCCCTCCCAGCGATCCCAAATGGAAGGGCGCGGATTCGGCGCTGTTTGTGCGCGAGGCACTGCGGCTGGTCGACGAAGCCGGCTACCAGATCGGCAATGTCGACAGCACGCTGATCCTGGCTGCGCCGCGGATCGGACCGCACGTAGAGGCTATCCAGAAGAACGTCGCCAAACTGCTTGGCATCGAGCCATCGCGCGTCGCCATCAAGGCCAAGACTCCGGAAGGCATGGGCACCGACAACGCCGCCATCGCGCATGTTGCCGTGCTGCTGTGCGAGATCAGCTGGCCGTAATCCTCACGCCACAGCTCGCCTTCGAAGGTTGTCATCACGAGGAGGGCTTCAGCCCGACGAGGGATCTGCTGTTTCCTGCCGACTGACAGCACTGCGTACAAAAAATCAGATCCCTCGCTACGCTCGTGATGACAATTTTCAGCTGGCGCAGGGGTACAGCCTGCTATCGACGCTCCCGCGTTACGCCTCACCGCGTAAAATAGTCTTTTGCTCTCGATTGAGGCTACGCAATCATGTCGACATCAACCAGCGATGGGGAAGCTGCAACAACCGCGACTGAATCCGCCGCGCGTCCGTCCAACTTCGTCCGCGACATCGTTCTCGAAGATCTGAAGACCAACAAATACGGTGGGCGCGTGCACACGCGCTTTCCTCCCGAGCCGAACGGCTATCTGCACATCGGGCACGCCAAGTCGATTTGCCTGAACTTCGGGCTGGCAGCGGAGTTCGGCGGCAAGACCAACCTGCGCTTCGACGACACCAATCCCGAAAAGGAAGAGCAGGAGTACGTCGACTCGATCATCGAGGACGCACGCTGGCTGGGCGCGGACTGGGGCGATCGCATGTTCTACGCCTCCGATTACTTCGACCAGCTTCACGGCTGGGCGGTACAGCTGATTAAAGACGGCAAGGCATACGTCGACGACCTCAAGGCTGAGGAGGTGCGGCAGTATCGCGGCTCGCTCACCGAGCCGGGCAAGGAGAGCCCGTATCGCAATCGTTTGGTCGAAGAAAATCTCGATCTCTTCGAGCGCATGCGGCAGGGCGAGTTTCCCGACGGTTCGCGCACCCTGCGCGCCAAGATCGACATGGCTTCGCCGAACCTGAACATGCGCGACCCGGTGATGTATCGCATCCTGCACGCCTCGCATCATCGCACCGGCGACAAGTGGTGCATCTACCCGATGTACGATTTCGCGCACGGCCAGTCGGATTCGCTGGAGCAAATCACACATTCCGTCTGCACACTGGAATTCGAAGACCATCGCCCGCTGTACAACTGGTTCATCCAGCAACTGGGGATTTTCCCGTCGCAGCAAATCGAATTCGATCGCCTCAACCTTACGTACACGCTGCTGAGCAAGCGCAAGCTGCTGCAGCTCGTGCAGGAAGGACGCGTACGCGGATGGGACGATCCGCGCATGCCGACCCTCTCCGGCATTCGCCGCCGCGGCTATACGCCCGAAGCGATTCGCAATTTCTGTGCGGCAATCGGCGTGTCCAAGACCAACGGCATCATCGATCTCGCCATGCTGGAGCACTACGTCCGCGAAGACCTGAACAGGAGCGCGCTACGTGTGATGGCGGTGTTGCGACCGTTGAAGGTTGTGGTCGATAACTATCCCGAGGGGCAGGTCGACGAACTCGACGTCATCAACAATCCCGAGGATGCGAGTGCAGGGACGAGAAAGGTTCCATTCTCGCGCACGCTTTACATCGAGCAGGACGACTTCCGCGAAGATCCGCCTAAGAAGTTTTTCCGGCTCGCACCGGGGCAGGAGGTGCGACTACGCGGCGGATATTTCATTACCTGCAAAAGCGTGGTGAAGAACGAGCAGGGAGAGGCTACCGAAGTGCACTGCACCTACGATCCGGAGACGCGCAGCGGCAACGCCCCTGATAATCGCAAGGTGAAGGCGACGATTCACTGGGTTTCGGCGCAGCAGGCGATCGATGCCGAAGTGCGGCTGTACGAGAACTTGTTCTTGAAGGAAGATCCGGGCGACGTACCCGAAGGGCAGGACTTCACGGCGAATCTGAATCCGAATTCGCTGGAGGTAATCACCGACGCGAAGCTGGAGCCGTCACTGGCGAACGCCAAGCCGGGCGACCGCTATCAGTTTGAGCGGCTGGGATACTTCTGTGCCGATCTCGACTCGAAGCTCGGGGCGCTGGTGTTCAATCGCACCGTGCCGCTGCGGGATACGTGGGCGAAGATTGAGAAGCGGGAAAGGGCTAAGATATAGCTATATAGCCATGTAATGTTAGAATATAGCCATGAGGACGGTTAACGTTGCCGAGTTGAAGAATCGTTTAAGTGCCTATCTGCAACTGGTGCGCGAGGGCGAAGAGGTCATTGTGAAAGACCGAGACCAGCCGGTCGCCCGCATTACTTCTTACAATGTATCGGGCTTATCGGAAAGTGAGCGCCGCCTTGTAGCGTCCGGTGCAATGAAGCTGCCCCAAGAACCGACGCCCGATTGGAATAAGTTCTGCGATGATTTCTTCGCCCGGCCAGGTGCGAAGATTGATCCGAAGAAGCTTATTCGAGCAGTTATAAAGGAGCGCGAGGAAGGCTGGTGATGGAGCCGGCCTTCTGGGATACGAGTGCGATCGTCCCCCTTTGTGTCCGCAACCGCGCATCCGCGCGAGCCCACCAGTTATTCCGGCGCTATACTCCTGTCGTTTGGTGGGCGACACCGATTGAGGCACACAGCGCCCTCGCACGAGAATTGCGTGCAGGGTCATTGACTGCCGAGGAGCACACGAATGCGTCCAGCGATCTGGGGCTGCTGAAACGCAAATGGCGCGAAATAGAACCCAGCGATCCTCTACGTGCGCTGGCAGAGGAACTCCTCGGGTGTTACCCTCTCAGCGCCGCCGATGCGCTACAACTTGCTGCAGCCTATGTTTGGAGCGAGCAGCGCCCATTCAACCGCTGCTTTATCTGCGGAGACAAGCGACTTCTGGGAGCGGCCCGGTCAGCCGGCTTTCGGGGGATTGCTATAGACTGACGCCTGCCCTCGGAGAGGGCTGGGCATCCCGAGCCGGTCGCTTGCGCCCGGGCTCAATTCATCCCGCCGCTTCGCGGCTAGAGCACTTCACGACCAACGATGAACGCCATTTCACAGAACTCTTCTTCTCCCCGTCTTCGTTTCGCTCCATCCCCCACCGGCTACTTGCATGTCGGCGGGGCGCGTACCGCCCTCTTCAACTGGCTCTTTGCGCGGCATCACCAGGGCACGCTGGTCCTCCGCATTGAGGACACCGACCTCGAGCGATCCACTCCGGAGATGGTCGATGGCATTTTGGTCGGCCTACGCTGGCTCGGCATTGACTGGGATGAGGGACCGTTCTTTCAGACCAATCGCATGGAGCTGTATCGCGCTGCGGCCGGCAGTCTCCTCAACAGCGGCCATGCCTACTATTGCTTCTGCAGCAAGGAACAACTTGAACAACAGCGCGCGCAAGGAGTCGCCGAAGGACGCGTTCCACGTGATGCCTGCCGCGATCTTACGAAAGTAGCAGCCGAACAGCGTGTAGCAAACGGCGAAGGCGCGGCGATTCGCTTCGCTGTCCCACAGAGTGGGAGTACCACATTCGAGGACGCGGTCTTTGGCCGGCTCGAGTTTGCCAATTCCGAGATCGAAGACTTCGTTCTGCTGCGCTCCGACGGTGTGCCGACCTATCACCTGAGCGTGGTGGTCGACGATCTGGAAATGCATATCAGCCACGTCCTGCGCGGCGCCGATCATCTTTCCAACACGCCCAAGCAGATCATGATCTACGACGCGCTAGGCCAGCCCTTGCCGATCTTTGCGCATGTGCCGCTCATTCTTGGCCCAGACAAGACGCGGCTGAGCAAACGCCACGGCGCGACCAGCGTGATCGCGTATAAAGACGAAGGCATTGTGCCCGAGGCCTTCCGCAACTTCCTGGGGCTGCTGGGCTGGACGCCGCCGGATTCATCGCGGGAGATCCTTCACGATCGCGAGCTGATCGACCTATTCGATCTCAGTGGCATTCAGAAGTCGAATGCGATCTTCGATCGCGGCAAGCTGGATTGGTTCAACACGGAGTACATTCGCGCAACACCTGCCGACCTGCTATTGCCGCTAATTGAAGGAGAGTGGAAGAAGATCGGCCTCGTTCCCTTCCAGACCAGCCGCGAAGCGATGGCCGCGACTGTCGATCTGCTGAAACCCCGCGCTCGCAATCTGAAGGACTTCGCGACCCTGTTTCGCGCTTACTTCAGCGACGAGTTCGAAATCGATCCCGCGGCCGCCGAGAAATTTCTCAAAGACGCTGCTGTGCGCGAGATTCTGGTAGAACTCGCGTCACGCTACGGGCAAGCGGAGGTGTTCTCCGAGGTGAGCACAGAGCAACTCCTGCGTGACTTTGCGGCGGAAAAGAACGTCAAGGCCGGCGCGCTGATCAATGGTGCGCGCGTCGCATTGACGGGACAAGGCGTCGCGCCCAGCTTATTCGCAGTGATGACAAATCTCGGCCAGCGCCGCACGGTCGAGCGACTGAAGCGGGCCGTCGAAATCAAGTAAAAGCCTCACCCATTCCAGCGTCGAGACCCCGAGAATTCGGGACCAACGCCGCTATCGTCGCAGTGGAATCCGCGTCCCTTCAAAGCAAGGTAATATATCGGTAATGCCTGGTGGGGACCTGCTGAGGATGGAACATTGCACTGCATGCGGTTCGGAGCTCGAGCAGCACACGCCTTTCTGCTCGCAATGCGGCAGCGCGCTCAGGAGGCCGTCTGGTGCGGCTTCCGGCGCGGAGGCTCCTACGATGGCAGTCGTGGCCACCGCAGACGCGCCGACCCATCCGCCGCATCGGCGGCCGTCTCCTCCGCCATCACGGCCATCGTCGCATCGCTCTCGCGATGAAGGGCGATTTGCGCCCGGCATGCTGATCGCCGAGCGTTATCGCATCGTCTCGCTGCTGGGACGCGGCGGGATGGGCGAGGTCTTTCGCGCTGACGACCTCAGCCTGGGCCAACCGGCTGCCCTCAAGTTTCTGCCCGAGGCGATGACCGATGAGTACATGCTGGATCGCTTCCGCAATGAAGTGCGTATCGCGCGGCGCATCTCTCATCCCAACGTCTGTCGCGTGTATGACATCGGGCAGACCGACAATCAGGTCTTTCTCTCTATGGAGTACGTCGACGGGGAAGACCTCTCGTCGCTGCTGCGGCGCATTGGGCGGCTGCCTTCGGATAAGGCGATCGAAATTGCGCGCAAGATTTGTGCGGGTCTGGCAGCTGCGCACGACAAAGGCGTACTGCATCGCGACCTGAAACCCGCGAACATCATGCTCGATGGGCGCGGCGAAGTGCTGGTGATGGATTTCGGTCTCGCCGGTGTCGCACACGAGATTGAAGACGTGCGCAGCGGCACGCCGGCGTATATGGCTCCGGAGCAGCTTTCGGGCAAAGAGGTCACCGCGCGCAGCGACATCTACGCTCTCGGTCTGGTGCTGTATGAGTTGTTCACCGGCAAGGCGGCGTTTCAAGGCAAGACGCGCGACGAGATCGTTCGCATTCGTCGCGACAGCGCGATCCATCGGCCGTCTACGATCGTGCGTGATCTGGATCCCGCAGTGGAGCGCGCGATTTTGCGCTGCCTGGAAGAGGATCCCGCGAATCGTCCCGCATCGGCGTTGATGGTAGCGGCGGCATTGCCCGGTGGCGATCCGCTGGCCGCAGCTCTGGCGGCGGGTGAGACGCCATCGCCGCAGGTCGTCGCCGCAGCGGGCGAGACCGCAGGAATGCCGGTGCGCGCGGCGTTACTGGCGTTGGGAGCGGCGATTGTCGGACTGGTCGGATTTTTCGTATTGGCATCGCGCACCAGCACGGCCGCGAGGATGGACCTTCCCTATTCGTCGGAGGTGCTGGCGCAGCGGGCGCGCGACATCGTGCAACAGCTCGGATACACGACTCCGCCGGTCGACGCAGCTTCCGGAATGTCCTACGACCACGACTTTCTAGAGTACCTCGATCATGCCGGTGGTGGGCATCCCGACTGGAACGTGGTGCTCAAGAACCGGCCGTCGATCCTTTCGTTTTGGCGGCGTCAGAGTCCTGATTATCTGGTTGCCACCCAGATTCACAGCAACCTGCTAACTCCAGGTATTGTTCACCCGGACGATCCGCCACCGATCTTGTCCGGCATGACATTTGTGTCGCTCGATCCGCGAGGGCGACTGGAGCGATTCTCGGCCATTCCGCCACAGGTGGACGAATCGCCCGCGCCGGCGCAACCGCAGGCTTACGATTGGAAGCAGCTCTTCGATCTCGCCGGGCTCGACATCGCGCAGTTTCATTCGACCGCGCCCACCTGGAGCTCGCTAAGCTCGTCGGATCAACGCGCTGCGTGGACAGGTGTCTGGCCAGGGACGTCGATGCCTTTGCGAGTCGAAGCGGCAAGCTGGCGTGGCAAGCCGGTGTTCTTTCGGTTGATCGGCAAGTGGACCGAGCCCGATCGTATGCCCTCCGAGGACAACACGCATTCCAAAGCGCCGGAGGTTTTGCTGGTTGCGTTTCTTCTTGTGCTGCTGGCGGGAGCGATCTTGCTGGCGCGCCACAATTACGTGAATCAGAAGAGCGATCCGCAAGGCGCGCTGCGCCTGGGCCTGCTGATCTTCGCGCTGGAGATGTTGGTGTGGCTGTTTAGCGCGCACTTTGTGCCCAGCCTCGGAACCTTCGGCCTCTTCGTCCTCGGAGCCAGCGGCGCGGTGTTTCTGGGCACGCTGTTCTACATCGTCTATCTCGCGATTGAGCCGTTCGTGCGCCGGCACTGGCCGCATGCCATCATCTCGTGGTCGCGCCTGATGACTGGCCGCATTCGCGATGTGCTGGTGGCGCGCGATGTTCTCTATGGCGTGATTCTCGGCGTTAGCTGGTCGCTGATCTTCGAGATACAGGGCCTCGCGATGAAGCACATTGGCGCGGAGCCCGACCTGTTCTCGTACGGCTTCCTGCTGGGGCCGCGGCAGGTGATGAACGACATTGTCACCCACGCTGCGCTTTCCATCCAGGCGACGCTGGTGTTCTTCTTTCTGATGTTTGCCTTTCGCGTGATCCTGCGCAAGCCCTGGTTAGCGGCGCTGGCGTTCGTCGCGTTCTGGGCGGTGATCAAGTCGTATGGCGAGCATCATCTCGCGCTCATCCTTCCAGAGATTGTCGCGATTTACGGCATCGCCGCCTTCGTCGTGCTGCGCTTCGGATTCGTCGCTCTGGCGGTCGGCATCTTCACCGCCGACCTGCTAGGCAGCATTCCCATCACTACCGATTTTTCCAGCTGGTATATCGGCGGCACGCTCTTCGTTCTTTTCCTGATTATCGCGATGGCCGTCTGGGCCTGTTACACCGCGCTGGCGGGACAAAAGCTGCTAAAGGAAAATCTGTTCGAGTAGATCCAAACGGGGCCCGCGAGACGCCTTATGTCGTCTCCGTCGACAGCATCCGACTCAACCCATCGACCTCGAAAAATGTTACCGGATCTGACGAAACCATACGAAAACTGCCACACCTCACATTTTCGCGTGGCCGCAACAAGCCCGCGCCTCGCCGCGCTCTACCGCAGCGAGCGCAGATACGCCACCACCGCTTCCGCATCCGAGCGCGTCATATGGAACTTGGGCATAGGATCGTGCAGCTGTTTGCCATCGATCCACACCGCGGTGGTCAGCAGCGTGATCATTCCGGCATTCGTCGTGGGCGGCGTGCCGGCCAGGCGCGGCGCGTTGATCGGCCAGTCCGTAGTCGGTCGCGCTGACAAGTACGGTACCGGCGCCCCCGCTAGCCACTGGCTGCGATCCAGTTGCCCATTCGGCAGCCGCGGCGTGTGACAGGTCCCACACATCGCGACGTCCTCAACAATATATTTGCCGCGAGCTACCTGATCCCCGCCCGCCTGCGCCGATGCGGCGCTCTTCATCTCCTGCGCCGCCATCCGCTGCCAACCGCTGAGCACCAGCAGCCCGCACGCAGCAGCAGACACGCACGCAACCGCATATCGAAGAAAATTGCCCCTGCGCCGCATTCCCCACGATCCCAATGCCATCGACCATCCCTCCGCTTTGCCGGCGTTCGTCCGTCCGGCTCGCTTTCGCAGAATTTCCATCATACTATCGCTCCCGCGTGGGCGTTCCAATCTACCATGGGGTTTTCGTCCGCAGTGAAGGACTGATCGGTTGCTGAACTCCGGCATCTGTCGGTCACGGTAGGAAGCCGACAACTGGCAACCGACCACTAACTGCATGGTGAAAGGATCTGGGATTGATGGGCGGCGGCAGGCATTGGACCGACACTCTCGCCAAGAAAGGACGAGAAGAATCGGCGCAAGGCTACTCCCTTACGCGATAAGGCGTGAAAGGCTGGGCTAAACGCGCCGCACGCGATCCCACCAAGTCTCATTCGAATATCGCGCGAACGAAAGTGGCGCAAAGGGCAGAGAAACAGCACCGAGTTCACCCAGACTGACCGGCACCGTGCTGCGGAAAAGCTCCCGAACGCAAGGAATATCTCGAACCATGGCTTCGCCGCTCCACGAGCGATTGGTTAGAACGCCAATAACCGGGCCCGCCTTGGAAAACACGGGAGAGCCGCTCGATCCGGGCCATGCCTTAGCATCAAGCGTCAGGAAACGCTGTCTCCGTGACCCCTGTGCGGACTCGCCGACGCGCTTCACCCGCGCCTGCACTCGGCGACATTCGAATCCGTCCCTCGGGGTAAACCGGAACGCGTCGAAGTAAACGAAGTCACCGAACATCGCCGGGCATGGCGATAGTGACGTCAGGCTCTCCAGCGACAGAGGCCGAGGAAACTCCTTCGTGTTTTTCAACCGCAGCAGCGCGAGATCGGTCCGACGATCCTCGCGCACAATCTCTGCCGGAGTACTAAAGAAAAAATTCCCGCTCATGAGCACCCAGCAAACCACGACCGCAGGCCGCCCGTCGCTCGCGAGGTGAGCGTGATCTTGCAAGGAGTCGCCAGGCTTGTCCTTACAAACCACGTGCCTGGCAGTGACTACGTTCGCTCGGTCGCCGACGAAGAAACCGGTGCCGTGACCGTTCCGCGTGACGACCAGGCAGGTTGCCGTAAACATCGGCGGAACTCCGCCCGGCACCGGGTCTCCGGTGACTAATGTGGACAACGCCGGCCTCCGCGCCCCGCAGTTCCCGCTGCAGCGGTGGCGCAAAACCTCTTATCGCATGATTCCACGCAAGCCGCAGAAGATTCCTTTTTCCTGGGGATGGGCCGGGGTCCGATCCGAAAATCAAGCACCAGCGGTTCTCATTACGGAAAAGGCCGTCCGCGCTTGCGCGAGAACGGCCTTTGTACTGCGCTCCCAGGGGGACGATTACAGCGAGCGCAGGAAGTTCAACAGATCCTGCTGTTGCGAGGTCGTTAGCTTGTTGTAGTTGTTGACCACACCATTCGCCTCCGAGCTCGGATACTGGCGATTGCCGTTGCTGGCGTGCGCCTGAATCGTCTGCACCAGGTCGGCGGTGCGGCCGTCATGCAGGAAGAAGATGCGTTGTCCCAGTCCCCATAGCGGTGCAGTGCGGAACTGGTCGCCCGCTGCTGCGCCTTGCAAAACGTTGTCCGCCAGGTTCGGTCCCATGTGGTGCAGCAGCAGGTCCGAGTAAAGATTGGCCTGCACGTTGCTGAGCCCGCTGATGGTCGACTGTCCGGTCGTCATCGACGGCGTGTGGCACAGGGCGCAGCCAATCTGCGTGAAATCCTGCGCGCCGCGCTGCGTAGAAGGCGAACTCTGCCCCGGCGTCGGCTGGTCCAGCATGGTCATGAACATCTTGAAGCGAATGACGTCGCTCGGCAGCGCGGTGCCGTCGAGATCGAAGTTGGTTGCGTCCTCCGGAGTGGCGTTGAACTGGCACCCTGGAGTCTGATCGCGTTCGGTGTTGAACAACTCGTTGGTGACGCCGATTTCTATGTTGTAGGCCTCGCCGGAAAACACCTCCAGCGATTTGTTCTGCGCCTTCCAGCCAAAACGGGTGATGGTACCGTCATTGGCGCTGGTGTTCGGCTGTCCGCCAATGCCCAGCGAGTGCTTCTGCTGCTGATTGCTGCTCATATTAGCGAGGATGGTGGCGTCGGAGATCTCCTCGATCAATCCGCCGCCGAAGAGTGGAGTGGGGATGCGGAAGATGAGATCGCCAAGTTGTGCAGCCTCCGTGAAGTTGGGCTGTTGGATATTGCAGCCGGGAGCATCGACGCGGTCGGTGATGGTGAACAGGTCATGCACCCCGCCGTCGACCTGACCGGTGAAGGTGTAGGGAAAGCGCGCCTCGCGAACAGGACCGTTGAGCGTGATAAACGATGGAACCTGGTTGTCCGCGCCTTGATCGGTAGCGTCGGCGATCTGCGGGTTGGTGGACGGACTGGTACCGCCGACAGCTGGCTGGGCGTGGCATTGCGCGCAGCTCTCTGCGTTGAAGCGAGGCCCTAAACCGTTGCCGGTATTGTTAATCGATCCGGTAACGGAATCGATCTCCTCGAAGTTGGTGAGGCCGGCATTGAAGAATGCCAGTTGGTTGGAGCTGAGACCGGCAATCGGAGTGCCTGCACCGGGCGCGCCCCCACGTACTCCCGGATCCTTAGCGCCGCCACTGCTAAGTGTGCCGGAGCCTTTGTTTTCCGGCGCGCCTTCGACAGCTGCAACCAGCAGGAAGATAAGCGCGGGCAAGAGAAGAAGCACCGACAATCTAGGATGACTGGACGAGTGAGCGCCTGCTTGGGCAAGCGCTTTGGCCTTCAGAGACATGAGTTCCCTCCCCGACTCGCAACGAGTCGTTTTGTCGCCAACTCCCAGGCGAAGTTATTTTTCTTTCGACAAATTGCAGTAGACGCGAGAGTGGCGCAGGCGGGAAAGCGGCGCTTCAGAAAAACACAAAACTACATCAGCCGCTCAACTCTGGCGTAAGTTGACGGCAAGAATGAGGATCAGTATTTGCTGGCCTTTGCTGTGGCGATTGTGTGAGCAAACTGTAACACCTTTGCGAATGTAGTCAATCGAATCTGCTTAGCCGAATCAGCTACTCTTCAAGCAGGGTTCTCAGCTGCGAGCGGTACTGCTTCGGACTGCATCCGAACTTGGCACGAAATGCGCGCACAAAGCTGGACGGATGTCCGTATCCTACATTGTAGGATATCTCCTTCACCGGCGTTTCGCTGCCTTGCAAGACGCGGGCAGCCAAGTTCAGCCGGCAATCCACCAGGTAGCTGCGCAGTCGGCAGCCCTTTCCCAGCTTGAACAAGTGTGACAAGCGCGAAACGCTCAGGTTTACCAGCACGGCGAGTGCCGCGATGTCCTGCGATGGGTCGGCGTGGATTGCCTGCAAAACGCGCTGTATCCGTGGGTCATTCTCTGCCTTGCTCGAAAGGAACGCGTCCGTTGGACACGTAGAGACACCGGCATGCAATGACATCGATCCTCCTGGTCGACGGTGGCGGCTCGTAGAAAAGAGTTTGCGTCTCGTGGCAGAGAGAAAACTTCGATCTTCGCTGCCTTCCGTTGGCCAGTGAACTTCCATTGCGCGCGGCGCAGGATGTTCGACTGTAACCTGTAGTACGGTGGTTTTGTCTCGGCTTAATCCCTCAATTTTGGTCCGGAGGTCACTAAGAGGTTCACCAGCGGTGACAGCGGTGCCTATCCTGTTCTAGATGTGTCATCCTGAGCGAGCCCGCCTGTTTCCGACAACTGACAACCGACTGGCCTCTGGCCGCTTTTTATGCGAAACTGCCGGTCACGATCTCGGGGGAATCCTTGGCCGCTCAACCAGTTCCTATACCAATTCCTGCGCCGGAACCAGACCAACTCAGCAAGGCAACCATACTCGGCATGATCGCCATGGGTGTCGCCGTTCTGGTCGTCGCCAACGACTTCACCGCGCTCTCGGTCGCGCTGCCCGCCATCGAGCACGATCTCCATACTAAAGTCGCCACCGTGCAGTGGGTGATCAACGGCTATGCCATGGTGTTCGGCGTGCTCATCGTCACCGGCGGCCGGCTCGCCGACATGTTTGGCCGCAGGCGCATCTTCTTCACCGGCGCGACCATCTTTGCCGGCTTCTCGCTGATCGGCGGATTCGCCATGAACGCCGCCGCGCTGCTCGCCTGCCGCTTCCTGATGGGCATCGGCGGCGCAATGATGTGGCCGGCCATCCTCGGCATGACCTATTGCCTGTTGCCGCGCTCCAAGGCCGGACTCGCCGGCGGCGTCATTCTCGGCGCTGCCGGATTCGGCAATGCCGTCGGCCCGCTGCTTGGCGGCTTGCTCACCGACACCGTCGGATGGCGCTGGATCTTCTTCGTCAACCTGCCGGTCGCCGCCGCCGCCATCCTTATCACGATGTTTGTGGTTCCGTGCGATGCCGCGGTGGAAGATCGCGGACGCCTCGATTATTCCGGAACAGCAGCGCTTTCCATCGGACTGCTGGCCTTGCTGCTCGCCCTAGATTGGGCGCTCGATCTCGGCTGGACTGCGCCGCTCATCCTTGGTCTCTTCGTACTGGCTGCGATCGCGCTGGTGGGCTTCTTAGTCATCGAGCGCCGCGCCGGCGAAAGCGCTCTGGTTCCGCGCAGCGTCATGCAGAACCGCGGATTCCTTGCCGCAGGAATCGCCACCTTGCTGGCCTCGGCCATCTTCTTCGCCGCGCTGCTTTACCTGCCACAGTTCATGTCGAGGAATCTAGGCTTCACCGCCATCGGCTCCGGCGCCGGCTTGCTGCCAATGATGGGGACCTTCATGATCACCTCATTCATCGCGGGCCGCCTGTATCAGTTGCTCGGGCCAAAGCTGATCGTCACCCTCGGCGCGCTGCTACTCGCCGGCGGCATGATTCTTCTCTCCGCAATTTCCCCCGCGACCACCTACGATCAGCTCATCTTCGGAATGGTTGTGCTCGGCATCGGCGTCGGGCTGTTCTATTCGTCCATCACCACCGCGGCCATCACTGCGCTCGATCCATCGCAGGCCAGCCTAGCCGGAGCCATCGTCTACATGTTCCAGGTTGCCGGCGGATCCATCGGCGTGGGATTCAATACCGCGATCGTGGTCTCCGCCTCATCCATGCCACGCGGTATTCACGCGGCCTTTCTTGTCGATGGCATCTTAGCTATCTGTAGCGCGGCCGTCGCGATTCTCTTTGTCGGCGGCGCAGTCGATTTCGAGCGCCTGCGCGAACTTCGCCACCACCACCGCGCCCACGCGTAATGCGACGGGTCGCCCGAACGTACCAATGGGGGAAGGAAATGCCTCTCATTCGCATTGACTCAATCGCCGGGCGCTCGCCTGAGCAGGTGAAGCAACTTCTGGATGCCGCTCATCGCGCCATACTGTCCGCGTTTCTGGTGCCCGAGCGCGATCGCTATCAGATTTACCAAGAGCATGCGGCGGAACACTTCATTGTGCAGGACACCGGCCTCGGCATCCCACGCAGCAGCCAGGTTATTGTCGTCACCGTCATCAGCCGTCCGCGCAGCCGGGAGGCGAAGCAGCAGTTCTACGCCGAGCTCTGCCGCGAACTGAAGGACTCCTGCGGGATGGAAGCGAGCGATGTCATGGTCTCGATCGTGACCAACACCGATGCCGACTGGAGTTTCGGCAATGGGCACGCGCAATTTCTGACTGGCGAACTGTAGCGGAAGAAACCGAGTTTCGCAACGCGAGACGGAAGCTGATAGCCCAGCGTTTCAACGCCGGGTGCCCCATCCTAGCCTTCTTTTGGCTAGGGTGGGGATTTTCGCGATTAGAAACATCCCGAGTCCCTTCAGGTACGGCACAACGCGACGCGAATCCGAATCGACCTCACGCGTTGGTGATCACGAAACGAAAAGTCCCACCCGAGCAAACGAGGCTCGGCTGGAGCCACCCGCCCGTTATCTTTGGACGCCAGTCTGGGTGCTCTGTCTGACCTGTAATCGAGTTGTGATCTGCTACTTTTTTCTATTAGCCAGCTCCGCTTCGTATGCCGCCTGAAGGTTCTGCATTGCAAAAATGCGCTTAGATTTCGTCGAGACCCGGGCCTTCTTTCCGATGCTTGACTTCGGAAGGTGCGTTTCGCGTAGTTCTGCCATAAATTCTGCGCTCAGCTTCGGTCCCCCCGCTACCAGGACCTGAGCTAAACCCCTCAGCCTGGAGGCCGGCAAATATTTGTGCCCCCATGCATTCATCTCTATTAGAAGAGGAAGCAATTCGATCCCTTTCTCCGTGAGACTATAAATGGCTTTCTGTTTATGGCTGGGGTCATGAGACTTGACGAGGATGCCTTGCTTGACCAGCTTTTGAAGACGATCGGCCAAAATATTCGACGCAATCCCTTCCAAAGACTCGGTCAGGAGCTCGCGAAAATGCCTTCGGTTCATGAACATGATGTCGCGGAGGACGAGCAGACTCCACTGGTCGCCAAATACTTCGACCATTCGATTCATAACGCACGCTGACCTGTGATCCTTGCGCACTCCACCTCCACTCCGGTTGGGTATTTCTCGACGGAATAATTGTACAACTGGCTGCATATAGGAAACAGCTGTAGGTACTAGCCGTAGATCAGCTATAGGTGCTAACTGTCGATATTACCTTGCAGATACCAGCTATAGATACTAGCGAACATCGATTGCGACAGTCTGTCTTGCAGGCAAAAACAACTGGTTGTTCTATACAACCAGTTGTCTAAATGTTAGCAGCAAAGCTATCCGTGAGTTCTTCTTCTTCCCATAGAACTATCGTTGCTGAAGTCCCGTTTCTTGTAGATGTGCGTCGGCCGACTCTACGACGAATGCGATTTCAAACAATGCTTTGGTGTAGATCGCACTGCGTCACCAGTGATCCGTCCCTGCGTTTATTTATGCCGTAACTAAAGCTGAGACTAGAGGACCTGCACTGGAATTGATGGCAGCTCGAATGCCCACGTACACACTATGCACGTATGGCTACTTGGGCAGCCCCCGGCCTTGAAGTTTTTCTTAAGACCAAACCGGCTGGTCGGCTGCACAGCAGTCATGTCTTCCGTCTCCCGGCCAATCACAGAACAACCAAATACCGGCCACTGCTGGCAAGGGATTCCAGCATGACCGGTTATTTCAAATCAACACAGGAGAAGTTATGAATCGACTGCAGCTTTGCAAAGTAGTAAGTGTCGTATTTCTTGCTTGTGGTTTAGCAAGCGCTCAACACATCACCACCTTCGAGGCTCCGGGCGCGGGTACAAGCTCCGGGCAGGGCTCCTCGGGCATAAGTATCAACCTGGAAGGGGACGTCTTGGGGTTCTACGCTGACTCAAACAACGTGGTTCACACCTTCTTGTGCGTTTCGGGCTGCACCTCGCCCCGCACCTTCACCACCTTCGAAGCTCCGGGCGCAGGCACAGCCGACGTGGGTTCTAACTGTTTCGTCCCCCAGACTTGCCAGGGCACTTACGCTTTCAGCAACAACGCGCTCGGGGTGATTACCGGTTTCTACCGTGATTCCAGCAACGTGATTCACGGCTACGTGACCGCTCCGCCTTACAAGACCTTCACCACCTTGAACGAACCGGACGCGGGCACAAGCGCCAACCAGGGCACTTTCGCGACGAGCATCAACCTGGAAGGGGATGTCTCCGGAAACTACACTGACGCGAGCGGTGTGTCTCACGGCTTCGTAACCGCCCCGCCTTATAACACCTACACCTCATACGATCCCCCGGGCTCCACGTTCACCCTTACCTCAGCGGCGCTCGGCATCAACCTGGAGGGGGCACTCACAGGCGAGTACTTTGACGCGAGCGGCGTGGCCCACGGTTACGTGCGCGCTCCGAATGGCACTTTCACCGAATTCAACGTGACCGGCGCAGGCACGGGCTCCGGCCAGGGCACCGAGAGCTCAGGCATCAACGACCTGGGGATGATCACGGGACCTTACTTTGATTCGAACGGCGTGATTCACGGCTACGTGCGCGCTGCGAACGGCGCCATCACCACCTTCGACGTTCCGGAGGCGGGAACAGGCTCCGGCCAAGGCACCGAGCCTGAGGGCAACACCCTGTTCGGGGAGGTGGTGGGAAATTACATCGACTCGATCGGTGTGAATCACGGCTTCGTGCGGAGTCCTTCCGGCGACATCACCACCTTCGACGCTCCGGGGGCGTCAAAAAACCCCGCTCAGGAGGGCACCATTCCGCAAACCCCCAACCTGTTTGGGCAGATCGCCGGATTCCTTCAGGACGCGAACGGCGTGTTTCACGGCTTCCTGCGAACCCCGTAGGCCCGCGCTGGGGTAAACAGGTATCACCGGTTGACGGTTCATTCTGCGGCACCGGTCGGCAACGACCGAGTCTCGCAACGCGAGACGGAAGATGATAGCCCAGCGCTTCAACGCTGGCTAGGCGTTCCATATGGGTCCCGAGTTCCTTCCGGGACGGCACAACCCTGGGCCGAACCGGATCGGGCCCACGCGTTGGTGACCACGAAACGAAAAGCCCCACCCGAGCAAACGAAGCTCGGATGGGGCACCCGCATTTGTAGCCCGGGCCACCCGCCCGCCCGCAAAATAGTAGGCTGACCCCCTTTTCGTGTGCTAACCTTTCTCCGCCTGCAGCTAGATCTTCTGCCGCGATTCGCGGCAAGTGACAACAACGTTAGGGCCTTTGCGCTCACGGGGCGCTACACTGGTGCCTAAATAGCGCGACTTAGCTAAACACGCATAAGAGTAGCTGCAGGCTACAAACATGTCGCAGCTCCAGGCTCTGAAATCTGCTACTTCGCTACAGGATCTTGCCTCTCTCCTCGGATTCACACCAAGTGCTGTCTCTTGGGTTCTTTACATAAAGTCCACTGAGACAAAATACCACTCGTTCGAGATTCCCAAACGAGGTGGCGGCGTGCGCCAAATCAAAGCACCATGTGACGAATTGATGCTTTTGCAACGCCGCGTGTGCGACCTCCTACAAAACTGCATCGAAGAGATCAAAACGGCTCATGAGTGGCGAGATGGGTTGGCGCACGGGTTTAAGCGCGGCCGCTCCATAGTAAGTAATGCGGCAAAGCACCGTAGGAGGAGATTTGTATTCAATATAGACATAGAGAACTTCTTCGGCGCAATCAATTTTGGCCGCGTTCGAGGGTTCTTCCTCAAGAACCTGACTTCGCGTTACATTCTTCTGTTGCGACGGTTCTCGCGCAAATCGCGTGCTACGAGAATACTCTCCCGCAAGGAAGTCCTTGTTCCCCGGTTATCTCAAACCTAATAGGCAGTGTACTGAACATACGCCTGTGTCGGCTGGCTTCGTCGTGCGGCAGTACGTACTCCCGATATGTGGACGACATCACTTTTTCTACCAATCGGAGGGACTTTCCAATCGACATCGCTAGGCGATCTGGGGATGAACAACACAGATGGGAGGCGGGCGAAAGGCTTCAGCATATTGTGAGCAAAGCTGGGTTTAAGCTGAACCCAGGCAAAACCAGAATGCAGTACCGCACTTCTCGCCAAGACGTAACAGGACTGGTAGTCAATCAGAAAGTAAATATACCCAGCGAATACAGGCGCAGGATCCGAGCGATGGCGGACCGTCTGTTTAAGACTGGACGGTTTCAGCATGTTCAACCGACCCAACAAAACGGAGTACTCGCCTCAGCGGAGACGGAGGGGAGCTTGCCACAGCTTCACGGAATGCTTGGGCACATATGGGGCATCGACGTGCATAACTGGAAGATCCGTTGCGGTCTTAAGGTCAAGGATCCTGTCGAAGCCGCCAGCAAAGACGAGCAGAAGGTGCTCAATTCGAAGGAGGGTTTATATCGCCGGTTCTTAATATTTAAGAACATCTATGTAGCTGAAATGCCGACAGTCATTTGCGAAGGAAAAACAGATAATATTTATCTTCTGCATGCCATCCGGAGTTTGGCGAGCGCATTTTCGACTTTGGCTTCGAACGTGGAGGGCCAAGTTAAGCTTACTGTGCGAATCTTCAAATACCCGCAGACAAACACCGGCCGAATCATGGGACTAACTGGAGGAACCGGATCATTTCTTTCGTTCATCCCATCATATTCAAAGAAGGTTAAGAGGTTTGCCGCTCCAGGAATGCAGAACCCCGTCATCTTACTCATGGACCACGACGAAGGGGCCGCTAAAATCCTAGCGATGCTGAAGGGACAGTTCAAGAAAAAGATCGATTCTGATCAGGCATTCATTCGAGCTTGCGGAAATCTCTATGTTGTCACGACGCCTCTAGCTGCTGGAAAGGCTGCTTCCCTTATCGAGGACTGCTTCAACGCCGAAACGAAGGATGTCAAGATTGATGGCAAGGCATTCAAAATAGACAAGGCACACGGCGAAAACGATCAGTACTATGGGAAGTTTATCTTTTCAAAGCACGTTGAGAAACATGCGTCCAGTATTGACTTTTCGGGCTTTTCTGAGCTGCTATCTCGAATAGCAGCTGTTATAGAAGCTCATAAAGCATCGCTGCTCGACCCGGACGCGGATTAGAGCCGCTTGTATCAGCGAAAACCAGAGGCGGCAACTGTCTGGCGCAAAAGGAAACGGCTCCATGTTATTCACATGGAGCCGTTATTTATGTCGGCGACGACCTACTCTCCCACACACTTTCGCGTGCAGTACAATCGGCCCAGCGGGGCTTAACTTCCGTGTTCGGGATGGGAACGGGTGTTTCCCCCGCGGTAAGATCACCGGCTTCGCAGGCGCGTGCATTTCTGCATCTCGGCCGCAGGCGTGAGTTACACGCACGACCTAGTTGCGCCAAACTTGTAAAGAACTATCTCGCGATTCCTAGGAACCGCAGATCCCTCGTCGCTGAAGCGCTCCTCGGGATGACAGTTCACCCTGGCCACGGTCGTCTTTAACTGACAACCGACAACTGGCCACTGGCAACTGATCTCTCACAACTGAATAGCATCAGGATTTTTCTACAAGCTCGCTACATTAAGGCTGGAGCTCCGTCGAGCTCCGCACGCTGACAAGTTCTTCAGCGTGCTCATACTGACTTTCATCAGAATGTTCACGGGGCCTGGCTATATTGTCCACCAATTTCTGCGGACTATAGTTTGGCTCGTGCAGCCAAGTAAATTTTATGGTCAAGCCGAACGGGCGATTAGTACTGGTAAGCTTCACGCATTACTGCGCTTTCACATCCAGCCTATCAAACACGTAGTCTTCGTGTGCCCTTCTTTACCCTTGAGGGTTGGGAGATCTCATCTTGAGGAGTGCTTCACGCTTATATGCATTCAGCGTTTATCACAACCGAACTTCGCTACCCAGCCGTGCCATTGGCATGACAGCTGGAACACAAGAGGTTCGTCCA
>Ga0181523_10000041_pt1 | contig 118375 bp, 104 predicted proteins | sample PEATcosm2014_Bin_43_FD_119752 | JGI IMG/M metagenome (GOLD analysis project Ga0181523, IMG submission 119752) | Peatland microbial communities from MTU Mesocosm Facility, Houghton, MI, USA - PEATcosm2014_Bin05_30_metaG | ecosystem: Environmental > Terrestrial > Soil > Wetlands > Peat | place...
CATCATGATCAGCAGGCCTCCGAAGATAGAAATCCAGCAAAGCATTGGGTTGGATTCCTCCTTCTACCATGCTTTCGCTAAATCTCAGCCCCTAATCTCAGTGACTTTTTCAACACCCACGCCCGATTACACTCATGATCTGAGGATCACCGGTGATCATCCGACGGCAGTGTTCGAACTCCTTAGCTAACTCGCGACCGCTTCCTCCAGCCGACACTCTTCCGCCGGCTTATCGAATCTGAGCCCCATGAACACCGGCGCGCGCAGCTTCATCCCGCCCTCCGCCGTTTCGTGAGTCCACTCCGCGTACTTGATCTCCGCAACCAGCTTCGGACGCACGAACTGAACTTTTCGCAATCCGCCAATCTCGCCATAAAACGGATTCTGCTTTGTCTTAAGCGGCTGCAGACGAGCGAAAATCTCTTCGAGCGTCTTCTGATCAAAGCCCGTGCCCACCTGTCCAACGTGAATCAGTCGCCCCTGCTGGTCGTACAGGCCAAGCACCAGCGCGCCAAAATATTCGCGGCTGCCCTCCGGATCGGTGTAGCCTCCGATGACGCACTCCTGGCGCTGCGTGATTTTGATCTTGAGCCAATCGGATGACCGTTTCTCCTGGTAAGCGCTGCTACGCTTCTTGGCGACGATCCCTTCCAGCCCGCGCTGCTTAGCCGCTTCAAAAAGATCCAGACCCTTCTCGGCATAGTGATCGGAAAAATGAATGACGCCGCTCTGGCCAGCAGCAATCCGGTCTTGCAGCAACTGCTTGCGCTGCTCGAGCCCGACCCGCCGCAGGTCAAGGCCATCGAGGTAGAGCAGATCGAACGCGTAGTAAACGACCGGCACGCCCTCGCGCCGTGCCAGGCGGCGCTTCCCCGGCTGGAATCCCGTGCGCTGCTGCATCAAGCTGAACGAAGGGCGGCCCTCTTCATCCAGCGCGACAATCTCTCCGTCAAGGATGGCGCGCTCGGCCTTCACGAATTGCGGCAGCGTGCCCAGTTCAGCAAACTGTGCAGTAAGGTCATTCTGACTGCGCGAAACCAGACGCACGTGGCCGTCGTCAATGAACGCCACGGCGCGGTAGCCGTCCCATTTAATTTCAAACAGCCAGTCGGGATCGTCAAAGGCCTTGGTGGTTGAGGTCGCCAGCATCGGATGAATGACCGTAGGCATCGGCTTCACCTCCGCGCCAGGGAGGGCTTGAACCGCAGAAGACGCAGAGTTCGCGGAGGATTTCTTGTTTTCGGATTTGGAAATGGCATCGCCGGACACGACGCCGCCGGACGAGGCCTTCGTGGCAGCTAAATTTGGTGCGGTCTGCCTCGGGCTTTTACTTTTTTTTTCTCCGCGCCCTCCGCGTCCTCTGCGGTTAGAGCCTTTCGCTTCGCGTCGGCGCGTGCGATTGCGTCCGCCAGCCAAGCTGCCTTCACTTTCCCGCGCGCTGCCGGACGGCTGCTCGTCCATTCCGCGGAGCCTTTATCGCCCGCGATCTCTGCCATGGTGCGACCAGTGAGAACGGATTTGTCATACGAGTCGATGTTGAATCCCGCGACGACGTGATCGTCTTTTTTCTTGATCAGCAGCCATTCGTTTCCTTTGCTACCCGCGCGACCCTTAATGTGTACAAGCGCAAAATCGCCGTTGAGCCGCTTCCCTTTCAGACGAAACTTGAGGTCGCCCTTCGTCAACATGGCCGCCGCTTCCTTCTCCGTGCCTGGAAGGTACTCGCCCTTGACGGGCACCGGCGATAGCGGCTCCCACGTGCCCGCGTCCCAAACCATCACCGCACCACCGCCGTAATTGCCTTCGGGGATGGTGCCTTCAAAATCGAAGTACGAGACAGGATGATCCTCGACCTGCATGGCCAGACGCTTGTCGGCGGGATCGAGCGACGGGCCTTTGGGGACGGCCCACGACTTGAGCACGCCCTCCATCTCCAAGCGGAAATCGTAGTGCAGGCGCGTCGCGTCATGCCGCTGCACGCAAAAGCGGTGCCGCGATTGTTTTTCAATCTTGGGCGGAGGCTCGGGCGTTTCCTCGAAGCGCCGTTTTCGTTTGTATTCATCAAGCGACATGGTCGCTATTGTAATTCCGGTTTACGATTCGCGATGTACCAGCCTGGTAGCCGTACGGCAAGTAAGCTTCGTATCAGGGCATGCCTTCAGGCATGCCGAAAATGCTGTGTTATGAGAGCGCCTTCAGGCGCTGCGGCCGGAGAGCAGCGTTTCACCCCGGGCTCCCGTGATCACCCGGCAAGATGTTTACCGAAGGCCGTATACTGTTCCCGTTTCTGAGGGGCGATCCATGAACCGGTTCATACGACCCGGAAGTCTGCGGGCTGTCTTGATTTTTATTTTCCTCGCCGTTTCGCTTCTACAAGCACAAGCCCCGGCGCCACTCTCTGCCGCGCTGCGGGAGAAAATTGACGCGACCGTCCGCCAGACGCTGACCAGCACCGGTGTTCCGAGCGCCTCGATCGCCATTGTGCAAGGGGGAGCAATCGCCTATCTCCAGGCCTATGGCGATGGACGCATCGAGCCCCACACGCCCGCGTCGCCCTCGATGCGCTACAGCATCGGCTCCATCAGCAAACAATTTACGGCCGCCGCGGTGCTGCTGCTGGCGGAACAGGGGAAGCTTTCGCTTGACGATCCCGTGTCGCGATTCGTGCCTGATCTCACCCGCGGCAACGAGGTTACAATTCGCGAATTGCTCTCGCATACATCGGGCTATCGGGATTATTGGCCGCAAGACTATGTTCCGCCATTCATGCTGCAACCCATCACGGCGGATAAGATTCTCGACCGGTGGGCGCGCAAGCCGCTCGATTTTGATCCTGGGACCGAGTGGCAGTACAGCAACACCAATTTTGTGATTGCAGGACTGATTGTGGAGAAGGCCAGCGGCGAGCCTCTGCTGCAATTTATGAGCGAGCGCATCTTCGCGCCGCTGGGAATGAAGAGCGTCATGAACATCGACCAGAACCGGCTAACCGAAACCGACGCGACCGGCTACCTGCGTTACGCCATCGGGCCGCCGCGACCGGCGCCGAAAGAGGGCAGGGGCTGGCTGTTTGCCGCGGGCGAACTGGCCATGCCCGCCGAAGATCTGGCGAAATGGGATATCGGCATGATCAATCAGAGCGTGCTCCGGCCGCCCTCTTACGCGCAAATGGAGAGAGAAGTCGTGCTCAAGAACGGTCTGGGAACGCGCTACGGCTTGGGAGTGGACGTGCGGCAGGAGTTCGGACAGCGCGCCATTGAGCATGGCGGCGAAGTCTCCGGCTTCACCGCGCACAATATGGTTTTTCCCGACGCCCGCATCGCGGTGGTCGTCCTGGTCAATGAGGACTCGGTCGAAGCCTCGGGCGACATTGCCGGCAAGATCGCGGCTCTGCTTTTCCGCGAGGCCTATGCCGGCAAGCAAGAGGATCAATCCCGGGAAATATTCGCGGCATTGCAACAAGGTAAAATCAATCGCGCCTTGTTCACCGGGAACTGCAACAGTTATTTCACCGAGCAGGCGCTCAAAGATTTCGCCAGCAGCCTTGGACCGCTGGGAGCGCCGACAGAGTTTACGCAAACTTACAAGCAGGATCGCGGCGGAATGACCTTCCGCTTGTTCGAAGTCCACTTTCCGCAGAAAACGGTCGAGGTGTGGGAACGGATCATGCCCGATGGCAAGATCGAACAGTATCAAGTCGGAGCGAAATAATCGGCCAATGAAGCGTGAATACCCCGAGTCGCCGCTGGTGGGAGTGGGTGCTGTCATTGTCGATGATCGCGTCGACGATCGTCGCGTCCTGCTGATCCGCCGCGGACAGCCACCGTTGCTGGGCGAGTGGTCGTTGCCGGGCGGCGTCCTCGAATGCGGGGAAACTCTGCGCGAAGCGGTGGTGCGCGAGGCCCGCGAAGAAACGGGATTGGTGGTCGAGTCGAGCGAGATGTTGGGCGTGTATGAACGCGTGATCCGGGACGCGGGGGGCCGGGTGCGGTATCACTACGTGCTGATCGATTTCTTGTGCCGCTCCGCCAGCGGCGATCTTAAAGCGGGGAGCGACGCGGCAGAGGTTCGCTGGTTTATGCGCGACGAATTGCCGGCGCTTAACCTGGCGCATGATGCGAATGATGTCGTACTAAAGGGACTAGCGCGGACGTGACGCAGTCTCCGCGCACGAATAATACTTCGCACCCGCGACCATCTTCAGTCGGCCATCTTAGCCACGTGCACCTGGAAGCCCGTCTTGGGCAACAGCGACGTTAGCTCGAACACCTTGAAGCCGTCGCCGGTGATTTCCGTTTGGCGATAGATGCCGGGTTCGGTTTCGGCTGTTTCGTGGCGCCCCTGTAGATCGTCGAGAAACTTCTGCGCGTCTTTGGGGCTGGCCTCACCGCCTTTGGCACGCGTCACCACAGCCTCGGTGGCATAGGAACGCACAAGTTTCGGCCAATACTTTTGCAGCAGCTGGGTGCTCGCGAAAATATCGGCCCAGACAATTTCTCCGTTCACGGCGACCACGACTCCCACCGCATTCTTATCGCGCAGTTGGCGGATGACGCTTTCGTAGTTGCGCTGCACCGGCTCGGCGACAGCATCGACCTGCTTTTGAACTTCTTTGTTATCCATAACACGCGCATAAGAAGTGGTCGAATTCACTGCGGGGGCTTCGCCTGTGACCTGCACATTCGTTGCCATAGCTGCCTGCGAACTGCGGACGCTGTCCCACACCTGCTGCTGATCTTTCGCGGCCATCGCCTTGCTGCGCACCACAGGAGCGGCAAAAAGACCGTAAGCGCTGCCCGTCTCATTTTTGAATTCGTACTGGCCGTTCGCCGCCACCCAGCGTCCGGGCTCAACGCAGAATACACTGAGGTCGACTGGATCACTCTCCGCCGGGACGATGCGATCCTTGCCGATAACGCGGTCCTGCTTGCCGCCAGTTACTATCTCGCCGGCGAGGAGTAACAAGGGCCGCTTCGAGTTATTAACCAGCACCAGTCGGTTCACCTCCGCGTCGCGAATGGGATGGATGATTGCCGGGTCGCCCGGACGGTGACGGATGAGGCCGCGCGCCTGGCCAGCTTCCGTAACGACAACGTCGCCGCTGCGCAGGCCTTCGTCTAAGGTGAGAAACTCGGCCGTGTCATACGACTTGCCGGCGACAACGGGAAAAACGGTCAGATTGCCGCTGCGAATCGGGCTGAGCAGCGAATAACCAGACGCGGGCGCCACTTCGCCCGCTTGCAGCAGGCAGGGAACTACAATTCCCGCCAATACCAACAGCGCGATCCCAATAAGTACTGTGACCACCCGCATAATTGCGCCTCCCAGCAGCAAAGACACCAGTGCAGACACAAGTGTTCCCGCGTGGGGCAATGCTGCGTGCCTGCGCTGCCCGCCAAATCCCCGGCACGCCGAAGATAGAGCGTGCCGGGGCCTCAATCGCGAGTCTTCCAGGAGTGTCTTTCTCTGCTCGCTGATCGAAGAACGTACGATTTCTTCATCCTTGCGCCGAAAAAATTGCTAGCATCATCTGTTACATGCCAAAGGGGTACATGCCAAGGTCCGCCGAATCCGGCCCCGGAGCAGATGCCGCTGGCGCTCTTTACGAGCGCAGCGGGGCTGCGGCCTACGGCGTGAGCGCTGAACAGTTCGCGGCCATCCTCGATGAAATTCTGCGCAAGTATTTTTTGCACAACTCCTCCCATGATTCGCCCCAGGCTTCGTCAGAGCAGAAAGACGGCTTCTGCGCTGCGCTGCGCCTGGAAGAACTGGCGCTGGCGCGCGCATGTGCCGCGGGAAACGAGGTGGCGTGGCAGGTCTTCATCACCCGCTACCAGCGGAAGCTGCACGGCATGGCTCTGCACATTACCCGCGACAGCGCACACGCTGCCGAGTTGGCCGATTCGCTGTTTGCCGATCTCTATGGCGTAAACACGCGCGACGGTGTGCGCAATTCGAAGCTCGCGTCCTATACCGGCCGCGGCTCGCTCGAAGGCTGGCTGCGCACGGTGATGGCGCAGGAGTTCATCAATCGTTATCGTAAGCAGAAACGCACCGTCAGCCTGGAAGAGCAGACGGAAGAAGGGGTGCAGTTTGCGGCGGGAGGCCCCGAACCGCCGCGCACTTTCGAGCGCGCTTCAGATCGCACTTCCGGCCAACTGCTGGAAGCGGCAACGGATGAGTCGCTGGCGGAGCTTTCGCCAGAGGACCGGTTTACGCTGGCGTCTTATTATCTGGACGGGCGGACGCTGGCCGAAATTGCGCGCACGCTGGGGCTGCATGAATCGAGTGTCAGCCGGCGGCTTGATCGGGTCGCAACCGCGCTCCGCAAGCGTATTCTGGCCAGCCTGCGCGCGCGGGGAATGAGCTATGCTCAGGCCACTGAAGCGCTGGAAACCGACGTGCGCGACCTACAGTTGAATTTGCGCTCGCGTTTGACGCAAGATTCCAGTGGAAAAACGTTCCCTGAGGGAAAGGTTCCGGCACAAGACGCGGGCGAAGGAAGCGCTGACTAAAGGAACGACTGAAGAAAGAAATGACTGAAGTGCCCAAAATCGTATACGACCGCCTGCGGGCTGCTCGGCCGGAGCGTACTTTGCCGGAACGAACCGCGCCCGAGCCAGCGCATCCGGATGCGGATCTGCTGACGGCTTTTGCCGAGCAGGCGCTTTCGACGGCCGAACGTGACGGCGTACTCGGACACCTTGCGCTCTGCGAAGACTGCCGCGAGGCGATCGCTCTGGCGCTCCCGGCTGAGGACGTTGGGGCCGCTCCAACTGCAGAAAAGACTGAAGCTGTTCACGCAACGAGCTCGCGGGCGGGGGCGCCCGCGCCACACCGGCTGATCTTTGCCTGGCCACATCTGCGCTGGGCCGCGCTGGCTGCGGCAGTGGTGGTGGTTGCCGCGGTGCTTCTGGTGCGTCCCGGGAAGCTGAATCAGGAGAAGCTCCCTTCCGGAAACACACAGATCGCCAATAACCTGCCGCCAACTCCCGGCCCGCAGGGCGCATCGACGCCACTCCCATCGCCAAGGGCAGCGACGTCCACCGGCCAAACGGCAGAGGCGGCTAGAGCCGACGAGGCGCGACCAAAATCGGAATTGCGGTTGTCCAAAAAACTCAAAGCTGGACAGGTGGCAACGCCATCGTTTCCGGCGGAGTCGGGAATGTTGCTGGCAGAAAACGAGATTACCGACCACAAGATGGAGTCTAAAGAAAAGGACAAGGAGGCGGACAGGGTATCGGCAGCTCCCACGACCAGAGCCCGGGCCCTCGATTCCAACGCACCCGCCATTCCAAGGACGAACGAAACCGTCGAGGTTACCGCAGCCTCCGCCGCGGTGCAGACAGAATCCTCCAGCTTGAACGTTCAGATGGCGCGGAACAGCGCGCCGCCGATTGCCAAGGCAAAGCCAGCGCCGCAGACGGAAACTAGCCTGCAGCAGAACGTGTCGTCTAATGTCGTTGAAATGCCGCTGAACGGCAGGAATGTCGCGTCAATGGCGAAATTGGCGGCGCCTTCGGGCGCAGCTCGGACACGCGCTTTCACCTGGACAATTGCGGCGGGCGTCCTGCAACGCTCCGAGGACAGCGGCCAGAGCTGGCAAAACGCTCTGCGCGCCGATCATCCGCTGTTGTGCTACGCAAGTCTCGCCGCCGATATATGGACGGGCGGGCAGGCGGGCACGCTCTTCCATTCCGCTGACAGCGGGGCAACTTGGTTTCGGGTGCAACCCTCCATTAGCGGCCAGCAGCTTAGCTCCGACATAACTCACATCGATATGCGCAGCGGCAGCGATGTGCGTGGTCCGGCGGAGATTGTAGTATCCACCAGCAACAACGAAATCTGGCGCAGCGCGGACGGCGGAAAGACTTGGGAAAAGAAGTGATCCGAACGCTCTTGACCTGCCGACTTCGTCGGCGCCGCGAGTAACGTTACCTCTGCACATGACCCCGGGGTACTCATTAGCAGGCCTCACATTACGAAAGTGACATTTACAGTAGGGCCAAGCGGACATACGATCAACACGTGGTTTGGCAGTTCTGGGGGAGGGCTGCCGAAGACGTCCTGAGCATAACTGCTTAGGGCGTTTTTTATTGCCCTCGGGAATTCACCGCACAAACGACTTCCCAGGCTCAGGCTGTACCCAGAGCGGCGATGCTTTTGACTCCAAAAACGGAATCCACCGCGGCTGCGATCTGCTCCATCGCTCCGTCGATGTCGAGTGTGAAACAAAAGAGATCCATATCCTCGAGCGCCGGATAAGTGGTAACCAGGATCTTCCACGCGGCATCAGCACCCAGTTCAATGCCCATAATCTCGTCGTAGCCGTATCCCAGGTATCGCAGCCGGCATAGCAGATCGCTCAGGTGGACCAGAGAGGCCAGCGGCCCGGAACTCGGCAGAAGACCTACGTCGTGGTGACAGCCGGCGGCGTCCACGAACTCCTTTGACAGGCCCCAATGCGCGCAAAGCATCCGCCCGCTCTCGCAATGCGTGAACCCGAGAACCTGCTCTTCCATGGAATGGAGGGGCGCATGCTGCTCCGCGGCACGCCGAAGGCATTCTCGAAAATCCTCGGTGTACAGGACCGAGTTCACCAGAAGGCCGAGGTCGTGCAGCAGTCCGGCAAGGTAAGCCTTTTCGGGTTCCGGGTAGTCGATTTTCTGCGCCATTCTTTGGGTGACGAAGGCGCATCCGAGCGCGTGCCGCCAGAACGCATCCGGCGGAATCACCCACTTATCCGGCGGGATGATCCGATTCATGCACAAACCGAACAGTATCGAGCGTACTCTCTCCAGGCCGAGGGCCATGACCGCGGAGCGCACGGTCTCGATATAGCGCGTTCCGAAAAGCGGGGAATTTGCCAGGCGGAGGCATTGCGCGGCGATCGCGCCATCGTAGGAGACCAGTTCAATCACCTTTTCCAGTCTGATTTTTTCGGAGGGCAACCGCATCATGTCCAGGAGCGGCCGCAGAATGACGGGAGCGGTCGAGAGCGAATCCAACTTCTGGATCTGGGCTCGCAGTTGAGAGTGCAGTTCGGCTTTCACTCTCTGCCTCGGGCGGTCGGAGCGGCTGTCGGTTTCCAGTGCGCCTTCGTCCCTGCTTTTGCGATTTCGATGGGCATCGTTCTCGTACGCTCTCAAGTCTTCGCGGGCGGGCAGCGATGGCGAAAGCCTATAGCGAATACCTTCTCCATCGGCGCGTCCCTTCTCTAACTTGAGCGCAAGAATGCTGGCTGGTCTCAATTTTCGGCTCTGCCCGCCAACCTCTCGGTCGCACGAGAGGTCCCGATTCGATTAGAAATCTCTCACGGATGCGGCTCGATAATCCCTAAGATGCAGCACTCTCGGGGCCCAAACGGGCGCACATCGGCAACTCCGACAGCCGCCGGCAGGCGGATGGGCAGTATTTCGTCAGCACTTTCGGAATGGCTACCCCCAGCGAATCGGATGAGCTTGGCGTCACCGGCCCGCAGGTCCGATAATTCCAGTTTTCTGCAAATCAGCCGTCTCACACGGACTGAGAGACATCGTCATTGGTGGCGCCCGTAGCCGTGCCTTCCGAGGCAGCGGCGCCGTTCGACTTGCTGCCACGCCGCATGGCCACGATGCCAGTGCGCACCATCTCCAATACACCGTACGGACGCAGCACTTCAAGCAGTCCGTCGATCTTGTCTTCCGCACCGGTGATCTCCATGGTCAACGATTCGGGCGAGACGTCGACCACACGCGCGCGAAACACGCTGGCGAGCTCCAGTACATGAGAGCGCGCATCGTGCGTAGCCGCCACCCGGATCAAGGCTAGGTCGCGGACGATGGCAGGCTGATTGGTGATGTTCTCGACCAGCAGCACGTTCACCAGTTTGTACAGATTCGCTTCGATGCGGCGGGCCTGGTCGCGGTCCGCGTCGACGGTGATGGTCATGCGCGAGACTTCGGGCTTTTCGGTGCGGCCAACCGTGAGCGAATCGATATTGAAGGCTCGCCGGCGAAACAGCGAAGCCACCCGGGTGAGCACGCCCGGTTTATTTTCGACGTACACCATGAATGTATTCAGCATAGTTTTATTGAGTCATTGAGACATTGAATCACTTAGCCATTGAATCATTGCTTTTTCAAGGTCTCAATGATTCAATGTCCCAATGATTCAATGACCTTATTCGTCTTCGGCAGTTTCGACAATCGGGCTCGGGCGCCGGATCATGTCGTGCAGTGCAGCGCCGGCCGCGACCATGGGAAAGACGGTGTCTTCCTGTTCCACTTTAAAATTAATCAGCACCGGCCCATCGTGCTGGCGCGCCGATTCGACGGCGGGAAAAACCTCGCTCCGCTTCGAGACGGTCGCGCTCTGGATGCCGTAAGCCTCGGCTAACTTGGCAAAATCCGGATTGAGCAAAGGCGTAGCCGCATAATTGCGGTCGTAGAAAAATTCTTGCCACTGCCGCACCATGCCGAGAAATCCGTTGTTGATGATGGCGATATGGATCTTCAGCTTTTCCTGCACCAGCGTCGCCAGTTCGCACATGGTCATCTGGAATCCACCGTCACCCACCACCACCCACACCTCGGACTCGGGGCAAGCGACTTTCGCGCCGATGGCGGCGGGCAGCGCAAAGCCCATCGTGCCTAATCCGCCGGAAGTAATCAGCGAGCGCGGCTTCTCATGCTTGTAATACTGCGCCTCCCACATCTGATGCTGCCCAACGTCGGTCACGACAATGGTGTTGCCGTCGCGCGTCTGGTGCCACAGATCGTTGATCACGTGCGCAGCATAGAGATGGCCGCTGTCGGGCAGATTCTGAATATCGCGCACCGCGGAATCGCCCTTCAGCCGGTCGATCGAATCCAGCCATTCACTGCGATCGATCGATTCGACGTGCGGCAATAATTCCAGCAACACTTCCCGCAAATCGCCGACCAGCGGAACATCGACCTTGACGTTCTTGTTGATCTCGGCGGGATCGATCTCGATGTGGATCTTTTTTGCGTTGGGCGCGTAGGTCTTCAGCGTGCCGGTAACGCGATCGTCGAAGCGCATGCCGAAGGCCAGCAACAAATCCGCTTCCTGAATCGTATGGTTCACCCAGGCTTCCCCGTGCATGCCCATCATGCCGAGATTCAGCGGGTGCGATGCCGGGAGCGCACCCAGCCCGAGGAGCGTCAGCGCGACCGGGATACCGGCGCGCTCGGCAAAATCGCGCACCTCGCGCATGGCTCCAGAAATGACCACGCCGTGCCCCGCGAGGATCACGGGCCGCTTCGAATTGTGGATCAACTCCAGCGCTTGCGCATACTCTTTCGGAGCGGGCGAAAGATCTGGGCGATAGCCCGGCAATTGTGGTTTGGCCGCTTCCCAGTCGAACTCGCACGTGCCCTGCTGCGCATCCTTGGTGATATCGACCAGCACTGGCCCGGGACGACCAGACTTCGCCACATAGAAAGCCTCGCGGATAGTGCGCGCCACTTCGCTCGCGTGAGTAACCAAATAGTTGTGCTTGGTGACCGGGAGCGTGACGCCGGTGATGTCGACTTCCTGGAACGCGTCCGACCCGATCAGCTTGCTGCCCACCTGGCCGGTGATGCAGACGATCGGCGAGGAATCGAGCATGGCGGTGGCGATGCCGGTGACGGCGTTGGTCGCTCCTGGCCCCGAGGTCGTGACCGCGACTCCCACCTGTCCACTGGCGCGCGCGAAGCCGTCGGCCATGTGAGTTGCGCCTTGCTCGTGGCGCACCAGCACGTGATGAATCTTGCTGTGCTTCAGCGCGTCATAGGCGGGCAGAATGGCTCCGCCGGGATAGCCAAAGACGTGCTTCACGCCCTCCCGCTCCAGACATTCCCAAAGAATGCTGGCCCCGGTCATGGTCGCTGTCTTCGCCTTGCTCGTGGCTGCCGTGTTTTTCTGATCCGTCATAAGACCTTCCTGCGTTGCTGATGTTGCCGATGGTTCTGGAAAAACAAAACCCACCTTGCCAGCGTTTCTGGCGGGTGGGATTCGAGAGCGCTTTCGATTTCCAGTTTATCAGCTCACTCTGTCCCCCGCACCGAGACCAGCAGGCATACCCGCACCCCAGGAGTTCTAAGTCTCATTCGGCGGAAACCCCGTCCATTCGCCACAGTAGCACCGGCGAGTTGACGTAGATAGTACCCGACCGACCGTCCGGTTGGCAAGCGGGGAGTCGAGCCTGAAGGCGCATGGCTCGGAATTGTTGAAAAACCTTGATTCACGCGGGCTTTGGGAAGTCTCACTGGCTCTTGCCGTTGGCGGATTTTCGCACCGCTTCCTGGCAAACGCCCGCGGCGGTCAACACCTTGTCAAAAGCTGCATCGGTGCGAAGGTTTGCCAGCAGAGGATCGTAAAGCAGATTTTCGTGCGCGCAATAGTTCTGCCCGACCGCGCTCTGGAGCAGGTGGAGAGCCGCCTGTTTCTTGCCACAGTACGCGAAGAGCGTTCCCTGGTAATACCACGTCTCGGCGTCGGGCTCGGAGGGCAGGCTGGTTTCCGCTTCGTGCGCCAGGCGGTCCAAATCCGCGGCCGGCCGCAACTGCAGACAGGATTCCAGCAGATCGCGGTGATAGCGCGGCGCAGTCGGCATGCGCTTCACCGCCTCGCGCGCTTCCTCGACCTTTCCCTCGCGTAGAAGGATGGATGGCGTCACATACGCCGCCCACTCCGAACCGGCATCCAGACGGACAAAGTCTTCGGCTTGCTCGGTCTTGCCCAGCTCCATGAACGCCCAGGCGCAAGAGCGGAAAGTATAGTTGCCGGGATCGAGCGCCAGCGCCGTGTTGCATTCACCCGTCGATTGCTCCAGCATCCCGGCATAACGATAGACATAGCCCATCACAAAATGAGCATAAGCACTCTCCGGACGAAGCCTGACCAGCGCCTGCGCCGCCACGTACGCCTTGCCGAGTTCGCCTCGTTCGACGGAATTGCTGATCAGTTGTCCGGCGGCAACGACCCGATTCGGATCGAGCTGTACGGCACGTTCACAGGCTTGGTTGGAGCGCTGGAACATGGGCTCGCCGCCGTCAGAATAGTCCGCGTCATAATAGCAACGCACTCCGAGCTGTTCCCATGCCGGCGCATAAGTCGGATCGACTTCGACCACATGCTCCAGAACCGCGATGGCATCTTTGTTCGGCCCGGCGTCGTGAGATAGCGCAAGGCTATGCAGGTAGAGATCGTACGCCTCCGCGTTCTTCGGGCGCGTGCCGGTATCGAGGAAACCGCTGCCCGCGCCCAGCGCTGGCAGCAACCCCTGACGCATCTGGGCCGCCATCTGCGCCTGCAATGCGATCAGGTCCTGAGCGGGGGCAGTCACGTTGGTCTGCCACAAAAGCCGGTCGCCTTCCACCTGGATCGCTTCGAGCGTAATCAGCAGTTGGTCACCTTGCTTCAGGAAGTGTCCGGTAATAACGTTGGCAACGTGCAATTCGCGGCCCGCCTGTTGCGGATCGACGTCGTTGCCCACGAACTTTCGCGTGATCGCCGAAGGACGAACGTCCAGCGTCCGGGTGTAAGTGAGCGTGTTGGCGATTTCATCAGCCAGCGCGAAACGCAGAAACTCCACGCTGATGTCGCCATTCATGTTCTGTAAAGGCAACACCGCAATAGTGTTCTTCGCCGCGCTGCTGCCCTCTATTTGATGCTGTTTGAACCACCACGCGCCGACCGCGGTCAAGACCGTGAGTAGCAGCGCGCTGACTCCCAGCAGAACATACGGCGGGAGTTTGCTCGATGTTCGAAACGTACTCGTCGCAATGCGATACGGCAGGGTGGGCCGCCGCATCCCGGTCTTGGTTAACCCCGATTCTGTCTCCCGCTTCAACGACTGCAGATCGGCCTTCATCGCCAGCGCGCTCGGGTAGCGGTGTCCGCGATCCTTTTCCATGGCTCGGCCGATGATGCCTTCGAGATCCACTGGGAGCGCCGGGTTGAGATGACGAGGAGAGACCGGCTTCTGGTTCAGGACCGCATCCAGCGTGGTAATCACGTTGCCGGTGGCAAAGGGCTTCTTGCCGGTTGCCATTTCGTAAAGTACGACGCCCAGCGAAAACAGGTCGCTCCGCGGATCCAGTTCTTCGCCGCGCGCCTGCTCCGGAGACATGTAAACCGCGGTTCCGGGAATCACGCCCACCGCGGTCAGCGAGTCTTCCAGCGCCGCCTCTCCCGGGTCGCGGGCCGATTTGGCCAATCCGAAATCGAGGATCTTTGTCTGGCCGGTCTGCGACACAAAAATGTTGGCCGGCTTGATGTCGCGATGAATAATCCCCTTGGCGTGCGAGGCCGCCAAAGCATCCGCCACCTGAATGCCGATCTCGAGGATTTCGTCGACTTCCATCGGCTTGCCCCGCATCCGTTCCTTCAGGCTTATCCCTTCCAGCTTTTCCATCACTATGAAGGGATGTCCCTCGTTGTCGTCGATATCGTGGATGGTGCAGATGCCGGGGTGATTCAACTGGGAAGCGGCGCGGGCTTCGCGCACGAAGCGGTCGAGCGACTTACGGTCGTGGACCAACTCCGCGGGAATGAACTTGAGGGCGACATGACGGGCCAGGCGCGTGTCTTCCGCCTCATACACCACGCCCATGCCACCACCACCGAGTTTGCCCAAAATGTGATAGTGGGAGACCGTCTGGCCGATCATTCCGAAGGCCTCAGTGCCCTCGGCCGCTATGTTAGGCCGCTGGCGAAGCTTGGGTCAACCCGCAGGGCGAGACACTGCGGACAAAACGCCCTCACGCGAGGACCGAGCGCGAGCGTTTATGGGCACATGCCTGCGGACGCGTGCAGGCTTGCCTCGACCCGGTTCGCTGGTGTGCGCTTTCTCTGCCTGATGGCGGGCTTCGAAGCCCAGCGCTGGCCTGTTAAAGCATCCGGCGACGTTTGCCGATTCTCAAGACGTACCTCCAGATACACGGGCCAGCCCATTGTCAGCCCTCCTCAAGCAACTTCTTGGTCTTATGATGGGTGGGTCAGGTGTCACGTGGTGCTGATCGGCCCCGGAGGTGTGCATGAGCGGCGGTTCGTCGTTTGGCGCAGCGGAGGTCAGAGGCTCAGGACCCATGCAGACCCTGGTGGTTGACGATTCCGCGGTCTATCGCAAATTGATCGGCTATCAACTGGAAAGCTGGGGCTTTAGCGTCACCCTCGCGGAGAGCGGTTCCGAGGCCTGGCGAATCCTGCAGCAACCGGACGCTCCCAAGCTGGTTCTGCTCGATTGGGTGCTGCCCGATCTGGATGGCATCGAGCTTTGCCAGCGCATCCGGCAAGCCGGATCGTCCGGTCCTTACGTCTACGTCATCCTGCTGACCAGTAAAGACGGCCATCAGAACATGCTCGAGGCCATGCAAGCCGGGGCGGACGATTATCTGGCCAAGCCCTTCGATGAGTTGGAATTGAAGGCGCGCCTGCTGGTCGGCAAGCGGATTCTCGATTTGCAGGACGAACTGGTTTCCGCGCGGGAGTCGATGCGCCACGCCGCCACCCACGACAGCCTGACCGGACTGATGAATCGCGGCGAGATTCTCGCCATGCTCGAGCGTGAATTGGAGCGAGCGCGCCGCGAGCACAAGCCGGTGGGAGTGATCCTCGGCGACGTCGACCATTTCAAGCGCGTGAACGACACCCTAGGCCATCTTTTTGGCGACGAGGCGCTCCGGGAGATCGGCCGGCGGCTGCGCGCGCAACTCCGCGTCTACGACGGCGTGGGCCGGTATGGCGGAGAAGAATTTCTTATGATTCTCCCGAACTGTGATTTGCCCAACGCCCTGCAGCGCGCGAATGAGCTGCGCGAAGTCATTGCCCGCGCACCCGTGTTGTGTTCCGGCGAGGAGAAGCCGATCACCATGAGCATGGGAGTCGCCGTCTCCAGCATCGACGGAAAAAACGAACTGGAAGCATTGTTGAATCAGGCCGACGCCGGCCTTTACGCAGCCAAAGAGAAAGGCCGCAACCGCATCGAGCACTTCACCTCTGCCGCCAAAAAGGCGGCGTCAGCGCGCGCCCGCAAAAGCTAGATCGGGTCCAGCTCTGTCGTAGTCCGCTCGCGTAGGGGCGGACGCCCTCGTCCGCCCCAGCCGAGCGCAAGCTCGGCAATTTTCGGCGCGCACAGCAATTCCCAATTCGCTGTAGCAGCCCTCTCCCCATAAGCCGAAGAGATAAACTGCCGCGCCCCTCAATACGCTCACGACTCAGCCGTCAATGAGCGCAATCGGATATAACGTCAACTATCAATGCCTTGTGTCAGAAGGCCAGCGTTTTGTACCGCCTGTATACGAACCGAGTGCCCCGCAGTTCATGGTTTGCGGAGATCAGTTGCAGCGTCGCCTGCTGTGGAAACTTGTGTCTGTGAGAATCTAATGCACTTTCCCGTATGAGGCTGAGGGCATCGTCCATTGTCAATCCCGCACCGATACGTTCGGCGAGCAACTTGGTGCACGTGCTCGGAAACTCCTCGGCCTCTTTCTCGCTCAGTTCCCCAAATCCGAGATTGGCTACAAGGTCAATCGTCTTCCTGGTGGTCCGATATTTGTCAAAGGCGGCTGCGAGCTTCTTTTCACAGGACAACATGCTCTCGATCCGTTCCCGGTCGCCAGATGTGAGTAAACATGTCAACGAGACTTCGCAGCACTGATGAGAAAACGCCCGCAGCCACGAGTCATTAACGAGCCGATGGCAAAAAACGAGGCTACGCCCCGGAGGTTTCAGAGGATCGTCCAAAGACCATCGGTCATCCACAAAGCCGGTGAGGACTCGCGAGACCGTCCAGATGCCCGGCCATAGGGACGGTATTCGAGTCCAGTCACCTTCTTTAGTCGCAATCACTCTCTGATTTTACGGCCGCTGGAGCGGATATCGAACCCGATAATTGTTGAAGTCAGCCCGTTTCACTCCAAACCCCGCAGTGGTAGCCTCTTGGAGAACGTGAGTTCCACCTTGGCGGCTGAACTCACCACGAGTCATTGGCCATTGTTCTCCGACCTCCCAATCCGTATCAAGCAGTGCGCGCGCGACGCCGGATTCGATCTCTGCGGCATTGCGCCGGTCCGCGACTTCGGCGAACTGCGCGTCTTTCCCGCCTGGATCGCAGATGGCAAGCACGGCGAAATGAAGTACATGGAAGCCCGCAATGAGGATAACGCCGGAGAACTCAAGCGCGCGTCGCTGGCCCGAGTGGCTCCCTGGGCGCGCAGCGTGGTCGTGTGCGCCATCAACTACAACACCGCCCATCCCTACTCGACTCAAGCACAGCCAGAAAATGCCAGCCGAGGCTGGATCTCGCGCTACGCGTGGTCGCGCGAGGATTATCACGACGCCATATTGCGCCGGTTGCGGCAAATAGAAGATGGGTTGCGGGACCAACTCGCCTCCACTGCCAACTGGCCGCTGGCGACTGACAACCTGCACCTTCGCTCCTATGTCGATACCGGCCCGCTCATCGAGCGCGTGTACGCCAAATACGCTGGCATCGGATGGATCGGCAAGAACACCTGCATCATCAACCAGAAGCTCGGCTCGTGGCTGTTTCTGGGCGTAATTCTAACCTCCCTCGATCTCACGGACAATGCGCTCACGCCCGATCTGCCCGCGCCCGATCGTTGCGGGACTTGCACGCGCTGCATCGCCGCCTGTCCAACACAGGCGATTGTCGCGCCCGGCCAATTGGATGCGCGGCTATGCATTTCCTATCTGACCATCGAAAAGCGAGGCGAGATTCCAAACGAGCTGCGCTCGGGCATGGGTCGGCACGTTTTCGGATGCGACATCTGTCAGGACGTTTGCCCGTGGAACCGCAAGGCGCCAGTGACCTCCGCGGCCGAGTTCGAACCGCGGGAAGAACTGGTAAATCCAGCTCTAGACTGGCTAGCCGAAATGCAGCAGGAAAAGTTCCAGGTTGTATTTCGCGGATCTCCAGTCCGCCGCGCCAAACTCACCGGCCTGCGGCGGAATGCCGTAGTTGCGATGGGCAACAGCGGCGACAGGAAATTTGTGCCGACGCTAAAGAGACTCTGCGACGATCCCGACCCAATAGTAGCGGAACACGCGCGCTGGGCAGTGGCAGCACTTGAACAGAACGGCACCACAGCGGTGGGCCCAGTGAAAAAGCCTCTCGAAGGCGCCGGGGCTGCAGACATTTGCGATGAATGCGCCCCACGCTTGCACGACGGCTCAATTACGCCCGCAAAAACGAAAGCGCCGGGACTCGGTTTGAGTCACCTGGCGCTCGTCGAACAGCCCTCCCCCGAAGTCTGCTCACCACCTACTCTACGTTCTGATCGCTGCGAGCGGAATGGCACGAATGGGGGAGTGCTATAGGACAATCTGGTAGGCCCGGCAGGAATCGAACCTGCAACCCTCGGATTAGAAATCCGATGCTCTATCCGCTTGAGCTACGGGCCCCCGCCAAAACGGGATTCTGAGTACCGATTATAGGGGAAGGGCCCGCCGCGCAGGTATGGATACCAGAATGCCCCGCATCGAGCGCGCCGGCCCGCCTCGTCTCCGCCGCAATCGCCATTAGTAACAGTTACCTCCGTAAGCCTTTTCCGCGTATTTCTCCATGTCGTTCTTGAACTCTCTTCCTTATCCTCATATCAGATCATCGGAGGCAATCCAGGAAAGCACTGTGACCGTCTGCCTTTCCCTCTTCATCCCGATCAACTACCTCACGATTCTTTCGCCGATCGCGATTGCCGGCGGTCTGTATTTCTTGTTTGTCGGATTCCAACTGCTCGCCCGCAAGCGCTTATTGCTGGCCACACCAACCTCCAAGGTTCGCAGCGCCGCCCTGGGACTGGTCGAGGTCAACGGCATGGCTGCCAGCCCTTACACGATGTCCGCTCCCATCACCGGCAAGCCTTGCTTTCTCTATCACACAACGGCCTGGCAGCAGCGCAAGAGCAAGAAGCAGGAATGGGAAAAGGTTGCGGACGAAACTCTGCACCTGCCCTTCTATATCGACGACTCAACTGGCCAGTTGCTCATCGAACCTCTCGGAGCCGGTCTCGAGCTGCGCAGTGACTTTCGCGCAGACTATGCCGCATCGTCCTTCTCCTCCTTCTCCTCGGGCGTCTTCTCGAAAGAGGACGGCGTTCCGCCGCGCGTCAGTGTTTTCCTTTCGCGCCACAGCATCGTTCCGAGCCGCCGCCTGCGCATTGAAGAGCGCTCGATCAAGCCCGGAGACGCGCTCTTCGTCGCCGGAACCCTGACCGAGAATCCCGGAGTACAGGTACGTCCGTACGCGCCGCGCGACGCACACCCGAACAACGCGCGCACGAACGACGCCCGCAAGTCGCCGCCAAATAATTCTAATAACCCTTCGGAGCAGCGTCCCGCCCCGCAAGTCATCCGGCTTGCCAGTGGCCCAGTTCCTTCCACCACCCAAGAAATGAGCCAGCAGTCGAAAATCGCCGCCGCGCTCACTCGCGCCGGCATCACCAAACCGGAGGCGTGGTCCGTCGCCGGAGTCCCGTACCAAAGCGTAGCCGTCGACGAGGACGAGCCGCCCGCACCCGCCTCCGCCCACGCCGAAGAGCGCCTACTGGAAGCGCGTGGGCGCGAAGAGCGTCTGCAGGAAAACCAGGCCAATCTGTCCAGTTTCAATCTCACTCCGCCCGTCGTATTGATGAAAGGCGCGGACAACTCGACGTTCGTGATCTCATTCCGCAGCCAGAAGGAATTCGCCAGTGGGCTGGCCTGGAAATCCGCCGCCATGGTCTGCGGAGGCGGTGCCATCACGCTGCTCGGCCTCTACATGCTGCTGGCGCAGATGGGGTTGCTGTAGCCGACAGGCTCTTCGCATTTGGCTCGTGGCGTCGCGTCATCTGTAATAGCCATGACTTGACCTTGCACACCACGCTGTCGGACGAGGTCGCCACCGTCGGACTATGGCAGGGGTTTTGAGCGAATGACTGAAGGGCGAACAACGGCGCAAAGTTCGCGCTAACGCTGTTAACATCAACTGTCCGGATGTGTATGAACGCGCCTCAGGTATTCGCTTCAAGAAGGAGCTATTTTCCGTGCATCCCAATCGGGTCTGCCTCATCGTTTTGTTGTTCGTGACACTATCATCAGCTCGAGACAAGCAGAAAGACGCAGAAACTCTTCTGAAGCGTGCTCAGGAAGCTACGGACATTCGTTCGGACACGAGCAAGCCTTTTCGACTGAGGGCGCAATTTCACTTTGCTGGCGAGCTTTCCAGCGAGCGAGCCGAGGTCGAATACAAGGAGACTTGGCGATCCCCAGAGCACTGGCGTCACGAAATCAGTTCGTTGGATTATCAGCAGATCGAGGTGGGCGGGAAGGACAGGCGCTGGGTTCTTCGGGACCTAGCCACCGAGCCTGCTCGCATACGATACATAAGGGAATGGGCGGAGGTACCTGTTTTCGAGATTGGAAAAGTCTCGCGGGTTGAAGAACAGCCCGGGCAGGGTGGGCCCAGAGACTGTATTATTTCGCACCTCGACATCATTCCGCACCTCGCCGGCATTAAGAGAACTCTTTGTTTTGACAGGACTACAGGGGTGCTCGCGCGCCGCGAGATCAGCACAGACAGCGCCGAAATGTCTTGCGATTATTATGACTATCAGAAGTTCGGCTCAAAGACGTATCCGCGCAAATTGCGTTGTGACGATTCTCTAGGTTTTACCATTGACGGAGTTGTCACGGATCTTAGCGAGGATGACGCGACCGTCGACACAACACAGTTCGTTCCGCCGACAGGAGCAACCGAGTGGCCCGTGTGTAACAGCCTGCGCCCTCCACAATGGCTGCATTTTTGGGGCCCCACACCTTGGAATCTGCGTGCGCCGCTGGCGCGCGGTGTGGGCGTGTCGTTTGCCGTCGGAGTGGACGGGAAACCAGTAAACATAGGGATCGTGAAATCACTTGGGAAACACCACGACGCTGGCGCCATGGGAATCGTCAGGGGCTGGGAGTTTAAGCCAGCGACCTGTGCAGGGGTCTCAATCCCTTATACGTTCGAAATGGTGTTCTGGTAAGAACCACCGATGTCTATGTCGCGTGAGTCGGGCTTTCAGCCTTACAGCCCCTTGACTCAATTGCACGGCTAATCGTTGTTGCAAAAATCTCTATTACACTCAAACTCCCCCCAATTTGGATACCAGGCTTGTGCCCGATACCCGGAGGCGTGCCGGCCCTGTCCGCGAAGTCGAGTTCAAGCCAATTCACGTCATTCGACCGTTTCTTCGAACCGGGCCAACCCAGTAGCCAAATGCTCAACGCCAAGTGCGGACCGCTAATTTAGAATGTTATTTGTGAGCGAATCCGTCCGGATCGGCATTCTCGGCGACTTCAATCCCGAGTTCCGTTCCCACCACGCCACCAACGATTCGCTGGAGCACGCCGCCCGGAAGCTCCAACTTAAAATGGAATCCGTCTGGATCCCGACGCCGTCGCTCCTCGACCCGGGAGCCGCCGCTACGCTCGATTCCTTCGATGGCCTGTTGGCCTCCCCGGGCAGCCCCTACAAAAGTTTCGACGGCATGCTCAAAGGCATCGAGTTCGCCCGTGTCCACGACCGGCCTTTCCTCGCCACCTGCGGAGGCTTCCAGTACACGCTCATCGAGTGCGCCCGCAACGTGCTCGGCATCCCCGACGCCACCACCGCCGAAGAAGACCCGAACGCCAAGAACATCGTCATCTATCCCGTGGCCTGCGCGGTTCCAAACCGCGATGCCAAGGCGCCCAAGCTCTCCGGCAAAGTCGGCCAGATTCGCCTCCGCCCCGGTTCCTACCTCGCGGCGTTTTATGGAAAGGAAACGATCGAGGAAGAATTCTTCTGCAACTTCGAACTGAATCCCGAATTCGAATGGATGGCCATGGAAGCCGGCTTTCCGGTCGTAGCCCGCGGCTCCCAGGAAGAATGCCGGGCCATCGAATCTCCCGCGCACCTGTTTTTCGTCGCCACTTTGTTCCAACCGCAACTCACGTCGCGCGAGGACAACCCGCACCCGCTAGTCATGGCGTTCGTGCAACACGTCGCCGACTTCAAGCGCAAACGCCTCGACGACTCTATCCTCACCTGATGGTGGGTTTTCCGAGAATTTGTGCAAATCCAGGGAACTTTCCGGCGGCTTGCGACATTACAGTTATGTAAAGAGACTTCAGAGGCCGCGGGCCGGGAGAAATGCGGCGCCGGCATAACTGAAATGAGAACGATCAGCGACGAAGCGTTGATGTTGGAATTTCAGGGCGGCTCGCACCCGGCGTTCGAGGAGCTGTTTGCGCGCTATCGCGGGCCGCTTTACGGCTTCTTTCGCAGGAGGCTGAATGGCGACCAGCGCGCCGAGGATCTGACGCAGGAAACCTTCGTCGCAATCATCCGGGCGTCCGCTCAATACGAGCAGAGAGCTTTGTTCCGCACCTATCTCTACAGCATTGCGATGAACCTGCTGGCAGCCGAGCGCCGCAAGCAGTTCCGCGATTCGCCGCCGGGAGAAAGCGCTCCAGAACCGGCAACTGGGGACGCTCCCGATGCCGTGCTCTGGATCCGCCAGGCTCTCGAAAAACTCGACGACGCGGAGCGCGAAATTCTGATGCTGCGTGAATATGAGCAGCTGAGTTATGGAGAGATTGCAGAGTTGTTGAAGCTGCCGGTGAATACCGTCCGCTCGCGCCTGTTTCGGTCGCGCATGGCGCTGAAGGGATACCTGGAGCCAACGCGAAAAGTCAGGGACGCTGCGGCGGCCGGCGATGCGGCGGAAATCGTGAAGCTGACGCAGGCAGAAGGCGAGGCCATATGAACAAAACCATGCATCCAATTGAACCCGAAGAACTCATGGCCTACCTGGATGGCGAACTCCCAGCCGATCGTACGAACGCGACTGCGGTTCACTTGGGCGAGTGCTCCGAGTGCCAGAGTTTCGTAGCCGAGTTGTGCAACGTCTCTCACACTTTGAAGACTTGGAAGGCTGAGCCGCCGGAGTCAGATGCGCCGGCAGTAGCAACCGCGCTCGCGGAGAATCGACTGAAATCGCGAAACACTTTCCCTGCGCCGCGGAGTTGGAGAGAAGTCCTCGGCCAGCGCTGGCCGACGGTTGCCTGGGTAGGGGCCGTGGCCGCAATTCTCCTGCTGGCAGTCGGCATGCCGATGTTGCATCGTGGCAGGGTAGACTATGCAGTTTCGCAGCACGGGGATGCCATTGATTCAGCGGTTGTGACTAAGACTGTCCGTGAGCAAACCGAAGAGCGTTCGCTTCTGTCCCCTCAGCCGCCAGCAGGGCAAAAAGCGAAGCAATTCGACAGGCTTCAGACGTTCGCAAAGCTGCAACCCGCTCCGCCGACTAAGTACAAGCGTTGGCTCCAGGATCAATCCGCTGGGGAACCTGGTCCGCTTCCGAACGGCCCAATGATCATTCGCACGGCTGAGCTCAGCCTGATCACCAGGGAGTTCGATAAAACGCGGGCTAACCTCGAAGCAATTCTCAAGCGGCATCGTGGTTATGTCGGCGAGCTGAAGGCCAATGACACGACGGGCAGCGGACGCACGCTCACCGCGACGTTGCGCGTTCCCGCCGATCAACTCGACGCCACGCTGACCGAGGTCAAGACGCTGGGCCGAGTCGAGTCCGAATCGCAGAGCGGGCAGGACGTCACCTCTCAGTATGTCGATTTGGAGGCGCGGCTCTCGAATGCCCGCAACACCGAACAGCGGCTCACCGATCTGCTGCGCAATCGCACCGGGAAGCTGTCCGATGTCCTCTCTGTTGAACAGGAACTCGATCGTGTCCGCGGCGAAATAGAACGGATGGAAGCGGAAAGAAAGAATATGGCCACTCAGGTGAGCTACGCCACCTTGAACGCGACCATCTCGGAAGACTACAAGGCCCAGTTGCAAGTCGTGCCGCCTTCGACCTCTACCCGTCTCGGCAACGCCGCCGTCGAAGGATATCGCAGCATGGCGGACGGAGTCGTGAGCCTGGCCCTGTTCCTACTTTCGACCGGACCGAGCCTGCTGCTGTGGGGAGCAATCCTATTTTTTCCAGCCCGCCTCGTTTGGAAGTTCGCTTGGAGAAAAGTCCGGCGCGGTTTCGCCGCATAGACGCGGTCGCACTGTTCGCAGGAGTCGGAGCAACCAACCCGAATTTGGAAGCGCCTCGATGTGATATCTTATGCACCGCAATGAAACCGCTGCTCACGATACTTCTCTCCGCCGCGCTGGCGTCTCCCCTGGCCAGCTTTGCCCAGTCCGCGCCTGCCGCCGGTGCGGGGCCTCCCGCGGCTCAGTCCACTCCGCCCCAGCCTCCGGACCCCGACGCGTTCTATAGCCTCGGCCCCGACTCGCTGCCGCAGCCAGGCATCCCCAAAGGCGAAATCCGCGGCCCATTCACCCTGCCGAGCAATGCCTATCCCGGCACCCAACACACTTATTGGGTTTACGTTCCCGCGCAGTACGATCCAGCCTTCGCGGGCAGCCTGATGATCTACAACGACGGGCAGGCTTTCATGAATCCCGATGGCGATATGCGCGCACAGAACGTCATGGACAATCTCATCTTCCGGCGTGAGCTGCCGGTGATGATCGGCGTCTTCATCAACCCCGGCCGCCGTCCCGATCAGCCCGAGCCCAACCCCACCGAGTGGGGCGACCGCACCACCAACCGGCCCACCGAATACAACTCGCTTGACGACAAATATGCCCGCGTAATTGTCGATGAACTCATGCCCGTGCTCTACAAGCAATACAACATTTCTAAAGACCCCGAACGGCACGGCATCGGCGGGTCGAGCTCGGGAGCCATCGCCGCTTTCACCGTCGCATGGCAGCGTCCAAACGAATTCCGCAAGGTCCTGAGCAACGTCGGGAGTTTTGTGGATCTGCGCGGAGGGAATACCTATCCCGATATCATCCGCAAGACCGACAAAAAGCCAATTCGTGTCTTTCTCTGCGATGGGCGGAATGACAACCGCGGCCAACGCCCAGGGGAAGATTACAACCAGGCCCGCGACTGGTTTTATCAGAACGTACGCATGATGCAGGCACTCACCGCGAAAGGCTACGATCTGAACTACGCTTGGGGCATGAACAAACACGGCCAGAAGATGGGTGGCGCCATCTTGCCGGAAATGATGCGCTGGCTCTGGCGCGACCACGAATTCTCAAGCGATCCGAAAGACGCCGTCGAGCGATCCTTCAACCTGCCGAAAAAGAATGCAGAGAAGCAATAGATCACCCTCGGGTCCGTTCCATACGACGACTCTTCTGCGAAGGAGGCGCTAAAGCCGCGTGCCTCATTCCCCCTCGCTCGTAACCGCCTGCTCCGCCAGTTGGTGTTGCTTGTTCACGATCTCATCCACCAGAAACAAGTCGGTGAGCAGTGCGCGGAGATGGATGGACGCGTTCAGATTGTCAATCAATTGAGAGCTGATGGCGGGCTGCGCCAAAACCAGCTCAATGGCGGCAAGAGAATCGCGGGCGTCGCGATCAAGCACCGCAAAGAACGCCAGGTATTTGTCGGCGGGCTCCAGGCCTTCCTCTTTCACCGCCATCGCACAGGTCTCGGCCAGTCCCGTCAAGGCTTTCACCGCGCGCTGCAAAAATTCACGGACTTGCCCGCCCGATTGGCTGCCTTGGTCAGTGGGCAGCCCCTGCGCCGCGTAGGCCAGCATAAACTCGTAGCACTCTTCCACCGCTTCACAACGATTCGAGATCTCAGTCAGCATCGGCTAGCCCTCGGCCTTCTATCCTGTTGGGGATCGACGAAGAAGACGAATTGGGTGTCGACGGCGGAGATGTCTCGACCACCCATCGCTTCGGATCGTGCTCCTGCAGATAAAAGTCGCGGTCCATCCAGCCGAAGATCATCGATTTCGTGATCGGAAGTTTCTCCGGCCGGAGTCCGAAGTAGACATGCATCATGATCAGCGCAATCAGCCCCACACCCGCCAACCCGTGCAGCACGTACATCAGCCCCCAGGCCATATCGCCAAATAGATATGGATTCCGGGGAAAGAAGATCGTACGAACCCGAAACATCATAAAAACGCCGGTGCAGATCACCGCCAGACCGCTCAACATGATGACGCCGTGGTAGAGCTTATTCTCCAGCGGATACTTGGCAAATTTTCGCGGCGGCGGCGCCGGCATTCCAAAAAACCGGAGAACCCTTCTGCGCGCATCCTCCACATCCGTTCCGTCGGGCCAGATCGACCAAAAATCCAGCCAGAAGGAAGCGTGAATGACGTGGAAAAGAATCGAAACAGTTAGCACCGCGCCCGCAATCCAGTGGTAGGTCACCCAATTAAACTGTATGCCCACCTTCGGAAAGAAAGCAGTAAACAGCAATGTGAACATGGACGCCGCCATGATCCAGTGAAACAGACGCGCCACCGGCGAATGCCGGGGAACGTGTTGGGGAATTCTCGCAACGACTTCTGGAGAGGCATCGCTCGCGAATTCTTTTTCTCTGGCGAAATATGTCAACCAAATGGCATGAACGATCAGGAACAGCAACCCTGCGATTAGCGCCACCCAGATCAAGAACCAGGCAATATGGATCGGCACACTCTGTCCCCACGGACTGGTGGCCCAGGTTACGAAGCCCATGTGGCCTCCTCCATCGCGACTCCAGCGACGGCGCGTTTCACCAGATTTCGCATCAGCGGGATTTTGTAGGCATTGAACTGCAACGGAACCGCTCCCTGCACCGCCAGTTTTCCCGCCATCTCACCCGTTGCTGCATTCCGCGGCTTGCCGCGAATTGCATCTTCGACTGCCCTCAGCCGCAGCGGACGCGCCGCCGCGCCGTTCACCGCAATCCGGATCCGCTCAATATTGCCGCCCGATGTCGCCATGGCCGAGGCCACATTCATAAGCGGGAAGTCCCAAACATTTCGGTCGCGCACTTTTTCAAAATAAAATTGCGCGCCCGCCCATGTGGACGGAATGCGAATCGCCGTAAGCAGGTCTCCGGGCTGCAGGATGTGCAGCCGCGTGATGTCGATGTCGGGGCCAATGAAGTAATCTTCCGCATCCACTACGCGCTCGCCCTTGCGGGTGCGCACCACGAACTTGGCGTCGAGTGCAATCAGCGCCGGGGCTGAGTCGGAAGGATTCACCGCAACACAGCGGTCTGCGTGCAGGATCGCGTGCTCGCGGTTGCGGCCCTCCGGAGTATCGGCATAACAAATGTTGCCGCCGGCGCGGTAGCACGGCCAACCTCCGCGGTAATACCAGCAGCGCGTGTCCTGCGAAACATTGCCGCCAATGGTCCCCTGGTTGCGGATTTGCGGCGATGCCACGACTTCCGCGCTCTGCGTCAGCAAATCGTACTTCTGCTTGATGAGGGGATGATTCACCACTTCGGTGAGCGTGGTCATCGCGCCGATTTCGATGCCTTCGCTGCCGTTAATGCTCACGGTGCGGACTCCGCGCAGCTCTTCGATTCCGCTCAGATCGACCACCGCCTTGGGCTTCCTGATCCGATCCTTGAGCCAGTCGAAGCTGTCGAGCCCTCCGGCCAGCACCCAGGCATCCTGTCCGTGCAGTTCGAGAAGCTTCTGCGCATCGGCGACGGAAGTCGGCTGATAGAGCTCGAATGCGGGCATCACGTCTCGTATAACAGCCATAACTCTCCTTCAAATATGCGCCATCAGCGGGTGTTGCATCGGACGGCCCGCTTCGAGCGACGTCAGAATCGTGTCGACGTTTACCGGCGCGCGCTGGAAAATCTCGTCTCCAAGCGCATCCGAGAGCGCGTTCAAGATGGAGCCACACCCGCCTGCAACCGGCGGTTCGCCAACGCCGCGCGCGCCCACCGGCGTCTCCGGGTCCGGAATATCCAAAGCCGTCCATTGCATGTCGACAGGCACATCCAGAATCGTCGGCGGTTTACTGTGGTGGAATCTCTTGGAAAGCATCTCGCCGTAGTGTGGATCGAACACCCACTTCTGACCGATCGCATGGCCGATGCCCAGCGTCGATCGCCCAAGCATTTGCCCACCCAACGCGCGAGGATGAATCACCGACCCGACATCGCCGGAGGCGAGGAAATCTACGACATAGTATTTGCCGGTTTCGACATCGACCTCAACCTCGGCGAAACTGGCGACGTAGGAAAATGTCGCGCCGTCGCGTGGGTAATTGTCCTTCGCGGCGGCCACCAACCCCAGGCCCGCCAACGCCGCGACCGACGCCTTCGTCAATTTGTGCAGATCGGCGGGCGCCTCGTGACCATCGTAGACGCCGCCCAATTCAATCGCATGTTTCGCCGCCTGCGCCAGAGTCATCCCGGCGCCACCGCCTTTGCGGAAAACACGCTCGTTGGCAACCTCGTACTGCTCGGGTTTGCCGCCGAGTTTTTTGGCCGCGATTTCCTGAAGCTTCTTCTTGGCGTCCATCGCCGTCGCATACGCTGCCCGCGTCATCGCATGGGTCGTCTGGCTGCCGCCGGACACACAGGTGAAGGGAAGGTTCTTGGTGGTGCTACCCCACACCACGTCGCATTTTTCCCAGGGCACGCCGAGAACTTCCGCACCGGCGCGGTGAACATCAATCACCGACTCTGTTCCCAGGTTGCCGATCCCAGACTGAAAGGTGATCCGGCCATCCGGCTTGATGACGAGCAGACCGTCGAATCCAATCGTGCCACCCACGTAACAGCTCAGCGACACACCAACGCCGCGAACCTTCGTCCCAATCTTTTTCGGAGTGCGCGCTACACGCTCGCTCCATTTGAACTGCTCCGCGCCGCGGTCGAGTGCTTCTTTGAGGAATGCGCTGGTGGCATATTGCCGTTTCCCTTGCACTACCGGTCCGAATGGAGCCTTGCCCTCGGGGCAGTTGATGCGGCGGATCGCCACCTGGTCAACACCAAGCCTGCGTGCCGCTTTCGCGATGATGGGCTCGATGATGACAATCCCCTGCAGCCCGCCCGGAGAACTCTGCGCACTGCGCGGCGGCGTGTTTGTCAGCACCGTCACCCCGCGCCAGCGCATGGCTTGTGGCTGGTACAGCAGAGAAACGATGCGGCCCGACGAAGGAGCATCGCCTACCGCGTCATAGGGACCGTTGTCGCAAATGACGAACATGTCAAGAGCGGCGATCCGTCCTTCTTTAGAGAAGCCGACTTTCATCCGTCCCTGAAAGCTGGGACGCGCGCGTCCGATAAAAGTCTCCTCCTCGCGGCTGATGCGCATCATCACTGGAGAGTTCGTTTTCTTCGCCAGCAGCGCGGGGATAATCATCGTCACTCCGCCGGTGATCTTGCTGCCGAACCCGCCTCCGGTGTATTCACTGATGAACACAACTTTGTCCGCATCGATGTTCAACCAGCGCGCGATGGCGGGCAGGGTTTGCGCGGTGCTTTGGGTGCCGGTGTGTATATAGACTTTGCCGTTCTGCCAATAAGCCATCGCGCTGCGGGTTTCAAGCGTCTGATGGCTGGTGTCGGGCGTCACGAACGTCTCGTCCAGAACGAGCGCCGCATTCTTGAAGCCGGAATCGAGATCGCCGTAAGACCATTCGTCGGGAGTCTTGCCCCTCGGCAGACGGCCATGTTCCAACTCGGCGAAGTCCGCCTTGGTCCACTTAAGCTCGGTGACCACGGGCGCTCCCGGACCTTGTGGCGACGCCGGCCGGGTCCAGACGTTGCCATCGGTTCGCGGGTTCAAACCGCCCGGCCGCAGCGTGTCCAGCGGATCGATCACGAACGGAAGCGGCTCAAAATCGATTTGAATCTTCTCGATCGCCTCGGCGGCGCTGAGTTCGTCAACCGCGGCCACGGCAAGAATCGGTTCGCCCTGATAAACCGGCTCATTCGTGAGACCGCGTTCGCCCCACTTGCTGGCCTTGATCACGGTGCCATTATCGGTAAGGGTATCGGCCGGAGCGGGAAGATCGTCGGCGGTGAGAATGGCTTTCACGCCCGGCATTCGGAGCGCTGCATCCGCGTGGATGCCCTTCACCCGCGCATGGGGCATGGGGCTGAGCAGCAGTTTGCAGAACAGCATGCCTTCGGCGCGAAAGTCCTCGGCATATTTCGCCTGGCCGGTAACCTTCGCATACAGATCCGGCGTCGCGTAGTTCTTGCCAATCAGTTTGTGGCCAATGCCATACTCGCGCTCGTTAGTATTAGCTTTGGTGGTCTCGACCGGCTTCGTCTTATTCGATACGTTATCCAAGCCTGCGTTATCCAAGCGTAGACCTCCGCATGTTCTCGGCTCCGCGCATCAACGCGGTGAGAATTTTGTCATAGTCCTGGCAGCGGCACAGGCATCCCGAGATGCCCTGCGCCAATTCCTGGCGCGTCGGATTGGGATTTGTCTTCAGGTATCCCACCGTCGTCATAATGAAGCCCGACATACAGAACGCGCACTGAAATCCCTGTTCGTCGATGACGCCCTGCTGTACCGGATGCAAGGTCCCGTCGGCGCTGGCCAGGCCTTCGATGGTCAGAACTTTTCGGCCGCGCACCGTGTGGGTGAGCACTGAACACGAATAGTGCGGAATATCGTCAATAAGCACGGTGCAAGATCCGCACTCGGCGCGGTCGCATCCGAGCTTGGTGCCCGTGAGGCCCAGTTTGTAACGCAGCGTCGACGCCAGCGTCTCTTGCTTCATGACGTCAACGCGGCGCTGCTGACCGTTGACATTGAGAGTAATCAGCCGCTCGCCCACGCCGCCAGCCGCCTGCTGGCCATGCAGAAGCGAAGAGGTGCGAAACAAGTAGCTCGCAGACGAGACCGCTACGCCGCTGGTAATGACCCCTTTAATGAACGCCCGCCTGGATACAGCTTTCGGCACGTCTTCGTTCGCCCTGGAACCTGACTTCTCAGCCATGCTGGGTCACCTCATTTCTGGTGCAGCCGCGGTTAGAGTCTAACGCGAAGAAATGACATACGAAGATTCCCACATTTTAAGCAGTTGGATTATCACAAATAGTGCCTGGATTCTGGAATATTATTACCACCATGTCCAATAAGCTACGCTGGGGAGTTCTCAGCACCGCCGCCATCGGTCTCCGCAAAATCATCCCCGCCATGCAGCAGGGCCAATACTCCAGCGTCGTCGCCATCGCCTCCCGCGATCTCCGGAAGGCGCGGGACGCAGCCACCGTCCTCGGCATTCCCACGGCCTACGGCTCGTACGAAGAACTTCTCGCCGACCCCAACATCGACGCCATCTACAACCCTCTTCCCAATCAGCTCCACGTCCCCTGGACCATTAAAGCCGCTGAAGCCGGCAAGCACGTTCTCTGCGAGAAGCCTGTCAGCCTAACCAAAGCGGAAGCCGAATCTCTTCTCGCTGTCCGCGAGCGTACCGCAGTCAAGATCGGCGAAGCCTTCATGATCCGCAGCTCGCCCCAATGGCTGCGCCTCCGCGAACTGCTCAATCAAGGCCGCGTCGGTGAACTTCGCTCCATCGTCGGCCTCTTCAGCTACTTCAACACCGACGCAGGCAACATCCGCAACCAGGCCGAATGCGGCGGCGGAGCCCTCCTGGATATCGGTTGCTACCTCATTCACGCATCGCGCTACGGATTCGCACAGGAGCCCACCCGCGTCGTTGCCAAGATCGATCGCGATCCACAGATGCACACCGACCGCCTCACCTCGGCGATTCTCGACTTCCCCGCCGGCCAGTCCATCTTTACCTGCAGCACGCAGTTGGTTCCCTACCAGCGCATCCACTTCCTCGGCACGCGCGGACGCATCGAGCTCGAAATCCCCTTCAACGCGCCGCTCGACCGCCCCACTCGCCTCTTCATCGACGACGGAGGTGACCTCTTTGGCAAGAACATCTCCACGGAAACCTTCCCCACCTGCGATCAATACACCCTGCAGGGCGATGCCTTCTCCAAAGCCGTTCTCGAAAACACGGAAGTTCCGGTCTCCCTCGAGGACGCGATCAAAAACATGGCCGTAATCGAAGCCATCTTTCGTTCCGCCAACTCAGGCCAATGGGAATCTCCGCAGCGATGATGGGTCCACGTATCATGTGCTGAAGACAGAGCGCCACAACTCCTCTTGACCGCACCCTCCCGACTGTCGTAGCCTCGCCTGCAAAATCTAGGCATTCGCCGTTTTGGCGCCCTAAGGAGGCTGCACATGGTCCCTCTCGCCGCTCTCTGGCTGCCGATCCTCTTGTCGGCGGTCTTCGTCTTTGTCGCCAGCTCCATTATCCACATGCTGCTGCCGTATCATCGCAGCGACTACCGCCAACTTCCCGACGAGGACAAAATCCTCTCCGTGCTGCGCGCCGCCGCTCTCAAGCGGGGTCTTTACGTCTTTCCCTTCTGCACCCACAAAGACATGAAGTCGCCCGCTATCGTTGAAAAGCAAAAGCAGGGGCCGGTCGGATTCATGACCATCCTTCCCAGCGGCCCGCCCGCGATGCCGAAGTTTTTGATCCAGTGGTTTGTCTTTTGCCTCCTGATCGGATTCTTCGTCGCCTATCTCACCGGCCACACAGTTCCGTCCGGCGCACGCTATCTGGCCGTCTTCCGCGTCGCCGGGACCGCCGCGTTCCTCGCCTACGGCTTGGGGCACCTGAGCGACGGCATCTGGAAGGGTCAGAAGTGGTCGGTAACCATCAAAGAAGTCATCGATGGTCTCGTCTATGGTTTGCTGACCGCCGGCACTTTCGGCTGGCTTTGGCCGCGGTAGGACCACACCGCCCTAAGAGCCGATGCCCGATCCTAAGAGGCTGTAGAGCAAAATGGCGAGCACGATCAAGGTGAAGGCTACATACATGCGATCGCGTTCGAGGGCGAATCCGACGATCGAGAAGGCGACGCGGGCGATGGGCGTAGCGATGAGGAACAGCAATCCAAGTTGGATTAAGCCTCGTCCCCGGCCATTGATGACGCTTTGGATGACTCCGGGGATGGTGCGGAACTCGGAGGGTTCGCCGCGGAAGACGCGGTAATCGGCCGGCTCGTGCGCGTGGCGAAAAAGATAGATACACGCTCCGCAGAAAACGACAGCCGCCGAGAGCAGGACGCCCGAGCGCAGCAGGTTGCCGAGGATGACTTCGATGCGGTGATCGTCCCATGCTCGGGCCGGAAGCGGCTGCGGGGCGGGCGCTTGGGCAGCGGGCATCAGATTTTCCCCCAGAATCCGTTGTAAAGCATTTGCAGCCCTAACACGAGAATCACCAGGCTGAAAACGAGGCGGAGCGACTTGGTTTCGGCCTTGACCAGGATGCGGCTGCCAAGCAGCGATCCGGCCAGCACTCCTAACATCACGGGCATGGCAAGGCCGGGATCGACGTATCCGCGGCTAAGGTAGACACCGGCGCTGGCAGCCGCAGTCACGCCGATCATGAAGTTGCTGGTGGTAGTCGATACTTTGAACGGGATGCGCATGGCCTGATCCATGGCGAGTACTTTGACGGCGCCAGAGCCGATGCCGAGCAATCCGGAGAGCGCGCCGGCGCCAAACATCAGGCCGAAGCCGGTGGGAACGTGCTGGACGTTATAACTGCGTGGGCCCTCCAGGTCGGGGAAACTGCCGTTCAGCCGCAAACGGGTAGCAAGCGGATCGGGGGGCAGGTTGCGCTGCGCCGGCGGACGCGGCTTGCGCGAAAGAAACGCCGAGTAAAGCAGTACGAAGCCGAAGATGATCGCCAAAGCGCTGGTTGGAATTCGGGTCGCAAGAAAGGCTCCGAGCAGCGCGCCGAAGGTGGTGGCAATTTCCAAAAACATACCGATGCGAATGTTGGAGAATCCCTCTTTCACATACGCGGCCGCAGCGCCCGAGGAGGTAGCGATCACGGAGACAAGCGACGCTCCGATGGCGTAGCGAATGTCCACGTGGAAGAAGATAGTGAGCAGCGGCACCAGGACGACGCCACCACCAAGGCCGGTGAGCGCTCCGAGAAATCCCGCCACAAAGGAGACGACCGCAACCACGGCGGTGAATTCCAAAACAGTCATTGTTTTTCTTGGCAGCCCGTGATGGAAGTGAGATTCGTTTCAGGGCATGCCGCAAGTCCATCTGGCATCAGCGCGCCTTCAGTCGCTGTATCTCGAAGTCTGAGTTCCACCACGGACTCTTAAGGTTAACATTTCTTTTCCCAAGAACATCGGGGCAATCGTGGTGAGGACGGAATTCTCGTGAAGACGACGAGCGGACGGTGCTAACGGAGGTCACTATCGTGATTTCGCGGTGTTATTGGCGGGCTCGACTCTGGCTGCGTCTGGGCGTCTCGCGTAGAATCGGTGGGCCCGCGGACAAGAGTGTCCGCGCCACATCCTACTGGTTCACCCAGACGACGCGGGATTTTTTCAGTTGGGCGTGTTCCTTCCTGAGTTCGCGGGCGGCGGCGCCGAGAGAAACGGGTTCTGGTTGCGGGAAATCCGAAACCGGCCTTTCTCCCTGCGCGGTGGAGTAATTCGCCGAGGCGAGGATGCTCTGTTCCTGCAACATGGGCGCATAACCTGCGTGCGCCGGATGACCCGAATATTGGTAGACCATCGGTTCACTGCTGATATGGCCCGCGCTACCGTACTGCGCAAATGCCGCGGTGGCAGAAAGAAGGCAGAGAACGAACAGGGTCTTCTTCATCGCTGAGTCTCCCAATTGCGGAGAAAGCGAGGGACCATCCGCGGGCAATCCCAGCGAATGTTGGCTCCTCCACCAACCGTAGTAGAAGCAAGCCCGATACCAAACTTTGCCGGGGTGAAATCGCGGCTTGCAGGGGTTGGCAGCGGGTGTGGGCAATTATTTGCACAGTTGTGGAGGCCCAGGGAATAGGCGGTTGGGCAAGGCTCCAACTGCGGGTTTGCCCGTCTAAGGCGCCCCCGGCGGAGGATTTTTCCTCCAAATTACGATAAGGTGTTGGCATGAACATGCGAACCGGGCCACGGCTCTCTTTGATCTTCCTGGCGACGATCTTCCTGGCGACAACGATGGCGCTGGCAGCGGCGGCCGCCGGTGCGGACTACAAGGTCGTTAAGACGTGGAAGCTGGGTGGCGATGGAGGGTGGGATTATCTGACCGCGGACAGCGATGGGCATCGTTTGTTCATTGCGCGGTCCACGCGGGTGATGGTGGTTGATACCGAGTCGGGCAAGCAGGTGGGCGAGATTCCGGAGACGGCCGGCGTGCATGGAATCGCGCTCGATTACGAACTCGGCCGCGGATTTACCAGCAACGGCCGCGAAGATACGGTGAGCGTGTTCGATCTGAAATCGCTGGCGGTCGAGAAGAAGATCAAGGTCGGCAGCGGGCCCGACGCGATTCTGTATGACCCGTTTTCGAAGCGTGTGTTTACTTTTAACGGAAAGGGTCATGACATGACGGCCATCGATGCGTCCAAAGGCGAGGCGGTGGGCAAGCTCGACCTGGGCGGAAAGCCGGAGTTTGCCGCCACGGACGAAAAAGGCACCGTGTTCGTGAATATCGAAGATACGTCGGAGCTGGTGGCGTTCGATCCGCAGAAGCTGACGGTGAAGTCGCGATGGAAGCTGACGGACTGCGAAGAGCCGACCGGGCTCGCGATCGACCGGAAGAATCGGCGCCTGTTTGCCGGCTGCGGCGGCAATAAAAAGATGGCAGTGGTCGATGCGGACAGCGGGAAAGTGGTGGCAAATCCCGCCATCGGAGAGGGATGCGATGCGACCGGGTTCGATGCCGATCTTGGTTTAGCGTTTGCCTCGGCGGGAGACGGCACGATTACGGTGATCCGCGACGATGGCGGCGACAAGTTCAGTGTCGCGCAAACGGTGACCACCCAAAAGTCGGCTCGCACCATGGCGGTCAACACCAAGACGCATCAACTGTTCACCGTGGCGGCGAACGTGGGCCCGCGTCCGGAAAGAAAAGTCGAGCCGGATTCATTCTTGGTGCTGGTGGTCGCAGCGCGCTAGACTCGGACCCGAACGAATTTCGATAGCATTCAGCGTCGGCGTGCGGCCGTTATCTTTATGGAGGATACGTGGGATCTCAAAAATGGTGGGTGGGCCTTTTTCTTTGTCTGATATTTATCGCCTCGATGCAGGCGCAACAACCGTCGCCAGCGGACGAAGCTACGCGGCGGCTGGCGCTTGACATTTTCAAACAGCTGATCGAAATCAATACAACGGACTCGGTGGGCAACGTGACCACGGCTGCGGAAGCCATGGCAAAGCGCTTTCGGGACGCCGGTTTCCCGGACAGCGACATTCAGGTTCTTGGTCCGAGTTCCAATGACAGAAAGAAGAACGTGGTCGTGCGGCTGCATGGCTCAGGCAAGCACAAGCCGGTGCTGCTGATCGGCCATCTCGACGTGGTGGAAGCGCGCCGCGAGGACTGGACGACCGATCCCTTTCAGTTCATCGAGAAGGACGGTTATTACTACGGGCGCGGCTCGAGTGATATGAAGGATGGCGACGCGATCATGTCGGCCACGCTGATCCGCATGAAAAAAGAAGGATACGTTCCCAGCCGCGACATCATTCTCGCGCTGACGGCGGATGAGGAAGGCGGCACATCGAATGGCGTGGACTGGCTGATCAAGAATCATCGCGAACTGATCGACGCCGAGTTCGTGCTCAATCACGATGGCGGCGGCGTCCTCGCGGACCACGGCAAGCCGATGGTGATGGAAGTCGACGCCACCGAAAAACTGTATGGCGATTTCGTGCTGACGGCGACCAATCCGGGCGGCCACAGCTCGCTGCCGCGTCCCGATAACGCGATCTACGAACTGGCCGATGCGCTCACACGCATCGCGCACTACCAGTTTCCCTTCGAGCTGAATAACATCACGCGCGCCTATTACGAGCGGCAGGTGAAGATGTCGACCGGACAGCGCGCGGCGGATCTGGCGGCCATGCTGAAGAATCCTCCCGACATGGAAGCAGTGGCGCGCCTGTCGAAAGATCCGCAGGACAACTCGACCATGCACACGACGTGTGTGGCGACGCGCTTGAGCGGAGGCCACGCCAACAACGCCCTGCCGCAGACGGCGCAGGCCAACATTAATTGCCGCATCGAGCCCGGACACACGCTGGAGGAAATCCGGCTGACGCTGGAAAAAGTGGTGGCCGATCCGAAGGTTGCGAATCCGACTATCAAAGTGCAGTTCCGCGAGAACAATAACGTGCTGATGGATCACGGGTCGGACCGCCACAGTTATGTGCCCTCGGCTCCGCGAAAAGAAGTGTTCGAACCGCTGGACAAGGTCGTGGCAAAAATGTGGCCGGGGATTCCCGTGCTTCCGTCTATGAGCACAGGCGCGTCGGACGGCGTCTACACCAATGCCGCCGGGATGCCGACCTATTGCGTGTCGGGCGAGCAGTACGAGCGGGACGATATCCGAGCGCATGGAAAAGATGAGCGGATAGAGGTCGAGTCGTTTCTCCGGGGCGTGGATTTTTACTACGTGTTCTTGAAGGGAGTTACGGCGGAGTAAGATTCGTCCGCAGGGGTACCCCCCTCCCCCTCGGTATATTAGAATCAAGACTTTAGCGACCGACTCCCGCCAAAGTCTTGAGCGGACGGGGGTTAGAGGCAAAGTCTTCAAAACATAGGAGTTAGTGACTAACTTTTAGTGTTAGTCTCTTTTTGTCGCCGTTTGGCGTACCCGGAGTAAGTTGTCAAGGAACTTGGTAGTTGGAGGCTTTGGGCCTACTAGCTATCTTAGCAGGTTGTGTCAATGGTTGGTTAGCGCAATGAGCTTACTCGGGGATGGTGAGGGTGGTCGCTGCTTACACCAACCATCTTGTAAAGCGTCCCCGAAGGGCGTCTAATCTTGTGGGACGAGCATTCCGAACCGATTTCACGAAAGTTAGCAATTCTCAACAGACCTTTATGCGGCCCGGCAATGCCTAATAGTCCACCCGGGGACTTCAAACTGGAAATTGTACATGGAATACCTAAAATGAAGACCCCGAAAAGATAAAGGCGAACTTACGGGGGCATGTTATGAGCAGAGTTCCGTCCGACCCGGAGCATTTGGGTTCTTTTTTCAACGCAGTTTTTGCGATCGTTGCTCTGTTTGGAGTTGGCTTCGCGACGGCTTGTGGAGGCGCAAGTTCGACTCCAGTGTTGCGCGGGAACACTCAAGTCACGGTAGCGCTGACGAGCACGGCGAACGATCAACTGAGCGAGTTCAACCTGGTGCTCAACACGCTGACTTTGACGAGCAAATCGGGCAAGACGGTCAGTTTGCTGTCGACGCCACAGGGATTCGAGTTCACTCATCTTAATGGGCAGCTTGCGCCCGGGTTCACGGTCACTGTTCCGCAGGATATTTACTCTTCCGCCACGGCAACCGTCGGAGGAGCCGCTTTCGGATGTGCCACGTACATCCCCGATTCCGGTCTGACATCCGCAACCTATAACTACGGCTACACCCCGGATTCCAACGTAACCGCGAATTTGCCGTCACCGATCACCATTACCGGATCGAACATGGGCCTGGCGATTGATTTGCAGGTTTTGCAGTCGGCGACATTTCCCAGCACCTGCTGGGTTCCGGGCGCATCCTGGTCGATCACGCCTACGTTTAATGTGACACCGGCGGTGTTTTCATCGCAGCCGACCAACCCAGAAAACGGCAAAGTGGTTGCGCTCGATGGAGAGGTCACCGCGATTGCACCGTCAGGCACCAGCTTTACGCTGTCGGTAGCGGAGGGCGAGGCGTTGACCGACAATGTCACCGTCAGCACGAGTGACAACACGGTGTACCAGGGGATCGGGAATTTTTCTGTGCTGACGGTCGGAATGTTCGTGGACATGGATGGTGCGCTTCAACCGGATAGTTCGGTTTTGGCATCGCGAATTGCAGTCGAGGATACGTCCGCCGTCGATGTCGTAGCGGGACCGGTTCTATATGTGAGCGAAGTCGAGCCTGCGCTGTTGATCCTGGGACGCGACCAGCAGGGCATCGATTTTTCCAACACCTACTTCGTCGGCGGACTCTGGTACAGTTTCGACAGTGCAATCTTTCAAGTTTCCGGCCAGCTTACGAACTTGCAGAATCTGCCGTTCGTGCCCAGCTTCACTGGCTCAAATATGGTTCCCGGACAGAATGTCTATCTGTCTTCGCCGCTGCTGACCGACCACTCCAATCCGTACACAGAGCTGTATGCGATCACGCTCATACCGCAAGTCGTCAACGGAACCGTAGTTGATTCCACCGCCAGCGGCAACTTTACCGATTACTCGGTATCGCTCGCGCCCTATGACCTTTTTCCTAACCTGTTCGGGCAGCCGGGCCAAGCTACACTGCTGACTAATCCAAGTCAGGTCGAGGTCTACGTTGACAGCAACACGCAAATGTTAGACAGCCAACCGCTCGCAGCGGGCGGAATGTTCCGCTTTTACGGGCTGGTGTTCAACGACAATGGCACGCTGCGGATGGACTGCGCCCAGGTGAATGACGGTGTGGCCCAGACGCAGTCGCAGAGCTCGCGGCAAAGTCATTTGGCCAGAGGCCTAGCCCAGATTCGTCACCAGAGAATCGGCCGATCGTCACAAGTTACCACCGTGATCACGCGCCAGCCGCAGCCTTGACGACTGCGCGAATGCGGATGCGGGACGACGTGCGGGGGGCGGCTCGCTCCCGCGTCCTTAGGCATTATGCAGACTGCTGTTAACCATCGACGCGAGAGTCAGCAGCCAGATCAGAACCCGGTTTTTCCCGGTAAACATCAGGGGGTAGCTTCGAGTGTCAAATCCGCCGCTGAAATGAGCCTACCAGTGGGATGGGGCGTTCAGGCCATCGTAACTGTTGCAAATTCCCATTACATTCAATGACCGTACCTACCCCCACGGGGTGAACGCCTTCTCTCCTCCTACGAGAGACTCCAGCCTCGCCTGATCGTGTTTGTGAATCGTGTTCCGACTAGGTCCGGCCTTCTTGACATTCGCCAAGCATTCGCCTATGCTCCGGGCATGGCGATCACTCGGCGTCAACGCGAGCTCTACGACTTCATTTCGCGCTTCGTGGCGGAGAAGCAATACTCTCCTTCGTTTGAAGAGATCAAGGAAGCCATGGGGCTGAATTCCCTGGCCACGGTGCACAAGCACGTCACCAATCTGGAGAAAAAAGGCCTGCTGACGCGGGACTACAACCGCAGCCGCTCGATTGACCTGCTGCCGCCGCGGGGAAAGTTGAAGCAGTCGATGGCGGTGAACACGGCGGTGGTGCTGCCGCTGGTGGGCAGGATTGCGGCGGGGCGTCCGATTGAGGCGGTCGAGCACAACGAGACCATCTCGCTGGCGGATTTTGTGCGCTCGAAAGAAGTGTTTGTGCTCGAAGTGCGCGGCGAATCCATGCAGGACGAAGCGATTCTCGATGGCGATTACGTGCTGGTCGAGAAGACGAAAACGGCGCACAACGGGGATATTGTGGTGGCGCTGATCGATTCGTCGGACGCAACGCTGAAGCGCTTCTTTCGCGAGGGAGAGAACATTCGTCTGCAACCTTCGAACGCGGCGATGAAGCCGATCATCGTGCCCGCGGCATCGGTAGAGATTCAGGGACGGGTGATTGGCGTGCTGCGGAAGTACTGAAGAGCAGCCGTCAGCCATCAGCTGTCAGTTACAACCAGGCTCATGAAACTTAGAGCTGACGGTGAATGCTGACAGCCTAGCCTATGTGGCGATCCAAGGCCTTCTGGATGTCGTCTTTCGAGCGGTAGCCGACCAGCTGTTCCACGACCTGTCCGTTCTTGAAGACGAGCAAGGTGGGAATGCCGGTGACTTTGTAGCGCATGGGAGTGGCGCCGTTGCGGTCGACGTCCATTTTACCGACCTTGATTTTGCCCTGATATTCGCCCGCAAGTTCTTCCACGATCGGAGCAATCGCGCGGCAGGGGCCGCACCAGGCGGCCCAGAAATCCACCAGCACAGGCTTATCGGACTTCAACACATCGGAATCGAAATTAGCGTCGGTGACTTCCACCATGGTGTTGCTTACCATTCGTCCTCCAGAGTTCCCCGTTAGCTGCCAGTTTCCCCGAGGCGGACCGCGTGGCCCCCTTCGGGAATCTCTATCCTAGCACCGTTCATTGGATGCTCGGCAAGGGCGGAAGTCGCAGGGGCTGCCGGGGTCGGCACGCTCGGGGCAGAGCGCCGTAGAATGAAGGTTTTATAGCAATGGCTGGAAAAGGTGACGTTAATGACTAGCGATCTCGATAATCTCCGGGTCGTGCTGGTGGCGGCGCGGAATCCGCTCAATATTGGGGCGGCGGCGCGGGCCATGAGTAATTTTGGAGTCCGGCGATTGCGGGTGGTGAATCCGTACGAGGTGGCGTTCCGCGAGGCGCGGTCGGCAGTGGGCGCGGCGGAGTTGCTGGCCAAGGCGGAACAGTACGAGAACGTAGCCGAGGCGGTCGCCGACTGCAGGCTGGTGGTCGGAACGACAGCCGCAGGCCGCCGGGAATTGCAGCATCGGTTGCAGCGGCTTGACGAGGGCGCGCGCGCCATCAAACGGCAGTTGAAGACGGGACCCGTAGCGTTGCTGTTCGGCTCGGAAAGAGTGGGACTGTCGAATCAGGAGATGAGCCATTGCCATTGGATGATGCGGATTCCGACGCGAGAAGAACACGGCTCGATGAACCTGGGGCAGGCCGTCGCGGTCTGCCTGTACGAACTGGTGCGCGGGCGGAAGCCGGCGCCGGCAAAAGTCGCGCCAGTAACTAAAGAAAAGACTCCCGCCACGTCGGGAGGAGTGGAGCGGCTGACGCAGGTGCTGCTTGAAGTTCTGCGCGACAGCGGATACATCAAGCCGCGGGCAGTCGCGGCTGAAGAAAAGTTGCGGCGCCTGGTCCGGCGCTTGAAATTGCACGGCAATGACGCCGAGGTGTTGTTGGGTATGCTGCGGCAGGTGGCGTGGAAGCTGGGCTCGAACGAAAGAGACGACAGATAGTCTGGACAGTTTTAGTTGTTAAGTGTCAAACGTCAATTGTCCGGCGCCGGTACCCGTTGCGGCACGACCCGTTCGATCCCATTCCAACCAACTACGCGCGAATTGCGTGCTAACCCTTGCCTCCGCCGGGAGTCGAAGTAGAAGCGGTGGGGCGGTTGGCGGTTCCAGACGTTCGTCTCCAGGCACTCCGTCCCTCACTGACCTCGAGGTGGCGACATGCTCATGCTCCTGGACACCTTCGCGCAAATCCTGCGAACTCTATGGGCACATAAGCTGCGCTCATTCCTTACCATGTTCGGGATTGCCTGGGGCGTAGGGTCGCTGCTGCTGCTGGCCGGGGTGGGCGAAGGCTTCCGCAACGGCAATCGCAAGCAACTGGAAACCTTCGGCAAGAACATCATCTTCTTTTTCGGCGGACGCGCGCCGGCGGTCGAAGGCAGTTTCAATTCGATGAAATGGTTCAACCTCACCTATGACGATTACCTCGCCATCAAGAACGAATCGAAGCTCGCCATGAATATTTCGCCGCTGATCGCGCGCGACGACATTCGCGCCGTCAGCGATTACACCAGCACCAACGGGCAGGTCTCAGGCGTGCCCGCAATTTACAGCCAGGTTCGGACGATCCCGCTAGCCGTTGGGCGCTGGATCAATGACGACGACAACGAACAGCGGCGGCGCGTGTGCGTGCTGGGGCGGGAAATGACTCGCAACATGTTTCCGGGACGCCCGGCGGTCGGCAACACCATCCTGCTCAATGGGGTTCGGTTCCAGGTGATCGGCGTGCTCTCGATGATCGGCCGCGAGGAGAACAACGCCACCAACGTTCGCATTTTCGTGCCGTTCAACACCATGCGCGAATTGTTTCCGCTGAGCGGCGACAACTCGCAAGAGGGCAACGCCATTTCGTTCATCAACTATCAGCCGCGCAGTTTTGACGAGAATGAGGATGCCAAGGATGAGCTGCACCGGATCGTAGCGCGGAATCACGGCGGCTTCGATCCGAAGGGCGCCGACGTCTGGGAGGAATGGGACACGGTCAAAAATCAGAAAACCATGGGCAAGATCTTCACCGCCATGGATTGGTTTCTGGGCGGGGTTGGGCTGGTGACGCTCGCTCTGGGTGCGATTGGCATCGTGAACATCATGCTGGTGGCCGTGACCGAGCGCACGCGCGAGATCGGCCTGCGCAAAGCACTGGGCGCAACCAACCGCAGCATTCTGTTTCAGTTTTTTCTTGAGGGCGCGTTCCTGACGGTGTTCAGCGGCGTGGTCGGAGTCGGCGGCGCGATGCTCGTCATCCACTTGCTCTCGGGAGTGCAACTCCCACAGGGCTTCGATACCCCGCGGATCGTGCCCGTATCGGCGATCGGCGCGGTACTGTCGCTGGCAATCGCGGGCATCGCAGCCGGCCTCTATCCAGCGCGCAAAGCCGCGATGCTGGAACCTGTCGAGGCCCTGCGGCAGGAGTGAAACCGCCGCTACTAGCTTCTGCCTACTCGCCTCTAGCAGACTCTGCCTGCTAGAAGCCAGGAGCTAGCCGCTAGAAGCTACTTCAAGACGAGGAAAGATCATGACCAACGATCTGCTGAAAGAAGCTTACGGCGCGATGCAGCACAATCGGCGCCGCACCACTCTGACCATGCTGGGAATGGCTTGGGGGATTGCGACCGTGGTTATCCTGCTGGCCTTTGGCTCCGGATTCGAGCGCGCCATCAACCTGATTTTCAGCTCCTGGGGTACCGATGTGATTGGAGCCTTCCCAGGGCGAACGTCGCTGCAGGCGGGCGGCGCGAAGGCAGGCAGCGAAGTGCGGCTGAAGCTCGCCGATGTCGACTACGTCCGCAACGAAGTGCCGATGGTCAAGGGAGTCACTCCGATCTTCGACAAGCGCGGCACCACCATTCAGCACGACACGCGCACCTTCACCAATCTTTTTCTCACCGGCGTCTACCCCGTGTACCAACGCATTCGCGGCTTTGACGTTGCATATGGCCGCGGCCTGGGCGAGCAGGATCTGGAGGAGCACGCCCGCGTGGCCGTCATCGGCGACGAAGCCAAGCGCCGACTGTTCTCCGGCGAACAAGCTCTGGGGCAAAGCATCCGCATCAACGGCGTGAGCTTTCAGGTAATCGGCGTTTACCAGCACAAGGTGCAAGGCGGCGACGATAACGACAACAGCATGGTGGTAATCCCGTTCAGCACCATGGGCGATCTCTACGACACGCAGTACATCACCGGAATTTTCATGGACTACGAAGGGCAGGATCATGAGCAACTCGCGCGCGTGGTGCGGAGCGTTCTCGCCGGTCACCATAACTTCCGCCCCGACGATCGCCGAGCCGTTTTCATCGCCGACTTCAAGCAGGACTACGACGAGTTCACCATCGTGACCACCGCGCTCAAGATACTGCTAGCCTTTATCGGCGCCCTGACCCTGGGAATCGGCGGCATCGGCCTGATGAACATCATGCTGGTCTCGGTGCAGCAGCGAACCCGCGAGATCGGCGTAGAGAAGGCGCTGGGCGCGCAAAGGCACCACATCCTTCTTCAGTTTCTCGCGGAAGCGCTAGCCATCACTTTTGCCGGAGGAGCGGCTGGGATCGGAATTGCTTACCTGATTTCGTGGTGCGTGGGCGCGCTGCCGTTGATGAGCGCCTTTGGCGATAACCTGCAGGCCGGCGATATCCATCTGCATATAAACGCCGGCAGCCTCGCGGTGGCGACCATTATTCTCAGCGTGGTCGGCATCCTGAGCGGAATGGTGCCGGCAATTCGCGCCGCGCGACTGGACCCGATCGAGAGCCTGCGTTACGAATAGGACTGCCGCGCCCGCATCGAATCAGATGTCGAATCGGCGATCACCTTGCCGATCACCAGCAGGGTCATAAGGGTGATCACTCCGAGCGAGATGACGCAGTAGATACACCAAACGCCCAGGACCATGGCTTCGACGTCCGCGAGGTGGATGGCAAAGGCAAAAGCGATCGTCTGGAATGGCAGCATCCATGGATATGCTTTTCCGGCGGCCAGCACGCCGAGCAGCAGATACCCGGCGATGCCAATCACGGCCACGGGAACTCCGTGGAACAAGGCGTACGGACTGTGATTCACGATGCCACAGTCCCAGCGATCATTGATGCTGCAAGGCGAAGCGTCGGTGCGGTAATGCTCGCGCAGCGCGAGTGCGGAAACGATGACACCTGCGATAGCAAGCACAATCAGAACCCATCTCATGCAGGACTCCCATTCAAGCCAAATGAAGTTGCACACCTGAGATAGATTTTATCTTACGATTTCCGCCAATCGAAATTGGTGGAGAGCCGGGCGTCCTGTCTAATCTTTCAGCGGCACCATAGTTCGGTCGCCACGGCAAAAAGTCGCGACTCTCAGCAGCCCGCCTTGTGCCTGGGGCATGGTCATCACTGGTCCGTAGCAATACACGGCGTGCCCGTTTGCGGCGAAATACCATTGCCCTCCTTTTTTCTTTGCCGGCTGCTGGATAGGGGTAGGAGAGAGCTGAGCGGGTGGTGCCAACCTGGGGACGGGAAGAGACAAAACTAGCGCTAGGGCCAGGGCTTTCATGATAGGGTCTCGCTTGCCGCACGGCCCGAACCAAGGGCCGCATTTTCACAGAACCGTTTCTCGTTACTTCTTTTTCTCTTCAAAACCTGGATCGCTAAAACCTGGATCGCTTTCGCTGATCCGCAATTACTCACGCAAGTGCGCGCACTAGATCACTCGCGTGGAGCGCCGCACATCTTCCAAATCCGCAGCCGGCTTCCCGGGAACTTCCTTCATGGCGTGAGCCGATTTGCCGGGCCGTTTTGCTTCTTTGTCCGATCCCTTTGCCCCTGCCGCAGCATTGCCGGAAGCCGCCCCTTTCTGATCCGCCTGCGCCGGCGCCGCGTCATGGGACCGCTTGCTATCGTCACGGGCCAGCTTGCCTTTCAGCGTGGCCAGTTGGTCGCTGTCTTTCATCATCTCGCGGATCAAACTCCGCTGTGATTCGATGGTCTGCCCCTGCTCGAAAACCAGCATGGTCAGAATGCCGTAGGAGACGACAAACAGAATCACCAGCAGCGGCAGCATGGCCGCCGGCCGCGTCGTGGTTCGAGGAGGTACGCTCTCGCCGCTGTAAATGACGGTCAACTTTTGCCCCCAGCTCGCCCCAAACGTTCCGGGCTTCATTAACCATCAGTGCACCCATGAAACCATATGACAGGGAGAGTGTAAGTATTTGTTGCAAATGGAGTTAGTATGCGGAAACAGGCCTGGGCTGAAGCGGCGGGTGCAAGCATCTGCACTTTATGGGCAACGATCCCAGCGTCGCTGCGGTGGGTTCGTGCAGCAACCATCGCCCCGGAAACCAGCGCCAGCCGGGACCTTTGGAGATGTGCCTTGAGCGCTAACCCAGATTTCCAGGATCTGTTGTCATCTGTCTCCGTGGTGGAAAAGCTTTAATCACTCGTTAATCCGCTTTCACGACCACATATTTCTTCCCGGCATACAGCCGGTAGGCAGCGCCGTCTTTTTCGATCTTCAGGGGAACCGGGTGTTTGAGTTGTTCGTCGTTCTGGCTGGCGATCGAAAACACATCCGTTGAGGCCACGTTCATCACCGTAAACTTGCCCTCCTTAAAGCCGAATCCGTACTCTCCCGGATCCAGGGTAGCTCCGTCAAAACTGAGCTTGGTTTCGGTGATCAGGAAACCCTGATATTTTTCCGCGATGGCGGTGGAATACCCCGACGTATCCACCAGTCCCGCCAGCACCAGTTTGCCAGCGGAGTTCTTCAGGCCAGCCGTATTCCGCACCTGCACGGCCGCACTCTGGCCCGCAAAGAAATACGAACTGGGAGACACCTTCTTCACCTGATCGGCCGTGAGAACTTGCGCGCTGGCCTGCGCCAACGCGAGCGCCAACAGCCCAACCGTCCACATCATCTTGCGATTGCAGTTCATAGGGAGTCCTCTTCTAGGTGTTTAAATTCAGTTCCGTCGCAGCGAGACCCTCATACTACATGAGTCGCCAGATCCTTGGCACTGATGCGTTTGCGTTATGATGCGCTGCACGAGTTCCTTCTTTGAATCCTCCGCCGACTCCGCGGCCACGGCGAAATTCGTTTGACCGCAACATTCGGATAGCCCGCGCGGCGCAACTGCCCTATGTTATCCGCATGGCCACCAATGCGATACTTTCAGAAGAAACAGCGATGAAGCAAACTCCACAGCGAGCCCCCGAACAGATACTCGAGCAAATACCGGAACAGATAGACGCCCGCCGCTGGCAAGCCGTCGTCAATCGCGACACCTCCCTCGACGGCACCTTCGTTTTCGGGGTATCGAGCACCGGCGTCTTCTGCCGTCCGTCGTGTCCCGCGAAGCGCCCGCGCCGCGAGAACGTCAGCTTTTTCGGTCATGCTCTCGAAGCCGAGCAGGCCGGCTATCGGGCCTGTCTGCGTTGCCGTCCGAAGGCGGTGGATGGAAATCCGCAATCTGCGCTCGTCCGCGCCATGTGCCGCTTCATCGAACAGCATACTGAAGACCGCCTGACGCTCGGCTTGCTGGCCAAAGAATTCCAACGCAGTTCCTTCCACTTGCAGCGGACTTTCCAGTCGGTCCTCGGAGTGTCGCCGAAGGCCTACATGGACGCATGCCGCCTGCGGCAGGTGAAACAGAATCTACAGGCTGGCCACTCCGTGACCACCGCGCTCTATGCCGCCGGATACGGCTCCAGCAGCCGTCTCTACGAGCGCACAGCCGCACAGCTAGGCATGACCCCGGAAAAGTACCGTCGCGGAGCCGTGGCTGCCGTTGTTCGTTACACCATCGCCAACTCGCCTCTCGGACGCATGCTGATCGCCGCCACCGACAAAGGGATCTGCGCCATTCAGTTCGCCGACTCCGATCAGCAACTGCAGCAGGGATTGATCCGCGAGTTTCCCTTCGCGGTACGCCGCCGCGACGACCCGACCATGGCCCAATGGCGAGTGAGCCTGACTAGCTTGATGGAAGGGCGCGAGGCGAATCCATCGCTTCCGCTGGACATAAGAGCCACAGCGTTCCAGCGCCGAGTTTGGGAAGCCCTGCAAAGAATTCCCCGAGGAGAAACCCGCTCCTACAGCGCCGTAGCGAAAAAGATAGGCATGCCGAAAGCCACGCGCGCCGTAGCCCGAGCCTGCGCCACTAACCCCGTGGCAGTCGCAATTCCCTGCCATCGCGTAGTGCGCCAGGATGGCGAGTTAGGCGGCTATCGCTGGGGAGTCGAGAGGAAAGAACAGCTACTCACGATGGAGAAAGAGGCCGGGGCTTAGAGAGGTTGTGCGTGTAATCGCGATGTTTCGCCAACTATGGCTGATTGCCTTTATGTCACGCGTTGAGCAGTCAAACGCGAGGCGCACGCATCCACACGGCCCGACACAAACCACTGGACGCAATGGATGAGAAAAAAGACAAGAAATACATTAGCGGCAAAAGCGAAACAGGGCATGAAGTTTTCGAGAATATGCCATTCGAGCGGAGTACGACTCGTTTCCGCAGTGAAATAGGCCCACTGGAATCCTAGGAAAAGCACGAAGCCAAAAAGGTAGAAAGTCGCGCTCATGAGCTGCTGCACATTGGTACACCGTTTATGAAGCGCAGCCACAGCCCGCTGAAACGAAGGAATGTCTTCGTTTTGAGGCTTACTCGTAATCGTACGGAGTCGCCCCATCACAACTGCCGCAGAAAAGATGGAATAGATGCTGACTAAGCACACCACTAGAAAAAGCAACTTTTGTGAAAACGGAAGATATATCCAGATTGACCATATTGCGTAGGGCGGGTTTGATTTGAACATGTCGGCTCCAATGATTGAGACACCGAAGCACGCACAGCAGTTCCCCAATGCGCGATACCTGATGTTAACAGTGATAGCACTCAAAACCCAAAACATGGTGAAAAGATTTTCGGACTGGCGGGTGGACTATTTTACCTTCAAAGCATAACGCGGGTTAGCCTTTCAACTGCGGCCGAAATAACTGGGGGTGCGCTACTGCTCGCGCTTTTCGAGAAGTGGCCCATCGTGCCTACGGCCGTTTCCTCGGCACCACCCTGAACTGACGTTTTCCTTCGATGCGATAAGTCGTGAAGTCCGATTGATCGACGGTGAGAATGACGGAAAGAGATTCACGCCTCGCCAGATATACGAGCGTGGCGTCGGCGAAATCCATCGGGCAGTCCCAATAGCGCGACATCAAGCCGTGCAGTTGCGCCAGTTCCACATCTTCAATTGTGCCGAGAACGAGCGCTCCCGAGCGGACGAATTTCCAGGCGGCTTCTATCTCCGTGCGCTTATCGCCAACCAGGTGGAAAACTTCCGTGAGCACAGCTTCGGAAGTCAGCAGAGGGAGCCGCAGTTGATGGAATGCGTCCACGCAGGCGCCGTGCCAGCGATCGGTTCGGTCGAGTAGCGCGAGAATTGCGCCCGTATCGATGAGGGCATTCGCGCTAGCGGGCATAGCGGCGGCCAAGGCGCTTGCGAAGATCGGCGCGCGCCGTCTCGGCGCGGCGAGGGTTGCCGCTGGCGAGCACCCCGAGACAACTCGCGGCGGCGGCGTGAAGTCGGCGCTGCGTCTCGTCTTCCGAAGCGTCCGCGTCGCGCTTCCCCAGCCAGTCGCGGACGGCGGCCTCCAAGACCGACGAAATCGGCACCTGGCGCAGACGCGATTCCCGCTCCAGGTCCGACTTGAGGTCGTCCGACAGACGCCAGCTATAAACTTCCGTTCTCATGCACTACAGTGTAGTGCATAACCTGCGCTTTGGCAACGGCAGGGTGCAGGGTGCCCCACTCATCGCGTTCTTTGCGATGAGTGGGATGCCTCCTACTCCGCCTGCTTGGTGATATTCAGCAGCACGCCCACGCACATCAGCGTCACAAACAGCGACGATCCGCCGTAGGAAACGAACGGCAGCGGGATGCCTTTGGTAGGCATCAGCCCCAGCACGACGCTGATGTTGATGAAGGCCTGCAGCACGATCATGCTGGTGATTCCGACCGCCAGGAAGCGTCCGAAACCGTCCTGCGTGCGCAGCGCAGCGCGCATTCCGCGCCAGAGAAAGATCGCAAAAAGGATGATGACCGTGAGCGCTCCCACCAGGCCTAACTCTTCGGCGGTGACGGCAAAAATAAAATCGGTGTGCGGTTCCGGCAGATAAAACAATTTCTGCTTCCCTTCCATCAAGCCGAGGCCGGTAACGCCGCCGGTAGCAACGGCAATCAAAGACTGGATGATGTGAAAGCCAAACCCCTTCGGGTCGGCGTAAGGATTCAGGAAAGCCAGTATGCGATCTCTTCTGTAGGCCACGTGAAAGATCAGAAAATAAAGTGGCACAAGCGCGGCCACGAGAGCATAACCAAAGTAGCGCCAGCGAATGCCAGCAACGAACAGAACGCAAGCGGTAATACCCGCGCAGGCAATGGCGGTGCCAAGATCCGGCTGAAAAACAATCAGTCCGAGAAAAACTAAAGTTGGCACGACCGCGGGAATCAGCGTATTGCGCCAGTCGTCCATGACCATAGCCTTGGTTTTGTTTTCGAGAAACCATGCCAGAAACAAGATGAGCGCGGGCTTGGCCAGCTCCGAAGGCTGCAACGAAACCGGGCCCACGTGAAACCAGCGGTGCGTGCCGTGGGCGCGATCAAGAAAAAAAACGGAAACGAGCAGAAGCGTGGTAAAGCCCAGAAGCGAGAAAACCAGCGCCGGATGCCGCAGGCGTTTGTAGTCCACTTTCATGGCCACGACCATCACGGCGAGCCCGGCGACGGCCCACACCAACTGCTTTAGCAAAAACTCGTAAGCCGACCCGTAGCGCTCCTTGGCCATCACGGCGGAAGCGCTGAAGATCATGACCAGCCCGATGAATACCAGGATCGTGGTCACCGTGAACATCCAGCGATCGACGCTGACGCGCTTGGCCATAGAGACTCTATTTCACCACGGGGACACGGAGACACGGAGGTGTTTCGGACGTGGATTTTGAGCAGGGGATAACTGAGTTGGTTCCAGAGAGATTTGCCGATGGAGATGGAGCGCCGGGCGTCCCCGCCCGGCCGGATAAACTGCCTAAACGGGCGAGACGCCCGTCACTCCATCTGATTTATGTCGACCGCGACATAGCCAGCGAGTGCACAACCTCTTTGAACACTCGGCCGCGGTGTTCATAGCTCTGGAACTGATCGAAACTCGCACAGGCCGGGGCGAGAAGCACCACGTCTCCCGCAACTGCGGATTCACTGGCGCGGCGGATAGCGTTTTCCAGAGTTTCCGCATGATCGATTTCGGCAGCGCCCTGAATCTGCGATTCGATCTTGGCAGCCGCGGCCCCGATGGTGTACACGCGCTTCACTCGTTGCCGAAGCAATTCATGGAGCACGGTGTAGTCGCTGCCCTTATCCTTGCCTCCGAGAATCAGGTGCAAATGCGGGGGAATGTCCGCCGGGAACGCTTCCAGCGCCTTGATCGTCGCGTCCACGTTTGTGGCCTTCGAGTCGTTGTAGTAGTCCACGCCCGCAACGTTGGCCACGAACTCCAGTCGGTGCTCGACGGCCTTGAAAATTCGAACAGCATCGCGAATCTGTTCGGGCTGGCAGCCCACAAGCATGCCGATTGAGACTCCCGCCAGCACATTCTCCAGATTGTGCGCGCCTCTCAGCGGCACTTCGGCGAGCGGCATGATCTCGCGTTCGCTGTGGCCGTCGCGGAAATAAATGTGCGCGCCCCGGGCAAAGGCTCCTTTTTCAACTTCCTTCTTCCGGCTGAACCAGAACAACTGCGCGCGCGTACGATCCGACAATCCAGCGGTGGTGGGATCGTCGGCGTTGAGGACGGTGAAATCGTCCGACCGCTGATTCTCGAAGATGCGCGCCTTGGCGTTAACGTAATTTGTAAAACTCTTGTGGCGATCGAGATGGTCGGGCGTGATGTTCAGGATCACAGCGATCCGAGGACGAAATTCAACGATCGTTTCCAGCTGAAAGCTCGACACTTCAAGCACCGTCCAGGTCGCGGGTCCGGCTTGATCGACAAAGCTGATGGCCGGCGTGCCGATATTGCCGCCCACCAGCGTGGAGAATTTTCCGGCGGCAATAATTTCTCCGGCCAAAGAGGTAGTCGTGGTTTTGCCGTTGGCTCCGGTAATGGCAACGATCTGGCCGGCGAGAAACTGCGCCGCTAGTTCGATTTCGCCGATGACCGTTTCTCCCAGGTTGCGCGCCTGCACCAGTTGCGGCGCGTCCACCGGCACACCGGGGCTGACGACGATTAAGTCTTGTCCGCGAAAGGTGCGGTCGCCATGTCCACCGGTTTCGACCGTGATGCCATGTTCCAGCAGGAGCAGGATTTCATCGCGAAGCTCGGCTTCCGGCTTGGTATCCGACACCGTGACGCGGGCACCGCGCGATTTCAGAAAAAGCGCGGAAGCCACGCCGGATTTGCCGAGGCCGACGACGAGAACGCGTTTATCGCGAAGATCCATAAAGTTCAATTTGTAATTGGGTAATTTTGTAATTTCGTAATTTGAAACCCTTTGCCTACTGGTTTTCAAATTGCCAAATTACCCGATTACAAAATTACCAAATCTCTTCTATCTCAATTTCAGCGTGGTCAGCGCAAACAGCGCGAACACCAGCGACGCGATCCAGAAGCGCACAATCACCTTCGACTCGGACCATCCCAGCAGTTCGAAGTGATGGTGAATCGGCGCCATCTTGAAAATACGCTTCTTGCGCAGCTTGTAGGAACCAACCTGCAGAATCACCGAGAGCGCCTCGATGACGAAGACACCCCCGATGAACGGCAGCAACAGCTCCTGTTTGATCATAACGGCAACGGTGCCAATCGCGCCGCCCAGCGCCAGCGAGCCGACGTCGCCCATGAATATTTCCGCCGGATGCGCGTTGTACCAGAGAAATCCAATGGCGGAGCCGACCATCGCTCCGCAAAAAATCGTGAGCTCGCCGATCTGCGGCATGCGCTGCAATTCGAGGTAGGTCGCAAACGTGGCGTGGCCGCTGAGATAGGTGAGAACCGCGAGCGCGCCGGCCGCGATCACAGTACAGCCGATGGCGAGCCCGTCCAGACCGTCAGTAAGATTCACGGCGTTGCTCGATCCGACAATCACAAGCACCACGAAGGCCACAAAGGGCAGAAAAGCCAGCGGCCAGAGGTGCGGATTCGCCGCCCATCTCTCGATCACCAGGTCCGGGTGAAACTGCTTGAAGAACGGAACCACCAGCCGGGTGGAATATTCTCCGCGATACTGCAAAGCAATCAGCGCGATTGCGATCACCAGGCTGGCCGCGACCTGAAAGCCCACCTTTACGCGCGCGGTCAGGCCGAGATTTCGGCGATGAACCACTTTCAGGTAATCGTCGGCGAAACCGATCGCACCGAAGGCCAGCGTCGAAAACACGGCGATCCAGACGAACGGATTGCTCAGGTCCGCCCAGAGCAACGTGGGCACCAGAATCGCGATGGCAATCAGCAAACCGCCCATGGTAGGCGTGCCCGCTTTTTTCTGATGAGCCTGCGGGCCCTCTTCGCGGATGTACTGTCCGATCTGAAAATCGCGCAGGCGCTGAATCACGATGGGCCCAACGATCAGGCCGGTGAAAAGCGCGGTGAGGCTGGCAAAAGCGGTGCGGAAAGTCAGGTAACGAAAAATGCGGAACGGCGGAAAGTAATGGTAGAGCTTCAGGTAGAGCAGCCAGTAGAGCAATCCGCCTCCGAACACCAGCTGTCAGCTCTCAGCTGTCAGCTCTCAGTTATCAGTTCCCTGCGCCTGAGGCATCGGGAACGCAGATCTTTCGTTGCCACGTCTCTAATGCTTTTTCCAGTTTCACGCCTCGCGACGCCTTCAACAGCACTGCATCGCCGTCGCGAGTTTCGCGCGCGAGCCACTCGCCGGCTTCTTCCGGCGTCGCGACGAATTCCGCTTCCAACCCAGCCTCTCTCGCCGCTTCCACCATTGGCTTGGCCAGGCCGCGCACGCCGAGCAGGAAATCAAGTTTACTTCCCGCCATGTAACGTCCGCATTCGCGATGCAGTTGCTCGCCGGTCGGGCCGAGTTCCAACATCTCGCCGGCAACTGCAATCCGGCGCTGGGCAGGCATGGCAGCCAGAGTATCCACCGCAGCCATCAATGCCTTCGGACTTGAATTGTAGCAATCGTAGAGCACGGTGATGTTACCCACTTGGACGACCTGTCCGCGCTTATCCGCGGGCTGTAGAGACGGCAGCGCCTCCGCGATCTCTGACGGCGTAATGCCGTTCTCAAGCGCAATAGCAGCCGCGGCAAGCACGTTGTAGACGTTGTGCTTGCCGAGCAGCGGACTCCGCACCGGCTGCCGCATTTCGCGGCTGACGAGATCGAAGCGCGTGCCTTCGGGCCCCAGCACCTCAATGTTTTCCGCCCGCACGTCCGCCGTCGTCTTCAATCCGAACATGACGACCTTGCCCTTGAAGTCGCGGCCGAACTGGCACACATATTCATCGTCGGCATTCAACACGGCCGTGCCGCCGCGCGGAAGAGCTTCGATCAGTTCATATTTCGCGCGCGCGATTCCGGCGATGGAGTCGAAGCTTTCCAGATGCACGGGAGCAACGTTTGTAACCACGGCCTGGTTCGGCTGGGCGATGCGAGCCAGCGCGGCGATTTCACCGGGGTGGGACATCCCCATCTCGACCACGGCGACGTCGTACTCCGGTTCGAGAGTCAGCAGCCCCAGCGGCAGACCAAAGTGATTATTGAAATTCCCCTTGGTACGATGCACGCGGTACCTGATCGCGAGCAAATGGGCCATCGCCTCTTTGGCAGTGGTCTTGCCCATCGACCCGGTAATGCCGATAGCGGTCTTACCCCAAATCTTGCGAACCGCCGTCGCCAGGGTCTGCAGCGCGGCAAGAGTGTCGTCGACGGCAAGCAGGCCGGCGAGGTTGGAATAGCGCGCCAGTTGCCGCTTCTCGATCACGGCGGCAATCGCGCCTCGGCTCAGCGCTTGCTCGACGAAATCGTGGCCGTCGAGGCGTTCGCCTCTGACCGCGAAGAAGAGTTCGCCGGGCTGCACGGTCCGCGAATCGATCGAATATCCTTGCGCGATCGCGCGACCATCGTATTGGCCGGCCGCAGCTTGGCCGGTCGGAGCCTCGCCTATCCCAGCAATGAATTCGGCGATGCGAGAGAGAAGAAGTTTCATGCGATCTTCCCCACGGTGCCGGCTTTTGCGGCGCTCTTGCAATCGTAGCCGAGCGCCGCCAGGTTCTCGCGCGCAACGTCCACGTCGTCAAACGGAATCGTTCCGTCCTTTGTGACCTGCACTTTTTCGTGCCCCTTGCCGGCGAGCAACACGATGTCGCCTGGGGTTCCTTGTTGCAGAGCGAAAGCGATAGCCTTGTGTCGGTCAGGTTCGATCGAGTATTTTGCCCCGGACTTCTGCAGCCCCACCAGCGCATCGTTCATGATGGCCAGCGGATCTTCGGAGCGCGGGTTATCCGATGTGAGCACGACGAAGTCGCTGCCCTTGCCCGCGGCCTCGCCCATCAGGGGACGCTTGGCGCGGTCGCGATCGCCGCCACAACCGAAAAGCGTGATGACCTTGCCTTTGAGGCCGGCGCGCGCCACAAAATCGCGAGCCAGAGCGGTGAGGTTGCGGAGCGCGTCGTCGGTGTGCGCATAGTCCACGACCACGGTGAAAGGCTGGCCGCAATCCACGCGCTCGAAGCGACCGGGAACGCTGGCGAGGTCGAAGATTCCCTTTGCGATCGAGTCGGTGGAACAATCTCGCGCATACCCCGCAGCAGAAGCGGCGAGCACGTTGTACACATTCACATTGCCGATCAGGGGAGACCACATGGCGATCGTCCCCGAGGGCGTCACCATTTGGAAACGGGTTCCGCGGGGCGTGACTTCAACCGACTCGGCGTGAAAATCGCCGGACGTCAGACCGTAGGAAAGCACTACGGCGCTTCTCTTTTTGCAAAGCGTCAATAGCTGACGGCCGTATTCGTCCTCGATGTTAAGCACGGCAGCGCGCGGCGGGTCCGTACCGCAGCCTTCGAAGAGCACCTGTTTGGCGTGGAAATAATTCTCCATCGTGCCGTGGTAATCGAGATGGTCGCGAGTGAGGTTCGTGAACACAGCCACATCAAAAGGAATTCCGAAAACACGCTGTTGCTCGAGCGCGTGTGACGACACTTCCATCACCGCCTCGGTAACTCCCTGGCCGAGGCCCTCCGACAAAAGCCGGTTCAACTCCAGCGCTTCCGGCGTAGTGTGAGGCGCCGGGAGAATTTTCCCGGCAACGTGATATTCGATGGTTCCGACCAGCGCCGTTTTGCGTCCGGCCGCTTGCAATATGGATTCGATCAGGAAGGCTGTCGTGCTTTTCCCGTTCGTGCCCGTAATTCCAGTATTCGCAATTCGCTCGGCCGGACGCTTGTAGAAATTCGCGCTCAGCCGGGCAAGCGCGCGGCGTCCGTTCATGACTTGCGCCCAGGCGACGGCGGGACGCGGACCTTCGGCCGCGGAATCGGTGACGATGGCCACCGCTCCGGCAGCGATGGCTTGATCGATGAACCGATTGCCGTCGCTGGTCTCGCCTTTCATGGCGACAAAAACCGTGCCGGGACGGACGCACCGCGAATCGTATTCCACACCGGCAACGGCCGGGTTCCCGCTCTGAGAGAGAACCTCGGCGCCCTGCAGGAGTTGTTGGAATGTCATTGCAGTGATTATAAATAGGCGAGATCAGAGTCCACGTTCAAATCCAGCGCTTCGCCCCTATAATTTTTATGATCTCGTCCGCGAGCTTGAGGACCTTGCCAGGCGCATTGCAACCTTCCATGACTTGCTTTCGTGCACCGTTTAAAGTAGCCGTGATATGGGTTTCTGGAAAGTCGATGCAGACATGCTTCTTTTCTTCCCAATGGAAAAAGTCTTCTTCCTGGAGCCTCTGAGCCAGCCTCTGCACTACTCCTAACGGAAGCTTCTCCTTACGAACTCCCTCAACGTGCACATGGGCTCGCCCCTCGTATTGCAACGTTCCATCACTTTGAATCGTGACTTTGTAGTCGGGGCAGCTTCCGAGGCATCCGATACGCTCTAGCGTGAGGGAGAAGTCATCGGCGGGAGCGTTGGATTGCGCGCTCGAGGGCAAGGCAATAATCAAGGCAATAATGAAAACGACGACAATGCATAAAGCGATACGCATGTTGTCAGTCTAAAGCGGAACCGTAGGTAAGACCTGCCCAAATTATCTCCCGAACCGTACGGTGATACGCGATCCCGCCGCCACATGCGCGCCGGGCTGAGGCGATTGCTCGCGGGCCACGCCGCTGCCGATAGCATCGAGGTCCAGGCCGGCATCCTGCGCGGCCTCGACCGCAACGCGTAGGTTCTTGCCGAGGAACGACGGTACCTCGATCCCTCCTTCTTCCACGTCGAGAACCACCGTTCCGCTAGTCGGCACTTTCTGCATGGGTGAATTCTGGGATTCTGAAACCGACGAACTTGCAGCCTGCGAACTCGCAGTTGTCGTCGCGGCTGTCAGCACCGGATGATCCGCCTGTCTTCGAGTCTCTCCGGCGGTAAGCGCAGCGGGAACAATCTGAGCGCCAATGGAACCGGGCTTCGCGGCAACTGGTGTCGCGGGCGTCTCACTGGCTTCGGCCATATCCAATGCGGCGCCCAGATGATCGGGCGAGCTTTCGCCCAGACTCGAGTCCGGCACGTCGCGGCGAGCCAGCAACACCTGGCGGCTGGCTGGAAGCTGAACGTCATGCGGAACGTGCAGATATTCGAGCACCTGCTGCGTAACCCGTTGGAAGATCGGCGCCGAGACCTGGCCTCCCTGGTGCAGACCGACCGGGGAGTCAAGAATCACCACCACCGCAATTTGCGGATCGTTGATGGGCGAGAATCCGGCAAACGACGCGACATATTTCGTCTTCGAGTAGGCCCCGGTTGCAGGGTCAACTTTTTGCCCAGTGCCAGTTTTGCCCGCGGAACTGTAGCCCTCAAGAATAGCTTTGCGTCCGGTGCCGTGGAGCACCACTCCCTGCAGCATCTGGCGCATCTGCGCCGCGGTCAGCGATGAAACCACTCGCGTCCCCTGGGCGGGCTGGAAGGCGATCGTCTGCGGAGTATTTTGTGGCGTAATCGTGCCGGCCACGATGCGCGGCGGGACGCGCACGCCGTCGTTGGCAATCGTAGAAATCAATGAAGCGAGCTGCAGCGGCGAAATGCCAATCTCCTGCCCCATGGAGATCGCGCCAATGGAAACTTTCGACCAGCGTTCCACCGGCTTGGTCAAGCCGCGCGTTTCGCCGGGAAGTTCGATTCCGGTTTGCTGGCCGAATCCAAAAGCGCGAATATATTTGTAGAAGCGCTCGTCGCCGAGCCGCAGCGCCACTTTGATCGCGCCCACATCGCTCGACTCCGCAATAATGTCGGCCACTGAGAGCATGCCGTGCGGCCTGCTATCGCGGATGCGCATGCCATTGATCACGATCGATCCCATCTGGCAATCGAACATTTCGTCGGGGCGCGTGACTTTTTCTTCCAGGCCGGCGGAGATGGTCACCATCTTGAAAGTCGAGCCGGGCTCGTAAATGTCGCTCACGGCGCGGTCTTTCAAGGCTTCGTTCTTAATCTCCTTCCGAATATTGGGATTGAATGTCGGCCGGTTGGTGAGCGCCAGAATTTCGCCGGTGTGAGGATTTTCCACAATCACCGTACCGGCGATGGCCTGTGTCTCTTGCATCCCGCGCTCGAGTTCCCGTTCGGCGATGTACTGGATGTTCTGATCGATGGTGAGCACGACGTTGTCGCCGGCTTCAGGTTCTTTTTCGACACTGGCAAACCAGCGCTTGCGGGCGTCGACGGAAATCATCAGTTTGCCGGGCTTGCCTTCCAGCGGCTGGTTGAATTGCCGCTCCAATCCGCTCAGGCCCTGGTCGTCGGTGCCCACATACCCCAGGATTTGCGCCGCCAACTCGCGCTTGGGATAGAAACGCTTGGGCTCTTTTTGGAAGTGGATGCCCTGCAGATTCAGCGCGCGGATGCGATCAATCACTTCAGCATCAGCCTTGCGTGCCACCCAGCAAAACTTGTGGGCACTGCAGTCCGCGAGCGCGACGCGCGGGTCGTCTTTGGTGATGCGTGTAATCAGGCTTATGGTATTGGCAAGGTCGGGAGCTTCCGAGGGCACGACGAAGGCCGAGTCCACCTGTATGGACATCGCCAGTTCGCGCCCCGCGCGATCGTAGATGACGCCGCGTTTCGGAGAAAGATCGAAGCTGCGCTGCTGCTGGCGTTGGGCGCGGCGCTCGAAATCTCCGTAGCAGAAAATCTGGAGATAGACCAGCCGTACGCAGATCGCCAGCAGCCAGAGGCAAAGCAATCCAGACAAGGCGTAGAGCCTGAATCTTGCGCCGTTCGAAGATGGACTCGCCGCCACTTCCAGTCCTCAGAAACTTTCGGCGGCCCCGAAGAGCCGCCGCGCGACAGCTAATTTCCCGTAGAGACGCGGCTTGCCGCGTCTCCTGCCGCAGAATGAGACGGGGCAAGCCCCGTCTCTACAGACCTACCGCGCTGACACTACCGATACCGGAGTCACGCTGGCCATCACCGGAGTAGCAGCATCGGTGGCGGCGTCCATGCGGAGCACCTGCCCGGGCTGCGGCGACTGCATGCCCAGCTTGCGCGCCATCACGTCGATTCTTTCCGGATCGCGCAGCGACGCCTCTTCCAGGCGCAGGGCCCGGTTCATTTCCGTAAGGCCGTCGCGCTGCGACCGCAGCGTCTCAATCTTGTAGCCGTATTCAATCGCGCGGAAATGTTGCAGCGCGTATCCCATGACCAGCAGGAACAGGCAGAACAGCGCGAGTCCGAAGAATCTCATCTCGCGCGCGCGCCGCGGGTCTTCAACCTTCACCAGGCGCGAGTTATCGATGGTCTTGCGGAAATAAATTTCCGGGGTCCCCAGCCAACAGGACTTGCGCCGGCTGAGAGGAGCTGCGCTTTGCATTGCTACGGCACTCATGATTTATGCCACTCCAAAAAATTTGCGATCGTAGTGTGCGTTTTCCTGAACCGAAGCGAACCATGGTTCAACCAGCGATGGTTCAACCAACGATCTTTCAACCATCAATGTTTCAGCAAACCTGTGTTCGCGGGCCAAGGGTTTGAGGATAGATGCTCCGTCCGACTGCGCCCTCTGTTCCGCGCGCTCGACCGTTGCCATCAAATCTTCAATAAGAGTGCCGCTGAATGTCATTTCAAATGTTCCAGTTTTTCTTCCCGGACGCGGCCTTGTTTTGTTTTTTCTTGGCCGCTCCGGGAAAACTCGACCACAGAGTTTCTTTCAAATTCATTACCCGGCACGCCGTACGATCGTCGCACCGGGCGCCCGGCAGTTTCTCCGGGGCTAACTCAAACTCAAACCAACTCAAACTTTCTTGCCGGCAGGATGCCGACGCTACATTCTTTCGGCGGCGCGCATCTTCGCGCTGCGCGACCGCAAATTTCGATCTATCTCTTCTTCGCTCGCCGTCACCGGCTTCTTGGTCAGCAGCCGGTACCAGCCCTGCTTCGCTCCCTCGCGAAGCGCATCCTTGACGATCCTGTCTTCGAGCGAGTGAAAGCTGATCACTACCAGCCTTCCGCCCGGCTTCAGCACTCGGGGCGCCGCCTCCAGCAGTGCTTTCAGATCGTCCAGTTCACGGTTTACGAAGATTCGGAGAGCCTGAAAGGTCCGAGTCGCCGGATGAATCCGCTCATGTTTCATTGACCGGGCCGCGGCTGACACCACCTCGACAAGTTGCGTCGTCGTGCGTATCGGCCGCGACCGGACAATGGCTCTGGCGATTCTCCGCGACCTCCTTTCCTCACCGAATTCGTAAATCACATCGGCTAGCTCGCGCTCGTCGATGTGGTTTACCACTTGTTCGGCGGTCTCGCCGGACATCGGGTTCATCCGCATGTCCAGCGGTCCTTCCGCCTGAAAACTAAATCCCCGCGCCGGGTCGCCCAGTTGCAAACTGCTCATGCCCAGGTCCGCCAGCAAACCATCCAGCGATGCAGAAGCCACCCGCTCCCCCACCTCCGCAAACGACGAATGAATCAGCGAAACCGTAGGCCAATCCGACCGCGATTGCTGCCCATCGGTCGTCAGTTCCAACTCCGCGCCGTTACTGACAGCTGATAGCTGAAGGCTGACAGCGGCCCTTCCCAGCGCCGCCGGATCCTTATCGAAGCCAATCAAATGTCCCGGTGCGCCGAGGCGTCTTGCGATTTCGTAACTGTGCCCGCCCAAGCCCACCGTGGCATCCAGATAAGTTCCGCCACGCTTTACGGCTAGAAAATCGATCGCTTCTTTTAAAAGAACCGGGACATGGCCAACCGCCGTTCCATGCCCACCCCAATCGGGGGTGTGTGTTGAATCCGAATCCGTTTCCACTGGTTAACCGATCACTGCCTGCCCGATCACTAGATGCCCAATTCGTCGAGAGTCTTCGTGTCTTCATCCGTAAAGGCCTGCTCGTCGATCTCCTTGCGGAACGCTTCCAGGTTCCTCACTTCGAGATAGGTCAGATTTCCGAGCACTGCCACTTCCCCGCGAATCTGCGCCGACTCACGCAGGATCTGCGGGACCAGCAGGCGCCCCTGCCCGTCCATCTCCACGACCTGCCCGTAATAATTCGTGCGATTCAAAAACTTCTTCTTCGTCGGATTGAAAGTGGACAGCGCCGCCAGTTTCTGCTCGATCCGCTCCCATTCCTCGAAGGGATACACTTGAGCAACAATTCCATCGAGACTTGTGATGTAGAATTTCTGCGCATATTTCTCGTCGATCACGCGCTTGAATTCCGCGGGGACCTTTAACCGTCCCTTTTCGTCGACGCGCGTTGGATGATTGCCGCGAAACATATGCCCTGCCCGCCGCTCTTAATGAAAACGACGGGCTCCGTTCATTCATGGCTGCTACCACAGCCACTAACACGAGGGAGGCAGAAGCGGTCACAAATGCAGTGGATTCGGGTTCGTTGGGCTCGTTTTTTTCGGTGTCAGTCTCAGAAACCACTGGCGCCTCGAAACTTATGATTTATGCCCACTACCTCTAATAGTTACTCCACTTTCGACCACTTTTACCCACATCCTACGCCTAAATCGTTTGTTGTCAACAAGAAAGTTTCAGATTGAGATTTCGCTAAAGGACTCAAGGTGCAAAACGCGAAATGTTGCGGTTAACCAGAAAGATGACCACTAGGGGTTGTGTTTAGAGAAGTGGTTCGCAGATGGCGGAATTATGAGTTTTTCGGTTGCAGCCTAGGCCCACAGAGGAATCTCGTGGAGATGCTGTCGCTGAACGAAATCGCGGGCCCAGCAAGCAAGCACTCGTGCTTGCTTGCAGAAGTGGGACACTCCACGGCATTGACCTGCGGGAGTAAACTCGTACGATTTTAGGTCGAACAAGAAACAGGGGGCACAATGAAGCTGAACACGACTCGGGTGTGGCTGGGAGGCATTGCCGGCGGCGTAGTGTGGAATGCATGGGGCTTCTTGCTTCAGATGCGACTGGGCCCATTTTATGAGGCCGTGCAGAGAAAGGGATTATTCCTCAAGCAATCGCGCTATCCGTTTTTCGTCGGGCAGTGGATTTTGCTGGTGTTCGTGCTGTCGATTCTCCTCGCGTATCTTTACGCGTGGGCTCGCGCCACCGCCGGCCCCGGATTGAAGACAGCTCTCAAGATCGGAATGATCGCCGGATTCTTCGCGGGATTCCCAGGCAACTTCGCGCAAGCAGCCTGGTCGCCGGTGCCGCGCATGTTGCCGCTCGGATGGATGCTGGAAATGTGGGTAGGCGCAATCCTGGCCGCGGTGGTCGCGGGATTCTTGTATAATGAGTGAACTCTCCTGTAGAGACGCAGCTTGGCGCGTCTCGCTGGCGGCGTTCCCAGAGACGGGGCAAGCCCCGTCTCTACAAGAGGAAGTCTTCAACGGCTGCCAAAGCTATTTTGCAGGTTCAACAACGACGGCCGTTCCGTAGGCAAGCACTTCCGTGACGCCCTGCATCACTTCGGTGGCGTCGTAGCGGACGCCGACCACGGCATTGCCTCCGATTTCCGCCGCGTGTTGCAGCATCAGGTCGAAGGCTTCGGCGCGCGTCTTCTCGCACAGGTTGGTCAGCAGCGTGATGTTACCGCCGACCAGCGTCTGCAGCCCGGCTCCAATGGTTCCGAAGATCGAACGGGAACGCACGGTGATGCCGCGCACTACGCCCAGCGTGCGCACGACACGAAAGCCATCAAGCTCGAACTGCGTGGTCACCATGTTGTGCGGGACCATCCGTCCCGCGGTTACCGCATAATTGCCCATTGCTCCTCCGGAACTCGTCACGATAACTCGTCGCTGTCGATACCGTTTCATTCTAATTCAGCCGTGTGTGGGTCAGTTTGGATTTGCTTTGACCAGGTTGAATTTGCTTTGAAAGGGCACGGCTTCAGCCCTGCGGTAATCCGGCTACGGGTTACATTCGGGGCGGTCTGGTGGTAATATGTGCGTGGTCCCGGAACCTATAATCGAAATCTTCGGCTCATAAGTCCTCAGGATACGACATCGGGGTTTACCCCGAAACTTGCTGAAGATTGGAGGATTCATGCGATCTTCGCTCCGCGGTTTCTGCTCCGGTGGCTTTGTTGTTTCGTTGCTGGCGTTTGCCAGCCTCGCGGTATTGTCCACCTGCCCTCCTCCGCAACCAAACCCAAGCGGCTTGGTTACCGTCCACTATCACGAGACGGCCAACATGCAGCTCTGGAATGAGTGTTACACAGGTATCGGATATTCAGGGCCCAGTTCCTTTGCTGCGTATGACGTCACGGAGATCGACAATAACCAACCCCATGCGGTTGACTTTACGCTGCGTCTCTCCGATATCTACGCATCTACGGATCCGACCGCCGCCCATAACCAGGATGTGCCTGGGATCAAGGGTGTCAAGGGCAACTGGTTTTCCAATTGTAACTCCGTGGCAATACTTCCTACCGGTTCCGACCTTACCGTGAAAGCTGGGACGGTTGTCAAGCCCGCCACGGGGACCGAGGTGTTCATCGTTGGCCTCTCACCAACCGTTGAAACCGGCCCGGACGCGACCGCGCTTCTCTACAACTTCGCTCTGGTGCCGGGCCTCCACATCCTCATGCAGAATGATAGCTCCCAGTATGCACCGTATTGCAACACAAGCAGCAACGCGTCTCACCCGAATAGCTTTGTCTGTTTCGTGGGTTAAGAGAACGGCTTTAGAGGTCACCATAGTTCGCAGCGTAAAGCCGATCGAGCATAAACACGGCATATTTTGACATTTGCCAAAAAACAAAAGCTCATTCCACCTCCCACTCCCGCAACCGCCGCAGCAGCGAGGCGGGAGCTTCCGCTTCCAGCACAACCGAGCCGTCCTGATACTGGCGGGAATAGATACGGGCGCCGGCCTGCAACTGGGCCAGCATCTTGCCCTCTTTTTGCGGGATGCGCAGGCGAACGCGCCGGGGACGGTCCGCTTCGAGCAAGGTATCGACGCGGTCGAGCAGCGTGCTCAATCCGATTCCCTTCGCCGCCGAAACGTGGACGGTTTGCTGGTCGTCACGCAGCGACTCGCGCTGTTTGGGCGGCAACAGATCGATCTTATTCATCACTCGCAGCCGCGGCTTCTTGTCGGCTTCAAGCTCCTTGAGGACGCTTTCCACTTGCGCGTCCTGCTCGACCGAGACCGGGCTGCTGGCATCCGAGACCTGCATGATGAGCGTGGCACGCTGTACTTCTTCAAGCGTGGCGCGGAACGCCGAAACCAGCGTGTGCGGAAGATGCCGGATGAAACCCACGGTGTCGGAGAACAGAACTTTGCGCTTTGAGGGCAGCTCGGCCGGCCGGATGGTGGGATCGAGCGTGGCAAACATGCGCGATGACGCGACCACGTTGGACTTGGTGAGGGCATTGAACAGCGTGGACTTTCCCGCATTCGTGTAGCCCACCAGCGCCACCAGAGCCACCGGCACCGATTCGCGTCGCTGCCGCTGCTGCGCCCGGATGCGGCGTACATTTTCGATTTGCTCTTTGACGTGCCGGACGCGGCGGTAAATCTTTCGCCGGTCGGTCTCCAGTTGAGTTTCGCCCGGTCCGCGAGTGCCGATGCCGCCGCCGAGTTGCGACATTTCCACGCCGCGCCCCGCCAGCCGCGGAAGCATGTATTCGAGCTGGGCCAGTTCCACCTGCAACTGACCTTCACGAGTGCGGGCGTGCCGCGCGAAAATGTCGAGAATCAGCTGCGTGCGATCGATGACGCGCGTGTTGACGACGCGCTCGATGTTGCGCTGTTGCGAAGGCGAGAGGTCGTGATCGAAGAGAATTACATCCGCGGAAACCGAGGCTGCCGCGCCCGCAATCTCCTCCAGCTTGCCCTTGCCGATCAGCGTGGCAGGATCGGGGCGGTCCTTGCGCTGGGTAAACTCGCCGGCGATCTGGGCGCCCGCGCTCGTCGCCAGCGCTCGCAGTTCGTCAAGCGAATCTTCTGTGCTGAAATCGGAAGTGAAATCCGGGGAATCCGCCGGCAGAGATGAAGACGAAGCTGAAGTCGAGGACGAGGCGGCCACGCTGGTGGCGTGATCTCGAGCCGCCCTGGCGCCCGGAGTGATGGCTGCTGAACTTGCCTTTCCCGGATGGCCCGCACGCCCTCGGGTGCGAAACTCCACCCCCACCAGGAACGCGCGTTCCTGCCGCTCCGATGGATTCAGCACTACCTTCGGCTCATTCCGCGAACTTTTTCTCAAGCCATCTCTCGAACGATCGCGGCCGCTCAGTCTGGAGTCATCTCGGCGCAAGCAAACTCACTTCATCCTTCAGTGCCGGAAGCGGAGTTCGGCATCTCCGCCTCGCCATGAGATGCCACCGCCGGCTTCAAGTCGGTGTGAATGTGCGCTCCGCGCGAGATGACCACTGTAGATATCGCGTGCTTGAAGATGAGCTGTTCCTGGTTGCTGGTCTCTAGGACCACCGAGTACTTGTCGAACGATCGGATACGGCCCGTCAGCTTCACGCCGCTGACCAGATAGATCGTAATGTTGTGCCGTTCCTTTCGCGCTGTATTGAGGAAGGAATCCTGAATGTTCTGTTGTGCCGGCTTGGCTTCCATTGCCGATCTCCTTTTTTCGGGTTCGATGCTGCGCCACTGAGCTTAGGGAGGGCAATTGGCGGCAGCTCTCTTCCTGTCGGCTCTTACAATACGGCCTTGTCTCGCGCTTTTCAACTTCCCGGCCAATAATATTCTCCAGGGCTGTTCCGGCGTCTGGCGCGCCCAATAGCGCATTCCCGTCCAGTCCAAGGAAGTCCGCCACAAGATCGATCGGGTCTCATATGGTCGGTAGTGGACCGTTACAATTAGGTCGAGTATGCGCGAATACCTGGACTCAATTGTGGAGTGGTCCGGCGCCCGGGAAGACTGGCGCCCAATCTCGCGCTGGGCCATCCTGGCCTGGCTAGTCTTCTACGTTCTCTTCCTGATCTACGCCTTCAGCATGCATGGCGGCTACCTGTTTATCGATTCCGCCAACCTTGTCGTCCATGAAGGCGGCCACATGCTCTTCGGCTGGTTCGGTCCAACGCTCGGCCTCTGGGGAGGAACCATTTTGCAGTGGCTGGTCCCGCTGCTGCTGGCAGCCTATTTCTTCCACCAACGCCAGCCCGCGGCTTTCGTGTTCTGCATGTTTTTCTTTTTTGAGAACTGGCTCTATACCGCAACCTACATGGCCGACGCGCGCGCCATGGCTCTGCCACTGGTGACCGCCGGAGACTCCGATTACGTAGAGCACGACTGGAACACGATCTTCACGAGTCTAGGCGTTCTGCAGTACGACACGAGGATCGCAGCCATCATCCGTCTCATGGGATGGTGCGGGATGCTGGCGTGCGTAGCATGGCTAGCGGCGCGTCTGAGAACACCGAAGACGTAAGTGGAGCGACGGGCGTCCTCGCCCGTCCAGCGTAATCTCAACCCTGAGTTGCTCGTTCCTGCCGCCCCTTAGGAAAGGATTCGGAAGTCCAATCCTGCAGCAATGGGGCGTAGTCACTCACAAATGGATGCGGTCTTTTCTTTTCGATACTTGACGAGGAATTTCCCTGAGAGATGCTGTCCGCCGAAGTCCGCCTCATATTCTCCTGAAACACGTTTGTCGCTGGGGTTCCCTTTACTCAGCCAGATTCGTGCGTGAGTGGCCGCCTGACATTTTCCGGCGGATATGCATTGTTCCGCATGGACGTCTTCCCACACCTCTTGCGGACGGTAACTCCACCAAGAAAGAGCGTAGTGGCGCATGTTCAGGATAAGTTCTTGCTCCGAAGACAGCCCATTAACTTTCGAGAGATAAAACGAGGCCCCGTCGCAGTGTGGCGAGAACCACCCTGAAGCATCTTGCGCGGCCAACAGCGTTGATGGACAGGCTTGAACCACGATTGCTACAAACACAAGCTGGAGCACAAGCGATACGAGACGTGTAGGCATTAGGCGCTCAGAGGAGATTGTAGCGGATACTTGACGCTATCAGCGTTAGCACTCAGAACCCCGTCACTGAACTTTCGCAGCTAGCGTCCAAGCTTTGCCGTCAAAATGCGCAGGCAGCGCGAGCCCAAACAGTTTCAAGATCGTCGGCGCCACATCCACAATCGCAGGCTTGTCTTCGATGAACTTGTGGCTCGAAAACAGAACTCCAGGAACCAGTCGAGGATCGATGCAATGGTCGCCGCTCCACGCCTTGATATTGTCCTCGAAAACCTGCCCAGTTACTTTTCCCATCACCGAATCCCATGAAGCACGATAGCCCGCGCCATAGCCAACAATCAGGTCTGGCGAGTTATCCGTGTAAGGTCCGCGATAGACATTGTCCGCAATAAACACGCCCGTGATCCCAACCGTCCCAGAAGCCGGATCGACCAGCCCATTCAGCTTCTTCTGCAGCTCATCCTTCAGCGCGTCGGCTTCTGCGGGATCGACAATCCCCTGCTTCTCGCGGCCTTTGATATTCAGATAAAGCCCGTTGAGGCCCATGGTGTAAGCGCGGGTGCGCGACCAATCGACGTCTTCGAACCAGTCGCCGCTCTCGGTCTTGCCATCTTTCAGCGCGAGATATCCATTCTGATGCAGCCACGCATTCACGTTCATGCAGCGCGCAAACGATTTGAATCCATGATCGGAGATCACCAGCAGCAGCGTGTCGTCATCGATTTTTTCCATCACGCGCCCCACGAGGCGATCCATGCGCTCGTACAGTTCCTGAATCACCGGAGGATGCTGGCTGTGCGGCACATCGCGCGCCGCTGGATGGTCTTCCTCCAGATAACGCCAGAACATGTGCTGCACCCGATCGGTCGTATCGAAAACGCAGGTGCACAGCCCCTGCTTGGTTTTATCGAGCGCATCAAAGAGCATGCGCTCGCGATCTTCGTGATTGCCGTAAGCCTGCGCCAGGAAGGCATCGTCATCGAGCACGTGCTCGTTGAGCGCCCACGTGTCTTCCGCCAGGCCGAGGGTCGCGTACGGCCCGTAGAGCTTGGCCAGATAGATCGAATACGTGACCGGGTGCGAGATCGGCAGGTCGGGATGTCCGGGATCGATGTTCACCGGCGTGACATAGACTTCCACCTCCGGCGAAAGTTCCTTGAGATAGAAGCGGCAGATGCCGTGCGCCGTGAAACCCATGCCAGCCTTGAATTCAGCCGGAACCCACTCCGAGTATTCCCCGACTTTCAACGTGAACTTTTCAGAACCAACCACGATGCGCGCCGATTTTGATCCCGGCTCCGGCCGAATCTCGAAATCCACGCGCAGTTCGCCGGCTTTCTCCAGCAATGGATTCTCCGGCCCCGGAATGTAAGAACGGCAAACGCCATTCTTGCGCTCGATGGGTACGCGCACGCCGCCTTCGCGAAACTTGTCGTTGGAAGCGCGGGTCGTACACAGGCAAAACGTGCCCTGGCTGCCCTTCAGGTCGGGCACACACATCCCGGAAAGCAGCACGCCCTGAAACTTCTCTGGCGGAAAGGTCACGGGAACGCGAATCACGGAACTGAAAATTCCCGCGTTGCCCAGCCAGTGCCAGAAGGGCGTGCCCTTGCGCATGCCCTTGATTTCCGTTTTGCCGAATGGAATGGAATACTTGCCAATCTTGATGTGCCGCTTCGGGCCCTTGATTTCGGCCGACGAAAGGAATGGAAGATAGTTGCTGGTATCGCGCGCCAGAAAATCGTAAATGTTGTGTTTGCCCGGATTCACCCCGGTCATGAACGTCGACCATGCCACCGGAGAAATCGGCGGAAACGTCGTGCGCAGTTTGCTGAACGTTCCTTTTTCCCGCAACTTCACCAGGTTCGGCAGCCGGCCTTCGCTCATAAATCGATCGGCAAGATCCGGATCCATGCCGTCGAATCCCAAAATCACCGCGCGCTCAAACGTCGCCTTCCCGTATGCGTTTCGGCGCCGGATAAAACGGAACAACTGGCGGAATGGCCACGTCATCAGCGCGTAGAACGAATAGAGGAACGCAACAAAGATCGCCCAAAACGACGACAGCACCGCAAATCCCGCGCCTGGCCCGGCGTAGGCATGACTGAGTTTCGGGAACAGAACGACCACAAGGAGCAGGAACAAACCCAGATGGAGCGACGGGCGCCTTCGCCCGTCCCGCGACTCGATGTCCGCCCTACACAATCTGTTCATATCTGGATCCCCAACAATTCCTTGAAAATAAATCCGGCAATCATCGACAGGATGAAGAACAGCCAAATCCAGTTCATACCATAGCCGGCAATCTCAATATTGCGATCCGGGTAATTGATCGAAATGGATTCGATCGGACTACTCTCCGGCAGCGCCGCTTCTGCCGACGAGAACATACGCTCCCAGAAGTGTCCCCGCCAGCGGACCGTGGAAATTCGCGGTAGGTTACTTCCCACACAAACGGCCTTTGCCACGCTCTGCCCCGCAGCGGCAATCTTCACTTTATATTCTCCATCTCTCGAGCCGGCCAGCCGCCAGACAATCTCATTCTCAGCCGGAATGTGTACAGCAGGCGCAGTCATCGTAATCTCGGGCGGAAGATCGAGCGTCGCATCATCTAACGCGCCGCGTGACGTCGTATGAACAGTCAGCAAGAAGGGCGCGTTCGTTGGAATCGGCGTTTGGCCCAGATAACGATCGACCTGCACCATCAGCAAAATAATCGGAATGATCACATAGAGCAGCGGCTTGAATGCGAGTTTCAGGTAGCGTCCGGTGCCGCGTAGAATCTTACCGTACGAGCCCATCACCACTGGAATCTGATCGCGATACAGCCGCACCGCCAGCAAATGAGCCTTCAGTTGATCTTTCGCAATGCCGATGGCTTTTTGATCCGAGGTGTAGCCGAACAGGACTACCATCAGCAATCCGACGACTAGCGAGAGGACGATCACAATTGCCAGCGGACTGGCCAGCAGCGCGAGATTGAACGCCGCAATAGCCGCGGCGTAAATCGGATTGGAGAGAACAGTCAAGCTACTCGATGTACCCTAATCCTCGCAGCCGTTTCTGTATTTCTTCTTTCGACACGCCGCTCTCGTCCGGCAGGATTTTCCTGGTTTCTTTTTCCAGCATGTGGATGACGAATTCGTCGACGGATTCATATCCCGCGGCATCTGAACACTGCTTGACCTTCTCCAGCAGTTCGCCTTCAATCTTTACTTTGTGTGAACCAAACATGGTTTCTCCCGTCTGCAATTGCAGCGCCTAAAGCGTATCCCGCAAGACCGTAGCATAAAACCACGTTGTCATCCTGAGCGAAGCGAAGGACCTGCTGTTCGCCGCAAGAAGCAGATCCTTCGCTTCGCTAACAATGACGACGACAATCCCAAAAGGAGCGCCAATCGCTGTTCTAGCGCGGCTGAAACACCGACTGCCCCATCATATCCTTCGTTTTCGCGATTCCGAATTCCGACAGAATCGTAGGCGCGATATCAGTCAGCGCCGGAGCTTGCGCTTCAATCTTGCGGTTGCTCAACAGCACTCCCGGCACTTTGGTGAAGTCGATGCAATGATCACCGCTCCACGCGTTCGTGTTGTCCTCAAGCACGTCCGCCGGAAACGCTCCGAGAATCGTTTTCCATCCGGCGCGATATCCGCGGTTATAGCCGACGAGCGCATCCGGACCCGAGCGCGCATATGGGCCCTGGTAAGCCTCGCTCGCGAGATCGATCCGCGTAATCACCTGAGTGCCGTCTTTCGGATCGCGAACCTCCAGAAGTTTCTGCCGGATTTCCCGCAGCAGCGAGTCGGCCTGAGCGCCAGACTCGACAACTCCTTCGCGCTCGCGCCCGCGCACATTCAGATAAAGTCCGTTCAACCCCAACCCGTAGGCGCGCGTGCGGCTCCAATCCACATCGGAGAAGGGTTCGCTCGTGTCTCCGCCGGCGAATTCTTTCCGGGCGATGTAACCGTTGTTCAGCAACCACGTATTCAGATTGAATGAGCGCCGGTAGGGAGCAAAGCCATGGTCCGAAAGCACGAGCAGCGTGGTATTGTTATCGACCTTCGGCATCACTTCGCCCAGCACCTGATCGATCTGCTGGTAGAACTCCTCCAGCGACGACCCGTACTGGGCCGCCAGCGCGGCGTCGTACGCAGGACTCTGCGGATCGGTCAGCCGCCACATCATGTGCGCGTTCAGATCGAGGCTCGAAAAATAAAAGAAGAACAGGCCGTCGTGAAATTTGGGAAACTCAACATCGAACGCGCGCCGATGTTCAGCGAGCACGGTGTGCGATTGTTCCAGAAATTCTTTATCGTCGAGCACGCCGGCAGTGAGCGCCTTCGTGTCTTCGGCAATGCCTTGCGTGTGGAATTCGCCAATTTGTTTCGCCAAATCGCTCGAGTAACTCGATGGCGTGGAAATGGGCAGCGCAGGATCTTCCGGATCAATGTTGATGGGCGATACGTAAAGCTGAAAACGCGGATGGGTCTGCTTGAGATAAAAGCGGCAGATCCCTTTCACATTGCCGATTACCGGCATAAGCTGAAATTCCACCGGGACCCATCGACTCCATTCGCCCTCTTTCAGAACGAACTGCTGGTCCTGCAAGCCGATGCGCGCCACCGGTTCCAGCGGATCCACGTCAACCGTGAAAGGCTGGGTAGCAGGAGGCGAGTTCTTGCGAAACGTGTTCTCCGGTCCAATCAGATTGGCCGCGACGCGATTGTTCTTCACTTCGACCTGCACCACGTCCCCACCCTCGACGGCTCCCACCGCCGCTGTGGGATCGTCGGTATAAAAGGTGAACGTGCCATAGGTGCCGCGCAGATCGGGCGTACCCATGCCGGAAAGCGTCTTTCCTTTTGCGGCGATCGGAGGGAAATTCGCCGGGATGCGGTAAACATAATTGGGTACGCCGTGTTCGTCGAGAATCTCCCAGAAGGCCTTGCCGCGCCGCAACTGTTCCGCCGAACCGCTGCCCAGCGGAATCACCCAACTCCCAATATGAAGGCTGTGCTTTGGACCTTCGACCCGCGACGTGGAAAAATAAAGCTGAAAAGTTTTCGGATCGCGATGGATGAAGTCAAATATTCCGTGGCCGCCGGCATTCATTCCCGTGATCAGGTTCGACCACGCCACCGGGCTTTGCGGTGGGATGCTGGTCGTCAAACGCCGGAACGATCCCTGCTCAGCCAGTCGCGCGAAGTTCGGCATCTTGCCTTCCGCCATGAATTTCGCGAGCAGGTCCGGATCGAGCCCGTCAATACCTAGGATGATCAGTTTCCTGGACGCAACTCCTCGGCTGTGCGTGTGCCGGCAGGAAAGAAACAGGATCGGACCTGTCGCGCACAAGGCCAGCAGGCACGCCAGCTGAAGACGTTTTCTGAAGGGCGCGGTCACTTAAATAGATTTGCAAGCATGATTTGCAAATATGGTCCAGCTTCACGGAATCGGCATCGAGCCTTACAGGCTAAACGATGGGTCGTGAACACGACATCACCGCAAGACTGGAGATCCCGCGGAGCAGGCACGTTGATTGTACTTTACACTTACAGTCATGATTCGAAAACTTGTCGCGGGCGTGAGTCTTATCCTTTTTAGTTTCCCTTTCGCCGCCGCCGCGCCGAAACCCAACCTGGTGCTGATCACCCTCGACTCCGCCCGCGCCGACAGAATGGGCTTCCTAGGCGCCAAGGGTGCGCTTACTCCCAACCTCGATCGTCTTGCCAAAGAAAGCATCGTCTTCGAGCATGCGTACGCCCAGGCGCCGGGCAGCGTCGTTTCGCACGCAACTATTCTTTCCGGAGCCTATCCGCAAAGCACTGGCATGAGCGAAATCGGCGGCACGCTGCCGTCGGCGCTGCCTTATCTCCCGGATTTGCTGAAAGCGCAGGGGTATCGCACAGCCGCTTTTGTCAGCTCCAACGAACTCGATGCACGAAACGGCCTAGCGCAAGGTTTCAGCCGCGGCTTCCAATCATATGAAACCAGCGGAGCGACGGGCGCTGCCGTCTGGCTGGCTCACAATGCGAACGCCCCATTTTTCCTCTGGGTCCACATCTCCGTCCCGCTTCCCCCCGCCGCTTACTACAACGCCGTCCTCCGCGAGGAAGATGCCACGATCGGCAAACTTCTGGCCGTCCTGCGGCAGCAAAAACTCGATGCCGCCACCGCCCTAATCGTCGTCGCCGCCCATGGCGAGTCCCTGGGCGCGCACGGCGAAGACACACACGGCATCTTCCTCTATGACGAGACTATTCACGTTCCGCTTCTAATCAAACTCCCGCAAGCACAGTCCGCCGAGAAGCCAACAACCACGCGAGTGGCGACAAAGGTCAGGCTGGTAGATATCGCTCCGACCCTGCTTGAAATCGCTGCGCTCCCGATTCCCTCGCAAATGCAGGGACAGTCGCTTTTGCGTATCGCGAAAGCCGGGGGCGGCAGTAGTGGCGACCAGCCCGTGTATTCTCGCGCCGATCTGCCCCAGCGCGGATTCGGCTGGAGCCCGCTCGAATCCTGGCGCGCCGGCAAGTATCTCTACATTCGCGCCCCCAAGCCTGAGCTCTACGATTTGGCCGCAGACCCCGGCGCGGCTCACAACCTGGCCCAGAGTTCGAAGGCCACGCTCGATACCATGGCCGCACAGCTCGATAATCTGGACCGCCGTTTCAGCGGCGAGACCGGCAAGTCTTCCGCGGAGTTGAGTTCTTCCGAGATGCAAAAACTGGCGTCACTCGGATACGTTGGACTGCAGAAATCGTCCGGCTCCGTCGCCGCAGTTGCCGGCACCGACCCCAAAGACAAAATTGCGATCGCCAACAAAGTGCTGGAAATCGTAGCCCATAGCCAGTCATATCCCGAGCGCGCCTTTGGCGTTCTCTCTCCCATAATCTCCGCCGACCCAAACCTTTACCTGGCGCAATACACATTTGGAGCGGCGCTGGCCAGCACCGGGCGTTACACCGAAGCCATCAAGCATCTGCACAAGGCGATTGAACTTCAGCCCGACTCGGCCTGGGCGCATTACGAAATCGGAGCCAGCCTGCTAAAGACCGGAGACTTCAAAACTGCTGTCGTCCACCTCGAAATTGCCACAGGACGCCTGCCCGGCTTTGCCCCCGCACATCTCGCTCTCGCCGAAGCCTACGAACATACGGGCCGCACGGACGACGCAAAACGGCAGCGCGCACTCGCATCAAGTAAGCCCTGACGGTGGCAGTGGAGGCTCGCTCGTTATGACCACGTCGCTGAACCACGGGGACTTCAACCACGGCGTCGATCTGTTCAACCGCGCCCGCTTTTTCGACGCTCATGAGGCTCTCGAAGACGTCTGGCGCTCTCTGCCCCGCGACCGGCCCTCGCGCCGGCATCTTCAGGGCATGGTTCAGTTGGCGGTCGCTTTTCACCACGAGTCCAAGGGCAACCATGTGGGCGCGCACTCGGTTCTGAAACGGGCCATGCGGAACCTCAACGGCGCGGACGACTCGTTTCCCCATCTCGATCTCGACCGGCTACGCGGGGAACTAGAACTCTGGCGGCGATATCTGGATGATTCCGTGAGCGCGGGGGCGAAGAAAGACGAGAAGAAACTGTACGAGCGGGATGTCCGTCTCCACACGGCGCCGGCCCTGCCGAAGATTATGCGGCGCCGCTAAATCGAGGTTGTCACGCTTACCACGCCTGCTAGACTTGTTCTGTGAACTCCAGTCCGTCATCTTCACCAATGACGACGCCAACTGCCCCGCTCGAATCCGTGCCTCTGCTTGATTTGCGCCGCCAGTACAATGGCATCCGCGACGAAGTACTCTCCGCCATCGCGCGGGTCTGTGATTCGCAAAGCTTCATTCTGGGTCCGGAGGTCGAGGCGCTCGAGCGCGAGATTGCGGCGCTGACGGGAGCGGCCGACGCCGTCGGTTGCGCGTCCGGAACGGAAGCTCTCTGGCTGGCGCTCGTCGCCGCGGGCGTAAAGCCCGGAGACTCGGTCATCACCACCGCATTCAGCTTCTTTGCCTCGGCCAGCGCAATCGTACGGGCGGGCGCAACGCCGGTCTTCGTCGATGTCGATCCCGGCACGCTGAATCTCGATGCAACGCTGGTTGGCCGGCGACTGCGCGATCGGCAGCCCCGCACCGCGCAACCCGAAACTGTTCGCGCGATTCTTCCCGTGCATCTTTACGGCCAGTGCGCCGACATGGACCGGTTCGACCGCATCGTTAATGAGCACGCTCAGGAATTCGCACTCGCAATCGTCGAGGACGCCGCGCAGGCGATTGGCGCCGAGTGGAACGAGCGCGGCGCGGGCTCGCTCGGAATAACCGCCGCCTTCAGTTTCTATCCCACCAAGAACCTGAGCGCTTACGGAGACGCGGGCATCGTCACCACCACTTGTCCGCAGATGGCCGAGCACATGCGACGGCTCCGCAATCATGGCAGTCCGCGGCGCTATTACCATCACGAATTTGGCTGGAACGGACGCATGGACGCCATTCAAGCGGCCGTGCTGCGCGTGAAGCTGGCGCACATCGCGGACTGGAACCAGAGCCGGCGCGAGCATGCCGCAACCTACGATCGGCTATTTGCCGCGGCTGGGCTGACTTCGGACCAGATTCCTGAGCACCGCAGCGCGCCGGTGCGCTTGCTCTCGCGGAGTCCGCAAGCCAAGCATGTGTTTCATCAGTATGTGATTCGCGCCCAAAGGCGAGACGAGCTGCGCACATTCCTCACGGATCGAAAAATTGGGTCGGAAATCTATTACCCGCTGCCGCTGCACTTGCAGCCCGTCTTTTCCTACCTCGGACTGAAGGCGGGAGACATGCCGGTCTCGGAACAGGCTGCCCGCGAAGTATTGGCCCTGCCGATGTTCCCGGAACTGACCGAGGCCGAGATCCGGTGGGTGGTCGAGAGCATCGCGGATTTTTACTCGTGATTGAACCGCGGAGTGCGCAGAGATCGCGGAGGAAAATGAATTCCCCAAAATCTCTGCGAACTCTGCGTCCTCGGCGGTTATAGATTCTGGCTCTCACCCTCGCCGCTTAGGTTTCCTATTCGCAGTTCGCACTGGCTCTTCCCCCGGCGCGTACACACGCCGCACCATCGGAGTGTTGAGCTTGTATTTGCGCTCGGTAACGTTGCCGTTGTCGTCCTGCACACGAATAACGAACGTGGGCAAGATGCCTTCTTTGTCGAAGTTTTCTTGTGAAACGGTCACAGGCAGCGCGCCTTTCATGCGCTCGCGATACGCCGTCTCATAGCGATGACGCCTCACGTTCCAGGTGAAGACGCGAATCTGGTTGAAGTCAAACGGCAGGCCATCTTTCGGTTCGGTGAGGGCCGTCAGATACTGCGCAACTTTCTTGTCTCCATCCCGCACCTCGTTCAGCACGAAGCACGCAACAATGCGCTGGCCTTCCGCGTACTGGGCCACGTCGAGCGGGACGTCGGGATCGACCATGCGCGCCAGCACCCAACCCACACGTTCGTGGGAGTCGCGCACCAACCACCAATCCTCGACGACCGGCACAGGCTGTTTCTTGTCTTGCTGATTGCCACCCTGCGCGCGCGACGCCGCCACAAACGCTCCCGCCTTCTCGGCCGTGCCGCGCTTCAGCAGCGATAGCTTCTCGCCGGTAGAGATCTGATAAAGATGTTCGGCGTCGCGTCCCGGCTGGACGTGCAGATTCGTATCGTTGCGCGTCACGCCCTGCGCCTGCACGGGATCGTTCTGGTTATCCGCCGTCAGCTTCTGGATCTGATCGTAGACCTGTTGGCTGACCAGAAAGCGCTGCTCCATCCATCCCATCGCGCCCGTTGCAGTGCGCACCTTGACGAAGCGGCGGTCGTGATCGAGCACTTCCACGCGGTCGCCGTTCTTCACCACTCCGGCTTTCTCGTAGACCGCAGCCACGTGGTCGCGCAGGTTGGTCTGAACGCTGGAAACGTAAGCAATCTCGAGCACGCGTCCGCGTCCGCGATTGCAGCCGGCAAAAAATAGCGCGCTCGCCAGACAGAGCGTGACCGCCGTCGCGCTCCGCAGAGATGTGGGGAGAAACTTCACCAGATTGAACTTTTACTATAACGCGGGAAGGATGGCGCGGCAAAGAGTAGCGATGTAACGCCGCCTATGGCGAAAACACGTCATCCAAGGTTCGGAAGCGGAAGCCGCCCTTAATTCGTTACGGTTACGTCCACTGTGGCTGTTAGGGTGGGATTCGTGCCGTAGGTCACGGTAATAGTATAGGAGCCCGCCGTCGTATCCTGATCCACGGTGCAAACTGCGGGACTACTAGTGTTATCGCACGAAATCGATCCGGCTGCCGGAGTCGGAGAGACTGTCCAAGTTGCCGCAGTTGTAAGGTCATACGTTGTGCCGCTGTTGGTACCCTGCGCGACGAAGTCCTGGGTCACGAGACTCGCAGCGTTTGGGTTCCAAGTGTTGGTACAGGAAGTAACTGGGACAGCAGTACCTTGGCACGCTTCAAAGCCGGTGACGTTGCCAAGATAGGCAGTTGCTGTCGCGGTCGCACTGAGGCCCTGCGCAGCCGCTGTAATTGTGGATGTGCCGCTGGCAACCCCCTGCACGGTCACGCTCCCGCACTCTTGTGTAGCGCAAGTGCCGAGGATTTCCACGATCGTGTTCGGACTACTTGTCCATGCGACACCACTTGTGATCTGCGATCTCGAGTTGTCACTGTAGGTGCCCCAAGCTTGTAAAGTCTGAGTCGTCGTTGAACCAACTTCAACCTGCGGACTCGGAGGCTGGATCGCGATTGACGAGAGAGTGTTAGGTTGGAAGAATCCCTTGCAGCTAATCCCGGTTGCCAGTGCAACCAAAACCGTAAAAGCAAGCGTCAACGCCAGTTTGCGCCCAGTCAACATAATGATTGCCTCAGATAACGTGATTTTAGCAGAACGCCCGGCCCTTGCTCGGCCGCCGATAGTGCATGGCGTGGGCCGCACGTTCGCCGACCGCGCTCGCCGCCTTCTCGAAGCGTTCTCGAATATTAAGAACGAAGTGCGATCCTGAACTTGCACGCTGTTTTCTGGCATGCCTGCGGAGAAGTCTGAGATTAACGCCCAGTCCCTAAAGGGGCGATTGATTTCGAAGATTTACGGTATCGCTAAAGCGATACCCTGATACGAAACGGGGGGTTTTCCGCAGGCTGCGAAGGCACACCCTGAGGGAGTTCTTCCGCAGGCTGCGCAGGCATGCCCTGATACGAAAATCTATCTTCCACTTGTGTGCCAGATCGAGCCTGGGGACTGATAGTTCAGTCCTTCGCCCCACACCACGTGTGTATCTCCGCGGTTGTCGATCGCCAGCCCGAAATAGTCTCCGAAAGGAAAACGGAATCCTTCTTTCCCTATATAACGATAGCCGGGCACGTAGCCCGAGATTTGGGTTTCCTCTCCCCAAGTGGCGCCGCCGTTGCTTGAACTCCGATAGTAGGTGTTCCAATAGGGAGAGTTGCGCTTATCCATCCAGGCTACGCGGACGTCGCCAGCGTTCCCGGCCACGATCGCCGGGAAGGCGTGTTCCACACCGGGTTCGGCGTAAGAAACGCTGACGCGCGGCAACCAGCTGTCGCCGCCGTTGGTGGACGACGAGAAATAGACGCGCTGCGGCCCCAACGGCACGCTGCCCGCATTCCAAAGCGCGTAGAGGGTTCCGTCGGCGTCCGAGGTCAGGGCGACCTGCGCGCCCAGATAACCCTCGCCGCACTCCTCTTCCTGGCAGCCTGGCGCCGCTGCGGAAATGTCGAGCAGAGTCGGACTCCAGGTCTTGCCCGCATCCGCCGACTTCGCCACATACAGGTTCACCGCGCCTCGCGCTCCTCCCGCTTTTGAGTACGAAGCCCATGCGAGATACGCGTTGCCGGTGGGATCGACCGTGGCCGCGCCCAGCAGAGACCATCCCGGACGGCTTTCGGCATTCACGCGCGCCGGCACAAAGCTGCGGCCTCCATCCTGCGAGACTGCGACCCACACCTCTTCTTCATGATTGAAAGCCACGTAAACGCTCTGGCCGCGGACCGCCAGCGCCGGTTTGTCGAGTTCCTCGTCGCCGCGGACCGCAATCGTAAAGGCCCAGGTGGCGCCGGAATCCACCGACTTGGCGAGCATGACCACGCGTTTACTGTTTTGCAGCCACGCCGCATACACGGTGCGGTGGTCGGCCGGGTCGACGGCAATCTGGGGATCGAACTGGCCTGCACCCGTTTCGAGCATCACGCGCGGAGTCTGCCAAGTCTTGCCGTTATCATTGCTGGCGACGAACAGCATGGTAGGAATGCGGCAGCCCTTGCAATCGGCCACCTTCCCGTAGTGCGGATAGAGAACGTAGACTCGGCCCGAACCGTCGGCGGCTACGGATGGCTCCCACTGGTCGCCGCTGGTCAGGCCGACCCGCCTTTGTCCAGAGAACTGCGGCGGCGCTGCCCAGGCCACGCTGGCCAGCGCAAAGAGCAAGGCAACGAGTTTCGACACGGCGAGTTTGGACGAGGCGGAGCGCATGCAAACCGTCAAACGAAAACAAGGGCGGAGGGAAGAAGCTGGACCCTTGACCTTGAACTTTATCGCGAAGCCGGTCGCCGGTCAATCGCCGGAGCGAGCCCTGGCTACAAATTTACATTCTGTTGACGAAAGCTTCGGACGGTCGATTCAGCAGTCGGGTAGCCTAGCCAGCGGTCAGCAAAATGGGCGCGCCAGCAGTCACCACCAAGGTGTGCTCGAAATGGGCGGAGAGCGCGTGATCGCCGGTCCGCACTGTCCAGCCATCCTTGTCGGTAAACACCCGCCCTGAGCCGCTGGAGATGATCGGTTCCACGGTAATGACCAGGCCCTCGTTCATGATCTGCCGGGCATGCGGGTCGGGATAGTTTGGCACATGCGGCGCCTCGTGAATGGTGCGCCCAATGCCGTGTCCCCCTAATTCACGGACGACGGCGAATCCGGACTTACGCACCTCGCGTTCCACAATTTTTCCGATTTCAAGCACGCGGAACCCGGCCCGCGCCACGAGCATCGCTTTGTGGAAGGCACGCTCGGCGCAGGCCATTAGTTGCTCAGCCTGCTTGCTCACGCGGCCCACCGGCACGGTGATGGCGGCGTCGGCCATGTAGCCGTCCTTTTCGACGGTCACGTCGAGTTTTACCAGGTCGCCTTCCTTCAGTTCGCGCTCGCCTGGAATTCCGTGGACCGCCTCATCGTTCAAGCTGATGCAACTGGCGCCCGGAAACTGATACACCATCGACGGAGCGGAACGGGCTCCGTTCTCCTGCATAACGCGCGCGCCCGCTTCATCCAGATGGCGTGTCGTCACGCCTGGGCGCACCTCGGCCTTCATCGCATCCAGCACCATGCGGACAACGCGGCCCGCCGCTTTTAAAGAAAGAAGTTCCTGCTCATCCTGAATGCTCAACTGTCGACTCCCTTCATGACGGGATCATGAGTAGAAGCTATCGCATCCATGGGCATTTGGCATAGCTGGAGTGAAGGAAATTACGACAATGCTCAGTCGGCTGGCATGGGTGCTGGTCTCACGACCAGCGCAGGCGGCTTGCGATGGGCGGCCGCTCCCGCGGGAGCGTCAAGCCATCGGCGTACTTCCGGCATCGCTCGGCGCATCGCCAGTTCACCGACGCGGATCAATTCGTCAGCCCGCTTGAAATCGTCGTAGTCAAAACCCGCGACATCGGGCTCAATCACGACATCGGCCGCGCTTCTCCACACGGAACTCATCATGTCCTGCGCGATGGCGAACGACTGTCCGATCACGTCAAAATAATGCCGGGGCACGCAGGTCTTCGACCACTGCCCTTTCAGGTGTACGGCCAGCACGCGCTGCGCTCCCATTTCGCGCAGAGGGAGTGTCGGCACGGGATAGGAGAGCATGCCATCCACCAGCCAGCTTCCGCGAATTTCTACCGGCAGGAACATTCCCGGATAAGCGCAGCTCGCCCTCACCGGGTCGATGATCGAGCCGGAGGTAAAGACCGTTCCTTTCCCGGTGTTGAAGTCGGTGGCCGCCACGCCGAGAGGGATGCGCAACTCTTCAAAGGTCTGCACCTTCAAAGTTTGCTTCAGAAACGAGACCATGCGGTCGTTCGAGGCGAAGCCGTAGCGCGAGAGCGTCCAGCGCGCGAAGGTAGTGAAGCGAACTTTGTGGGCGAGCTCTTCCAGTTCCGCGATGGTGAGCCCGCTGCAATATGCGGCGCCCATGATCGCGCCTACACTAGTGCCCGCGATCATACGAACCGGGATGCCTTCTTCTTCAAGGACCTTGAGCACCCCAATGTGCGCGATGCCGCGGGCAAAGCCTCCGCCCAGGGCGACACCGATCGCGGGCATGCGCTTGGCATCGGCGCCGCTCGACCGGCGAGAAAGTTCGCGGCCGAAAGCTTCGACAGCACGGATTACCTTTCCCAGATTCTTCATCGGAACCCCACGTTCCTTGGCTTGCGGAAAGCCACAACCCCACTTCAATAAGTGTAAGATGCCACGAACTCGTTTCGCGTCATAGGCCACCTTTGTGCTACTTGGCGGTTAGGGGAAGATGCCTCGCGTTTTGGCGGAATGTTGGCGTCCGGCTCTCTCTGGCAGTCCACTCCTGGATCCTATTCACTTGCCCTCTGTGGCCGGTATCAACAACACCCGCAAGGGACTAGAATCCAGAGTTCGCGCATGATGAGAACCGCCGCCGGACCAATCGCTGGCGTGAAGGAGGAAACCGAACGATGGCAAGCTACATTGGCGCCATTGACCAGGGAACGACCAGTTCGCGCTTCATCGTCTTCGATCGTTCCGGACGCATCGTGAGCACGGCTCAGCGAGAGCACGAGCAGATTTATCCCAAGCCGGGATGGGTCGAGCACGATCCCGAAGAAATTTGGCGGCGCACGGATGGCGTCATCCAGGAAGCCATGGACGCGCGCGGGCTGCGGCCGGAAGACTTGGCCGCGATCGGAATCACGAACCAGCGGGAGACCACTGCGGTCTGGCACAAGAAGAGTGGGAAGCCGGTTTACAACGCGATTGTCTGGCAGGACACGCGCGTGGCTCCGGCGGTCGCCGAGTTCGCCGCGCATGGCGGGCAGGGCCGCTATCGCTCCAGGACTGGCCTTCCGCTCGCTACTTATTTCAGCGGCCTCAAGATTCGGTGGATTCTCGAAAATGTTGCGGGCGCGCGCGCACAAGCCGAAGCCGGCGATTTGCTGTTTGGCAATATCGATACTTTTCTGATCTGGCATCTCACCGGCGGAACGCATGGCGGCGTCCACCTGACCGACGTGACCAATGCCAGCCGCACGCAACTGATGAATCTCAACACGCTGCAGTGGGATCGAGAAATATTGAAAGACTTCGGCATTCCGATCCAGATGCTGCCAAAGATTGTTTCGAGTAGCGAAGTATATGGCGCGGCGCAACTGCCGGCCATTGCGGGAGTCGCGATTGCCGGCGATCTCGGCGATCAGCAAGCCGCTCTGGTCGGCCAGGCCTGCTTCAAGCCGGGAGAAGCGAAGAACACCTACGGCACCGGCTGCTTCATGCTGATGAACACTGGAGAAAAAGCAGTGCTCTCGAACTTCGGCCTATTGACCACGCTGGCCTATAAGTTCGGCGCGAAGCCGGCGTGCTATGCGCTGGAGGGAAGCATCGCCATTACCGGCGCGTTGGTGCAGTGGCTCCGCGATAATCTCGGACTCATTGAAAAGAGTTCAGACGTTGAGGCGCTCGCCCGCAGCGTCAATGACAACGGCGGAGTCTACTTCGTTCCAGCTTTCTCCGGCTTGTACGCGCCTTATTGGAAGGACGACGCGCGCGGCGTGATTGCCGGCTTGACCCGCTTTGTCAACAGAGGACACATCGCCCGCGCGGTGCTCGAGGCTACTGCGTTCCAGGTCCGCGAGGTGGTCGATGCCATGGCTAAGGACTCGGGCATTACGCTCGACGTCCTGCGCACCGACGGCGGCATGGTGATGAACGATCTGCTGATGCAATTCCAGTCCGACATTCTGGCGAAGCCGGTAGTGCGTCCGATGGTGAAGGAGACGACCGCACTGGGCGCTGCCTACGCCGCGGGACTGGCAGTTGGCTTCTTTAAGGATACCGACGATCTGGTCGCCAATTGGTCGGTCGATCGGAAGTGGGAGCCGGAGATGGATGAAGAATCTCGCGAGCGGCTTTATCGCTTCTGGAAGAAGGCGGTGACACGCTCGTTCGACTGGGTGGAATCGCTGTAGGCCGTCTTTGGGTGGCGCAGCGCTTCAGCGCTGCGATAAGTGGCTTATCTTTCTGATCGGCTTTAGCCGCTGCGGTCGGGCTGTCGCAGAGAAGAGACTTTAGAAAACGAAGGGGGCCGCACAGATGCATGGACCATTTCTAGGCGAATTCATGGGTACGCTGGTTCTGATCTTGCTGGGTGACGGCGTCGTCGCCAACGTTCTCCTGAAGAAATCGAAGGGCGAAAACTCCGGCTGGATCGTCATCGCAACGGCATGGGGGTTGGCCGTGGTTGCGGGCATCTTTACGGCCATCGCTTGCGGCAGTCCGGGCGCGCACATTAATCCGGCGATCACGTTGGCTGTGGCCCTGATGTCGGGAAACTGGTCGAACGTCGGCCTCTTCTGGACCGCGCAAATCCTGGGAGCTTTCGCCGGTGCTGTTCTCGTCTGGATGACTTACCTGCTCCACTGGAAAGTGACGACCGATGCGGGAGCGAAGCTGGCGGTTTTTTGTACCGCGCCGGCCATCCGCAACTATCCCGCGAATCTGCTGACCGAGATTATCGCCACCACGTGTTTGATTGTGGTCGGCTTCAGTTTCGGCAGCAAGGCCGTGTCAACCACCGGGCTTCCGGCTGGATTCGGCCCGTGGTTGTGGGGAGTGCTGGTGTGGGCGCTGGGCCTGAGTCTTGGCGGGCCGACGGGATACGCGATGAACCCTGCCCGCGACTTTGGTCCGCGCCTGGCTCACGCTATTCTGCCCATCAGCGACAAGGGAAAGTCAGATTGGGGATACGCGCTGGTGCCGATCATTGGCCCGTTGATCGCTGGCGGCATCGGCGCTTTAATTATCAGGCTGGTCGGTATTTAGCGATTGGGGCCACGTTTGACTGTGCCGTTGTCGCTGAATATGTCAGGATCACCACAGGGGGCACAGAGGAACACAGGGGAAACCACGCCAAAGAGCGCAACTATGAATCGAAACGAAATGTGGCGGCGTATCGAAGCGCATCCCAAAGCGTGGGACATGATTGTCGTGGGCGGCGGAGCGACCGGCGTAGGCGTCGCCATCGATGCCGCGGCGCGCGGCTACGACGTGCTGTTGCTTGAGCAGAGCGACTTCGGCAAGGGAACCTCCAGTCGCAGCACCAAGCTGGCGCACGGCGGCGTGCGTTATCTGGAACAGGGCAATATCGGCCTGGTCATGGAGGCCCTCAAAGAGCGTGGGCTGCTTCTGCAAAACGCGCCTCACCTGGTGCACGATCTGGCGTTCGTCGTGCCGAACTACGACTGGTGGGAGGCTCCATTTTACGGACTCGGTCTGAAGCTGTATCAACTGCTGGCCGGCAAGTACGGGTTTGGCGCTTCAGGCATTCTTTCCCGCGAAGAGACGCTCGAACATCTGCCAACGCTGAAGACCGAAGGCCTGCGCGGCGGCGCGGTCTATTACGATGGACAATTCGACGACGCGCGGCTGCTCATTCACATGGTGGCCACCGCTTTCGAGCAGGGCGCCACGCTGCTGAACTATGTCGAAGTCACGGGACTGACGAAAGACGCCCAGGGATTTGTGGACGGAGTAAGCGCCCGCGATGTCGAAACCGGCAATGAATTTCGCGCGACCGCGAAGGTTGTAGTCAACGCCACCGGCGCTTTCAGCGACCTGCTTCGGCTCCAGGCGGAGCCTTCCGCTGAACGGATGATCGTCCCCAGCCAGGGCATTCATCTGGTCTTCGACGCGAGCTTCCTGCAGGGTGAGAGCGCAATCATGGTTCCGCACACCAGCGATGGCCGCGTGTTGTTCGCGATTCCGTGGCATGGTCACACCCTGGTCGGAACCACCGACACGCCCATTGCGGCCGCAACGCTCGAGCCGGTCGCCATGGAGCAGGAAATCCAATTCATCCTTGCGACGGCCGGGCAATACCTGACGAAAGCGCCCACGCGCAACGATGTGCTGAGCGTGTTCGCCGGCATCCGGCCGCTGGTGCGCGCTACGGGGGTGACAAGCACGGCGGCGCTGTCGCGCGATCACGTCATCCACATCGATCGCTCCGCGTTGGTCACCATTTGCGGTGGCAAGTGGACGACGTATCGCCACATGGCAGAGGATTGCGTGGATCAAGCGGCAACGCTCGGGCAGTTGCCGGAAAAGCCATGCGTGACGCAACACCTGAACATTCACGGCTTCCACGGCGGAGCCGAACAGTTCGGCTCGCTGGCAGTCTATGGTTCGGACGCGTACGAGATTCGCAAGTTGATCGAGACGGACGCAGGGCTCGGCGCACCGCTGCATGCGGCACTGCCCTATGTGAAGGCAGAAGTAATCTGGGCGGCGCGACACGAAATGGCCCGCACCGTGGAAGACGCGCTCGCCCGGCGCACCCGCGCGCTGTTCTTGAATGCGCGCGCCGCGCTCGAAATGGCACCCGCCGTCGCCGACTTGATGGCGTCAGAACTGGGTTGGGACGAGTTCACTAGGGCGAAACAATTGGCGGCGTTTCGCGAGGTGGCTGCGAACTACGTGCTTCATCCCTGAAGACGCGCCGAGAAGACAATACTTGGAATCCGCTCTAAGCCAGCGTGTCAGAGCAGAGAGCGGCTCCGCCTGCGATTCCGGAGTCCGCGCCGTAGCGGGCTTTGAGCAGCGGGATTTCCTGGCAGCGTGAGTTCACACAGAACCTAGGAAGCAAGTTCTTGATGTCGCCGAAGAACGGCGTGAATAGCGGAGCGGCGCCGCCCCCGATGACGATCACATCGGGATCCAGCAAGTCAATGGTGTTGCCCAGCCACAGCGAGAGCAGTTCCACCGTTTCCTGCAGAACTTCCCTGGCTAGCGGATCGCCGGCAGAATAGGCTTGGCAAACCATTTTGCCGGTGATGGCTTCGATGTTTCCGCCGGCGAGGTCCAGCATCTTGGAGTGCGGAACCGGCTGCGCGGCCAGCTTGGCTTGGGCCCGCCGGGCAGTCGCCGGACCCGAGGCCAGGGCTTCGATGCAGCCCAGCTTGCCGCATCCGCAGCGTGGTCCGCGATAATCGATGCTGACATGCCCGCCTTCGCCAGCCGCGCCGGTGCGGCCGTGGTAGATCTTGCCGTCAAAAACGATGCCGCTTCCGATGCCGGTTCCGATGGTCGCGTAAAACACATAGCGATAGCCGCGTCCGGCGCCCCATCGCACCTCGGCCAGCGCCGCGGCGTTGGCATCGTTATCCAGTTTCACGGGCACGCGATAGATGGCTTCGAGTTCGGCCGCCAAGGGAAAGTTACGCCAACAAGGGATGTTGGGAGGATTAACCACGACGCCGGTCTTGGGGTCCACGGGGCCGGGCGAACAAATGCCGATGCCGCGGATCGCATCGCGCACTTTGGGGTCGGCGGCGAAAAGCGAATCAATGGTGGAGGTCACGGCTTTCAGTCCCTCCGCTGCCGTGCCACTGGCGGCCATCACAGCTCGCGTCTGGCTCTTGATTTCGCCGCAGGCGTCCACCAGTCCGGCCGCAACTTTCGTGCCGCCCACGTCCACGCCGATCACAAATCCAGTCTGGGTCAAGGTTGCGCCAACCTTTGTCTATTATCTATCCAGAGAAAACGAAGGAGTAAGCCGCTCGACGCGGCAGTTTACTCCTTCGGTCCTTTATACGAATGAATTCATGCCGCTTTATTCCGCTTTTGCTGCCGCCGCCATTTTCGCAAACTGCACTCTCACGGTTTGATCTCGTACGGCTTAGTGTGAACGCTGACCGCTCCGTTGTGCAATACCAGCCCTCCCATCGGCCTCTCCATCAAGTCGGCATCCGACGCCGATTGGGCGCCCGGAGGAAGTTGAATATTCACATCGCCTTCTTTCCCTGCCCACTCGTAGAAGCGCAGGATCAGCGCTCCATCGTCCTCCGCTTCCTTGATCGCGGTCACCACTACGTTATCGGCCTGCACTTGCACGAAGGAGTGCTGCGGATGGAGTTCTCCACTGTGGGTTGCAGCGAGAGTAGCGAGCAGCTTGTAGTTGAGTTCGTAGCCGCGGCGGACGGTCTGCGCGTCCCGCCAGTTTCCAGCATGCGGATAAAGCGAATAGGTGAACTCGTGATGCCCTTCATCCGCGTGTGGATCGGGCCATTCGGGAGAGCGCAACAATGATAGGCGCAGCACGTTGCCTTTTGCGTCATATCCGTACTTGCTGTCGTTCAGCAGGCTGAAACCGTTATTAGCATCGGAAATGTCGGCCCAACGCAGCGCGGGTACTTCAAATTCGGACTGCTCAGCGGGCGTGTTCCGCGTGGTGGGCCGCTCGATGGAGCCGTACGGAATTTCGAATGTCGCCTTGCTGTTGTGGGCGCTCAGCGGAAATGCCACTTTCAGCAGAATGTGCTTCTCGTGCCAGTCCGCGCTCATCTTCACATCCACGCGTGGCACGCCGGCGTAGATCATAATGTCCTGCACGAAAGTGGAGTTCTGGAAGTGCTTCTTGACCCGAATCGCGGCACGCAGAGGTCCGTTCTCGACCAGCTTCACTTCATCGGCGCGATCGAGATCCCAATGCTTGGCCTCGAAATCGGCATCGATGTTCCACGCGTCCCACTGCTGCGGTTTGTCGTAGAAAGTCTGCAGCAGGTTGCCGCACACGCTGTTCTTCGGACCGCCGGTGTCGGTTTCCGCGGGCGCCAGCGATTCCTTCTGGCTGCGCTTATCGAACAAGCTCGTCATGCAGCCCGTTTGCGGATCGATCTTCAGGCGTATGAATTCATTTTCCAGCGCGTCGGCGGAAGCCTTCACGGGCGAACTTACAGAAATCGCGTTCGCCGTTGGACGAACGAAGTAAATGGTGTATCCGAGAGCCGGTGTGTGCGCCAATACCAACAGGCGCACGCGATTGGTAGTTGGATCGATCGACAAAAGCTGGGACTCCGCCCGATGGCCGGCGGAATCGATGACTTCGACCTGCTTGGCTGGCGTGGGAAGTTGCGCTTCGAGTTGAACCATCTCTACGCGAGACCACGAAAGAGTATTGAAAACGATCACCGGAACGCCGTTGCCTTCGGTGTTCACGTGCGCGGCAATCTCCTGGAGCGAGCCCTCGATCACGTCATCCCCCGATCGGCGCACGTCTTCCATATTGCGCTTCGCGTCCAGGTAGTTCACCGCGATGCCCGAACCCGGCATGACGTCGTGAAAGTGATCGAACAGCAGCCGCTTCCAGTCGCGCTCCATTTCCTCCTGCGGATAAGCGCGGCCATAGAGCGAAGCCAGCGCAGCGAGCTTCTCCGCATTCAGCAGCGTCTCCTCGCTGCGCCGGATTCGCCGCTTGGTCTCGGACTGGGTGGTGAATACTCCACGGTGATATTGGAAGTAGAGCTCATTCTTCCAGATTGGAACCTGCATGTTCGGCAGCTTGGCTTCGAGGTCTTTGAAGAAATCGGCAGCCGTGCTGAATTCCAGCTTCGGATACACCGCTCCCGGAGCCATCAGCTTGGCCGCGTTGTCGAGCATGGCGCGCGTCGGTCCTCCACCGTGATCGCCCACGCCGTATAGATGCATCATCTCCGGCGTGTCGGTCAGCCGCGGTCCGTAGATCGACGGCGCCCACACCGATAAATCCTGCGCAATTCGATCGGCGTCGATTCCTCCCGCATAGTCGTGCGGAAAGTACGTCAGGAGCCGGCTGCCGTCGGGCGCTTCCCACCAAAATAACTTGTAAGGAAAAACCGTAAAATCTTTCGCCCAAAGAAGCTTCTGGGTCACGAAGTAATCCATTCCCGACTTTTTATAAATCTGCGGCAGTTGCCAGTTGTATCCAAACGAATCGGGATTCCAGCCGATCTTAACGTCGACGCCAAATTTTTTCTGGAAGTAGCCCTTGCCGACCAATATTTGGCGCGTGAGGGATTCGCCGTCCGGCATGTTCAGATCAGGCTCGACCCACATCCCGCCGATCACTTCCCAGCGTCCTTCCTTCACACGCTGAGAAATCTGCTGGAACAGCGCCGGATACTTCTCCTCCATCCATTCATAGGTGCGCGCCGAGGACATGGTGAACTTGAAGTCCGGGTATTCGCGCATCAGGTCCAGCACACTCTGAAACGTGTTGCGCACAACTTCCACCGTTTCGGTCCAGGGCCAGAGCCACGCCATGTCAATGTGCGAGTTTCCGACCGCTCGCACTTGGAATTGCTTGAGCCACGGGTTAAGATCTTCGAGCAACTTCTGCGACTGGCGCATCGAATCGTCGAAGGCCGCTTGGTCGCTTCGATCCAGCGCGGAAAGGTCGATGGCCATCACCGCCGCGTCGAGTTGCCGCTCGCGGTCGCTCTTGCCCTCTTCATAAGCGCCGATGATTGGCCGCACGGAAAGTATCTCTTCCCGCAGAAGCGCCGGATCGGGACGGCCAACTGGCGGCTCGACCGTGATTCGCGCCCGCCCCAGGCGCGTCTCCACCGTGTTCGCATCCACGCGAATCGCGATCAGAAACTTCTGACCGGGTTGCGCGTTCTCGGTCAGAGTGATGGGCTGCTGCATGTCCTCGTCGCCCCGCGCCACCACCGAGCCGTTCGAGAAAACCGTCAACACTTCGGGTGCATCGCTGCCGATATCGAGGTCGAGCTTCACGCGCGCCCCCGCGGTCGCGTAGCCGTTAATGTTGGTGGGAATCTCGACCCATCGCCGCAACACACGCGAGCCCGTTGTCCATTGCTTTCCGACTTTGATCATTCCCCAGTTCGAATCGTCGAGAGACGGATCTTCCGGATGCGGAATATCGTCGTGGAACCGCCATTCGGCAAGCGGCTGAGTGGTGAGCGATCCCAGACGGTCGAGAATCGGCTTGTAAGCATCGGGCGTTTCGGTTTTCGGGACAGAGATCTGGCTCAAGAGCGGAATGGCAATCAGTGCGAAAAATGAGAAGACTGCGAGCAAGCGTTTCATTGTGAGTCCTCCTGCAAGGTTATCGTTAACCGTGGCTTTTCGCACGTCCCGGCCTCCGATGCGCCTTGCTCTGCCTGGACGGCTTCCAGCTATCCGCCGACGATTATTTTACCTGCAAGAGAACAAATGAGATCAACCTCCGCCCATGAAACTGAGCCACGGGCGCATAGGCATAGCTGCGGGCCAGTCGCTCGGGCGAGTGAACGCTTCGCGGTAGACGGCTTTGCCCCTAAACATCAACCAGACCGCGTTCTAAAACAGGTTCCACAAGAACTGGTTGTACACGTCGTGGTGGAACATGACTTCCTGGGGCTTAACGAAGGTGCCCAACAGACGCGGACAACGGTCGGCCGACGCCTGCTTCAGATCGGCATAGCGGCCCTTGATGTCTTCCCCAAGAATCTCCGACGTCCACTTGGACTTGCGGAAACTGTCGATCGCGTCGTAAATATTGTCCGGTAGATAGCGTTCCGCCTGACGCAGGTTCTTGATCTTCGATATTTCTCCATCCAACCCGGTCTTGAAGATCGAATACATCACCATATAAGGGTTGGCGTCGGGAGCAACTGCGCGCACCTCCAGCCGCATGCTCTTCTCGTTGCCGATCGGGATGCGAATCATGGCGCCACGATCGACCGCCGAGGCCTTCAATTGGTTCGGCGCCTCAAAATGCGGATCCAGACGCCGGAAGGCGTTCACACTCGCATTCATCATCAGGCAGATATCGTTTCCCTGGGTCAGGATGCGGTCCAGGAATTCATATCCGAATTTGCTCAGTTTCTCTTCGCCTTTGGGATCCCAGAACAGATTCTTTCCATTCTTGCTGACCGAGACATTGGTATGCATGCCGCTGCCGTTGACGCCCACGACCGGCTTGGGCAGAAACGATGCAGTCAGCCCCATATGCGTCGCCACCTGGCGGCAAATCAGTTTGTAGAGCTGGATCTGATCGGCGGCGGCCACCACTTCGGCGTAGCTGTAGTTGATTTCAAACTGCGAGGGCGCAACTTCCGGGTGGTCCTTCTCGTTCTGGAAGCCCATGGCGCGCTGCACTTCGGCGCTGGTGTCGATAAACGTGCGCAGGGGATCGCCGGGCAGCGAGTGGTAGTATCCGCCGGTGTTCACGTATTCGAACTTGCCGGTCTGATAATAATTCCGTTCGGCGTCTTTCCCCTGGAAGATGAAGCCCTCGATTTCGTTGGCCGCGTTGAGCGTGTATCCCTTCTCTTTATTTAAGGCCCCGGCAAAAGTCTTCAAGACGCCGCGAATGTCGGCCGCGTAGGGCTCTCCGCCCTTGTCAATGACGTCGCCGAACACCAGCACTTTACCCGGACCGAATATATCCGCCGGCCCCCAATAGAACGCGCTCCAGTCGATGCCGAGACGCAAATCGCTCTCGCGTTGCGCGGTAAAGCCGCGAATCGACGATCCATCGAAGGTCAGGTTGTCGTAGCTCTTGAGCAGGAACTTCTTGTCGTAGTCGAGCATGTGAAGACGCCCTTCCAAGTCGCTGAAGAGCACGGTCAGGGCCTTGATGCGCTTCTCGTCGGCCAGATATTTCAGGCGTTCTTCCTGAATCTTGTGGAGAGGAACGCGGTTCGTCCGTTGCTCTTTGGCTTTCAGATTCATCTCTTCCAGTTCGTCGTACGGGATCGCGAGAAAATTCCTCAGTTCAGTGGACATGCATCTCCTTGTCGTCCGGGCCAGGCCCGCAAGTATTTTTGGCGTGAAGCGCCGGGCAACAGGGTAACGCGCTGGATGCAACCACGCCATAGGCAGACACGCAAAATATGAATCGGTCCCATCAGGATTTGATTGGCACGGGCCACAACCCGGGGAACCGGAGCTGCGGCCAGCCTCGGGGAAGCGACTGGCTCCTGGCTGTTGGTTTGGCTTTGCGAGTCTCCTTTGGGAACAAGCACAACCGCCTACATCCCATCAAGTTACGAGCAAAAAGGTAAAAATGTCAGGACGTTGAAACGGACGGGCTACTACTCCCGCAATCCAGTTTGAACTTTCATAAATTCTGTTTATGTCCAGGATAAATTTATTTTCTTAGTGGAAAGACTTATGGGTGACAGAAGAAATATGCGTTGGACTGAAGCTTCAGCCTGTCGATAGGGTCGGGGTACCGCAGAGGACACGCACGGTAAACCCGCTGCGAGCCAGTGGAGAATTGGAGAAACGAAACAATGGATTGCTTCCATAAAGTTTTTGCGTTTGTTCTTACCTGTTTCATATTCGTATCATTCGCCCAAGCGCAGGACCAGGCGGGAACCGCTCCGCTGTCCAATGAGGCCATTCTCCAGAAAATGCAACAGCTTGAACAAAAGGTGAAGGATTTGAGTGAAGAGGTCGCCACCCTGAAGAGTGGCGCTGCCGCTGCTGCCACACCCGCGGCCGCGGCTCCTGCAACTTCGGCGCCGGCTGCTCCCGCGACCGCGCAAGCCGTGGTGGCTACAACTGGCAGCGCGGCGGCTGCCGCGACTCCTGCGGCGCCGACCGGGTTGGCCGGGCTGCTCGGGCCGGTCACGCTGAGCGGCTTTGTCGACACCTACTACGGTTACAACTCCAACCATCCGGTCACGCGCCAGAACGGCTTTCGCAACTTCGACGTCAACACCGACCAGTTCGGCCTGAACATGATCGAGTTGGTTGCGGATAAGTCCGTCGACACGACCAACCGCCTTGGCTATCACATTGCGCTCGGGTTCGGGCAAGCCATGAATATGGTGAACTCGGCCAGTCCTACCGAGTTAGGGTTCGATCAGTATCTTAAAGAAGGTTATCTGGAGTATATGGCGCCAATCGGCAAGGGTTTGCAAATCAACGTCGGGAAGTTCGTCACCCCGGCGGGCGCCGAAGTCATCGAGAGCAAAGACAACTGGAACTATTCCCGGAGCCTGCTCTTCTCCTATGCCATTCCCTACTTCCACTTCGGGGCTAACGCCAAGTACGCCTTCAACGCCAAATTCGCGGTCACTGCTTATGTGGTCAACGGCTGGAACAACTCCATCGACAACAACACCGGCAAGACCGCGGGTTTTAGCGCGGCGTGGACTCCGAACGCCAAGTTCAGCATTACCGAGACTTATCTGGGCGGGCCGGAGCTGACTAATGATAACTCCGATATGAGGCAGCTCACCGATACGGTTATCACTTATAACCCGAACGCCAAGCTGTCGTTCATGGCCAACTACGACTACGGCCGGCAGACTTTCGATGCGGCCTATCAGAGCGCCAACGAACTGCCATTCGCCCTCGCCAAATGGAGCGGCCTGGCGGGGTACGCGAAGTACGCGCCCAACGATAAGTGGGCGCTGGCTCTTCGCGGCGAGTACTTCAACGACAACCAGGGCTTCATGACTACGACGACCAACACCGGCAAAAAGCAGGAGCTCAGCGAATTCACCGCCACCTTGCAGCGCACCTTTTCGAGCAAGCTCATCGCTCGCCTGGAATTTCGCCGGGATTCGAGCGACCAGCCGACCTTCCTGCGCGGGCCTGACGAAGAAGGGGTCGGAGGCCAGAACACTTTAACCCTCGGCTTGGTCTACGCCTTTAGCAGCGCTGACGCCAAGTAACTGAGGACAGGGGCGGAAACAAAGGAGAATCCGCATGCTGAAGAATTTGCTCGGCGTCATCGAAGCAGCGGTTATGTTCGGCGGACTTGCTGGCCTGGTTACCGGCATGTACTGGTTGGCGACCAGCCCGTTGTCCGGCGTGATGCTTATGCTCGCCAGCATGACCATGCTAGTAAGTTCGGTGGCGAAGCTGGCCGAGGCGCAGGAATTACGACAGGAATACGCCGCGGTCCGCGAGCGTTTCTTTCGCGTACGCGCCGGAAGTTCCGATAGCTAGCGCTCGGAATTGAAAATGCTCAGAATCATTGTCGAAGACGACAAACTATAGGAGAACACTAATGGCAGATACTGCGGAAATGAAAAAAACCTTAGGTCTGACCGGCTTGACGATGAATGCCATGGCGCTGATCGCACCAGGAGCGTTTCTATGGCTCACCTTCGCCGGGCAGGCTGCCGCGGGCGCGACCGCGCCCTCCATGTGGATAGGCATCGCTTTTGCCACCTTATTATGTCTGGCCACCGCTGTCTGTTATGCGGAGATGGCGAAGCTGTATCCTGGAACCGGCAGTTCGTATTACTTTGCCGAGCAATCGTTCCTCAACCACGATACGGCTTGGCCGTATGCCCGGCTGGCCAAATTCATCGTCGGCTGGGGCTCGCATCTCTACTACTGGATCTATCCCGGCGTGATGGTGGGCGTCATCGGAGTCATCTCCGGCTATTTGGTGGGGACGATCTGGCCAAATTTCATGAGCGCCTCCAATCCCGGCCCCATGTTTATGATGGCGGTGGCCATCGCGTTCGCGTTTGGCGTGTCCTATATCGCGCACCGCGGCATAAACGGTTCCACGTCGGTCAACATCGCCATCAACGGCATCCAGATCGCCGCTCTGATTGTGTTTGCGGTTATGGCGCTTGGCTACCGGGTAAACCATCCGCCGGGCAGCGTGGCCTACCAGTTTGACGCGCAAACTAGCGCGGCATTCAACTACGAGTTCGCGACCACGTCCCAGATGGTAAGTGGCCAAGCTACCGACGTCATCACCCGTGACGCGAACGGTGTGCCGCAGCCGAAATTGGACGCCTCCGGCAAGCCCGTTCCCTATCACGTCAGTTATCCGGAGAAGGATTCGAGCGGCGCTTTCGTCTCCCACCCCACGGCACGCTCGGTCGTCAGTATGCACAATTTTGGCTGGATGTTCGTGCAGGCCACCATTGCCATCCTGATTCTCGTCGGGTTTGAATCGGTTACCTCGATGGGAGGCGAGGCCAGGAACGCCAAGCGCGACGTACCGATCGCGGTCATCGTCTCGCTGCTGGTCCAGGGATGTTTTTGTTATCTGTTCGAGTATTTTGCCGCCAATTACTTTCTCAACAGCGGCTATCCGATGAGCTTCGCCGGAGCTTCGGCGGCGCCCATCGGGGACATGATGACCATGGTCGGCGATGCGATCTTCGGCGCAGGGAACGGACGGACCTTCATGCTCGTTGAAGCGGCCACGGTATTTCTGGCGCTCATCGGCACCACGCTCTCTTGCGTCAACACCGGCGCGCGGGTGACCTATGCCATGGGTAAAGACCAGGAGGTGCCGGAGCACTTTGGCATGCTGCACGACAAGAACCTTTCACCCCATCGCGCCATCTGGACGCTGGCGGTTATTTCAGCGGTGGTCGGGTGCATCACGGTGCTGGTGTTTTTTGGCGACGGCGCCGCTCCCACTGACTCGGTCATTCAAGCTTTGCCGCACGGCTTCTGGTCCAGTTTCGGGTACAGCACGCATGACAAAATGGCGGCCTTGCCCAATACGTTCCTTACGACGACGCTGGCTTCGAACTTCGGCACGTTCCTGCTGTACATGCTGAGTTGCCTGACTTGCATCGTCTGCTATCACGGTCATCCAAAGTTCAAGCTGGTGCGCCATCTGCTGATCCCGGTCTTTGGATTGCTCGCCAACCTGGCTTGCATGGTCTTCTATGTGATTGGCCCCTTCATGGGCTATGGGACCAAGATGGAGCCGCTCCTGGCGCTGGGGATCGCGCTGGTCTGGGGCATCTACGGCGGAGTTTACTTTGTCCGCAGCAGTAAGAAATCCGGCCGCACAACCCAGATTACAGACCGTGTAACCACAACCGCATGACCACCGCAGTGGGGTGAAGTAGCCCGAGCCTGGCAGCCGCAAGGTTGCCGGGCTTCCGCATGTCAAGGAGAATCAGATCGCAAGAACTGAAGGAGTCGTGATAAATAAGATAGTGTCACTCCGGCCCTTACCAGGTTTGCAGGGGAGGGACCTGAAGTAGCCCGCAACCCGGCATGTTAGACCTTGAATTCTTCGAGCTCTCCGATCCCGGCCGCGTACGCACGCGTAATGAGGACTATCTTGGCCACGTAGCTCCCGGCTCTCCCTCGCAAGCACGATCGCACGGATGGCTCTTCGCTCTGGCCGACGGCGTCGGCGGACAGCGCCAGGGCGAGGTTGCTTCGCGCGCCGCCGTCCAGGAAGTGCTCGCCGGATTCCGCCGCGCCAAAGACGGAGCCTTGCATAAGGACGTGGTCACGCAGCTCGTGCAATCGGCCAACGCGCGCGTCTGCGAATTCGAAGCGCTCACCGGCCGCTCTGGCGCGGGTATGGCTTCCACCATCGTCGTCTGCGCGCTGCGCTTCGATCGCGCCACGGTGGCTCACGTCGGCGATTCCCGTTGCTATCTGATCCGCAGCGGCGACGCCAAACCCATCACCCGCGACCACACGGTCGTTGCCGACCAGGCGCGCCTCGGGCTGGTTTCCGCCGAAGAGGCCGCCGCGTCTTCCCAACGCCACGTTCTCAGCCGCTCTCTCGGGATGAACCTTTTCGTGAACGTCGATCTCGATGAGGTGCAACTCTTGGCGGGTGATGTGCTGCTGCTCTCGTCCGACGGGCTGCATGGCGCGGTCAGCGCGGCCGAATTGGCCGAGGCCACTCGCCGCCACCGCGATCTCGCAGCCGCCGCGCGAGAACTCGTCGACCTCGCCAACGAGCAGGACGGCAGCGATAACATCAGTTTGCAGCTCATTCGCGTGCGCAGCGTCGAACGTATGGGGATGTACCGCGGCCGTCCTTATAAGCTACGCTAAGGGGCCCGCGGTGAAGGCCGGGGAGGAGCACGAGCAATACCTAACGAGGAATTGTCATCCCGAGCGGGCTGACAAAGTGAGAGTTGAGGCGAATCTCGGATTAGACTCTATCCTTACGCCTTTTTTACGAAAGTTCTGACATGATGGCGGCATACGGGGGTAGCCGCTTGCAGAGCGCCTTTGACGCAGATTTGTTCACAGATTCGCCCACGGATTTACGCACAGATTTACACACAGATTTACATACGATGACTGTCCACGCTGGCGATCAACTGGATCACTATCGGATCGAAGCCCTGGTTGCCCGCAGTGGCATGGCCTCCATCTTCCGCGCCACCGATCTCAACAACGGCCAGCCGGTTGCCATCAAGATCCCGCATCCGGAAGTCGAGTGCGACCCCGCTCTGTTCGATCGTTTCCGCCGCGAGGAAGAAATCGGCAAGCTGATGGACCATCCCGGCGTGATGAGGGTCTTCTCCGACGACGACCGCAGCCATGTCTACATGGTGATGGAGTGGGTCGAGGGACGGCTGCTCAGAAAGATCCTCGGCGAACAGCCGAAACTGCCCCCGGAGCGCGCCATCCGCATCACGCTGCGCATTCTCGATGCGCTCGACTACATTCACTCGCACGGCGTCGTGCATCGCGACCTGAAGCCCGAAAACGTGATGGTCGACGCGGACGATAATATCAAGCTCATCGACTTCGGCATCGCCGGCAGCGCGGGCGCGCGGCGCATCACCTTCGCCAAGTTCTCTCCGACCATGGGCACGCCGGACTACATTTCTCCCGAGCAAGTCAAAGGCCAGCGCGGCGATGCCCGCAGCGACCTGTATGCGCTGGGCATCATGTTCTACGAAATGCTGACGGGCAAGGTGCCATTTTCCGGCACGAATCCCTTCCTCGTTATGAACGACCGCCTGCTGAACAACCCCGTCCCGCCACGCGAAGTCGATCCCACGATTACGCCGCAATTGCAGGAGATCATCTATCGCGCACTGGAGCGCGATCCGAAGAATCGCTATGCCAGTGCTGGCGATTTTGCCCGCGATCTTGAGCATCCTGAGCGGGTCGGAGTCACCGACCGCCCGGAGTTCCGCAACTGGCAGGATCGCCGAACCCCGTGGGTGAAGAAGGCCCTCTTTTACGCGCTGATGGCCTTGATTCCGATCGTGATTTTTGGCCTGCTACTTTACGTGGCTCGGCACAGCTGAACAACGGTGTTCGTGGAACGACGGGCGTCTCGCCCGTCCAGCAGTTCGGCGGCCTGGTGGGGACGCCCAGCTCTCCACCAGCAAGTTCTCAGCGCTGCAGGAAGTCGTCTCCGTGAACGTCGAACTCCGGATACGCCCCCGCACCCAACTCGTGCAGATCCATTCCTTGCAACTCGCCTTCGCGCGCCACCCGCTGGCGATAGACGCGATCGAGCAACCAGTTCAATCCATACGACAGCGGCAGCACAAAACCCAGCAGGGTCGCGATTCCGACCAACTGCGCCAGCCACTGTCCGCCCGGGCCCGCATCCGCCAGCAACGCCACCGCCAGCACTCCCCAAAGGCCGCCAACCGCATGCACGGAGACCGCGCCGCCCGGGTCGTCAATCGCTAGCTGGAACTCCAGAAAATCGGCAACCGACACAACCAAAATCCCCGCCACGCCGCCGACAATCATGGACGCCGCCGGTTTCAGGAATGCGGCCGCCGCGCTGCTCGCGACCAGGCCCGCGATCCACCCGTTGGAGCTCAGCGACGCATCCGGACGCCCAAAGCGGACTCGCGTCACCACCCCCGCCGCCAACCCGGACGCCGCCGCGCATAGTGTGGTGTTGACCGCAATCAGCACCACGCGTCCCGGCTCCACGCCCAAGAACAACATCGCGCCCGCGGAATTCAGCGCCATCCATCCGATCCACGCGAACCCGCATCCCAGAAGAACCAGCACCACGTTGTGTCCGGGAAGCGCGGCCGGCAGTGCTTCCGCCGAGAACTTCCCTCGCCGCGGCCCCAGAATCCACGTGATCGACAACGCCGTGACTCCACCCACTACCTGAATCGTGCCGGAGCCGCCGCCATCGACGAAGCCTCGCCCCAACCCGCAGTTGGCGCCGAGTTGCGCAAGCCAGCCTCCACCCCAGGCCCAGTGCGCGAAGAGCGGATACGTCCACCCGGCAAGCAGCGCCGTCGAAGCGCAGATCGCGCCCAGACGCCAGCGGTCCGCGCCTGAACTCAACGGAATCAGCCCTGCCAATCCGACACTGAATATCTGCAGCAACACCACCAGCGCCGCCGGGGAAAGATCCAGTCGCAGTCCGCGCACAAAAAACCGCTCGGACGCAATCCATCCCCAAGCCTTGCCTGCGATCATCAAGAAATGATCCGGGCGACCGGCAGCCCCTTGCCACGCGACGCCGACGATCACGTACACCAACGCCGCAACCGCGGTCACGCAAAGCGCCGACAGCATGGCATGGGCCGCGCTCCGCGCCCTCCCCAGCCCCGAATTGATCATGGTCAAGCCAACGCCGGCAAACGGAACCAGCAGGATGAGGAGCAAGCAGAACACCGCGGATACTTCGGAAAGACTTGGAGGAGCGGGAGCCACGAAAGGCGTCACTCTCCTTCTCCTTCCGCCTGCAGAACCAGATGAGAACGGACTGCGAGCGCGAGGCCGAACAACTCTACCGCTAGGCCGGCCAGCACGAATCCAACGCGCGCACCGGCCGAGGGCAGCAGTGCGACGGCGGCCACCACAATCGCCCATCCCGCAACCAGCAATAAGAAACCGGCGAGCTTCATACTTGTTCTGTCCCTCGAACGTCCTCGCGAACAACTACGCGCTGGAAGCATTTGCCCAGCCGCGTAGGCTAATGCGGCGGCGGCGCAGCGTCCAATCGAATTTTTTTATTGTACCTAGAAACGGAAAGGACCAAGAGAAGGCGGCATTCCTGTTAGGATGGCGGGACGCCCACGACCTATGAGAGACCTGCTCAATCAGCTTGTTGCGCACCGCGTCGGTGCGCTCTTCCTTCTGGCGATCGCCGCCTTCCTGGAAGCTTACGGCGACTCGTGCTTTCAGTCGGCGCTCTATCGCACTTCCGGGATGAGCCGCCTCCTCGCCTTTGCGGGCGGGGCTGTGTCGCTCGCCGCTTATGGACTGGTGGTCAACGCCCCACGCTGGGAGTTCGGCAAGCTGCTGGGCGTCTACGTTGTGCTTTTTTTCCTGCTGGCACAGATCGTAGCCCGAGTAAAGTTCGGCCAAACCCCCACGCTCCCCATTCTGATCGGCGGAGCGCTCATCATCGCCGGCGGCGTAGTCATCTCGGTTAGCGGGTAGCCGCTGGCGGCAGCCGTGGGATGGTGCGGCTCATTCTGTAACTGTTTGTGGTACATAAGAGGGTGGGCAGTCGCTCAGGGCTTCGGTAAAGTGGGCTTCGGTAAAGTGCAATTCACAGAAGCGATAAAAATAATTCGGCAATATTCGTCCGCTGACCTGCCACTATCCCAGGTACGTCTCATAACTGGATTCAATCCGCTTCATCTGCAGACTTTTCTGCAGGCGCATCTCCAGCAACGTATCAGCGTGCGTCGCGTGGAGGTTTCGACCGATGTTTACGGAGACATGACGGGCGCTCTGGCGCGCATTCGCCCTTCGCTTCTCGACATGTGCGCGATTGCGCTGGAGTGGCCGGACCTCGATCCGCGTCTCGGCTTTCGTCAGATGGGAGGGTGGGGACACAAGGAACTTGCGGATATCATCGGGGATGCGAAAGCCAAGCTTGGAGCAATCAGAGAAAGCCTGGCGAGCCTGCCCGATCACTTCCCGCTGGCTTTGTCATTGCCCACGCTCGACTTGCCTCCCGTTTTTCACACTCCCTCGGGGCAACTGTGCGAGGCCGAAATTCGCCTTCGTCACGCGGTGAATGAACTGGGCCTGTGGGCCATCAGCCGGGCCAACATACGACTGGTCCGGCCCCAAAGGCAACAAATCGATGCGGACTCCGCGCCAGCCTTCGACTTCAAAGGCGAGTTGATGGCTGGGTTGCCTTACACCGTTGCTCACGCCGATCGACTCGCCCAATCGTTCGCTCAACTCCTGGCGCCGCTGGCGCCAAAGAAGGGCCTGATTACAGATCTGGACGACACTCTCTGGGCTGGCATCGCAGGAGAAGTTGGCCCTGAGGCTGTTTCCTGGGATCTCGACCGCAAGACTCAGCTTCATGGTCTCTATCAGCAGGTGTTGCGCGCTTTGGCCGATCAGGGAGTGCTGATCGGCGCAGCCAGCAAGAACGATCCTGAAATTGTCGAAGCGGTATTTCGACGAACCGATATCGTGCTGCCCCGCGATCGCGTCTTTCCTGTCGAGGCGGATTGGAATGCGAAGTCGGAGTCGGTGACCAGGATTTTGGACGCTTGGAATGTGCATGCCGACAGCGTGGTTTTCGTGGATGACAGTTCCAGTGAACTGGCCGAAGTGAAAGCCGCGCATCCCGAGATGGAATGCATCCGATTTGACGGGCAGGACTACGCTGAGGTCCACAGCCTGCTCTACCGGCTGCGGGATCTGTTTGCGAAACAGACCATTACCCAAGAAGATAGCCTGCGGTTGGACAGCTTGCGGGCGGGCAGCGTTTTTCGCGAGGGGGCGCGGTCACGTGGCGTCTCCAATGAAGACTTCCTGCGCGACGCGGAAGCAAAAATCACTTTCGACTTCGCAGCGGCTACGAATCCAAGAAGCCTTGAACTCGTCAACAAGACCAATCAGTTCAACTTGAACGGAACTCGATACAATGAAGCGGAGTGGCTTGACAGTCTCGCGCTGCCGAATGCTTTTGCCGTGAGCGCCAGCTATCGGGACAAGTACGGCCCGCTCGGCGCGATTGCGGTGCTGGCCGGTCAAGCCGGCGAAAAGGAAACGACCATAAGCACCTGGGTCATGAGCTGCCGTGCCTTCGGGCGTCGAATTGAATACCAGTGCTTGAAGGCAATTCTGGATCGATTTTCCGCGCAGGAAATCAGGTTCGAGTTCTCTGCGACAACGCGCAACGAATACTTGCAAAAGTTTGCGGAATTATTTCTGGGGGAAAGACCGAGCGGGCCTTTCACAATCTCGCGGGCAGTCTTTCAGGATAAATGCCCGAGGTTGTACCATGAAGTCAAAATCCAATCATGAATGATCTCCGCCAACGTCTTGCCCAGAGTTTTTTACTAGTGTTCCCCGACCTCAAAGCGCCGGAAGTGTACTCCGCGAGCTCTTCCTCCGTGGCCGCGTGGGATTCCATGGCAGCTATAATCCTGGCTAATGTGATCGAGGAGGAGTTCCGGGTGAAACTCGACTATGATGTTTTGCCGCAACTTCTTTCCTTCGATTTGATCCTGAATTATCTGAACAACCAGCTGAAGAACAACAATGAAATTCCCTGAGGCAGTGGTCCGACCTGCGGCATCCCTTCGCGCCGGCTTGACGGCGGAGTTTGAGCGGGAAATCAGCGAGGCAGACGTCGTCGAATTTGCGCGCAACAGCGGCGACATGAACCCGCTGCACACGGACGCCGAATACGCCCGCTCCACCAACCTTGGCGCCCGAGTGGTGCATGGCGCTTACCAGGTCGCGCTCGCCTCCGCCATGGCTGGCATGTACTTACCCGGAAGGAACAGCTTTCTCGTTTCCTATAACGCCCAGCTTCTCCGGCCTCTTTATTTTCCATGCCGCGTAGCGGTTCGAGGGGAGATTACGACCTGGGATGCGGCCAACGTGCGGGGCAATGTCAAGGTCGTGGTTGCGGAATTGCCCGGTGGAAGCGCCGCCAGCCAGATTCATGTTGGTTTCACTTGTCACGAGGCCGCGCCTGAGTCAATCAGCTCCCTCCCGCGTGAGGCCCAATCCGCCGTTGCTCCCGGCGCCAGGGTTGTGCTGGTCACCGGGGCTTCGGGGGGAATTGGCTCTTATCTGGTCCAGGAGCTGGCACGTGATTACTCCATACTGGCTGTGGTGAATCGCCACCCACTGCCCTCCGAGCTGGCAGAGAACCCTCGGGTTCAACAGCTCAAGGTCGATCTTTCGGAATCGGACGCGGTGTCGCATATTGAGGAGGCACTCGGAAGCCGCCACCTTTTTGGCATCGTGCACGCGGCGTGGCCGGGCCTATTGCAGGGCGGGCTGCTCTCGGTTCCGCGGCAGGCGCTGGAACAACAGCTCACGTTCGCCATTTATCGAACGATCGAACTGGCCCGCTTGCTGGCAGACAAGGGCGAGAATGAAGGAGCGCGTCTGGTGGTTCTGGGCTCGACCGCAGGCACGCAAAAGCCGTCCCTGAATACGGCGGCATACTCCCTCGCCAAGGCGTCACTGGAACATACCATCAAGCTACTGGCGCCGGAACTCGCCCTTAGGAAGATCGCGATTAATGCGGTTTGCCCATCGTTCTTGGCGGTTGGTATGAACGAGCAGAAAAACGAGCGGCAAAGGCTCGCGGCAGTGGCCGCGATTCCGCTGGGCCGCCTTTGTGAAACTGCGGATGTGCTTGGGGCTGTCCGCTTTCTTTTCTCCAAAGACTCCTCGTTTCTTACCGGACAGACCATCGTCCTATCGGGCGGGCAACTTTGAGGGACCGACCCCTCGTCAGCAGCCCCTCAGAAGATGCATTGACCTTCGATGATCGAAGCCATCAGAGCGACTGAACCCGCGGATCTTCCCGAACTCGCGAGATTCCTCGTCCGCGTTTACCAGTTCGACCCCTCGGACCATCACGCCGACCAGCAATTGCTGGAGTGGAAGTATCTGCATCCGACGCCCGGTTGGGAAGGCAACCGCAGCTACCTGCTCGAAAGCAATGGAGAGATCGGGGCGCATTGTGGTATTTGTCCGGTGACCTTTCATTTCCCCGATGGAACGACCGTAAACAGCGTGACGATGATGGACTGGGCCGCTGACCCCTTGGCCCCAGGAGTCGGCGTAAGGCTGTTCCGCAAGCTGATGGAAATGGCTCCGACATCGTTCATCATTGGTGGCGCACCTGCTTCACGCCTGATTATTCCTCGAATAGGATTCCGGCATGTGGGAGAAGCCCTTACTTACGCGGCATGGCTGCGACCGTGGCGTGAGTTTCGGACGCGTCCACGAACTGGAAGGTCGATTCTGCGGTTACTGCACGGACTGACGCACCCCGCGCGGAATAGCGGGGCAGAAAGCGCGGGATGGGACTTCGCTCCAGTGAATCAATTTGATGATTCGCTCTCGCCGCTGCTAGGCGGCGCAAATCGCATATGGACCTTTTGCCAGCGGACCGTCGCGGGCTTGAACCATCTGCTGAAATGTCCTCATCTCAAGATGCAAGGATTTCTGTTAAAGCGAAGCGGCCAACTCATTGGCTATTTCGTCATCGGAAGAGCGGAGTGGGAAGCCCGGTTGCTCGATCTCGTGGTTGAATCGGCAGATGGGAACGACTGGACTCTTGCCTGCGCGGCAGTTACCAAGGCAGCCCGACTCGACCCGAGGGTCTGCCGAATCCGCGCACAAGCCACATTCCCGGTTTTAAGTGACGCGCTGGCAAGCAATGGTTACTGGCGCCAGTACAAGGAGCCGATCCTCATTTACGACCCTACCAACGCTCTGGACCACGCGTTTCCAGTCAGTTTCCAGCTCTTCGATGGCGATTCGGGTTATTGACGAGAACCGCGAACCCGTGGCGGCAAGCCGTAATCCCAGTCTGCACGACCCTGGGTTGCGCGGTACAATTCTGCCAAAACGAACCAGAGGCAACCCTTGAGATTCGTCAGTCCCGCGCTGAAGCACTTCGTCTTTCCCGTTTTGTCCAAGAGCGGGTACCTTCGCTACGCCGCTGGCGCTGGGCCAGCGATCGTGACTTACCATGGCGTGTTTCCAGTCGGATATGACGTCGGGAATCCAGCTTTGGACGGCAACCTGGTGCATGCCGATTCGCTGCGACGGCAGCTGCAGCTTCTCAAGAAGCGCTATAACGTCATCACGCCAGAAGATTTCCTTCGTTGGTCGGAAGAGAAGTTGTCGCTTCCGCCCCGTTCGATCATGCTGACCTGTGACGACGCGCTGCGCAACACCCTCACGGAAATGGTTCCCATACTGCGGGAGTTCGGCCTGTCCTGCCTCTTCTTTGCCACCGGCGCATCCGCCGATGAGACGCCGTCCATGCTCTGGTACGAGGAACTTTACCTGATGCTGCTGGACGCGAGTGAACCCGCCACTCTCGACCTCCCCGAGGCTGGCGTCAGCGTTGGCCCAATTGCGCCGAACCAGAGACACGCGTCGTGGTGGAACCTGGTCGAACGGCTTTCGCAGTTCGATAGACAACTGAGGCGTGGATTCCTCGATCAAATCCGGGACCAGCTTAAGCTTGCCGAGAACTGGAGAGAGCGTCTCATCCAGGACCCGACCCTTGCCAGCAGATTCCTCGTCCTTGATCGAGCCGGGTTGCGGCAACTGGTCGATGCGGGAATGACCATCGGCGCCCATTCTCTCTCCCACCCGATTCTCGCGCGGGCATCCGAGGAATTAGCCTGGCGGGAGATCTCCGAAAGCCGGAGTGTTCTGGAAAACGCTCTGGGTCAGACGATGTGGGCTTTTGGGTATCCCTTCGGCAATGCCGCCACGGTCACGGGACGAGATTTGCGACTGGCGGAGCAAGCGGGCTTCCGGTGCGCCTTTATGAACGCCGGAGGCGGTTTTGGCGCGAAAATCGCTGACGCGAAGAAAGTTGGAGCGAAAATCGTCGGGACGAAGATCGGTCGGTTCGCCCTGCCGCGCGTCCACGTCACCGCCGATATGAGCTTGTCTGAGTTTGAGGCCCACATCTCAGGGTTCTACCGTTCCCTACGCAAGAGGCTGCTCGGCGGCGATGAACGAGAAGCAGTCGCGTTCGCTTGAGACTGAGCGGAAAACCTACGACCAGGAACGCCGCCGCCCGTATCGATAGGAGTCCATCAGTTCATCGATCGGCTTGCTACATACTCACTGAAGAGGAGATTAGGGGTGTTGAACTCTGAGGATTTCGCCGTCTGCGGGATCGTCTGCGAGGCTGTAGGCGGAAGGCCAGAATGCAGGTTATATGCTGGGAATCTGGTGGCGGCGGTAGGACTCGAACCTACGACCTACGGATTATGAGTTGTCCACCCAGCGCTGATTCTAAGGAATTTCAGCCGGATAGCTCGGCAAATTCCGGCAAAGACTTGCAAAATCCGCACCCTCCGCGCAACCAAGAACAGCCACTTCCTCAAACAAAATCGACACAAGATCGAGCGTGCGACGCTCACCAAGACGACGAAGGGCACCCCCATGAGCCTTAAGGCACAGAAAGGCTCAAAACAGCGGGGTCGGAAGCGTTGCAAGGCTCAGACGAAGGCTGGTGGTGCGTGCCAGGCGCCCGCTGTGGAACGGGGCTTGTGCTTCTTTCACGCGCATCCCGAAAAACTGGCTACTCTGGGTCGGCAAGGAGGACGGAAGAATCGCCGCTGGAAGGCTGACGAATGTCTTTCCAAACGACCACTAAAAAGTATTGGAGAGGTGAGCGAACTCTTGGAGGAAACGATCAACCGCGTCCGGCAAGGCCCATTCGATCTTGTTGCAGCGAATTCGATTGGGTATCTGGCCAGCGTCTTGTTGCGTTCCCTGGAACAGGGTCCGGTTGAAGATCGCCTGGCAAAGATCGAAGCTACTCTGGCGGCGAATGCCCAGGCAAAGGGAACTCAGATCCCATGAAAACTCCACAATTCCCCGACAAACTCCACCGCCCTCATGAGACCAAGACTCGGAATCTCAACCGTCGTGGCAGGAAGACCCGAACCGCGGTCACCGCAGCCGAAGTAGCTTTCTGCGCCTATTTCGTCCTCACTGGCAACGCCAAACAAGCTTCTCTGCAGGCGGGCTACTCGGCGTGGTGGGGCTACGAACTGCTCAAAATGCCCAGAGTCCAGCCTACCCTTCGAGAGTTCGAAAGACGAAAACAGGACGAAGCATGGGACACAGCAAGGGACCGAATCGTGCTGACCCGTGAATTCCTGGATGAGTTATTCATCCAGCGGATCGTCAGCATGAGGACACATCCGAAGGTGGGAGACCTGTCGATCGTAAAGATGTTCGAAACCGGCTATAGGCGCACCGGCGATATCCAGCCAGTGCGGATCAGCGCAGACGCCAAAACCGGTGGCGTCGCTCAACTTTACGCGAAGCGCCTCTACCTCCCGGAGTGGCGCAAGGAGGCCATCGAGAGGATCCAGAGGGCGGAACGAGAAGAGAGCGGAGCCGAGCTTACCTCCGAAAGCGACGCGCAACAGACGGCAACTAACTATGGGAGTCCGAACCACGCTAAAGCGAATTGAGCGAGCCGAGAAAGCTCTGAAGAAAGCCGCGAATGCGAACCCGAACACATTGAAGCCTCTCTTTCGGTCGGAGAAGACGGAGCGAGTGAGAACAATAGGGCGCCTAGCCTTCGAAGCCGAAGTAGAGGCAGCAGCTGCGACGATGGATGGCAACGCGGCACGGAGGCAGAAAGATGGCGAGAGCGAGACATGGGAATCCGAACGCTGCTGAAGCGAATTGAAAAGGCTGAGGAGGCTCTCAAGGCCCAGGCCCTATTCTCTCCGGACTGCATTTGCTTCCCGGAAAAGGAGCAACCGTTTTTCTGCTCAGCCTTTGAAGAACCAGTCGCTGCCAGTGTGAAATGCCCGCTGCACGGGAATCGGTTCAGGCAGCCCATCTTTCACATCTATGTGTCGGGTTGGCGGGCCGAAAGGGAGCCGGCCCGCAGGCAGCGGCTCAGCGCTCAGTACCGGAAGGCATGGGAAGCCAGTTTCCCGCCCGAGTTGACGCCCATCGAGGAGGAGGATGATGCTGTAAACACCCCAAAAACCGAAACAGCGAGCCAGCGGCGAAGTTTCATGCAAGGAATTCTATGCAGTCGAGTAGCTGTTGCAAAATCGCGATAGCGCTCAACGATCGGTGGTCAAAACGTGAAATCGCCTACTTTCAAGAGTTGCCCATTATAATCACGCCGATGGCCAGCGATCCCTTCCGCTCGTGGGCGAACCGCACCGTGCTTCGCATGGGACGCGAAGAGCCCTACCTGAGCATCCAGGACATCGTCGTTTTTGTCCGCGATCTGGAAGTGAGCAAGCGGTTCTACGTCGACTTACTGGGGTTCGAACTCATCACAGAACAGTGCCTTCCCACCGGCGTCCGCTGGATTGAAGTGGCGCCTCCCGACGGCAGCGCCAATCTTGCGCTGGTTGAGCCGAAGCCCGACCGGCCCGAATACAAGCTCATTGGAGGCTATCGTTGGGTTCTTTTTATGACGGAAGATGTTCACGCCACCTACAAAGAATGGAGTGAACGCGGCGTTCGGTTCTTATTTGCGCCGGAGACGCCGGGGTGGGGCGGCACTTATGCGCGTTTCGAGGATCCAGACGGGAATGCGTTTGGGCTGGAAGGGTTCGATGAAGTGAAACGAAGCCTTGAATTGCGGCGGCGGACGCACGCAGAAAAACTCGAAGCCGAACGCCGTGCCACCCAGGAACTGGAAATCGCCAAGCAAGTGCAGGCGCGGTTGTTTCCGCAGATGCGACCGCAATTGAAGACCGTCGACTATGCAGGCACCTGCCTGCAAGCGCGACAAGTAGGAGGGGACTACTTTGACTTTCTGAATCTCGGACCGCAACGGCTGGGGCTGATCATCGGCGACGTTTCTGGCAAGGGGATCGCCGCCGCTCTGCTGATGGCGAATCTGCAGGCCAGCCTGCGGAGCCAGTTGTCAATGGCCTTCGATCAGCCTCAGGCATTGCTCAGATCAGTGAACCGTCTGTTTTATGACAACACCAGCGACAGTGCCTACGCATCGCTTTTGTTTGCCGAGTACGATGACGCGACGCGGCGATTGCGCTACGCTAATTGTGGGCATTTGTCGGGACTTTTGTTGAGAAGAGATGGCGATGTTGAGCAGCTTGAGTCAAACAGCATGCTGCTGGGGCTCTTCAAGGAATGGGATTGCTCCATGCAGGAGCAAGAACTCTTTCCCGGTGACGTGCTCGCACTCTACACGGATGGCGTCACGGAAGCCAGTAACGATCGAGGAGAAGAATTCGGTGAGCGGCTTCTGATTGAAGCGTTGCGGCAATATCGGGAACTGTCGTGCCAGGCATTACTGGAAGCAATCGTGGATGGGGTTCGGCGCTTCGGCTCTCAGGAACAGCACGACGACATAACGGTAATCGTCGCGAAGTTCAAAGGCAGTGAATGACACACATGGCCTGTTCTTGTGCCGTTCCCACCAAGCCCATCTGACGGGCGGACAGAAGGCGCACGCTTGCGACATCGCCTGTGTCTGTTGAAAAAGTCCCTCAGTTGATGCTTGTGGCGAAGCAAGGTTCAGGTTATAAGCAGGCCAGAGTTCCCGATGCTGCTGTTCACTATTACAATCGGAGGCCTGCCCATGATGGGACACCAATCCCGCTCGGAGTCGCTGTTCTACTATTTCCGCCTCGAAGATCAGGTTCCTGAAAATCATTTACTGCGCCTGATCGATCGCCACGTCAACTTCGACTTGATTCGCGCCAAGTTGAAGGACTCTTACAGCGACACGGGAAGGCCATCCATCGACCCCGACCTATTGCTGCGCCGCTGCTGGTCGGCTATCTCTACGGCGTCAGGAGCGAAAGGAAACTAGTGGAAGAGCTGCGCATGCATCTGGCGTGGCGTTGGTTTACGGGACTCGGCTTCGATCAGGAGATTCCGCACCACTCTACGTTTTCCAAGAACCGGCATGGACGGTTTCAGGAATCGAATCTGTTTCAGGAGCTTTTTGAGGAGATCGTCGCCCGTTGCGTCGAGGCTGGATTGGTGAGGGGCGAGCACATGTCGGTGGACGGCAGTTTTATCCAGGCCAACGCCGATCATCACCGCCGGGTTGCGCCCGAGCAACTGGCGGAAGTGGCTAAGGTGAACTGTACGGTGCGCGAGTATTTAGCCGAATTGGAGCAGGAGAACCCGGTCGAATCTCCCGTTCCACAGCAAGAGAAAGTCTCGACCACGGACCCCGATTCGACCTACGCGACCAAAGGCGGTCCAGCGCGCTCGGCTATTACGACAACTATCTGGTGGATAACTCCAGTTGCATCATCGTAGGCGTGCAAGCTACGCCGGCGCGACTGAGTCTAGAAAGTGTAGCCGCCCGAGGTGGCCGTCTATCCCATCGACGCGCGGGGGCTCCAGACATCGCCCCAATACATGGCCAGCAACAGCCGCCGCTCATCGCCCGGCGCCAACATACGGTTTGAGGGCGCCCACGACTTTCAGCACATGGATCTGGACAATATCGCCGATCAAACCGGTGGCCGGGCCTACTACAACACCAACGGCCTGAAGCAGACGCTTGCCTACATCGTCGACAACGGCTCCAACTACTACACCCTGGCCTACGCCACCACCAACTAGACCTGGAACGACCAGTTCCGGCACATCAAGGTCACCCTCGACCGGCCCGGCGTGCACTTGCAGTACCGCCAGGGCTACTACGCCGTTGACCGCGCCAAACAGGAGCAGCGCCTGCTCGCCGCCATGCAAAAGAAGAAAGCTCGCTCAGCTGACAACCCTTTCAGCGACGACTCCGCGGTTCCAGACGCAAATGAAGAAGCGTCGCCCGCGGACGGCTCCGCTCCACCGACAAACGGCGCTCTGATCCCGCATCCCAAAGGCGGCCTCGCGGCGGCCATGCAGCTGGGCACCATTCCCCCCACCGAGGTTGTCTTTACCGCCAGCCTGGCCATCGACGACGAGGCGCAGAAGCTCGACAAGAGCGCGCCCCACGCCGGCGGACAACTACCTCAGCCCCGACTTCAAGGGCAAGCCCTTCCGCACCTTCACCCTCCTGATCAACGCCGACGCCCGCCAGCTCCGCCTCACGCGCACGGCCGACGGCGTGCATCATGGCACGGTGGAATTTGCCACGGTGGTCTACGACCAGACCGGCAACCACGTCAACTCCCTCATTTCCACGGTCGTCCTCGACGTCAGCGACCCGCACTACCGCAAGTTGTTGGCCAGCGGCCTGCCCGTGCGCCAGCAGAGCGCTGTGCCCGTTAAAGGCAGTTTCTTCCTCCGCGTCGGCGTCCACGATGCAGCCAGCGATCACATCGGTGCCCTCGAAATCCCTGTTGACGAAGTCCACCCCGGCGTCTTCGGCCAGGGCCTGCAAAATCCCTAAAGCGGATCTGCAATCGCAGAACACCAAAGCCAAGCCCGACGCAGCCGTCTTGGGGGTATGGTGATGTGCCCTGTCAGGTAAGGGATGATGGCGGCGATCTTCCACCGCTAGGTGATTCCGCGTGAGATTTCCAGAGCGTTGGTCCTCAACCTCTCTGGCAAAGCAAGCGGTGCTTCGGCACGGCACAGGATAATTTTTGCCCTTGACAGAGCCTTCTCTCTTATCGAAGGCCACCCCGCCACGTGCCTAAAAATTGACAAAATTCTAACAAGCCGGTGACGACCCGAGCACAAACCGGAGCTAAAGTTCTCCCGCGTTGGCGCGCGGTTCTGGCTCGATCTGGAATACGTCGAACCCAACCCGAAAGAGGTAAGGATTATGAAACCTTGTCGCCTCATTGGGACTGTTCTTCTGCTGTCTCTACTCAGTCTGCAGGGGCTGGCAAAGTCACAACCGGCGGCAAGTTCTGCTTGCACAGGTCCCAACGGAAGCCGCTTCAACCTGGAACCGCGGCCCAATGCGGTGGTGCAGGCGGCTCAGTCGGTGGCCTTCCTGTCCAATGGCGCAAGCCAGGATATCGATCTGGTTCTGGCGACTGCGACCGACATGCGCGCCATAGCGGGCGTAGCGGACGACGCGTTTTACGTGCAGCGGTCGTCTTCGAATTGCGCGCCGGACCTGGAAGGCGAACTGCCAATTCTTTCCAACAGCTTCGACCCTGCATTCCTGCCGAATGGAACGCCCATCGCGGTGGCGGACCCGGCGCGTAATGCTTTCTTCATCGCCGACATCAGGTTCGGGGACCTGACCGACGACAACGGGGTCGGCATTCTTCGTACTACGGCCGCTGCCCTCCTGGACACGACCGCGTGTCCGAGCGGCACACAGTTCAACGGATCGGCAGGCTGCTTTACGGCGGGGTCGGTGTTCAACATCACCGAGCTGAACACATTCCTATCGAGCCCGCAGATTGCGGTCGATCCGCGGACAGAAGGTACTGGCGCGGGCGACGTTTACACGGTGGTGACGCAGGACGACGCCATTTCTGGGGTCATCAGCATTTCGCTCATGGCGTGCACGAACGCAGATCTCAACTGCAGCAATCCAGTTTTGTTCACCGAAAAGGGCAAGTCGGTGGACTACGCCTTTGTGCAGGTTCGTCCTGACGGCGGGATCACGGTTTCCTACCGCAGCACGACCTTTCCTGGCATAAACCCGGAAAAGATCATGTTTGTGCGCTGCACTCCCAACGGCGCACCAGCGGCTCCGACGTGTGGAGCGCCAGTTTTGGTGGCCACCGAGAAGATGCCGAACTTCGACTCCACGGTTGGAGTGGACCCCATTTTTGACGCACCGTATCCCGTCCACACCAACCGCCTGGAAAGCGATGGCAAAACGGTCACGACCTTTCTTGTCTATGACCGCTGCCATGTCCCAGTCATCAATTTCAACGTGGCTGTCGATTTTTGTCCCAAGACCGATGCGGTGATCACCAGTTCCAGCGACGGCGGTGACACGTGGTCTCCAGTCAGTCTGGTGACCACGAGCCCGGGCCAGCAGTTCTTTGTCACGATTGCGACGGATGCTTCGACGGGGACAGTCAACCTGGCGTATTACTCCACTGAAAATGACCCTAACGGCGAACATGCGCAGGTTTTTCTGGCCGAGATCGCACCTGGGACAACCACGGTTGGCAGCCCGCAACTGCTCACTTCGGCATTTGCCGATCCGGAGGCTATCTCTCCCATCCCCGTACAGTTTGAGCCGACGGGGCTCGGCGATCGCATTGGCTTGGCGGCTGCGGGAACGGGAACCTCCGGTCAAAGCCACGCTTACGTCGGATTTACATGGAACAGCGTATTTGGAACCTACGGTGGCGTGTCGAGCGCGGATACCAACAACCATCTTTCGGCTTTCCAGTACTAGGGGCCGGGGCAAGCAGATATTTAAGGAGCGAAGAAAATGAAATCATTTGATGGCTGCATTCTCACCATCGCTGCTGGATTGCTGCTGGCGACGGCAACGTACCCGCAAACCCCGGTGCGGCAGAATGTTCGCGCCCAGTCGCCATCAAGATTAAAACTCACCTTGCCGCCGGAATTCCTTGCCTCTCGCACACCGCGCACTGGGACGCTAGCCTTTATTGCTTCCGAGGAAGGCAGGAGTTTTCTCAAGGCGACGGGGCATCCGCTGGCCAAGTACGCGATTGCGAGGTGGGGCGAACCCTCGAAGACCACGGTTGTGCCGGCGCCATGGCTGGAGCAGGCAAATGAAGCGCGCCAGCAGTTGACTTCCGCGCCGGACGCGACGTCTACATGCGATGCCAGCAATGGAACGCGGTTTAACCTGGAGCCGCGGGCGAATGCCACCATGCAGACTGAAGCCATGGCCGATTTTCTGCCGAATCGCATCGGCCCCGCTGACGATTTGATCGTGCAAGCCGCGAACGACTGGCGGGGAAATCTCCCCAGCAAGACCTGGGACAACAGCATCAGTGGCTACTACGTGCACACCTCGTCAAAGGCCGACTGCAGCGTGCAATTCGAAGGCGGCTTGCCCAATTTCACGTCTCAGGGAAACAGCTATATCGGGATTGGTGATACGGTGGTGGCGGCCGATCCCGCCCGTGACGCTTTTTTCATGGCGGACACGCGTTTTGGGGGCGACATCGGGGTGGTTGCCTTGTTCCGTGCATCTGCTTCCAACCTGCTCGATGCCAAGACGTGTCCCCATGGAACACATCTGCAAGCGCAAGCGGAATCGTGCTGGATGGCGACTCCTCCGGTCGCGCTTTTTGACCCGAATCTCAACGCGGATCTGCCGCGAATCGCCGTCGATGAGCGTGCTACGGGCGCGGGAACGGGGGCGGGCGACGTTTACGTCGTGGCCGCGTCTTCGTCCATATACCTGGCGGCTTGCACTAACTCTTTGAACTGTGGGAATGGACAGGGGATCATCATCAGCGGTTCGGACTCGTTCCCGCAGTTTCCCTATGCGCAAGTGCGGCCCGATGGTGTGGTGACCGTCTCTTACATCAGCTTCTCTGCCAACGGGAGCCCGGGCGCAGATATCAAGTTCGTGAGCTGCACTCCTGCAGGCGCTCCCAACCCCCCAGTATGCAGCGCCCCAACTCTGGTGCAGCACCTGACTCAGAACCTTGTCGAGGGTGAAGTCCAATTGACCACGCTGCAAAACTTCGGCTTGCTGGTGAATACTTTTCCCAAACACACTAACCGGGCGGAATCTGGAGGGGCATTTACCACCTTCCTGGTATACGACGACTGCCTCCATCAACTGGCGTTCGACAATCCGCCGACCTACATATGCCTTGATGCAGAAGTGATGATGACGGCCTCGACCGACAACGGTAAAACCTGGTCCAAACCCGTGTCGGCAGATACCGCCAGCGGACACCACTTCCTGCCTGCGATCACGACCGACGGCTCCACGGGAATCGTGCACTTCACTTACTACAGTGCCGAAGGCGACAAATTCAACCATGCGGTTCGCGTATTCCGAAACCAAATCGCTCCCGGTACCGTGAGTTTGGGATCTCCGGTAGCGGTAACTATGGTCGCCGACACGATTGACGACAGTTTCAACAACGCCTTCCTGTTCGATTGGTTCATGGGAGCAATCGCGCGGGGCAATAGCGCGTCGGGCAAGAGCCGGCTCTACATGTCATTCGACTCCACGTTAGTGCCGGGAACCTATAAAGGCAGCCCGGCGGCGGATGCGAATAACAACATCATCCAAGTCAGCTACTAATGAGTCGTCACTTTTCCTCGCCGAGGCGATTTCACTCAGAACCCCTACAGGGGCAGGGTTGTGAGTGTAATCGAGGATATTACGACAGTTGAGGCTAGAGGGGGTACGGATGGGCGCATATATACTTTGGTGACATGGAACCCGGCGAGAAGTTCATACGACGCCTTCTAAAGTTTGTCTTCATGATTCTCGCGTTTGTTGTCGCAATCGTGTTCGACGAGTTTTCTTTCCGCATGGGCTGGCTCGGAGTGGTGATTTTTATAATTGGAGCTTCCATGGGCGCACTGGCCATCTATCTCTTGAAGGATTTGAGAAACTAGGCAGTCAGCCGAAACGCTCAAACTTCCATCCCCACCGGGTCAATAAGTGAAATTGGGACATTTCAACAGTTAAGTGGTTGATTGCAGCACGCGCTGATAGCCGCGCAGAACCCGCGACTCGGTCAGTTCCTCAAGCAGAGCAGAGGAAACTGCGGAATAGGCAGCAACGTGTTGGAATCCGTCGTAAGCAGCAAATGCCATTTCCCCATTTTGCTCAATCTGTACGTGAATGATGCCGCGCTCACCAAAGGCGACTTTGGAGATGATGGCCTTCTCTATAGCCGAGAGCGTCCTTTGAGTGAGAGCAAATACAAAGAAATCCAATTTGGGCCAAAGCGTAGCCCTTTTCAAGACACCACTCTCTTCACGGGTGCCACCTTCCATCTCCGCCAACTCGGTTTGTGATAGCACTCCCTCAAAACTTATCCTGCAATCGTCGGCGGCGAGGGCACGCATCATCGCACTCAGTAGACGAGGTCTGTCATGAGTGTCGAGTTGGTAGGTAACTGGTCCCATGGAATCGGCTCGCACAGTTGCGCCTCATATTTTACGCGACGCAGGATAGGCAACTGTCGAAAACAGGCCATAGCGCTCAAAACCCTCGGTCTCTGGGTCAATGAGTGCAACCGCGATTTTAGTGCGCCGGGATAAACCGGCGTGAAGCAGAGAATGCAAAATTCTTCCGAGTAAGGAGTAGCGATCCAACTTGGCCCCGAGTCTTGCGCTGATACCGCGAGGGACTCAGCGAAGCGTAGATAGGGGTATAGGCGGGGTGGGCTATTGAGCTGCGAAAACTTACAATCCGGACGCCGACGCGGTTAATATTCGTGGAAGGCAACATGAACAGGGGCGCTAGCGCGAGTCCTTATGCAGTCCGGCGTAGTCGAAGACCCCAGACACGCCTAGAAACTTCATGCACGAGAACCGGGAGACCTCGGAGATGCCTGCGGCGAAAGTCAGCTGCAGGACGGCGGGGGAGAAGGCTCAGGCCGAACGGCCCGCTTGTACGTCTCCGAGGAGTCACACAGAGGCATAGTACCGATGAATCGCTCGAACAAAGACGGAAAGCTCGTCCGCGGAGAGTGAGGAGGGAAGGCTGCTGATCAAGGAGAACACTCTTCCATCTGGCACGTACCCGACACAGAGCGGGTCTGCGCGTGTCCCACGGGTGGGTGAGTGTGCGGACCAACGGTACGCTTGGCCGCTATTTATTTGAGATACCGGATGCGCTAATGAGCGCCCGTCCGGGTCTGTGCGGGGGGCACCAGGTAACTGGTGTCCCGACCGCGATCGCCAACGATCGAGGCTAAGAGCCTCTCACAGAGCCTCCCACCGCTCCAATCCGCGTGCGGAATCACATCACACCGAAACGTGTGATGCCTGCCTATTGCAAAGATTAGCCAGAGGAGTAAACTCGTGGAGAGTAATCATTTTGCCTCCCCGAAGAGCAGTTCCCGCCCGTTGAGACGCAGCACCCCCTGAGGCGAAGCAAGTCCCCTCGTGACAGGAAGGAGAGTATGCCGACATTAGGCCCTCGGCTTGATGCCTGAACCGTTCTAACCCCCAGGCGAGAGAGTGTTGCGCAAGTAACGCTGTCGCGACTTGGAATTGACAACGCCTGTGCTAGCAGTTTGCTGGCACAGCCAAGGCCGCCGCGAATCGTTGTCTAGTCAGGGGGATGTATGGAAACACTCTGTGTAGTCCTCTATCAGAATGACCCCAGGACTGCGCAAGATCTGGCGGTTAGTCTTTCCCAACATTTCGACTCTGTTCATTTGGCCCGCACCTGCGAAGGGGTGCGCCCCGCCGTTGCCCGGCATCGCGCGGAAGCGCTGGTACTGGATCTGGAAACGTCGGGACCGGACGAAGTTGACCGTTTGCATCGCGAGTTTCCCGGCCTCTGCATCGTCGGCACCCACCGGTTGGCGGACGACAAACTCTGGGCCGAGGCCATGAGTTTGGGCGCGTCCGACATATGTGAGCCGCGCAACGATGACGTGGTACGCTCCCTGCTGCACTCCATGTCGCACAGGCTCGCGCACCGTGCGGCCGCCTGATCATTCTTGGAGAAGCTTGTTTGAGAAGGGACGCCCGTGAGCGTCCCTTTTTATATTCGCCAAGTCCGCTTGTTATACTGCGATGCCATGCCGAAACAACACGATCCTGCCGCGTGACGGAAAAACCTGAAGTAATCCATACAAGTCAAAGGGACTACAGGCTGACCGCAGGATAATTGACGTAACCAGCGTTATCACTCACAACCAAGGTCAATGAGTGCAATCGGGATTCTGCGACCGCTTAGTCTGACAGACCGCGTTGAAAACGAAGGAGAGGTCAGGCAGCGTCTCCTAGTTCTATTGGAACGTGATGACGACTTTCGCCCGGGCGTGCCCTTCTTCTACGTAAGCGATGGCACCGGCGGTCTCAGTCAGCGGATAGCGTCTGTCGATCACCGGGGTTAGTTTTCCGGCCTTGATAAGTCCGCAAAGGGTCGTCAGGTCGTCTCTATTTATTTTTGCAATGAAGAATGTGAACTTCTGCCTCAAGAACAGTGACCACGCGAATGCTTTGAGCAATCGGGTAAAGACCGCCCAGAGTTCCTTAGGCGCTCCCGCCATGACGCACTTTCCACTGGGACGCAGAACGCGCCTCATCGCTGACAACCTGCGGTTTCCCACGTTATCGAGGAGCAGGTCGTAACGTTCGCTGTCCTGAGTGAAGTCATCGCGTGTATAGTCAATGACCCGGTCGGCACCGAGGGAGCGCACCAATTCAACATTCTTCGTGCTGCAAACGCCAGTTACGTTAGCC
>Ga0181523_10000042_pt1 | contig 117783 bp, 104 predicted proteins | sample PEATcosm2014_Bin_43_FD_119752 | JGI IMG/M metagenome (GOLD analysis project Ga0181523, IMG submission 119752) | Peatland microbial communities from MTU Mesocosm Facility, Houghton, MI, USA - PEATcosm2014_Bin05_30_metaG | ecosystem: Environmental > Terrestrial > Soil > Wetlands > Peat | place...
ATACGTGCGCGCATCAAGTTCGGAATCGCGATAGCCGCGATGATCAAAATGATCGCCACGACGATCAGCAACTCGATAAGAGAGAATCCCTTTTGCTTCTTCATTAGTACAGTCTCCTTGAGATTGAGAGATAAGAGCATTCGATCAGGGGAAGGAAGGGCAGGTAGGGGGCCATTTCCAGGACTCCTGCTCTAGGGACTTTCCTCACATGCAACGCCATGACAATGAGCGGCTTACGGAGCAACACGTCACGACAGGATTTTCCACTTGTCGCTCAAACCGAAATTGAACATTTTCGCCGACCATTTCTGTCCGCTCGAATGACAGAACCTGTCCATCGTGAATTCTTCCTTTCCACAGGTCGTCTCCAGCGACCGACACGGCAACCAGGGCTGAGCCGTCAGACCTAAGTTCTAAAGGTTGTGTTTCTTTGCGTAATGCCGGAAGGACCGATAACTAATCTTCAGAATCTCGGCGGCTTGGGTGCGCACACCCCCTGCTTTTTCGAGTGCGGCCTGCAAATAGAGTTTTTCTGTTTGGGCTACGACAAGCTCAAAATCAACGCCCTCCGCGGGAATTTGCACTGCATCTGGTTGGCCCAGTGCCGAGCCAAAGGCCGATGCGGCACCCGCTACGCGATCGGGCAGGACCGCCAGCGAAATGTCCGGGCCACTTTCGAGCGCCACGGCGCGTTCAATGGTGTTCTCCAATTCGCGAACATTCCCCGGCCAATCGTAAGATTCCAGCCGGCGCATAGCTTCCGGCGAGATGCCATCGATCTTCTTGCTCATCGAGTTGCGGAACGATTCGAGAAAATGCCGCGCTAGAAGCGCAATGTCTTCGCGGCGATCTCGCAGCGCGGGGACATGCAGAGGAATCACACTTAGTCGGTAAAAAAGATCTTCCCGGAATTCACCAGCGGCAATTGCCTTTTCCAGATCTCTATTGGTCGCGGCGATGACGCGCACATCCACGTCAATTTCTTCGGTGCTTCCGAGGGGCCGGACTTTTCCTTCCTGGAGAACACGGTACAGTTTCACCTGCATCGCCAGGTTCATGTTTCCAATCTCGTCCATGAAGAGAGTGCCGCCGTGAGATGCCTGGAAAAGCCCGCGGCGATTCTCGTTCGCTCCCGTGAAGGCGCCCTTGGTATAACCAAACAACTCGGATTCGAGGAGCGTTTCTGGAAACGCTCCGCAGTTGATGGTGATGAACGGGGCGTCCGACCGGGAACTATTCTCGTGAATGGCCCGCGCGACCAACTCTTTCCCGGTGCCACTTTCCCCAGTGATGAGCACGCGGCTGTTCTGCGGCGCCACGGTCTGAATCAAATCAAAGATGGCCTTCATCTTCGAGCTCTGCCCGATGATGTTGTCCAGTCCTGTTAAACGGCGGAGCTCCCGACGCAGGTAGCCCGCTTCCTTTTTCCATTTCAGGTTTTCGGTGACTTCGCGCACGGCCACGCGCAACTGCTCCACAAGATCGTGGTCCTTGATCACGTAGCGATTTGCCCCTTCATTGGCCGCCGCAATGGCAGTCTCCAGGGAAGGAACGCCTGTAATCAAAACGAAGTACGAGTCCGGTGCCACCTCGCGCGTGAAACGCAGCAGTTCGACCCCAGTTTCGCCGGGCATGCGGATGTCGGAAATCACGATGTCGTACAACGAGGTTTCCAATTTGCGTTTGGCGGCTTCTACACTGTGGGCCACCTCGACTCGATGACCCTCCTTACGGAAGGTGATCTCGAGTAACTCGCAAATGGATTTCTCGTCATCGACGACGAGAATGTGGGCCATCTCGCGGCCGGTGGCTTTTGGAGCGATTTTAGTAGCCTGCATAGCGCCTCATTCAACGCGCGGGAGTTCAATAACGAACTCCGCGCCCTTGTCTTTTTCGCTAAATACAGTGATTCGACCGTTATGGGCCTGAACAATCTGGTAGACGATGGCTAGGCCGAGGCCCGTTCCACCTTCGAAATTCGATTGCAACGGTTCAAAGATCTTCGCGCGTTGCTGTGGTTCCAGCCCAATGCCCGTATCCCGGAAGGAGATGCGCAACCACTCGGGCACCTGCTCCATGCCGACAGTCAACGTGCCCCCATTGGGCATGGCACGCAAAGCGTTGTCACACAGGTTCCAGAACACCTGTTTAATCTTGTTGGGGTCCACCCGTGCGCGGGAAACTTGCCCGTTGAAGGCCCGCACCAGCTGGACATTCTTCACGACGTCGGGCTTACGCTCCATGAGCATGAGTGTTTCCTCAAGTAGCGCCCGCACGTCCTCTTCCTGGAAGGCGTAGCTCTTTTCGCGGGAATAGTTCAGGAAATCCGTGATGATGTGATTTAGCCGCTCGGATTCCCTGCTGACAATGCTCACTAGATGCTTCTCGTCTTCTTCGAGAGGCACCAGCCTTCCGAGTTCCTTGACCGCGCCAGCGATGGCGGTTAGCGGCTGGCGAATTTCGTGGGCAATGGCAGCGGAAAGCCGCCCGACGGCAGCCATGCGTTCCTTTGTGGCAACTTCCTGCTCCAACCGGCGGAGTTCTGTCAGGTCCTGAAAGTTGAATACGTATCCGCTGCGAATCGTATCACGCGTACGCAACGGCGATACAGAGATACCCAGATATCGCCTTTGGCCCCCAGGGATGCGCACCTCAATCTCTCGCCGTAACGACAGCCGTTCCGGGACAGTGGACATATCCGTCAGCCAAAACTCTGAACTCACTTCGCGCAAATCGCGGCCACGCAATTCGCTGAACGAGCGGCCGAGAATCTCCTCTCCAGTGCGATTCAAGAGGACTACGCGTCCGTTCAGATCGGTGGTAACCAATCCACCTCGCATCGAATGGATAATATCCGCGGTAAAGTCTTGCAACTCCAGCAGCTCTTCCCTTTTCTCTTCCAGTTCGGAGCTCTTCTTTCGAAGGGACACGGCCAGCAGGCTCGCCAGATAGGCAACGGCAAGGAAACCGAATGTATTGCTCAGAAACCATAGCCGGATCGTCTCGAACGTTGGCGCGGCGATCGATGTTCTCGGAATCTTGCCGCTGTAGACCAGTGCTGTGGTTAACGCCAAAGAGGAAAGGCAGAAAAGAGCCGTGAGAAACGTAAGCTGTCGCGAGAACAAAATGCTGGCGACGATGATGACCAGAAGGTACAGCGAGGTGAAGTTGCTGTCTTGCAATCCGGTGGCATAGACGATGGCGGTAATCATCCCCACATCGCAGGAAACCTGCAAAGCACCCAGCCAGGAGGCCGAAGGTAGCAGGCGAACGAGGATCAGGTGAAGAATCCCGATGGTGATCCACAGGATGATGATGGGAAGAAAATAGCGCGCTGTTCCGCTAGGAGGGGAGTACTGCGGCCACACCACGCCCACGCCCAGAATCAGGGCGATCATGAGCAGGCGGACCTTAGTCAGCCACTCGAGCCAGTCCCGCCGCGTAAGCGTCTGTTCCATCAATCAAAAGGACGGCAGGGCGCCGTCTGCTTTCCCCCAAGACCTATCTTAAAAGAAAAGGGAGGACAGGGGTTCGCCACCTGCCCTCCCATTTCCGAAGAAGAACTACGTCTCCGTTTAGTGTCCGCTGAGCTTTCCGATCAGCGAGAACAATGGCAAGTACATGGAGATAACCACGCCGCCGACCACCAAACCGAGAAACACAATCATGATCGGTTCGAGGGCGGTGAGCAAATCCTTAACCGCCGCGTCAACTTCGTCTTCGTAGAAGTCAGCGATCTTCTGCAACATGGCATCCATCGCGCCGGTCTGTTCCCCGACGGCGATCATCTGGGTCACCATGCCCGGAAACACCTCGGATTCCTTCAAGGGTTCTGTGAGAGATTTGCCTTCTTCCAGGGATTTGCGGACCTGGTTGAGTGCCCGTTCAACAACCGCGTTTCCGGCGGTCTTCGCGGTGATATCCAGGCCCTCGAGGATGGGCACGCCGCTGGAGATCAGCGTACCCAGGGTACGCGTGAAGCGCGCTACGGCGATCTTCCGCATCAGGATTCCGAGTACGGGCAGTTTGAGCACTATGGTGTCGAGTACAAACCTGCCACCGGGAGTGCCATACCAGATCTTCAGGCCCGCGACCGACGCGATGAGGCCGACAAATATTAGCAAACCGAAGATGCTGCCCACGAAGTGGCTTAAAGCAATCACGATTTTTGTGGGCAGCGGTAGATCCACGCCCAAGCCCGCGAACAAAGTGGCGAAAATCGGAACTACTTTCCACAAGAGCAGCGTAATGACCGCCGCGGCGATGCTCAACACGCCGACGGGGTAGATCAAGGCAGACTTCATGGCGGCCTTGAGTTTGACGTTCTTTTCGATGTACGTGGAGAGGCGCTGGAGAATGGTGTCTAGAATACCGCCCGTTTCGCCTGCTTCCACCATGTTGCTGTACAACGGGTCGAATACCTTCGGATACTGTTTCATGGCCGTGGACAGGTTGCTGCCGCCCTCGACCGCGCTGCGCGTGCCGGTCAGGACCTTTTGGAAGGTCTTGTTCTCCTGCTGGCTGGAAAGGATCTCCAGGCACTGCACGAGCGGCAAACCGGCGTCGATCATGACCGAGAACTGCCGCGTGAAGATGGCCAGTTCCTTCGCCGTGACGCCGCCGCCGAACGTGGGCAGGTTGAACTCCTTGCCCTTTTCGGACACACGCGTAGGCGTGATTTGTTGACGGCGCAGCAAGCTCTGCAGTTCCGTCTTGTTGTTGGCACTCATTTCCCCAGCAACCGACGTGCCCGCGCGATTCGTTCCCTTATATGTAAAGACCGGCATGGTATCTCCTCCTCAGCGGTCGAAAGCCTTTCTTAACTTCGTACTTCCCCTGGGTCTTCAAGCTCCTGAAATCTAGTGACGCGTTCCCACCGGCGACTTGCTGCCCGTGCCTTTGCCCATTCCCGGCGTGCTCGATACTCCGCGGTTGATCATGTCCTGCAGCTCGTCGGGGTTCGAAGACCGCGACAAGGCCATTTCCAGAGTGATGAGCTTAGCAAAATAGGCGTTGGCCAGTCCCTGGTTGAACGTCTGCATTCCTGTCTGACCCGTGCCGGTCTGCATTGCCGAGTAAATCTGGTGAATTTTGTCCTCGCGCACCAGGTTGCGTATGGCTGGCGTAGGAATGAGCACTTCCATAACCATGACACGGCCGCGTCCGTCTCCGCGTGGCAGCAACGCTTGGCAAAGGATCCCTTCGAGCACCATGGAAAGTTGCGCGCGAATCTGAGGCTGCTGGTGCGAGGGAAATACGTCAATAATACGGTTGATGGTGGAAGCCGCCGAATTCGTGTGCAAGGTCGCAAACGTCAAGTGGCCGGTTTCCGCAATGCGCAACGCGGATTCAATGGTTTCGAGGTCGCGCATTTCTCCGATGAGCACGACGTCAGGATCTTCACGAAGGGCGGCGCGCAGCGAATTGGCGAACGAGTGCGTGTCCGCATGGACTTCCCGCTGGTTCACCAGGCACTTCTTATGGTTGTGGAGGAACTCGATGGGGTCCTCGATGGTGATCATGTGCTCTTCGCGTTCAGCATTGATCTTGTCGAGCATGGCTGCCAGGGTGGTGGACTTGCCCGAACCCGTTGGACCGGTGACCAGCACCAGTCCGCGCGGCTTGTCGCACAGTCCTCTTACCACCGCGGGAAGTCCCAGGGCGTCGAATCCTTTAATTTCCCAGGGAATGGTACGGAAAACGGCTCCGACCGCGCCGCGTTGATTGAACACGTTGCCGCGGAAACGGGCTAAATTCTTTAAGCCGAAGGAGAAGTCCAGCTCGAGATTCTCCTCGAAGCGGTGCTTCTGTGCGTCGGTAAGTACGCTGTACGCCAGCGACTTGGTATCCGCAGCGGTCAGTGGCGGCATATCCAGCGGACGCAAGCGGCCGTGGACGCGCACGCGCGGCGCACTGTTGGTGGTGATGTGCAGGTCGCTGCCACCCATCTCAATCATCTTCTTGAGCAGTTCGCTAAGAGTTATGCCAGCCATAGTCGCATGTTCTCCGTTCTATAAAACCGTTTCGCGAATTACTTCCTCCAACGTTGTCTGTCCCAGGGCCGACTTGATAAGACCGCTGCGCCGCAGGGTGATCATGCCCTGCTCGATTGCCTTCTTCTTCAGCTCCAGCGCCGACGCGCCCACGAGGATCAGCTCGCGGAGTTCGTCATTGATTTCCATCACCTCGTAAAGACCGGTGCGGCCTTTGTAGCCGCGCTTGCCGCAAGTGGAACAGCCCTTCCCGTGATAAATCTTGGTCGTCTTTGCTTCTTCCGGTGTATACCCGGCGTCAATCAGCGCCTGTTCCGGAATTTCTAGCTCTTCCTTGCAGTTGCTACAAACCCGGCGGACCAAGCGCTGAGCGCAAATCAGGTTCACCGAGGTCGCCACCAGGAATGGTTCAATCCCCATGTTCATCAAACGGCTGATGGTAGAGGGTGCGTCGTTGGTGTGCAGCGTCGAAAGCACCAGGTGTCCCGTGAGCGCGGCTTTGACTGCGATTTCCGCCGTTTCAAAGTCTCGAATCTCGCCAACGAGAATGATGTTGGGGTCTTGCCGAAGGAAAGCGCGCAAGGCAGCGGCGAAGTTCAAGCCGATCTGGTCCTTCATCTGCACCTGGTTGATGCCCTGCAACTGAAACTCGACAGGATCCTCGGCGGTCATGATGTTTGTGTCGACCTGATTGAGGCGGGAGACCGAGGAATATAGCGTATTGGTTTTGCCGGAACCCGTGGGACCCGTAACCAGCACCATGCCGTACGGCCTCAAAATGTTCCGCTCGAATTTCTTCAGCGATTCCGGTTCGAAACCTAGCTTGGTCATGTCCAGGCGGAGGTTTTCCTTGTCGAGCAACCGCAGCACGATTTTTTCGCCGTAGAGCGTGGGCACCGTAGAGACGCGGAAATCCAGTTCCTTTTTCTTGCCTTCGGCCTTGTACTTGATCATGATGCGGCCGTCCTGCGGCAAGCGCTTCTCCGCGATGTCCAGCTTGGCCATGATTTTCATACGGCTAGTGATGGCATCGCGCAGCTTCAAGGGCGGGCTCATCACGGTTTGCAGAACGCCGTCAACGCGGAACCGTACGCGCATTTCATTCTCGTAAGGCTCGACGTGAATATCGCTGGCTCCCCGCTTCACTGAATCCGTCAGGATCAGGTTTACAAGCTTGATGATGGGAGCTTCTTCGGCGGCCTTCTCCAGCATGGCCGCGTCCATCTCCTGCTCTTCCGCAGCCAGCTCCAGTTCCTGATCCTCATCGACCAGGTCCTTCATCAGGGAGCTTAGTTCTTCATGGCTGGACCCGCCCCCACCGTAGAAACGGCTGATGGCCTCTGCGATCGCCGATTCCGATGCCACCACCGGCTCAACGTTGAATCCGGTCATGAACTTGATGTCGTCCATTGCGAACACGTTGGTGGGGTCGGTCATTGCAATGGTCAGGACGGAACCCACGCGCGACAGCGGGATCACCTGGTAACGCAGTGCCGTGTCCTGGGGGATCAGCTTGATGACATTGGGATCGATTTCGTAATACTTAAGGTTGATGGAAGGAACACCGTACTGCCGGGAAAGCACACCCGTGATGTCATCGTCTGTAATAAAGCCCATCTTCGTCAGGCAGCTTCCCAGCTTGCCCCCGTTGGAACGCTGAAATTCGAGCGCCTTCTCCAACTGGTCCTGCGTGATCAGGCTTTCCTTCAGTAAGATTTCACCCAAACGGACAGACATCCGGAGGACTCCCTAAACACAGTGCACCTAACGCTCAACATAGCAAAGGGGGTGCGTCTGCGTCGTTCGAATTTGAACCATCGTTGTGAATTCGCTAATACCTGTACGCCAGAACAGGTCTGGCGCGCGCGGACAGTGTCTATTTCTTGACTTGCACATACTGCGTAGCTATCTTGCGAAAGTGATGTCTGCCAACCGCATTTTGCCGACCCGCCAGGACTTTCGCAAGGGCACAAAGCCACACCTGCCTCAGCGTGCCGCTTCTCCGGAGGCTGCGCACGTGCCGGAGCTGGGTCTATATTATGATGCGTTATTCCGCGCTGACGGACCACAGCATTGGTGGCCGGGACGCACGCGGATGGAAGTAATCGCCGGAGCGATATTGACGCAAAACACCAGTTGGTCAAACGTGGAACGAGCCATTCGGGAACTGCGCCGGGAAAACCTCCTTTCGGCGACTGCGATTGCTCGCGTCCCCTTGACGCGACTCGCGCGCCTGATCCGCTCGTCAGGATATTTCCGGCAAAAGGCCCGCAAGTTGAAAGCGTTTGTCCACTTCCTTCGGCAACACTACCACGGCTCACTCGACAAGATGTTTCGAACACCGACGCTTGAACTGCGCGAACAACTCCTCGGGGTGCACGGCATCGGTCCGGAGACCGCCGATTCGATTCTGCTCTACGCGGGAGGGCACCCCGTCTTTGTCGTCGATGCCTACACTCGCCGCATTGTCGAGCGCCACAAGTTGGGCCACAAAAAACAATCGTATGAAGCCGTCCAGAAGATGTTCGAACAAAATCTCCCTGCGCGTGCCCCGCTGTTCAATGAATACCATGCCTTGATTGTTCACACCGGAAAGCATTATTGCCGGAAGCACGGACCGGCCTGTGAACAATGCCCGTTGCGGCCTTTCTTGCCCACCGCCACGGAGGTCCGCCCATGAGCCCGGCCACACCCAAAAGCCGCAAGCGACTGTTGATCGGGGGGGTACTGATCACGCTCCTGCTAGCCGCGGTTTTCACCCTCGGTTCTCTGGACGTCCCCTTCGAACCGAGCTCTGCGAGAGACATGATTCCGCTCTTCGCGGTCTCCTGCTTCATCATCGCTGCCCTGCTCGTCTTTGGCCTGATCTTTATACGCAGCTTCGTCAGGCTTCAGATGGAGCGCAGCCAATCGCAGCTCGGCGCGCGCTTCAAGACGAAAATGGTCCTTGGCGCTATGGCCGTCTCTCTTCTTCCCGCGATTTTCATGTTTTTTGTCAGTTATTCTCTGCTCAATCGTACCTTGGGCCGATGGTTCCCGCGGCCGTTGGAAATCGTCTCTGAAGAAACCCAGAAATTGCTGAATGAGTTGGGGCGCGGCACACTTCCGCGCCTGCACATGCTCGGCTACCAGGCCGCTCTGCATGCCGATGAGTCGCCCGATACCTTTGTGCAACATTCCCTCAACCTGGGGTTGGACGCAGTCTGGCTTTATGACGCGTCGGGAAAGTTCGTGATGGGTGGCGTCATCTGTGGTGACCAGCCCGAAAATCGCTCGAAGGAGTTGTGCACCGTCAGCGGGGTGCAAGGAACACTGCAGAACACTTTGCCCAGTGGCGTGGAAATCTGGCAGACCAAGGACACGAATTATTTTGCTGCTCGTGTGCCGGTAGCCCTGACCCACCGTCCCAACTGGACACTCGTCGCCGGTTATCGCACCAGCCCGGATTTTCTGAAGCGCTGGACCACCATTCGCGAGCAGACGCAGGAATACGAAAACTTGAAGCAGAACCTGCGTGCGTTGAAGAGGCAAATGCTTCTGATCTTTTTCTTCTGCACCATCGTCGTTCTTTCAGCCGCAACCTGGGTGGCCCTCTTCCTCGCCAAACAAGTTACCGTCCCAATCCAAGCTCTTGCAGAGGGGACGCGCGAGATTTCGGCGGGCAACTTTGACTATCAAGTTCCCGAGCAGGCTCAGGATGAACTCGGGGTCCTCGTCCGTTCTTTCAATTCCATGACCACCCAATTGCGCGACAATCGCGCTCAGATTGATGAATTCACTCGCAACCTCCAACAGGCGGTGCAGGAACTCGAACGCCGGCGCCAGTTGATGGAAACAGTCCTTGAGAACATTCCTGCGGGTGTAATCAATATGGATGCATCCGGCGGAATACAGCGAACCAACAAGGCGCTGGAGAAAATGTTTGAATTCGGTTCCAAAGGGGTGGCCTCGCTCGAGGAACTGGTCGGCGGGGATGCGCACCGTACCCTGCAGCAACTGATGCGCCGGGCGCTGCGCATGGGCGTGGTGACACGCGAAATTGAAGTGCTGGTTAGCGACCGTGTGCTGCACCTGGCCGTTACGGTCAGTTCGCTGGGGCCACGTCGCGCCAATACCGGCTACGTTCTGGTGTTCGATGATTTGACCGAAGTGCTGCGTGCCCAGAAATCTGCGGCTTGGCAGGAAGTGGCTAGGCGCATTGCGCATGAGATCAAGAATCCACTCACGCCAATTCAGCTTTCGGCACAGCGCATCCTTCATCACCTGGAGCGCCGGGCGGAGGCGGCGGAGGCGACTTCTGATTCGGAACTGGTGCGCATTGCCCAGGAGTGCGCCCGGCTGATCGTGCGTGAAGTGGCCACGCTCTCCTCGCTCGTGAACGAGTTCTCCCAGTTTGTGCGTTTTCCCACCGCGAAGCTGCTGCCCACCGACGCGAACATCACCGTCCAGGAAGCCGTCGAGGTTTTCTCCGGCCGCCTGGACGGCATTCAACTGAAAACTTCGCTGGAGGTAAATCTACCCGCAATTCGCGCCGATGGCCCTTTGCTTCGCAGCGTCATTATCAATCTGATTGACAATGCCGCCGAGGCTCTGGAAGACGCCACCTTGCGCGAAATCACCGTCGCCACGCAATTGCGGCCGGAATCCGATACGATTGAGATTGCCGTTGCCGATACCGGCCATGGCATTTCGCCTGAGGACAAGGACAAACTCTTTTTGCCGCACTTCTCTACAAAGGATCGGGGTACGGGGCTCGGGTTGGCCATTGCTGCCCGCATCATCTCCGAGCACGGCGGCTCCCTGCGCGTGGAGGACAATCGGCCCACGGGCTCACGCTTTCTGATTGAGTTGCCTGTTGCGGAGCTCTCCGCCACCGCCGGGACCGAACGATTGGGGGCGGACAGCGATCGATGACTTTCCACCCTAAGATCCTGATCGTGGACGACGAAGAGGGCATTCGGGAGTCGCTGGCCTCCATCCTGCGCGACGAGCGCTATTCCGTCGATACCGCCGCGTCCGGTGAAGACGCTCTCGCTCTCATCACCAAAGGCGACTTTCAGGTTGTGCTTCTGGACATCTGGCTTCCCGGCATCGATGGAATGGAAGCCCTTACACGCATCCAAGATTTACCCCGGCCTCCCGCAGTCATCATGATTTCCGGCCACGGCAGCATCGAAACCGCCGTGCGGGCCACCAAGCTGGGCGCTTTCGACTTCATCGAAAAGCCCCTCTCGCTAGAAAAAGTGAATGTGCTGGTGCGGAATGCGCTGCAGCAACACCGCCTGCAGGAAGAAAACCAAACGCTTCGGAATGAACTTGTCCACCGCTATCAGGTGATCGGCGAAAGCGTTCCTATGAAAGCGCTTCGCCAACAAATTGCCGTGACTGCTCCGACCAATGGCCGGGTCCTGATCTACGGTGAGAGTGGAACGGGCAAGGAACTTGTCGCGCGCGCATTGCACGCCAACAGTTTGCGTGGCAAAGGGCCTTTTGTCGAAGTCAGTTGCGCCGCCATCCCGGAAGAACTGATCGAATCGGAATTGTTCGGCCACGTGAAGGCAAGCTTCAGCGGCGCCACCGACGACAAGACCGGTAAATTCCAAAAGGCCGATGGCGGGACGCTCTTCCTCGACGAAGTGGGTGACATGAGCCACCGCACGCAATCCAAAGTTCTCCGCGTGCTGGAAGAACAGCGTATTGAGCCCATTGGCTCCAATCAGACGCTACGTGTTGACGTTCGTGTCATTGCCGCTACCAACAAAATTCTGGAACAGGAGATTGCCCGCGGCGCTTTCCGCCAGGACCTTTTCTACCGCCTGAACGTAATTCCCTTCCACGTCCCGCCTCTGCGTGAACGCAAGGAAGACATCCCCGTCCTGGCGCGTTTCTTCCTCAACGAGTTCAGTGCAGAATATGGAAAGAAGACGCGCGAATTAAGCGATGGCGCACTGGAAATCTTGGTTCGCTATCCTTGGCCCGGCAATGTGCGGGAGCTGAAGAATCTGGTCGAGCGACTGGTGATCGTTTGCCCCCAGGCACGCATTGAGCCGCATCATTTGCCGCCCGAATTGTTCCGCGGTGTTGCCGAGAGTCCCCAGCATCCTTACGCAACACTGCATGAAGCTCGCAGTGCGTACGAGCGCGAGTTTATTCTGCGCAAACTTCAAGAGCACCGCTGGAACATGACGCAAACTGCCTCTGCGCTGGGACTCGAGCGCTCGCACCTCTACCGCAAGATGAAGTCGCTGGGGATTGCTGCGCCGGAGTAGGCTAATTTTTGTCGAACTTGTTGGCCTGGTTTTCCGCGATGGCTTCGAGTTGCGAGTGCCAGTCGAGTTCGCGGACCTTTGTAGGGTTCTCCCGCCAATCTGCGACCACCTTCACAAACATGGCCAGGAATATTTTTGTCCCCAGAAGCGTCTCCAATTCCTTGCGGGCCGCAGTTCCGATTTTTTTCAGCATCTCGCCTTTATGGCCAATCAGAATCTTTTTCTGCGAATCGCGTTCCACATGTAAGGTGGCATGAATGCGCAGGAGGGACGGTTTTTCCTCAAATTGATCGATGACCACCGCCAGGGCATGCGGCACCTCGTGGTACGTCAAGTCAATGGCCTTTTCGCGAATAATTTCGCCAACTAGAAATCGTTCCGGCTGGTCCGTAATCTGATCTTCGGGAAAGAACGGCTCGCCCTCCGGCAATTGTTCAAGGATTTCTTCAAGTAGTTCCTTACAACCATCGCCTTTGAGCGCCGAAATCGGCACCAGCGCGGCGAAAGGAAATGCTTTTGCAAATGCATCCAGCAGCGGCAGCAGTTTCGGCTTGGGCACGCGGTCAATCTTGTTCAACGCCAGAATGGTCTTCCTGCCAAAGCGCTGTCCCTTGTCGAGCAGCAGCGAATCCGGGTGGGGCTGTGTGCGGCTGGCGTCCACCATCATCAGTAACACATCGATGCCTTCCAGTGCCGCGGCCACTTCGCGCATCATCTGACGGTTCAGGGCGGTAGTCGCCTCATGCAATCCCGGTGTATCCACCAACACGATCTGCCCGCCGGGCCGGGTAACAATGCCTTGTATGCGATTGCGCGTGGTCTGCGGCTTCGACGTGACAATCGCCACCTTTTGCCCCACAAACCGGTTCAGCAGCGTTGATTTCCCCGCGTTCGGCCGTCCAATGATGGCCACAAATCCGGCGCGTCGTTTTTTGTCGATTTTTTCTTCTGTTTTACCAGACACAATTCCTCTCACTTCACGATGGGGAGTTCCAATTGACTCGTGTGCTCAGTATCGTGCCATAACTGAATGTGTGCAGTCCGCGCGTCCTTGCCCGTTTCCTTTGCAACGACACCCCCACTATTGTAGTTCTTCTCGGTCGATGACGTATTCAAGCTGCCAATCACCAGGCGAAGCCGGCTGCCCTTGGCAACCTTTCGAGAGAAAAACGTGAAATTGTCGAACACATACCTCTCGGTCTTGCCGGCAGGCACTGGCTTTTCCTGCCGTAGCGATTCCCGGTAGCGCGCCCTCATGGTGGCGCTGCTCAGCTGAATCGAACTCCCATCGGGCAAAACCTCATAGAGGGTCACACCCAAATCTGTATCCGGCACATCCATTGTCAGCCAGAGGGTCAACCTTGGGAACCCAGTCACTTCCGTCGCATTCGGAAACGGCTCGCCATGATAAATGACGTTTTCTCCGAACAAATTCGTGATTCCCGATTGGCTGGTAAGGTAGGAGGGATTCTCGGTCGGCTCGGCATCGCCGGACCGGTTGTCCAAAGGATCGTAGGTCCAGGAGTCAGCCGCGCCGCTCGGCTTCGTTGGCGACAACGTCCCGGAATGGAAGACATCAGACGCCCCGCCGTTCGACGAAAGATAAAGGGTAAGCGTGCCATTTGCGATGGATTCCAGACTGTCCGCGTATTTCCATTCCTCTGCTCCCATCACGTAGTAGGCGACACGCTTTTTCAGGAATTCCGGTTTCGGCCCTGTCTTCATCGTCCACGCATACCAATCCTCGTGGAGCTTGTTCAGATCGAGTGCGCTGGCCTGCGCGAATTTCAGTCCGCCCATCTCCGTCTTCGGGGAGCGCGTGCCCGCGTGATCCCAAGGTCCAATAATCAGGTAGTGTTTTGCCTTGTCCTGTTCGGATCCATATTGCATGTGCCGGTTATAAAAGGTGAAAGCGCCGGGCTGATCCCCGTCGAACTGACCCGTAATTGTCAGAATCGGCAGGCTCAGTCTCTTGTACTGCTCAGGGCTCGGCACCATCGCGTCGTAGTAGCGATCGGGGATGGGGTGCTGCATCCATTTCTGAAAGTTGGGCGAGGGATTTCCCACCAGTTTGTCGTACTCTTCGAACGCGCTGTGTCCTTTGTACATTTCGCGGGACTTTGCCGTCCAAAAGGCGTCGTTTCCAAACGTACTGCTGTTCCCGGTGTGTCCGCTCGTGAAGGTCAGCCACTGCATATCATAGGGTCCAAAAATATTGTATTGAAACGGGAAGTCCACGCCGGGATGTGCGGCCGCTGCAGGAACGATCGTCGCAAGGTGAGGCGGAAATTCCTTCGCCACGCTCCACTGGTCAAATCCGGCATACGATCCGCCCCACATGGCCACTTTTCCGTTGGCGTACGACTGTTTGGCCAGCCATTCGGTCACGTCGTAGCCATCGCGGCCTTCGTTCACGAAGGGTTCAAACTCTCCCTCGGAGTTCCCGCGTCCGCGCACGTCCACTAGGGCGTACACATAACCATGATCCGCAAAATACACCGCGCGGTCCGTATAAGAGTCTCCGATATAGGGTGTAAATGTGAAAATGATCGGCAGCGGCTCCTTCTGGTTGTGCGGCTGATATACGGTAGCGTTCAAATGCACACCGTCACGGAGCGGGATCTTTACGCCCCAGGTCATATCAACACCGGGCGTTGCGCTCTTCGACACCTCTTGTGCTGTCAGGGCAAGTCCTACCGACGAACTCAGCACAGCACAAATGGAGACACGCGCAACCAACTTCGCGAATGGAACCATGCGGCTCTCCTCACAAGCACCAGATGGGCGGCTAATGATATCAGTAGTTGCAGGAAGGCCACTGCCCTCTCGAATCCCCGCGCGCCTCAATGTGGTCCTTACGAACGGGCGGCCGCCAGCCGCCGCGCCCGCAGCCGCAATACTTTGCGCTGATTCGATTCCAGCACTTCGAAGCGGTAGCCGGCCAGATCGATCTTGTCGCCAGCCGCGGGCACTTTTCCAAGTGCGTGGCTGAGCAGACCGGCAACGGTGGTTACCGTTTCGTCCGATTGATCCCCAAAATGAAGGGATAACAGTTTCTCCACGTCCGAAATCGACATGCTCCCGCGAAGCACCAGGCTGCCATCTGGATCGCGCACCGCATCCGGGGCCGGCTGCATGGTGTCCGAGCCGCTTTCGCCCACGATCTCTTCCACCAGGTCTTCCACCGTGGCGATGCCCGCCACAAATCCGTGCTCGTCGATCACCACCACCATCGACTGATCCTTTTGGCGCATCTCGCGCAGGAGGTCGGAACCAGCCTTCGTTTCCGGCACAAACAGGACCGGCTTGAGCAAGTCCCTTACTTTACGTTTCGGCAAGTCCGTATCCGCGACTTGCAACAAATCCTGCACATGCACAACCCCGATAATGTCATCCGGGGACTTCTCGTATACCGGCATCTTGGCAAATTTCGTTTCCACGTACTTTGCGTGCATCTCCTCGAGGGAAGCGTCTGCCTGCAGCGCCACGACATCGGGACGGGGGGTCATGACTTCGCGCACTCGTTTGTCGCTGAACTCCACCACCTGCTCGATCAGATCCGCTTGCTCCGGCTCAATGATGCCTTCCTCTTCGGCTACTTCGACGAGCGCTTCAATTCCCTCTTCCGTCCGTTGCTCCTCGGTGCGTTCCACCTCTTGCTCGGAAATGCGCGCTAGCGATTCCGTCGCTTCCAGGAAAACACGGATGGGCCACACTAGCCACATCCCCGCGCGGATCAGTGGCAAGAGTGGAAGCAGCCAGCGCCCCGTGGTGCGATACAACAACATGTCCGGGATGAAGTGCATGGCGATTACGACTTCCAAGGTGAGAAAAACCAGGAACTGCACTCCCGCTTCCCATCGGTTGGGAACCAGGTAGACCACGCCGCGCGTCGTCTCCAGTACCACGAACGCCAACCAGAAGTGTCCGAGGATGCGGAATGCGCGCCCTCCGCTCCGCCGATTGATCTGCAGCTTCGGCTCGATTTCTGCTTCGAAAATTTCAAGATGCTCGTGGACGCGGCCCGTGGTCATGCGTCCGAGTTCACGGTAGATCAGGGTGAGGTAGGAAAAGATTGGCAAGCCCAGCGCAAGAATCAGCAAGCTGCCGACGTACGCCCAAAGCAACATCAGCTCAGCCCCAACCGACGCCGCAGCGTGGCTTCCACACGTTCCATTTCGCCGCGATCGGTCTCGTGATCATATCCCAGCAGATGCAAAAACCCATGCAGCATCAGGATGCAAACTTCTTCCGCCGTGGTTCGGCCAAATCTCTCCGCGTTGCGACGCGCGACGGTCGGAGAAATTGCAATGTCTCCAAGGAACGCCCCGCGAAGCTGTTTTGCACGGCGTCGCAAGCTCGCAGGCTGCGTGCGCTTCTCCCAAGGAAAAGACAGAACGTCGGTGGTCTTGGCTTTCTTGCGGAACCTCCGGTTCAGTCGCTTCATTTCCGAATCGCCCACAAAACGTACGAACGCAGAACCTGCGTGAAGCCCGAGATCGCGGTTCACGCGCACCAGGAAACGCTCCAGCGCAGACACAGGCAGACGCACGCGCCGCTGGCGGTTTTCGATGACATGGTGATGGCGCTGCATCCGGGAGATCCTACGCTCGCGTCGCTTGGCGGCCATTGTCAACTACGATACGGATTTCTCCGGAGCCGGTGCGTCTTTCCCGTGCCCCTGTCCGTTCCCGCTTCTCTGCGGGTGAGTGGCGTCGTGTTCTTCGTATGCGCGAATGATCTGCTGCACCAGGTTGTGGCGCACCACGTCCTTTTCGCCAAATTGGTTCACGCTGATTCCCGGTATACGCCCACAAATCTCCATGGCTTCCACGAGGCCGGATTTCTTCCCGGCGGGCAAATCGATCTGCGTGACGTCGCCAGTGATGACTGCCTTGGAATTGAATCCCAGCCGTGTCAGGAACATTTTCATCTGCTCGCTGGTTGTGTTCTGCGCTTCGTCCAGAATCACAAACGAATCATTCAGCGTGCGTCCGCGCATGAACGCTAGCGGCGCCACTTCAATGATTCCCTTCTCGAGGAATCGCTCTAATTTGTCGGCGTCCAGCATGTCGTACAGCGCATCATACAGCGGCCGCATGTACGGATCGATCTTCTGCTGCAGCGTTCCGGGCAGGAATCCGAGTCGTTCTCCTGCTTCCACTGCCGGCCGCGCCAGAATGATGCGATTCACCTGCTTCGTCAGCAGCGCACTGACGGCCATGGCAACGGCAAGGTATGTCTTACCTGTTCCACCCGGACCGATCCCAAAGGTCATGTCATGGCTTTCAATCTCTTCCATGTACCGCCGTTGGCTGGCATTCTTTGGCGTCACGGTCTTCTTTCCAAACGATCGTGTGCGCCCCTGCTCGAACATGCCACGCGGTGAAACGTGCGGTTCGTCTGTGGCCACGCGCATCAAGGATTTGATTTCTGCGTTCGAGAGCACACGGCCGTGGCGCGTCAGGTGGTTGTACTCTTCGACGATACGCACGGCCTGGTCCACGGACTCTTGCGACCCCTCGATGGTCAGGCGAGTATCGTTCAAGTGCGTTCGCACCTGCAGAACTTCTTCCAGCAATCGTATGTTTTCGTCGAGTGTTCCGAAGAACGGTTCCAGTTTCCCGGAGATGTGTATGGTGCGTTTCATCCAATTGGAAGGTTGCGCTGCTGCCCGAAATGGGTGGCCGATGGGTTTCCTCCTGAAGCGTTCCGACTCCTTCACAGCCTCAAACCGGCGAAACTCCTTTCAAACTAGCGCACCCCCTTGCGGCGGTCAAGTTACACGCACGTGAATACTCGCTGGCCATGGATGTGCCCGGCTCCAAACGGTGTCGGCTAAAAAGCTTGCGCCGTACGCCTACCCTTGCCAACACGCACTACGGCGCCGTAATCGATCCGGGGAAATACCTGCCCTACGTCCCGCCCAGCAATCAGTGGCTGGTGCCGTTACCGACTCCACGGACGAGCGCATGAAATAAAACAATCAAATACGCAAGCGACCCTCGCCGTTAACCTCCGAGCGCTGCCAGCACGAACACGGCTAGCCATAACCGATTGAACACCCTTGAGCGCCCGCGGCTCCATTCACTGCCACGCGGTTTGGGGAATTGACGCTCGAAGCCGCTCAAATGCTCTTCCGTGAAATGCAGGCACCGTGCGGCGATGGCCAGGAGATACGCCGGAAGGACCGCCACGGTCTCATTCCTCGAGCGTGTCGCGATCGAAACGAAATAGCCTATGAGCAGTCCCGCACTCAGCAATTGCGTGGCGCCCATCCAAATGGCTTGCCCCACCACAACATGGGCAACGAAGATGCCGTCGCGGACGCCTTCTCCCCATCCCATCGAGTTCCTGCGGTCCGCCAACGCTTGCCCTCCAGACTTGCAGGTGGTTCCTTCCCGCGTAGCCTAAAGCATTACGGTTTCTTGGCCAGCGCATCGACAATGGCCTTCTCGGCCAGCGGCGCCATCATCGTATAACCCGCTGCGTTCGGGTGCAGCCCATCGTTGGTCAATTCACTCTTCAGAAACCCCTTGGCATCCGCCATCGTCAGAAAATAATCGAGATACACATCTCCGTGTTCCGCCGCATAATTCTTCATCCATTCATTCACTGCGACAATCTTCTCCGGAGGCCGGTTCACCGTCTGGATGATTTTCTTGCCTTCCGCCGTTGTCAGGTCACTCACCGGCATCACCGACGAGAGCACCACGCGAATTCCGTGCGCGTGCGCTAGTTCCGACATGGATGCCAGATACCCTTCGGTCTCTTCGAGCGTCATCGGCCCGGTATTTCCCGCAATGTCATTCGTTCCCGCCAAGATCACCACCACGCGCGGCTGCAGATCGATGACATCTGGACGGAAGCGAAGCAGCATCTGCGGCGTGGTTTGCCCGCTAATTCCCCGGTCGAGGTATGCCTTCCCGGGGAAGAATCCACCGAACCGCGGCTGTTGCCACCCGTCGGTAATCGAATCTCCCATGAACACGACGCGAGGTTCATCCTTCGCCGGCGCGCTCACCTGCCTATTTGCCTCTCGATAACGCGACAGTTCCGGCCAATCACTCAAGCGGTTCGCTTGCGCTTCGACTTCCTTTTCGAGCAAAGGCAACTTCGCGCAATTCTCCGTGGTCTTTGCGGCGGCATCTTGCTCCACTGCCTGCTGCGCCCTCGCGACCGTGATCATCCCCAACACACTCACGAACAAAATGAACGCCCGTTTCATCTCGCCTCACTTCGTGAATTGTTCACCTGTACCGATTTCGAGAAAATCCTTGCCTGGGCCAGTATCACGCGAATTACCTGTACTCTGGTACCCCAGAACTATAGACGCTAGCACTTGCTTCCCCAAGAATCACATGCATAAGGCGATGCGTTTCTGAGAATTAGAAAGTCCTGAGGGAGGAAAGTTTTATGCGCTTGGCTTCGAAATATCTCTTCTTGAGCCCCACCCTGCTGCTCGCCGGTTTACCGGCCCTCGCTGCAGAGGAAACGCCCACTGTGGCGCCCATGGCTTTGCCCACAGCGATCGTCAAGTGCCCTGGCGTAACCAGCATCCCTTTCACTTCGGACGAAGAACAGGCGTTGCCACTGCGCATCGTGGGTTCGCTCGGCTGCGGCGACACCGTAGCAGTTCTCTCCGACAAGGAAGGCTACACCGCCCACGTTCGCACGAAGGACGGACAAGAAGGCTATGTCGCCCGAATCTATCTGACATCTGAGGGAACAGTGCCGGCCACAGTAGAGAAACCGAAGCCCTCTACGGCCAAGACTGTGAATGGCGTCGCGCGCTGGGAAGCCGGTGCCCCCGGTTGCGACGAATTCCTCAGCCACGGGCGTCACGTGGAGTCCCTCACAGCCAACGGGATCACTGTTCAGGTCTCTGTTCAGGACAGCGGCTGGAAGTATCGGGTGAATGTGGCGATTTCCAATCAATCGGGGGAGAAAGTCGATATCGTCCCCGGCATTGTGACACTCGATGAGCTTCAACCGAACCTTCGCTCCCTGCTCGCCGTCAGCCCAGAGAAGCTGGCGCGCACGCCCACCCACCAGGTGATGTGGACTGTCGTCGACGCCGTTCCCTCGCCGAGCGCGGTCGCGAATCATTCCGCCAGCATGTCCGAATCCGATCGTCTGTCGAACCGCACTTCTCCGGCGCCGGATTACCTGAACGCGCACGTTGCGCTCACTTCCACGCATCACGCGGCCTTCGAACGCAGCGAGTCCGTTGACCTGCAATCCATCGCTCTCAAGTCGAGCTCTTTGCCCGCAGGCCAGCTGAGTGCTGGCGTGATGTGGTTTGATCGCGACACCACCGCACGCGAGCTCTCCCTCCGCGTTCCCGCGGGAGACATGGTTTTCGACTTTGCATTTTCCCTCGAACAGAAGAAATGACACCCCCTGACGCGAGAAGGCCCGGCGCACCCCCACGCCGGGCCGTTTTTGCTTCTAAGTTCTGAATTCAATCTGCCGGAGCCGCGCGGTTCCTCGCCCAATCGCGGATCGCGCTGATTTCCTCTGCCCTCGTCACGCTCAATGGCTGAGTAGCTTTGATCTCACCCAGCAATATCTCCGTCGAAAGCTGCTGCGCTTGACTGAACGCCGTGTATAAGCCGGATACGATCGCTTGTTCAACTTCCGCGCCCGAGAATCCTTCGCTCTTCTCCGCCAGTTTTCCGGTATCGAATGCTCCGGGGTCCCTGCCGCGCTTTTTCAGGTGTAAGGTGAACAGTGCCGCGCGAATCTGCGTGTTCGGCAGATCGACGAAGAAGATTTCGTCGAAACGGCCCTTGCGCAACATTTCCGGCGGCAGCACGGTAATGTTGTTCGACGTGGCCGCCAGAAACACCCCGCTCTCTCGATCCTGCATCCAGGTCAGCAGCGTTGCCAGCAGGCGTTGGGACAGCCCGGCATCCGCGTCTCCGCTGCTCCCTGCGGAAGCAAAGGCCTTTTCAATTTCGTCGATCCACAGGACCACGGGAGAAAGTTTTTGCGCCAATTCCAACGCTCTGCGCAAGCGTTTCTCGCTCTCTCCCACGAATTTGTCGTACAGCGCACCTGCGTCGAGGCGAACCAGATCGTAGTTCCACTCGCCCGCGACCGCGCGGGCCGCCAGGCTTTTGCCGCAGCCCTGCACGCCCGTGATCAGGATCCCTTTCGGGGGCACGAGGCCGAAGCGTTGCCCCTCCGGCGTCCAGGCGCTTTTGCGCTTGGCAATCCATTCACGCAATCGTTGCAACCCAGCCACGTCGCGGAACGACGCATCGCGCTTGACGTTCTCCAGCAAGCCTTCGGTACGCAGAGCCTGTCGCTTGCCTTCTGCGACATCTTCGAGCAGTCCTGCATCTGCTTTCCCTCGCGTCAACAGGCACTGCCGCAAGACCCGCAAAGCTTCCTCTTCCGACAGACCGGTGAGGCTCTTTGCCAGTCCTCCTATCCCCACCGCGTCCAGGGAGTTCATGACGCCCTGGGAAGCATTTAACTCCGCGAGTGTGCTCCTCACCCCATTCAGCAACTCCTCCGCTGACGGTAAACCCAGTTGAAACTCGACGGCATCCGCGCTGAGTTCCGCGGGCAACGACAGCGCCGCTGACAGCAGCACAATGGAGCGGCGCGCCGTGCGAAATCCATCCGCAAGGTCCCGCAGCTTCCGGCTGATGCGGTCATTCTCGCAGTAGCGCGCGAAATCCTTCAGCAGGAAAATCCCATCGCCCTGTATGCTTCCTATGTTCGCCAGGGCCTGTTCGGGTTGATCGGAGTTGTACAGTGCCGCCCCGCCTACCCTCGCCAGTCCCGTGGTGACGCTCCAGGCATAGAGGGGAATCGTGAGCCGATCTGCGACGCGCGCGAGCAGGGTGGAAAAGCGCAGTTCCTCGCTGGTCTCCACGGCAATGATGGGATTTCGTGAATTGATCAGCAGGCACAGGCGATCCCGCTTGGTATCCAGCGCCGTAGGCGATCCCGGCGTTTCCGCGGAACCGTTTGGCCTGTTTGCTGTGGCACCCGACGGCGCGCGGGGCGCGGGTTTTACGTCGTTTGACAAAGCGTACTCACTCGCTTCAAACTAATAGTTTGAGAAAAACGCATAAGGAGCAATAGATGGCCCAAGGTCAGGCTACCAAAGTTAAGAAAAAGAAGAAGTCAGTATTAAAGCGCGCGGCGCAATCTCGTCAACGTGCGGAAGTCAACCGCGCCAACCGTACGCGAGTCCGCAGCGTCATCAAGCGCCTGCGCACCGCGATCTCCGCTGGAGATGCTTCCGCTGCCGGAAACCTTCTGAATCCGACGCTCTCGGCCATTGACGCCGCAATTGCCAAGGGTGTGCTGCACGAGAACACCGGGAATCGCTACAAGTCTCGCCTCGCGCTGGCGTACAACCAGGTAAAGGCCAAGGCCGCAAAGTAACCTATACTTCTCACAGAACTGCTGGCCGGCAGCGCGACACGTTGCCCGCGTTTTCATTTTGGAGAAACTCTATCTCGCCACGGCAACCTGATCGCCGCTCAATCGCCACACCAGAAACTCCATGATCGCGCGGACGTCTTTGGCTCCGCCCTTCAGCCGGTTGTCGGCTTCCTGCAAAGCGCGCAAACCGTCGAGCAGCCGTTCCCGGGGGATCTTCCGTGCGCACTGAATGGCCAGTTCGGCCTGTTCCGGCCGCATACCCAGCGCTCTGGCGGCTTGCCAGCCATTCGTGACGCCGCGCACTTCGCTCGCTTCCACCAATTTCCGGTACATCCAGGCCATCCCGCCCACCATGAGCACGGGCTCTTCCCCTTCGCGCAGCAGGCGGTCGATAAATTCAAGCGCCTTGCGCGGTTGATGAGAAGCCAGCAAGTCGGCCACTTCCCAAATGGTCGTGGTCTTCTCCGAGACCACCATCAGGCTTACGTCTTCGCGGCAGATGGACTTTCGCTGTGCGGCAAAGGTGGCCAGCTTTTCCACCTCGGTCTTCAGCCGCATCAGGTCGCCGTTCACAAACTCCGCCAAGTCTTCCGCCGCCCCTTTTTCAAAACTAACGCCCTGCTCCTTGGCCATCGCTTTCGCCAAAGCTTCCGCGGCGCCAATGCGGTCCTCGATCTTGTCGCCGAGCCCCACTTCTACAACTAAGGTAAGTTCCGCCAGTTTCTTTCCGAGGAGCATGCGCATATCCAGTTTTTCCGCTTCGATCACCAGAATAGTAAACGGGGCGGGATCCTGCACATACGCCACAATCCGCTCGACAGCCTCTTCCCTGGCTTTTTCTCCCAACTTCTCGATGGCTTCCGCTTCCTCAAGAAATACCACTTGCTGCGAGGAAAGCATGGGCAACGTCTGGGATTGGTCCACTGCGGCCGGTGTTTCCCCGCGATCCGCGGAAAAGCGCGACACGGCCCAGGTGCGCGCGGCTTCGGGAACAAATTTGTCTATGAGCGCGGCACGGCAGGCGTCGCGCAAATAGGGCTCGTCGCCCAACAGCAGCAGCGCCGGAATCGGCTTGCCTTTCTCCAGGCGTTCCTTGAACTGTTCGAGGTTCATCCGTGCCATCAGTAGTTCTCCGTCACAGCCGCCACCAGCCGTGAAGCAAAATCCTGCGCCATGCGGTCGCTCGCGGGCTCGCCTTCCTGGAAGAATGTCTCCACCTGAGCTTGCGTTGGCGTAGCGCTTCCCGTCGAGCCGATTTCATATTCATTGCGGAAAACGAAATTGTTCGTGTGATAGAGGATTTTGTCGTTATCTCGCTCGGTCAGGGTGACCTCGCACTTCATGGTAATCATCATGGCGGTAGCTTGCACCACGGAATTCGTGCTCGAGCTCTGGAACAACAGCGGCACAATTTCGATACTAAGCACTTTTCCCGTCAGAACGGCATCGCCCGCTTTCGGGTCGGAAACCACTTTGTATCGCGTTTTGGCGAGAAACTCGTGGATCGTAGCGGCCGTTAATTTTTGCTCAATCTTGAAGGTCGTTGTCTTGTTCTCCATCGCGGGCACTGCAATCACGTGTATGGTCTTCGGCAAAGCATCCGGACCGTGTCCCGCGACGTGATAGCCACATCCCGCGGCGAAGATGCTCAGGGCCACGGCTCCCGCAAACAGACAGAAATTACGACGGTTCATCCTTCCAACCATTCTGCAAGTTTGCACCCGCTCCAGGCGGGCAAACGCAAATTGTCCGCGGCGCCCCAGAGCCACCAGCCACCCTGATGGGAAGCATCGGGTTCTGGCTCACGCAGAAAAACAGTGGTTTCCGCGGCAACACTCACGTTGCTCGGAGCCGCCTCTGCCGCAGGGACCATCGAGAACCCCGCCTCCTTACACCCCCCGAGCATCCCAGCCAGCTCCACCTTTTCGTCCAGTTCCGCATAGGCGCTGAAGGTCGTCCCATAAAACACCGGCGCGTGGATTAGGTTCAAGGTGATTTTCGCGTCCTCACCGGGCTCGCCGATCGCAGCACTCACTTCTGCTCGAATTTGCAGCAGCTTCTGATGCAGATGCTGGCGGCTCTCCGCCCCGTAGCGCGGCAGAAGATTGAACGCGGTCTGAGTTCCGAACACCGGGGAACCGATATTCTGGAACGAGAGCAATTGCGACGTTTGCGTTTCCAGTTCTTCGATGCCTTCCCTGCCCGCTTCGGATACGGGTTGAAACACAATGGTCACAAGCCGTTTCATCCCCAATTTACGCAAGACGAGTGCCAGGGTGGCGACCGCCATCCCCGCGGCGGAAAAAACCGAAAACGTCTTCGTGTTCTTCGCGACGCCTTTCCCCGTGAGCACTTCAATGCCGGGAAACCATGGTGTGGCATCCGGGTCAGATAGGCTGGCCCGTGAAAAATCGATAATCCTCGCGCCCGCTTCCCTCGCCGGTCCCAGACACTGCTTGCCAAATCCCGCAGACCCTGTGAGAAACGCATAGCGAGCGCCGTGAAACGAATCCTCCTCCACTCTCTGAATCACCGTGGCCTCGCCGCCCGCTTCCGTAAGTGTGCCCGCGATAAGCTCTTCATCCACCAGCCGCAAGTCCCACCCGGCAAATCGGCTTTCCTCCAGCACGGATTTCAACTCGTTCCCAAGGAGTGAGGAAGCGCCAGCGATGACGATTTTTTCTGTGTGGCGGTCTGCGGACATGGGTCAGGCGGTCCTGGCGACCATACGGCGTCGCAGGAAGCGCACCACCTGCAAAACGATCCCCGCAACCGCATAGGTGCCTGCGATGATGACCAGAACGTATTCGGAATATTTCCAGATCACGCCCACTAACAGGAACAGCAGGATAATCATGATGGAAGGCTGCCGCCTGCTCCACGGGATGTCCTTGAAGCTGTAGTAGCGTACCGTGCTGGTCATCAGCGCCCCCAGAACGACAAGCAGCACAAACCATGCCTTAGCCCAACGACTGTCTACCAGAGGGCCAAGCCAGTGACAGGCATGCACAATTGCCGCCACCACTCCCGCCGCCGCTGGTGTCGGCATGCCAACGAAGTTCTTGTTTCCGCCGGGTTCCATACCCTTCACGTTAAAGCGTGCAAGCCGCCACGCCGAGCAGATCAGGAATGTCAGGCAGCACAGCCAGGCAAACTCGCCGAGTTGGTGGTAACGTTCCATCGCGGCGAATCCACTTCGAAATCCCCAGGCATACGCGAGAATTGCCGGGGCAATTCCAAAGCTCACCACGTCGGCTAGCGAATCGAATTGCACGCCAAACTCGGTGTTCGTGCCGGTCATCCGGGCGATGCGGCCGTCCAACGAGTCAAACAAAATGGCAATGCCGATCGCTTTCGCGGCATGATCAAAATCTTCGGTGCGGCCAATCAGAGCGGCGATGGATGCATAGTAACCACACAGGAGGTTCGCTACCGTAAAAAGACTGGGAATCAGAAAGATCCCCCGGCGAAATCGCCGGGCCTTCTTCTGGCTCTCCGGAAACGGCATGGATTGTTGTTCGATGGCGTCCATCACAATTCCCCTTGCGCTCCCACAGAGTACTACGAGCGCTGGTCATCTTGCATTTTCTCTTGCGCTTTCCGCGAACGGATACGAGGGTCGACCACTCGCACGTTGGTGGTCTCCGGCATCCGGGCTACTACGCTCGAGCCTCCTTTCACGTTTTCTCCTACCTTCACGAGAATCTCCGCTTCCTCCGGAAGCCACAAGTCCACGCGTGATCCAAACCGCACCAATCCAATCCGCTCACCACGAGCTACGTCGTCCCCAGCCTTCTTCCAGGCCACCACGCGTCGCGCCACCCATCCTGCTATTTGTTTGTAGACGATTTCGCCGTGATCGGTAGCTTGTGTGAACACGTTTTGTTCATTTTGAAAAGACGCGTTTTCGTCCCAGGCCGCCAAGAATTTTCCGGGCTTGTACGCCAGGCCTGTGATTGTGCCGCCCACTGGCGCGCGATTCACGTGCACATTCCAGATGGCCAGAAAAATACTAATGCGCTTGCCCGGCCGGCCCTTCTCGGTCTCGTCCTTGACGACCACAACGCGACCATCCGCCGGCGAAACAATCAGCCCAGCTTCTCCTGGTATGTTCCGGTCCGGATTGCGGAAGAAACTGAAAACGAACAATCCCAGCAGCACAAGCACGGCGCCCACAGCAAAGATCCCATTCCTGCCGAAGGCCAGCAGCAAAACTCCAATCAAACATGGCGGCAAACCAAACCAATACCCTTCCCGGACCATAGTCTTCCCGACCCCGTCGCGCCTCGTTGCCGCGAGAGGACTCTGGTCATTCTACGATACTTCGCTCTGCCGGGAGGGCGTTTAACGGCGGGCTACTGCGTATGTCTAGCGCGCGCACTTTGGAAGTGCGCAGCGATGCGCTCCATTTCATCCTTTACGTGAAGCTTAAGTTTTTTCAGCTTTATTTCTTCGATGAGGTCTTCCGAACTGAGGTAGGGTGACTGCGAGAGTTTCTGAAGTTCTGCTTCGTACTGCTGGTGCTTTTCGGCCAGACGCTGATACTCGGCGTCTGATTCGAAAATTACGTCCCGAGGACTCCGCTGCGCTGTTGCCATGCGTGTCTCCTCACGACCGAATTGTGAACACTACATGAACGCAGACTAGCACTGGGAATTTCCGCGTCAAGAGTAAATTGGTACCGCCCCTGTGAATTTCCGGGTGGTACTACGGGTTGGTTCGCTCGGTACTCGTCGCCAACCTGGTTTGCGCGGCGAGAAGCAGGGCCGCTTCGTCCGGGTCGCGATAGTATCTCTCCCGTTTTCCGGTCTGTCGGAAACCCAAGTTCTGGTAGAAGCAAACGGCTCTCCGGTTCGATTCGCGCACCTCTAGAAACACTTGAAGTACGCCTTCGCGCGCAAGGGATTCAAGCAGTGCTTTAACTAACGCTGTTCCGAGACCCTGTCGTCTCCATTGCGGTTTCACCGCCAAGTTTAGGATTTCTCCTTCCCCTAAAATCCGACGACCGGAAATAAACCCTGCTATTTCTTCGCTCTGCCATGCAAGCAGAAGGTAGCCAGGGTGTTCTTCAAAGAGCTCTTCGATTGAATCTGCAGACCATGCCGCTGCCTCCCGTGCTAGTTGAAGTATCGCTTCAACCTCGCGAAGGTCTTCCCTTCGGCAACCTGTGATTCTGGTCACAGGATCACCTCGAGGAGCTTCAGCGCACACGGGTTGCTGGCCCTTTCCAGAATATCTCTGCGTCTGAACGCCGGACATAATTGGCGTCTAGGGCCACGGGGTCACTGAATTCGCCGCGTGCCGCACTCTCTTCCGCCAGAACTCCGATCGGCGAAGCCAACTCTGGTGTGCAAACGAGCACCCGATCGCCTCGCGCGACCCTCTCTTTCATCGATTCCAAGCCCTCGATCAGCTCAGGATCGAGCGTAATCCAGCGTACCGCCTCGCTACCTGCTTGCGCTCCAACCCTCTCTACAAGCTCTTCGGGAACCACCACGAACTCGTCCCCGACGCGCTTCGCCGGTCCGAACCCAACACGGTAGAGCCCCGCGAATAGTTGCCCTCTTTGCGCGTCATAGCAAGCAGCTACGAGCCCTGACGCTCCTTTCTCCGATCGTGCCATCGCTTCCAGCCTGGACACGCCAACCACCCTTTTGCCATAAACCTCGGCCCATGCTTTCACGGTAGTCAAACCTACACGCAGGCCGGTGAACGATCCGGGTCCTGTAGCCACGCCCAATAGGTCAACAGTTTCCAGTTTGGACCCCGCCTCAGCCAGCGCTCCGTCCACAGCCTGCAGGAGCCACCCGGAATAATCAGTACCGTCGTCATGCGTCTTGACCGCTACGGTAGCCCCATCCCGCAGGACGGCCACACTTCCGCGCCTCTCCGAGGTATCGATGGCTAAGGTAATCACAACCGGAAACCACTTTCTCTGTTCCAGCTTACTCCTTCAAACTGAGCACCTTGCAACAATAGTTTCATACCTTCAGCCGCCGCTTTCTGCCGTTCGGCTTCGATTCTCGAGTGAATTTGCGCTGTCATTCCAGAAATTCCTTGAGCAATTCCGCTGCCAAAGTAATTTTCGACTGCCCCTATCTTCCTGATTCCACTGGATATATCTTGACTCTTGCAACACACTTCCTCTACACTGATTTTATCTTCATGGGGGCCACCGAAGCTATGGAATACAAGATTGGCGACAAAGTCGTTTATCCGAACCACGGCGTAGGGGTTGTAGAGCAGATCAGTTACGGGGTACTCAACGGTAGAACCGAACGTTACTTCATGATTCGTATCATCTCCAGCGGCTTGCGCGTCATGGTTCCTTCTTCAAACGCGCCGGCGGTTGGCCTTCGATCCGTTATTCGTTCCAACGATGCCGTCAAGGTGCTGGGTTTTCTCGAAAGAGGCAAGCTCAATTCGCACCATGATTGGAAACATCGTTTCAAAGAGAACTCCGAGCGCATGCGCACGGGTTCCCTCCTGGAAGTGGCTGTCGTTCTGAAGAGCCTCGTCTCCCTTAGCCGCAGCAAGCCCCTTTCCTTCCGCGAAAAGAAAATGTTGGAACGCGCAAAGTATCTCCTGGTCAGCGAGATGGCTACCGCGCGCAACCTTACAGCAGAAAATGCCGAAGGCTTGGTGGTTAAGTCATTGGCGAAGGCCAAATTGCAGTTCCCCACGATGCAGGAGAAGGTAGACTAGCCTTCGAATCATTCGGAATTATTCGGCGGGCAGCCTGCGGGTTGCCCGTTTTTTTTGGAGTACGGCAGCTTGTCCCCGACTTCAGAGCTGCGAACGCAAGGACGAATTGACTGGCTGAACCGTGAACGATTCTCTCGCCGCGGTTCCTTACGACTCTAGAGGCATGCGCGCCGTTGCGTTCAAGCGCATATCCGCAAATTGTCGATGCTGAAATCGCGGGTACGCTGCGGCAGCGATCATCGCCGCATTGTCCGTGGACAGCTCCCGGCTGGGAAAGTAGACCTTCCGTCCGTGAGACTTGGCGCGTTCCTCGAAGGTACCGCGGAGTTGGCGGTTCGCCGCCACGCCTCCCGACACCAGGATCGTCTCTACGGCGCATTCTTCCGCCGCCATCATCGTCCGCTCCACCAGGTCGCGAACCACGGCGTTCTGGAATTCGCGCAGTAGACCCAGCGTTTGTTGGCTGCAGAGCCCCCGTAATTCCTCAAATTTGCCATGGCCGCCGTGCCGTGCTTCTTCCCTCTTCCGAATTTCCTCCGCGTATTCCGGATGCTCCCTGACGTGATAAAGCACCGCTGTCTTCAATCCGCTGAAGCTGAAATCGAGCGCATTGCCCCGTGTCTTCGTCGGCCCAAACCTCGTCGGTGCGGGTGCGTCCCCTGCCGCGTTGGCCAATCGGTCGAGAATTGGACCGCCGGGATAGCCGAGACCCAATAATTTCGCTACCTTGTCATACGCTTCTCCCGCCGCGTCGTCCCGCGTCTGTCCGAGCTTCCGATACGCAAACTCTTGGCTCGACCCGCGCTCAGCGGCTTTGACCTCGTACAAAACCGTGTGGCCCCCAGACACAATCAGGCAAACGGCCGGCAACATCGGGAATTCGCCGCGCTGGTGTGCCTCGAGAAATGCAGCGTGGATATGCCCTTCGAGATGGTTCACTCCGATCAGCGGCTTGCCTAGCGCCGCGGCAATCGTCTTCCCATAGGTGATTCCCACAAGCAGTGATCCCACCAGGCCCGGCCCTTGCGTCACGCCAATGGCGTCCAAATCCGCGAAACGTAAGCCGGCTTGCTCCATGGCCTCGCGCACCACGGGAACGATCTGTCGCAGATGTTCCCGCGAAGCCAGCTCCGGCACCACGCCGCCATATTTTCGATGAATGTCAATTTGCGAGGCCACGACGCTGGATAGTATTCTCCGCCCATCCACGACAACAGCTGCGGCCGTCTCGTCGCACGACGACTCGATTCCCAGGATGCGTGTTTCTGTTCCCACTTTCGCGCTCATTTCGCTCTCAAAATGCAATGCTAGCACATCGCTTCTCGTCCCTTTACGACCTCGCTCAACTCCTATGGCAGCGTGCGCCTGCTTCTCCCCACTGGGGAGAAATCAATGGAGCGCGTGGCAAAGCTCGCGGCGCCCATAACGAAGCTTATTCCCCCGTTCCCGTCTACAAGCGTTTCTGACTCCGGTCCAGTTTTGCTGCGGGAGGGTCGATCACGCGGCGAAGCGCCCGTACTAGTACACAAGAAGGTTCTGTTCTTCGCAGTCACATTCTCCGTCAGCTGACACCTTTCTTAGCCGAATGCTGTAAGATGTGGCGCTATGAGTTCTCGTCCGCCGGGAGACCAACTGAAGAGATTGCGGCTTCGCTTGGGAATCACTACGCGCGATGTCGAAAACCTGAGCCAGAAAATCGCCGACGAGGAAAAGAATCCGGAATTTCAAATCTCCAACGCCTGGCTTACCCAATTGGAGAACTCAAATTCCGTCCCAAGTATTTTCAAGCTGTACTCCCTGGCTGCCATCTATCACGTTAAGTTTACGGACTTGCTTCTCTTTTTTGGTCTGGATCTGCAGAAGGCAGCTCATCACCAACTCATTGCGCCCTTGCCCAATACCCACCTGACCAATCTGGAAGTGTATGACGCGGAGAAGACCGTCTCGTTTCCCGTGCGATTCGATCGCTCCTTTGACCTCGACAACACGAACCTGCTAACGCGCATGGTGGAGATCTGGGGAGAGGTCCCGATTGCGCTTCTCCAGCACCTGGATCTTCGCCACAGCCTGTATGGCTATATCGGGCTCCAGGATTTCACGCTTCACCCGCTCTTGCGGCCAGGTTCTTTCGTCCAGGTGGATCAGCGCGTGCGCAAGATTCAGCCGCAGCGATGGCGGACGGAGTTCGATCGCCCGGTTTATTTCGTGGAATTGCGTGAAGGTTATGCTTGTTCCTGGTGTGAATTACAGGACGGGCACCTCTTGCTACTCCCTCACCCTCTCTCACCCTGTAGCGTTCGCCGTCTCGATTACGGAAAAGACGCAGAGATCATCGGTCAAGTAACGGCAGTAGCGATGCGGCTGGCGGAGACCCCTGACTCTGCTCCTGACGGAAGCGCAAGACCTCTAAAGCAAGCCTGATGTTGGACAGGAACAACTGCACCATCGTGACATCCGTCTCCATGGGAACTGCCACGCGGTAGGGCTCCAGTTTCTGCCAGGCATGAATGAAGCCGCCCGGGGCTTCGTGTGACATTCGAACATAGAGTTCCAGTTCCCCCACCAACCCCTCCAGCGGAAGGGAAACCAAGCGACAGAAAATGTCTCGATGACATGCTTGGAGCGCCTCGCGCGCCTGCACCGGGCCGAAGCGCGCCGCAAGCCCTTCGTGATGGTACATGCCACTGTTGTAATCCCGGGTGGAAGCAAGATAGATCAGACGGGCAAAGTCGCACGGGATCCCTGCTAACGTACGGCGCTGCAAGTCGTCATACGCATTCTGCTTGGTCACGAGATAGGCGTGAGCACTCATGGGAAGCTCTCTAGGCAGCGACATTCCCTGAGGAGGGAACACGTCTTCCACGCGTGACTTCCGGCAAAGCCTGCCCGATTCGTTGACCGAGTGCGCTCGTATAAGCCGCCACGTCCACCAATGCGTGAGGCCCGAAGATCTGGATTAGAACTAGCAGCAGCACGCACAGAAACCTTAACTGCAGATACTGGTAAAACAGCTTCGTTTCCGCCACTACATTCAAATCTGCACTTTGCCGCGAACTGAGGCGGTGGTTTCTCATGATCTGCCGGACTTCATGGGAAATCCGCCGAACCCAATGCAATGCCACGTCCCGGCGCTCTTTTTCATACAAACGCTGCAATTGTGTCGAACGGGTGAGCCGGATAAAAGTCCTGTCCGTCGGAGAAAAAATTCTGAGAGCCAGTTCGGCAGGTGGAAGCCCACGAGCGGAACTGCGCTGAACCGCACTCGTCCCTTCCCGGGTTGTACGATCTTCCGCTTCCTCGCTCCTCGTCCGGAGCATAAGCAGGGCAAACGCGAAAAGCGCCACGGCCGCAAGTGCGAGCGACGGCATCACGCGCGGGCCGCCCATCCGAGGCGCGCGAGCGTCCTCCGGAATTGACTGCGCGTGGTGGCCAGCAGCATCTCATAATCGCTTTCCAATCGAACGTTGCTCGCCGCCGGAACAGCCTGAGCCGACCACAGCGTCCGCACCCAAATTCCAAGCACCACCAGGTAGGCAACGGATGGTGCATAGGTCCACAACGGCCTAATACGGTCCCAGGTGTAGTAAAGAAAAGTGATTTGAAGAATGCTCATGCCGATGAACAGGGCATATCCTAACAGGATCCCCTTCAAATTCTTTCCAAACGGTATTGCATACCACATGAACAGGGAAACCAGTGTCAGCGCGGCTAGCGCCTGAACAATCCTCAGGTTTCTTTCCAGTATTAGCGACGTTGCTGCAAGCGACGATACATCCTCCGAGGCAAGAATGAGCGCTTTGGCAAAGATCGCGCCGAACACGATCAACAGTACGTAGCGTGTCATCCTAGCTGCGCCAGGAAACGAGCGCAGAGCGACTCGGTAAATCTCAAAAATAATCCCGCACCCGAGCGCCAGACTCAGAAACTGCGTCGCCCAGTAGACCCGGAAATAATGGGCGGAGTCCCAGCGATAGACTGCGAGCCGCACAAACTCGTTAATGATTACGAACAAAAGGTAGGCGTAAAAGATGGGAAACTGGCGATATAACGCCTGTCTGAACCCGCGAACCAGGACGAGACACTCCAGCAATGTACCTACGCACCAGATCGTCATAGTCAGCATAACTATAAAGTTCTCGTGTTCAATCTCTAGCTGCGGCCAGATAGTAACACGAGAAGAGGGAGAGTGGGACAACTCCCCCTCTTCACCGCAAGCGGCATCGGTGACAGACCGGTCAGGCCTAACTTGCGGAACTTGTACTCTGCTTTTTGGGGGGTGGCAGGGGAGTGGGTGCCGGTGCCGGCGCGACGCCATCCGCCTGAAGAACCACGGGTCCCGTCGAAGGATTCCCCGCTGAGCTTGCTGCTCCTTGGGCCGTGTCACCCAAAGTGGATGAAAACGCGCATAAAAGCACGGTAAGTAGCCCTCCGAGAAGACTCAGACGAAAATTCTTTTCTGTAAATTTCATTGAAATATCTCCTGAGCGAATTTGGGCCGACACCGACAAAGGTTTCCCCTTAGGGCCCCTTGGCAGCCTGAAGTGTAAGAGCGCGATCCCCAACATGAGGCAGGAGTGCAAAAATGCTTGGGATCCCAAGCAAAAGAAATCTTCGTGGATCCAAACCGTCCCTCGAGCAGCGATTCTTCACGCCGCGACTGCCACAGGCTCCTCCCGGTCAACCCCTTACTCCACACTCGCTTGTATCTTCTTTTTCGCTTTGTTCATCCTCCGTTTCCACGAAGCGGAGAGAAATTCAACCTAACCAAATGTGGTGGATGCCTCCTTCTTAGCCTCTTTCGCAAGGGAAGCTCTGCTGCTGTTCATGAAACCGCTAGGTCCCGAGCGCGCTTGAAGCGAGCTGCCATTTTTTCCTAGCTTGCTGAACGGGTGACATGTGCACGCAGCCGCGCTGCCTCGTTCCTTCCTCCCGCACTGTTCCGCGCCGTGCTTGTCTTGCAAAGCAAATCAGACATTTCTCAAGAGAGCCCTGCCCGGCCCCTTGACACTAGCGCAGCACCTTACGTGCGCTTCCTCGATGAAAAGATTTCATGTGAGATCAGCCGCAAGAAATCTGGCATTCTCTCGTGACCAACGAGCAAGGGAGGGCTTACGCGCTCCAATAGCTTGAGCCGAAGACGCAGCGAGCGCGTTATGCTCCAGTTGCGGGTGGTTGTAGACACCACTGTGGATGAGGGGAAGTGGGTTCGCCTGGATGCGTTCACTCTGGTCGTAAATGCTCACGGCGGCCTGCTCGAAATGAGCCTGAAGGTCAACAAGGAGCAAAAATTGCTCCTCACCAATCCTGCGGTCTCGGCGCAGGAATGGTGCAGAGTTGTGGGCGTGCGGAAATCTCAGGATGGTTATTTCGCGGTTGCCTTCGAGTTTGACAGCCCGGCGCCACAATTCTGGCCGATCGCGTTACCTCCAGCGGACTGGAAGATGGTGCAAGCCGAGAATTAAACTTCAGTTTCTGCGGCGAGCACGCCCGTGCGCAATTTCTCCTTGCCCCGCTATTCGCTGGTCAGTGACCCAGCCGGGAGCCATTCTTTGCCGTCAAACTCAATAAGAAACAGTTCTTTGATCGGCTGAAAGTCTGTGGCACTCGTTTTAATGCGGATTCCCGGGCGAAGCATCCCCAGTTCCAGATCCAGGCTGGCCGCTTTCTTCATCACATTTGCCCGACTCAGGTCGTTTCCGCACTCTTGCAGCACCGCAACCAACGCCTCTGCCCGCTCATACCCTGCAACGTAATTCTGATCGCGCAAGCTCGCTTCGGGATTGTATTTGCTCATCCAATCAAGAAAATCCCGAACAGCAGGGTCGCGTTGCGATTGGGAACTCCGCCACGACTTGGAACGCGCGTTGGAAATTACTCCCGCCGCTTTGTTCAGCCCCGCCGGTTCAAGGAAAGCTGCAACCGAAAGCGACGCATTGGGTATGAACTGCAAGGGGTGCCAATCCAGATCAAACGCTGTACGAATCGCCTGGGTAGAAAAAGGTCCAATCGAAAAATTGAGGAATACATCGGCGCCCGAATCTCTCAGCGATCGCAATTGCGATTCCAGGTTGCTGTCCCCGACCTGGTAGGTAGCCTCCTTTACGATCATCGACGAGGCCTTGGTGCCAAGCCCATCGCGCAACCCCGCCAAGAATTCCTTACCGGTATCATCATTCGCAGACAGCACGGCGAGTTTTCCCACGGGTTTGTTCTTTAAAATATATTTGGCGTAGGCCTGGCCTTCCGTTCGAAACGTGGCAAAAAATCCCATGGTCCATGGAAAGTGCGACGGATCGTCAAACAGGGACGAACTGGACTCCAGAAAAAGCTGTGGCACCTTCTTCTCGTTCAAATAGGGTCGAAGCAACAGGTTGGTTTCGGTCCCCAGAGTGCTGAACAGGAGCAGCGCACCGTCCTCTTCGATCAACTGTTTTGCCAAGGCCAGGGACTTATCGCTCTCACACCCACTGTCCCGGCTGATGAACCGGATCTTCCGTCCGTTGATGCCACCGCGATCATTGATCATCTGGAAGTACGCAGCTTCGGCGCGCGCCACGTTGGCATATTCCTTGGCCCAGCCGGTGTAACAGGTAATGTTGCCAATCTTGATTTCATTGGCGGTCACGCCTGACTGGACGGTTTCCTGGGATCGCGCCCGCAAACACAGAAACAGGCCCACACAAAAAAGAGCTATCCTGGCACCCCGCCCTGGCAATCTCATGACCAAATACCTTTCCCTCTCTAAAGACAGGGGCGCAGCTCCCGAAGAAGCCTTGCGCGCACATGCTATCACGGGATTTGCGCCTCCCCTGGTCCGGGAATCCTCCGTCGTGGCAGAGTCGCACAGCAGCTCGTGGCGATCGGGCAAGTGCTCCACTGTCCAACATATTTATTCGTACGTACGCCTACGTATGACTGTCGCAACATTCACCCATAGGTTTCATTGACAAGAGTCCCGGCGCGCGGCTACTGTTCTGAAGGTTCCTAGTTCCAGGACAAATCGCCAAAAAATACTCATGATCGAACAGCCGAAACAGTCTTCGCCGAACATTACTCCTATCCGCAAAGTCCGCAAGGCCGTCCTGCCCGCCGCTGGTCTCGGCACGCGCTTCCTCCCCGCCACCAAAGCACAACCAAAAGAAATGCTCACTGTGGTGGACAAGCCGCAAATTCAGTACGTCGTGGAAGAGTGCGTGGCCTCCGGGATCGAACACGTCATCATTGTTACCGGCAAGGGCAAGAACTCCATCGAAGACCACTTTGACAATTCCCCAGTGCTCGAACGCTTTTTGTTGGATAAAGGCAAAACTGAGCAGGCCGAAATGGTCCGCCGCATCAGCAATATGGTGCAAGTCAGCTATACGCGGCAAAAGGAACCACTGGGACTGGGACACGCAGTACTTGTTGCCAAGGATCTCGTGGGCGATGAACCTTTCGCCGTTCTGCTGGGCGATGTGCTTATTCCCGGCCCTAATCCCGCCACCAAACAATTGATCGATGTGTACGAAGCCACGGGAACGGGCGCCATCGCTGTCGAAGAAGTACCCCGCGAGAAAACACACCTCTACGGAATTGTTGCTGGTCAGCCTGCTCCTCAGCCCCCGTTCGGCGAGCGACTCTTGCGCATCCGCGACTTGGTGGAAAAACCCAAGCCAGAGGACGCACCCTCGAACCTGGCTATTACCGGACGATACGTGCTTCCGCCGGCGATCTTCGAATGCCTGGAACGCACCAAGCCCGGCGCAGGCGGCGAAATTCAGTTAACCGACGCTATGCGCATTCTTGCCAAAGAGCAGGGCCTGTGGGCGCTGATCTACGAGGGAATTTCCTACGATGCGGGTGAAAAGTTGGGCTTCCTGAAAGCCACCGTGGAGCTGGCGCTCCAGAACAAGGAATTTGGCCCATCCTTCCGCTCCTATCTAAAGGCGTTAAAGCTTTAGCCGAGGAGCACTCACTGACTCATTTCTTTGAAGTCTTCTTTTCCTTGGATTCCTTCGCGGTAGGCTCCTTGGGACTTTCCTTGGGCGATTCTTTTTCGGCGGACTTGCTCTCATTCGTTGCCGCGCTCTTGCCCGCATAGTCGGTCACATACCATCCCGCTCCCTTGAACTGGATGGCAGGCGCCGACTGCACACGCTCCACCTTGCCGCCGCAGTGCGGACACTTCTTCAGATGAGGACCAGAAACGCTTTCGATCTTCTCCGTCTTTTTGTGGCATTTCGTGCACTCGTACTCGTACAACGGCACAGTCCATCCTCCTGAGCATGTTGTAAAAGTCCGATTATAGCATGCACCTGCGACTCGCCTTGGCGCCGTGGTAAACTCATGCCCTGCCATTTCCATGCCTGGAAACATTCATTCTCAAGCTCCGCAGGAGGCCCGGCGCGGCTGCCTTTATCTGGTTGCCACCCCGATCGGCAATCTGGAGGACATCACTCTGCGTGCCCTGCGCATTCTGAAGGAAGTCGACCAGATCGCCTGCGAAGATACCCGCCACACCCTGAAGCTGCTCAATCATTTTGAAATTCACAAGCCTCTGGTCAGCTACCACGAACACAACGAATTGACGCGCGCCTCCGAACTGGTGTTGGCCATGGAAGAGGGCGCAAGCATCGCCCTGGTCAGCGACGCGGGAATGCCGCTGGTGTCCGATCCCGGGCATCGCCTGGTGACACTGGCCATCCGTCACCACATTCCCGTTATTCCGATCCCGGGTCCAGCCGCACTGCTCGCGGCTCTCTCCGCCTCTGGGCTTCCCAATGAAGAATTCCTGTTTCTAGGATTTCTGCCGGCGCGCAGCGGCGAACGCCAGCGCGCATTGGAACGCCTTCGTATTGAGGATCGCACTCTGATTATCTATGAAGCGCCGCATCGCATCTCGGATACCATCGCCGACGCGGTGGCCATCCTGGGGGACCGGCCCGCCTGCCTCGCCCGCGAAGTCACCAAACTCCACGAAGAATTCCGGCGCGGTAAGCTCACCGAGATCTTTCAAACCCTCAACGAACACCCGGCCAAAGGGGAAATGACCCTGGTGATCGGTCCTGCAGAAAAAGGTGCTCCCGGTGCAAACCTAGACACGGCTCAATCCCTCGCGGCGCGTGTGGATGAGTTAATGCATCAAGCGAAACTGGACCGCAAGGAAGCTCTGAAACTAGCGGCCAAGGAAAGAGGCATGAGCAAACGCGATGCCTACCGTCAGCTCCTGGATGGAGATCCTCCCCCTTCGGAGTAGCGAAAACCTGCTCGTGCCCTCTCAAGCACCCTACGATGGACTGTTTCAGGAATGGAAGTTTGCTTCTCGTGGCAGAAACAGTGCTTACGTCCACGGAACGGCCACCATTCAGGAGTCCCGTCTGATCAGGCAGCGGATTCTGGGCGGAACATGCGCTGGAAGCGCGGACCCTCGAAATGCACGCCAACCACTTTCTCCCCGTCGGTCAGCGACTCGCTTACATGCACAACGCGCCCTTGCGTTTCAAAGTCTGCATCATCCCGGCGCAGCGCGGCATTCTGAAGTGGGATGCGGATCTCCAGGCTCGAACCGATGGCCACATCGAACCGCGTGCGGAACGCAGCACCACTACGGCACAAATTCTCGCTGGCCGTTTCTTCCTCGAAGGCGAAGCCGCGTGCATCTTTGCCGCGCACGCGCAATGGCAGGCGAACGGAGATTCTACGTTCGGACCGTTGCCGGACACTTCTCTCGCTTGTCTGGCTCATGGGCTGGATTCCCCCCAAAGGCCGCTTTCCGCTCAAAGAAGCGCTCGACGTTCTCGACCACTTCCCCCGGCGTGCGCGCCAAATGCACTATCCTGCGCAGTTCGCTGCCATTCCCCACACCATGTGTAAACCAGCAAGCGAACTGCTTCATTTTTCCCATGCTATCCGGTGCCTTGGAGTTAAGAATTTGCCTGTAGTAGCCAGAAAGTAAACGGTGCCGGTCCTCCTCGGCAGGCAGGGAGTATCGTCCGGTTTCTTGAAATTCTTTCATCTGCGAGAAAATCCATGGGTTAGTCGCCGCCGCGCGTCCAATCATCACGGCGTCGCAGCCTGTTTCTCTTACCATCCGCGCCGCATCTTCCGGGCACTGAATATCTCCGTTGCCAATGATCGGGATTTTCACCGATTGCTTTACTGCCGCGATGATGTTCCAGTCGGCTTTGCCCGAGTAGCCTTGCAAGCGCGTCCGCGGGTGAATGGCAGCAGCCTCAATGCCCACTTGCTCGGCCATCTTGACCACCTCTTTCGCCACGATGGATTGTTCGTCCCACCCAGCACGCAATTTGATGGTCAGGGGAATCTTCACGGCAGCGCGGACGGCCCGAAAAATCTTTTCCAGCAGGGGAAGTTCCCGCAAAAGCCCTGAGCCGCCGCACTTCACCACCTTCTTGGCCGGACAGCCCAGATTGATGTCTACGGCGTCGTAGCCGAGGTCTTCGACCATGCGGGCAGCATCGGCCATCACACTGGGGCTGGCGCCAAAGAGTTGTGCCGCAATCGGGTGCTCATCGTCCTGAAAGTAAAGATAGCGGAGAGTTTTCTGTGCGCTGCGGGTAATCCCTTCCGAGCTCGTGAACTCCGTCATCAGCAAACCGCAGCCGCCCAGGCCGCGAATCACGCGCCGGAAGAGCGTATCGGTCACGCCGGCCATGGGCGCCAGAACTGTCGCAGGACGAATACACAAATCCCGAACCTTGTACTCCGCGGGAATCAGCGAGGAATACGTGGCGTCGATCGGGCGCTCACTCTTGCTCAATATGTCGCGAGCCCGTTCGGTGAATTGTGAGTTGTCGCAATTAATGTTTCTGATCCTTTTTCGCTGCTTCGACTGGTGCTTCCGCCAAATACTTATCCAGCCGCAAGAATTTGCGGCCAAGGGCGCCACTGTACGCGGACCAATCTTCTTCCCCGGAATCGATGGCCATGGCGGCGCGCACCGCGGCTACCTTGGAATCCATATCGTCCATATAGTGGAACACCAACGCTTCCCGAATCATGGGCAACTTCGGTGAGCCAAACTCGTATTGCCCGTGATGGCTGATCAAAATGTGCTGGACCACTGCCTTCAGTTTGGCCGGAAAACCTTCGATTTCCTCCATGGCTTTTGTCACGGTTTCCAATTCCATAACGATGTGCCCCAGAAGCTGGCCCTCGGTGGTGTAGCCGACCGAGCGCTCGTAGCACAGCTCATCCAATTTCCCCACGTCGTGAAGCATGGCCGCGGTGAACAGCAGGTCCACATCTAGTTCAGGGTAGTGCGCGGCAATCTGCTTCGCCAAGCCGCATAAACCGACAACGTGTTCGAGCAAGCCGCCGAGATAGGCGTGGTGCATTACCTTTGCGGCCGGGGCACGTTTGTAGCGAGAGACTGTCTCGGGGTCGCTGAGTACATGGTTCACCAGCTTCTTCAGCCAGGGATTCTTTATCCCCCCGGCGTACGCCAGCAACTGCTGGTACAGCTCTTCGACGTTGAAAGGCGTATGCGGGAGAAAATCGGCAAGGTCGATTTCCTCGGGCTTGGCCACGCGGAATTGCTGCAACGAGAGTTGGGGCTTATTCCGGTAAATCTCAACCCGCGCCTGCACCTTCACGAAATCGTCGCGGTTGACGTCCTTGGCCAGGGTTTCAAACTGGTCCCACATGCGGGCTTCGATGGTGCCGCTACGGTCACCCAGTTCCATCCGCAGGTAGGGTTTCCCCGCGTTCGTATTGCGGACCTCTTTTTCGTGCACCAGGAAGAAGCCGGTGATGGCTTGGTCGGCGGTCAGATCCTTGACGAACGGGGTCTTCATGATTTCGGCTCGGTCGTTTTCCCGAACAGCAGATATTTCTTGTGGCCTTTCTTTTCCTTCGTCGACTCCGGAGTGGCGCTCACTTCCTCAATCTCGGAATTGCCTCCTCCCGCCATCTCCTGATATCCGGGCTTGATCACCACGTAGCTCTGCTCACGCAGTGTCTTTAGATACTCCTTGAGCGCCGGCTCCATCCTCTGGTCATAGAGTCGCTCCTGGATCTCGTTTTCGACCTTCTCAAAGGACTGCTGGCCTTCGTCGTAGTGCTCCATTACCTGCAAAACGAGAAAGCCCTGCTTGGTTTCGATCACGTCTGTTAGCTCGTTCTTTTTCATCTTGAAGACGATGTCCTCGAGTTCCTTGGAAAGTTCGCCGCGCTTATATTGTCCGAGCCAACCACCTTGCTGTGCGGTCGAGCCATCGGAGAAGCGCTTGGCTAATTCGCCAAAATCCTCTCCATCCTTGACGCGATCGTGTAATTTCTGGGCCTTGGCCTTTAACTCAGGGATTTCGGATTCTTTCTTGCCCTCTGTTTTCACTTCGATTGCTCGCAGCGCGACTTGCTCTGGTCTGACGAATTCTTTTTGATTCTCCTGGTAATACTTCATCTCGTCTTCATGGGTAATGGTGATGTGCGAACCGACTTCACGGCGAATGACCTCCTGGGTCAGGAAACGATTTCGAATGGTACTCTTGAAATCGTCCCAGTTCAGACCCTGGGAGGTGACCGCCTTTTCGAGCTCGTCCATGTCCTTCAATTTGTTCTGTTGACGAATTTGGTCTAGCTGCTTGATGACCTCTGGCTCGACGCTGATGCCCATGTCCTTGCCGCGTTGGGCCAAAAGCGACTGGTCAATCAGCCCGCGCAGGGCGTACTTCTGCCGGTCTTCCACTGCGACCTGCAGCTGTTCGGGGGTGCATTTCCCGCTGCATTCCTGCTGCGCGCCCTCGGTCTCTTCGGCCCGCGCTTTGTCCAGTTCTGAACGGGTGATGATCTCGTTGTTCACACGGGCAATGATCTCTTCGACGACCTTGCCTTCGCCACCCGTGGGCGGCTTTTTCGCCGCATTCGCGGCAGGCGTGTCGGCCTTCTTGACTGGAGCGGGCGTCTTCTCTTCCACCGCGGGCTCGGGCGTTTCCATTTGCGGCTTTTCGAGCGCAGGAGGATTTTGTGCCGGCGGTGTGTCCGCAGGTGGCGCTTGCGCCGGAGGATTCTGCGGCGGATTCTGCGCGGGCGGATTCTGGGCCAAGAGCGGCCAGGCGGTCAAAAGTCCGACGAGCAATGCTACTTTTTTCATGAATTTCCCCATGTGGAAAGTTTAACTTGGATTCTTCGCCATGTCAGCTTTCGCTTTGCCCACCCAAGCCCGCTAGAACCTTACGCAGCGCCCCGGTGACCGATTCGCCTCGTTCCAGTTCCATCCAGAGTACGCCACTGGGGTCGAGCTTAATACCCTTCCGCGAGCGAACCACTTTGACGACTGCGGCGGGATCGAGGGTCGTTTCCGCATGGAAGCGCAGCGCAATTTTGTTGCCCTGGCGCTCCACGGCGGCGATGCGCAACCGCTCACACATGGATTTGAGTGCGGCAAACTCCAGAAGGTTTTCCACGGCTTTCGGTAGGGCCCCAAATCGGTCTTGCAGTTCCTTACCGACATCCTGCCTCTCGGCCTCGCTGGCAATCGAGGAGATTCGTTTGTAGGTGCGCAAACGGAGGTTTTCGCTGGGGATGTACTCCGGCGGGATGCGCACATCCATTCCCAGACTCAGCGTAGTGCGCAACTCGGGCGCCGTCTCTTCGCCCTTCAGCTTGGCGACGGCCCGCTCCAGCATCTGCACATACATGTCGAAACCGATGGCTTCGATATGTCCATGCTGCTGGCGCCCGAGCATATTCCCGGCCCCGCGAAGTTCCAGGTCCAGGGCGGCGATGCGGAAACCGGCGCCAAGTTCGCTGAATTCCTTCATGGCAGCTAGCCGTTTGCGGGCGACATCGGACAGGACGCGTTCCGGCGGCACCAGCAGGTAGGCATAAGCACGGCTGCTGGAGCGCCCGACTCGTCCGCGCAATTGGTAGAGTTCGGCAAGCCCCAGGCGATCGGCACGATTGATCAGAATCGTGTTGGCGCGCGGAATATCCAAACCATTCTCCACGATGGTTGTGGCTACCAGGACATCTGCTTCGTCGCGGATGAATTTCAGCATCACCTGCTCCAATTCGCGTTCACCCAACTGGCCATGACCGACCACAACGCGCGCCTGGGGTGCCAGCTTTGTCACCAGGTTCGCCAACGAGTAGATCGACTCCACGCGGTTGTGGATGAAATACACCTGACCGTCGCGAGCCAGTTCATTCTCAATTGCTTTCTTCACGATTTCTTCGTTGAATGCGGAAACCACGGTTTGGATGGCCAACCGGTCGCGTGGCGGCGTTTCGATCACGGACATATCGCGCAGCCCTACAAGCGACATGTGCAACGTGCGCGGAATGGGCGTGGCGGAAAGCGCCAGGGCATGCACGTTCTTGCGCATTTCCTTCAGCCGCTCTTTGTGGGCGACGCCGAAGCGTTGCTCCTCGTCCACCACCAGCAACCCCAAATCCTGGAATTTCACGTCTTTCGACAGCAACCGGTGTGTGCCAATGACGATGTCGACTTTGCCCGTCTCCAAGTCCGCCAGGATCTTCTTCTGCTCCGCCGTTGTGCGGAAGCGGCTTAACATCTCGATGCGCGCGGGGAACGCGGCGAAGCGTTTCTTAAACGTCTCGAAATGCTGAAAGGCCAGCACCGTAGTAGGCGTTAGCACCGCCACCTGTTTTCCGTCGGTGACCGCCTTGAACGCCGCGCGCATGGCCACTTCAGTCTTTCCATAGCCGACATCGCCGCAAAGGAGCCGGTCCATGGGCGACGATTTTTCGAGGTCGCGCTTGACGTCGGCGATGGCGGAAAGTTGGTCGGTGGTCTCTTCAAATTCAAAAGCATCTTCAAACTCGCATTGCCAGTTACCATCCGGCGAAAAAGCAAAGCCCTTCGCGGTCTTCCGTTCTGCGTAAAGGACAAGGAGTTTGTCCGCCATGTCTTCCAGGGATTTGCGGACGCGCGACTTGCGCGTGGCCCACGCGGTTCCCCCAAGCCTGTCCAGCGGAGGGTGAGTTCCTTCGACAACGCGGTAACTCTGGACCAAATCCATGCGTTCGAGCGGTACGTACAAGCGCGAGTCCTCGGCATAACGCAAGAGCATGAACTCGCCGCGGCGGCCATCGGATTCGATCAATCTCAGGCCCTCGAATTGACCGATGCCGTGGTCCACGTGAACCACAAAATCGCCCGGCTTCAATTCCGCGAAATCCGCAAAAAATCCGGAAGTGCGGATCTTACGGCTAGGCCGCTCGACCGCCGGAGTTATATCGAATAGGTCCGCGTTGCCGTACAGCGTGAGGTTTACTCCAGGAAAGCCCACGCCGGCGGCGAAAGGGGCGCGTACCAGCAGCAGTCGCGCTGTCTCCGAAGCGCTTTCCGCGGTGAAGCCCGCGGCGGCTTCTTCCGTTTCACCAAGGACATAAGGAACTTCATACTCGCGGCAAATCTCCGCGTAACGCTCCAGTTCACCGGCGCTGGCGGCTGTGAGAAATACCGTTCCGCCCGCTGCAATTTGCGACTTCACATCGCCCAGGCAGGCCACTACGTTCCCATGGAATCGAGTGCTCGGCCGCGCGCTCAGTTCAAATCGCTGGCCGCCGGATTGCGCCAGATTGAGCTGTTCGACTTCGATGCGGGATGTCTTGTTGAGCGCTTTTTCCCACTGCTCTTCGTTCCAGAAAAAGTCAGAGACGAGGGGCGCGTTTGCTTGCCCGTGTCGCTCGTAGTTCTCTGTCGCAGCTTCCTGGAGTTTTTTGCGCGCTCCGCGAAGATTCTCTGGCTCGTCAAGGAACACAATTGGTTTCAGGGAACTTTCCGCAAGCTCAAACAACGCGCTGCTACCGGGCTCTTTCGTCGCGCCGAACCAGCCTCCCGGTTCCCATTCTTCCGCTTCCCGGCTTCCAGGCGCCGGAACGCTCCATTCGGCCAAGGGAAGAATCGTGGTTTTCACTACGGGTGCAATCGAACGCTGTGTGCGCGGATCAAATTCGCGTACCGATTCGACGGTGTCGCCCAGCAGCTCAATGCGCACGGGACGCGCGGCTTCCGGTGAGAAGATATCCACGATGCCGCCACGCACGGCAAACTGCCCGGGGAGTTCGACCATTTCCGTACGCGCATAGCCAATGCTGGCAAGATGCGTGATCAACTCTTCGTGATTTGCCTCGGAATCTTTTGAGAGTGTCCGCGCCAGGGTAAGGTAAACGTACGGGTCCTGGTAGCGCCATAACGCCGCCGGTGCCGGTGCAAGTACAACAGAAACTTCCCCATTCGCGAGCCGGTAGAGCGTGGCAGCCCTTCGTTCGAGAATGTCCGCGTGGGGAGCCTGGGGATCCCAAGGCAGGCTGTCGAATGCGGGAAGAACGGCAATGCCACCCGTGGGTCCGGGGAAAATCTGGCCAAAGAAGCGCAGCGTTTCGGCTAAATCCTCGGCGCGACGGTTATTCTCAGTGATGAAAAACGCGGGGCGCCGTAATTCGTGGACAACATAAGCGGCCACGAGTGGTTTCGCGACATCTTGCAGACCCGAAAGGCCCACCAGATTGGAGCCCGCGCGCACCTCTCCCACCACGCCCTCCATTGCAGGGTGGCGCAGGAGTGCTTCCAACCGTTCTCTCACCGCCGGCAGTATCATTTCTTCCTGGGTCGGGCCCTATATTCCGGCGCGTTCGTTCAACACGGAGCTTCTTTCACAGTAAACTTGTTAGGCGCGAATTTTTTTCAGAATTTCCGTAGTTGAATACCCCGGCATCACCTCAATCAAGATCACCTTGCCGCCGGCCGCCTCGACCTCTTCCCGGCCCACGATCTGATCTCCGGGCCAATCCCCGCCTTTAACCAAGACGTCCGGCAAAAGCGCGGCAATCAACTGCTGCGGCGTCAATTCCTCGAAAACCAGAACGGCATCCACGCATTCCAAGTTGGCCAAAATCTCCGCGCGTTCTTTTGCCGGAATCACGGGTCTTCCCTCTCCCTTGAGGGTGCGAACGCTTTCGTCGCCATTTACGCCGACGATCAGAAAATCTCCCAGAGCACGAGCGGCTTCCAGATTATGAATGTGACCCGGGTGGAGCAGATCGAAACAACCGTTGGTGAATACCACGCGCTTGCCGTTGCGTTTCTCCCGGCCAAAACGCACAATTGCTTGTTCCAATGTCAGAACCGCTGGATGCAAAGGCTCTCCATGTTTGCTGAAAGAGGCGGACCGCCGTCCGCCTTGAACGATCAGTTTATCACGCCCCCCGATTGGGCCGTGTGCGGGAGCAAGCAGGTTGAATAAGAAAAAACAGGTGCTACAGGCGGTTATGGGAATTCTGTGCCTGGTCGTCGGGGCGCTGCTGGCGCTTTACCCGACGCGTCGCTATGCGGAGCGGCGATACATCGTGGACGCCGCGTCCTGCCGGATGGACCTTTTGCAGGTAAGCCGCGCCGACCTGCTTGCCAGACCCGATACCGGCTCGGTCGTCCTATTGCACGGAATCTCTGCAAACAAGATCATCATGCAGTACCTGGCAAGAAGTTTTGCGGAACTGGGCCTGCGCGTGTTCGTTCCGGATCTTCCCGGCCACGGGCGCTCCCCCGGGCCATTCACTCCGGAGCAAGCCGAAGCATGCAGCGCATCCTTGGTGCGGGGGCTTGCGGCACGCGGAATGATTATCCCGGAGCGCACCATTCTCGCAGGCCATTCCATGGGGGGAGCAATCGCCCTGCGCATCGCGGCGAAATTTCGCCCTGCTGGCGTGATCGCCATTTCTCCAGCACCCATGCAGCCGGCCAATGGGGTGATCCACGAAAATCTGCTATTCCCTACCCTGCCGGTCATGATGCCGAATACATTGGTTCTCGTGGGCCAGTTCGAGCCCAGGTGGATGGTGGACAACGCAGCGGATCTGGTGGCCCAGAGCAGAGATTCTTCGGTGAGATTCACGCAAGTTCCCCTCAATACCCACGTCAGCATGCTTTTTTCTCCGACGGGCGCTCGCGAATCGCAGGCCTGGGCAGCGCGTCTTCTCTCTCTACCGAATGAGGCGCGATTGCCTACGCGGGCCAACCTATTCGGTTGTCTTCTGGGAATCATTGGCCTACTGCTGATCAGTGGCCCGTTCCTGCGAGAAATGGTCGGCGACAAGCGTCCAACGGATCTGCACGCTACGCCCGCTGTGCCGCGTGTGCGAAGCGCGCTCGAAATGGCTCTCTTTTCCGTCGTTGCCCTGCACCTTCTTCGTTATTGGCAGCCCCTGCGATTCCTCCATTTGTTTGAGGGCGATTATCTGGCGACTTTTTTTCTCATTGTGGGACTGGCGTTGATCCTACTCCACTGGAAGCTCGCCCGCGATGGATTCCGCGCGCGGCCCGCCTTGCTCTTGGCCGCGGTGCTCGCAGCCGTGCTGTTACACTTTCTCTTTACCGGCTGGTTCGAACTTACTGCCACCAGTGCGTGGCTCAATTTGCAGCGCTGGGAACGTTTCCCCCTTTTCTTCCTCACCGCCTTCCTGTTTCTTTACGGATTGGAGTTGATTGCCGGCCCGGTCGTGAACGGAGGCACGCGCTTCGCATTCTGGCTTCTGCTGCTGGTTCTCTCGTGGATTTCTCTGGTGTTGGGAGTGCTGTACCTGAAGAGTGGCGAAATTCTGCTGGTGCTGCTCTCCCCCTACTTTCTGCTGGAACTTCTGCTCATCGGACTGGGTACACAATTGGTACGCCGTATATCAGGCTCCCCCACGGCCGCGGCGGTGTTCGGTGCTATACTTCTTACGGGGTTTTGCCTGGTGCTCTTTCCTTTGTCCTGAAAGGCGCTGGCGCCCGAAGACTTGCCCATCCCTCCTGCGCCGGAGATGGAAACAAACGATTTTGCGGTGACGAATGGCTGACTATGTCATTGTCGGTGGTGGGCCTTCTGGTGCCATGTGCGGCGAACAACTCGCGCGTGCCGGCCACAGCGTAGATATTTTCGATGAGCACCTAGCTTGGGAAAAACCCTGCGGCGGGGGGTTAACCTACAAGGCCACACAGTGCTTCCCATTCCTGCTGGATAATCCGCATCCGAAGAAGCTGGTTCAGAAGGTCGAGATCATCAGCGCGGAAAATCAGCGCGCGAGCTTGGAACTGCCACATCCTATCGTCATTTATTCGCGAACCGTTCTGAATGGCCTGCTGCTAGACCGCGCCCGCGAAGCGGGCTGCCGGATTCATCATTCGCGCGTGCAAACCGTGGGTACCTTGACGGACAAACCGCGTTATTCGGTGGACGGTGAATGGCGGGAGAGCGATTTCCTGGTTCTGGCCGGGGGAGCGAGAAATCAGTTTTTGCCCGGAACCCGCGCGCTGGCTCGTGATGAATTGGAAATGACCCAGGGTTATTTCGTGCCGCAGACCGCCGAACAGATTCTCATCAAGTTTCTGCCGGAATTCGAAGGCTACATCTGGTCGTTCCCGCGTGCCGATCATCTCTCGCTAGGCATCTGCGGAAGCATGGAATCGCATACCAGCTCGGAATTGCGCAGGCACCTGCATCAATTTGCCGGAACAGAAAAAATTGAAACTACAAACGCGAAATTTTACAGCCATGTGTTGCCTTCCCCGCAGGTGCGCACACTCTCAGACCGTACCGTGATTGGCCGCAACTGGGCGCTGTGTGGCGATGCCGCGGCGTGGGTGGATCCTCTCACCGGCGAAGGGCTTTTCTATGCGATGCGCTCGGGGGAAATTCTGGGGCGTTCGCTGGCAGAAGGCTGCCCGGAAAAATATCCGGCTCGGGTGAAAGCTTCCTTTTCCATGGAATTGGAATTTGCGGCGCGCATTGTGCGACGTTTCTACCGTGGGTCGTTCCTGGGCACGGCGGTTACCACGCGCATGGTGCAATTCCTGCAACGCAATGCTGTCTTTCGCCAGTTGTTATCGGATTTGTTCTGCGGAACGCAGGACTATACGACGTTGAAGCAACGCGTGCTTAGCCACCTCGGCGGAACACTGAGTCAATTCGTAAACAGTGTTCTGCGCTTCGATCATCCATCCGCAAAAACGCCTGCTTCCGACGCGGCCGCTGACTAAGTTCACTGACTACGCCAAGACATCTTGGAAGCGCTCGAACGCCCAGTCAATTTCTTCGCGCTGAATCACCAGGGGCGGAGCAATGCGGATGATGTGATCGTGCGTTTCCTTGCAAAGTACGCCCACTTCCTTCAGAGATTCGCAGTACTTGCGCGCTTTGGTGTGGAGCTCCACGCCAATCCACAAACCCCGGCCACGGATCTCTTTGATGAGTGGGCTGCCGAGTGTCCGGAGCTTTGCCAGGAAGTAGCCGCCCAACTCCGCGGAGCGTTCCACCAATTTTTCTTCGACGATCACTCGCAGGGCAGTTCGCGCCACGGCACAGGCCAGTGGGTTGCCTCCAAAGGTGCTGCCGTGATCGCCCGGCTGGAATACGCCCAGGATTTCCTTCGAGGCCAGCACGCCGGAGATCGGATAGAACCCGCCGCCGAGCGCTTTGCCAACAATCAACACATCTGGCTGGATATCTTCATGCATATAGGCGAACATCTTGCCCGTGCGGCCCAGGCCGGATTGAATTTCGTCCAACATCAACAGCACACGGTTTTCGCGGCAAATCGCAGCGGCCTCCCGCAAGAATCCTTCAGGCGGCATGACGATGCCGGCTTCGCCCTGGATCGGTTCACACAGAAAAGCACAAGTGTTCGGCGTGATGGCCTCACGAAGAGCACGCGCTTCCCCGAACGGGATAATGCGAAAGCCGGGCGTGAGTGGTCCAAATCCACCGCGATACTGCTCATCGCTGGAAAAACTGATCACCGTCACAGTTCGTCCGTGAAAGTTGCCCGCGCAAACAATGATCTCGGCCTTCCCGTCGGGAATTCCTTTGATCGTGTGGCCCCATTTACGTGCCGCTTTCAGGGCGGTTTCGACCGCTTCGGCGCCGGAATTCATCAGCAGGGTCATCTCCATGCCCGTCAGATCGTGCAAGTCCTTATACAGCAAGGGAAGTTGGGCGTTGCGGAAGGCTCTCGAGGTCAGCGTGACCTTGCGGGCCTGTTCAATTAGAGCTTCGAGGATCCGCCGATGGCAGTGGCCCTGGTTAACGGCAGAATAGGCAGCCAGACAATCGAGGTAGCGTTTCCCCTCCACATCATAGACCCAACAACCCTCGGCGCGCTCGATAACAACGTCCAGCGGGTGGTAATTGTGGGCCCCGTAAGCATCTTCCAGGGCCATGAGTTCTTTTGCGCTGAGCAACTGTTCTTCCGTGAGTGGCATAGATTTACCCTTGTTCCCTTCGACGGCGCCCCCAATGCCAGAGTGGATCGGCACCTCGGGCTACTGGAGCGAAAGCTCGCAGGTCCCAAGTCCATGGAGCGAGGGGACAGCGGCCACGGCGAAGGCGTACAATCCGCCGTGCGGTAGGAACTGTTCAAATCATGGCACTGAAAACGCATATTGCGCAATAGCGGGGGTACGATAAGGAACCCCGGTAGGGGGGTGCGCTCAGCCGTTACCCGGTGTAGCAAGGAAGAGCGCAAACGCCTCCCCTTTAGGTACGCGGGGCGAATTTTGTGGCGAGCTTGTTTTGCGAGGCTTGGGTTCGTTCTTGCAGGAGAAAACCATGAAAAACAGAACGCTTGCGATCCTGGTTATCGTATTGGTAGGAGTGCTGGTCGCGCTAGCCTCTCCGAGGCATCGGACTCCGACGCAGCCCGGAGATGTCGCCGACCTCAAGGTCACCATCACGGAGTGGGCTGTGCCCACAAAGGGTGCCCACCCCCATGATCCCGCAGTGGGCCCGGATGGCGCTCTGTGGTTCACCGAACAGATGACTAACAAGCTGGGGCGTCTCGATCCCAAGACCGGCGAGTTCAAGGAGTATCCCCTGGTTGAGGGAAAGAACTCCGGCCCGCACGGCCTGGTGGCCGACCGTGAGGGAAACATCTGGTTCACCGCGAATTTCGGCGGCTACATCGGGAAGCTGGATCCACAAACCGGCAAAGTCACGCAATACAAGATGCCAAGCGAGAAGGCCGATGATCCGCACACCGCCGTGTTTGATGCGCATGGCACCCTGTGGTTCACGGTGCAAGGTGGGAACATGGTGGGCCGCCTGGACCCCAAGACCGGCAAGATCGAGTTAAAAGAGGTGCCGACGGAAAGTGCCCTGCCGTACGGAATTCAGATCAACAGCAAAGGCATGCCCGTCTTCTGCGAGTTGGGCACCAACAAGATGGCTTCGATCGATCCCGCTACTCTGAAGATCACCGAATATACTCTGCCGGAGTCCGCTCGGCCGCGACGGCTGGCGATTGCAGCCGACGACGCGGTGTACTTCACGGATTTCAAGAGCGGCCACCTGGGCAAGTTGAATACGAGCACGGGCGCAGTGAAAATGTATGCTTCGCCGGGCGGGGCTGAATCGAATCCGTACGGGATCACCATCACCCCGGACGGAATGGTGTGGTACAGCGAATCCGGCGTGACGCCAAACACGATTATTCGCTTTGACCCGAAGACGGAAACGTTTGCGCGGGCCAATATTCCCTCCGGTGGAGGCGTGGTTCGGAACATGGCGGCCACCCCGGACGGCCGAGTCTACATAGCCTGCAGCGGAGTGGATAAAGTGGGAGTCGTCGAAGCCGCCAAGTAAGCGGAGGGTTTGGCCGCGCCACTCTGTACTGGCTGCTTCGATTCTTTTTCAGACCAACCTCTGGGCCCGCGAGCATCTTTAAGATCGGGCTCGCGCCTGGCCTGATTTTCCTACCTCAGGGCATTTTCAAGTTCACGGATCCGGATGGGGGAGTTATCCGATTTGCCAGGATTGGCTTTGCGCATCCAAATTTCACGGCACACTTTGTCGGAACATTTGAGATCGCTTGCGGCTTGCTGGTCCTGTTCGGGCTGTGGAGCTGCGCCGCGCCCATCCCGCTGTTCATCATCATCTGCACCGCCATAGTTTTGAATTGACGCGCCTGGCAGCAACGACAACCGCGGGAATCGTGAAGGACGTGGTGATGGTCGGAGGGTATCAGGAAGCGGAAGTAAATTTTGTGGCAGACCATCCCGGCCTCACCCTGTTCCACTGCCACCGGCAATTACATCGGGATTTCGGGTTTATGAGTCCATTCGACTACGTTCAGTCCCCAGCCCGCGATGAACCCACCCTTTGTAGTTTCTTTGCCTTAGGATGCATCCAACAGGTATTCTCAACAGCACCAGGGAGTTTTGTGGCCACAACTGCAACAACAGCAAAGCCTAGGACGGATGTGGGCGCCAAGAAGCCCAAGAAGAAGGTCAACTGGAATTCCCTGCCCGAAATCTGGGCCTTGCTCCACCCACGGCGGGGCCTGTTATTGCTTGGCCTGGTGCTGGTGGGAATCAACACTTTGTCGGGATTCGTTCTTCCTTTATCCAGCAAGTACCTGTTTGACAACGTTCTCGGCAAGCGCCAAGTGCATCTCCTCGTGCCGATTGTGCTGGCCGTCGTTGGCGCTACTGTGGTCAAGGGATTGACCTCTTTCACGCTCACGCAGCTTCTTTCAAAATCGGCACAACGCATGATCACGGACCTCCGCAAACAGGTTCAAGCGCACATCGGGAAGCTGCCGGTCAGTTTTTATGATGCCAACAAGACTGGCGTTCTTGTCTCTCGCATTATGAGTGACGTCGAAGGAGTGCGGAACCTGATTGGCACGGGTTTGGTCGAATTCGTTGGTGGGGTCCTGACCGCCGCCGTGGCCTTGATCATCCTTTTACGCATTAGCACCTTCATGACCATGATTGCGTTCGCCGTACTTCTGACGTTTGCGTTGGCATTGAACAAAGCGTTTAGCACCATTCGCCCCATCTTCCGCGCGCGGCCGAAAATCAATGCCGAGGTCACCGGCAGGCTCACGGAGTCGCTCGGTGGCGTGCGCGTGGTCAAGGGATATCACGCGGAGGACCGCGAGGAACAAGTGTTCGCAAGCGGCGTTCAGCGCCTGTTGGATAACGTTTTAAAGACCCTGACAGCAACCTCGTTCATGAGCCTATCCGGCGCGACGCTCATGGGCATCGTCAGCGCCATCATCATGTTTCTCGGAGCGCGCCAAGTGCTGGGAGGCACCATGAGTCCGGGCGACCTGATTCAGTATTCCGGGCTGCTCGTCTTGATGGTGGCGCCGGTATTCCAGATTGTGGCGATCGGGACGCAGATTACCGAGGCCATCACGGGGCTGGAACGCACGCGGGAAATTCTGAATGAATCGATGGAGGATCAGGATCCCAAGCGCACCGTAGCCTTGCGGCGGATTGACGGCCGCGTGGAATTTGAGGATGTCCATTTCTCCTATGAAGCGAACAAGGAGGTGCTCCATGGGATCAGCTTCATTTCCGAGCCAGGAACGGTCACGGCGCTCGTGGGGCCCTCGGGTTCTGGCAAATCAACAATCATTGGATTGATCTCAGCGTTCTACGTGCCGACGCAGGGTCGCGTATTGGTCGACGCCATCGACGTGGCCACTGTGCGTCTGAGCTCGTATCGCACGCAACTCGGCGTGGTGCTGCAAGAAACATTTCTCTTTGACGGCACGATCCGCGAGAACGTATCGTATGCGCGGCCGGACGCAACCGAGGCAGAGGTTCTGGCCGCTTGCCGAATTGCCCGGGTGGACGAATTTGCCGAGGGATTTGAGAAAAAGTACGACACCGTCGTTGGCGAGCGAGGGGTGAAGCTCTCCGGAGGCCAGAAGCAGCGTGTTTCGATCGCCAGAGCGATTTTGGCGGATCCCCGCATTCTGATCCTGGACGAGGCCACCTCCAGCCTGGACTCTGAATCCGAAGCGCTGATTCAGGAGGGTCTGAAATACCTGATGCGCGGACGAACGACGTTTGTGATCGCTCACCGTCTATCCACGATTCGCCGCGCGGAACAGATCCTGGTGATCCAAGAGGGCCGCCTGCTGGAGCGCGGGACCCATGAGAGCCTGTACGCAGCCGAGGGGCGTTATTTCGAGCTATACAACAAGCAACATGCGGTGGAGACAAACCTGTTTCTTGCCCCTGGCGAGGGGGACAAGCCCGAGGACGAGGCCAACGATGGTGCTGGAACCGGCCCTGCTGGCCATTCCCTCCCCGACGCGATCCGGCTGATTCGGTCGCGCAACGGCTAAAAAATGCCCGACCCCGAAAGATCGCGCGCGCAAAACCAAAGCCAATTTCTAAGGCAGACTAGAGTGATGGGCGGCGCACAACCGCTTTCTTTGCCTGAGCCGCTTGCGTCGGCAGTAGGGTAGCCATTTTGCGGATCATCGCGAGGACCAGGCGTTTGTCGCCTTCGGAAAGCGTGGTGCTGTATTTCTTGATCTCGGCGAGGAAGCGAATTTCATCCTGAGAGAGTTCGCCGAGCATTTTCTGGGTTTCTTTGTCCCGCGGGGTTTCCGTACCGGGGAAGAAATCGGCCAGCGAAATCTCCATGGCCTCGGCGATCTTGGCAAGCGTTTCGAGAGAAGGAACCGTGTGCCCGTTCTCCACGCGTGAAAGGTAGCAGCGGAGCAAGCCGGTGCGGCGCTCAATGTCACCTTGTGACAAGCCGCGCTGGCTGCGATAGGTCTTGATGACTTCCCCGATGTTTACTTGTGGTTTCTCTTTAGGCACAGTTTCCTCCAACAGAAACAGTATCTTAGTGGCTAACAGTAGGCATGGCAAGGGGGAAATCCCGGCGAAAGGTTCCTAAGGGTAACAGGGCCGCGCTAAAAGGCGCGAAAAGCCCACCTATTTGGAGTTATTGCGTGGCTTCAAAAAGTGACCGTGTTATATCCGCCATCAGCACGGAACTGTCCTTTTCATCCGCCAACCCGCCTACAAGAATCACCAGAACGAAGGGTCGGGGAGCAAACACAATCGCGGCATCATGATGAATCTTGGTGATTTCGCCAGTCTTATGCGCCACGCGCGTGCCCGCAGGTAACCCGGATGGGATTCCCTCATTAAAATGCTGGCGCTCCAGGATTTCGATCATCTGTTTGGACAGGTTCGCGTCCACGGCCTTACCTTCCGCGATGGCCGTGAGCAACACTTGTAGTCCACGCGAAGTGGTTGTGTTGTTCAGGCCCTTTTCGAAGGCCTTGTTGTCCTCCACCCCCCGCAGGACGTTCATTCCATCGGCGCCAAGCGAATGGACCGTGGCGCGAATGTTATACACCCCCAATTTTTGGATGAGCAAGTTTGTAGCGAAGTTGCTGCTGACCGTAATCATGAGATCGCACAACTGGCGGAGAGTGCGGGTCTGACCTTCGGCTTTGTAGAGATCAGCCTCGGAATCGTCCTTGGGATCGAGTTTGTAAGACGAGCCATCGACGATGGAAGGAAACTCGTTATGAATCGTGAGCGTGTCGTCGAGGCGGAGCTCTCCCTCCTTCACCTGATGGAACAGTTCAATCATCACGGGGATTTTCATCGTGCTAGCGGCATGGAAAGAGTCGTCTGGGTGATACGACCACTCGGTCTTGCCGTCGAGGGAACGGAACGCGACAGCCACTTCGGCGTGAGAATCGGCGATGCGCTTCTCAATTTGTTGTTGGGCCAGGACGAGCTTGGGCTCTTGCGCGCAGCACTGGGTAGCGCCAAGAAGCAAAAACACAAACGGAAATGGCGTGAAATTCAGCCGCACAAATCCCCCGACACCACAGTCATGAAAATCTTACAGGAGAAAGTCAAGAAGCGGGGTGCAGGAGTCCCGCACCCCCGCACGTCAACTGGCTGAATTGTATCTATCGCGCCAGACAGCACTCTAGTGGGTGAAGGTTGGCGTAGTGGGAGCAATGTTGTAGCCGTCGAGTTCGAGGACGGGCGTTTTGCCCTCGGCGTCAGCTAAGTCGTAAGTAGCGCTGAGCGTCTTTTCTTCGCCGGGGAGCAAGGAGAAATAATTGTCGTCCCAGAAGATGGGAACGATGTCGTCTCCGTCTTTACCTTTTGTGGCGCGGAAGTGCACCTGAAAGGCCACGCTGGAGCTGGGGTTCTTCACCTTGACGGTAATGATTCCTTTGCCGGTTTCCTGCAGGGCTGATGCAGTCAGATCCAACCTGACCTGCGGCAAGGAATTGAGTCCGGTCAGATCCGCAAATTCCTTTTGCGGTGTGTAAACGGTGTCCTTACGCCGGGACCAGTCTAGAGTGTCCAACTTCGTGGAGAGCCAGTAGAAGTTATCGCTGATGAGTTTTCCGGAAGCATCGTGGAGATAGAGCTTCAGGAAATACGTCTTGGATAAATTAGCCGGGTTGGACAAATCGAACGCCTTTACGGCCGCATCCGCAGGGAGATCGACCTTGACATTCCGCGAATCGATTTCTCGGCCATCAATGTTGAAGAACCTCGCCGTTGCTTCCAAACCATTAACGGATTCGTAAGTGCCATTCACGACAGAAACGGAATTATCGCTGTAATCGTATTGCACATGCACGACTTCCTGGGCCTTTTTGGTGCCGAAGTAACCGCCGGCAGGCACGAGGTAATAGTCATAGAGATGCCAGATGAGTGAGGGCCAGGCGTTGTCGAGCATCCACTGGATGACACCGGTGGAGGTGTATTTCTTGCGGGCGTAAGCCTCGAACATGGAGCGTTCATTGTCATAGGCCATGGCCTGGGCCTTGCGTTCGTAATCATCGAGCGATGTGGGAGCACCGTAGCGCTTGGTCAAAGCGTCGGTGAAAACGTTGACGGTGGCGAAACGATCGCGTCCGGAATGGAAGTTCCAATAATCATCGATGGGCCAGAGATGTTCCTTCGGTATGAATTTTTCCAGGCTTTCCTTGGGAGGAATTGCCGGACCAGGGCTTGTTTCCGTGTTGTAGCTGTAAGCGCCGCCAGCTTGCGTGTCGGCGAGCCAGTACACCGGAGGGACGTATTCGTAGGGGCCGGTCATTTTCACGCCGGACTTTCCGGTGACGGTCGTCGACGTTTCGCTGGCCGAGGATACCGTGGGATTCGGCCACTCCAAGTCCTTTAAGATGCCGAGATACATGTTCTCGATGTCTGGAGGCGGTGGATTGTCGCTGCCATAAAACCACACAAAGACACTCGGGTGGTTGCGCAGGCGGGAAATCTGGTCGACCAGAGAGGCCGCCGCGATTGTCTTGGTCTCCGGAGTCCAGTGCTTCCAGCGTTCCCAGGAATCGCAACAAATCCAGCCGGGCATGACCAGAAGGCCCAAGCGGTCTGTCTTGTCGAAGAACTCGTCGCGGTCGGTTTTGCCTTCGAGGCGGATCGAATTGAGTCCCATGTGCTTCACGTAGTTGAGGTCGGCGTCGAGACGCTTGGAGGACCAACGAAGCAACATGTCCGGAGCCCAAGCGGCGCCGCGAATGAGGACGTTCTTGCCGTTCACCTTAAAGAGGCGGCCACCCGCGGCGCTGACTTCGGAGGTGACTTCGCGAATTCCAAAATTGACGATGGCGCTGTCTGATTCCCCAGCACTCGAAGTAACTTGAAATTTCGCGGTATAGAGGTACGGCTCACCCATTTGGTAGGGCCACCAGAGTCGGGGCTGCGCCAATTTCAGTTGGGGAAACTGTTCCGAGGTTAGGCGAACTGTTTTTGATTCTTTGGGAGCGAGTTCGACCGGCTGGCTGAGTTGCACATTGGCGAGATCCACCTGCAGGGTGGATTTGACGGGGTGATCCGTGGTATTCGTGAGAACCGCCGTGACCATGAGCGCTGCCGATTTGTAATCCGAGCCCAGTTTAGAAGCGACGAAAGGACGCCGAAGCGAAACATCGCCTGTCTCCGACAAGAAGACTTCCCGCCATATGCCCATGTCCTTGTCAGGAGGCGTGGGGTTCCAATCCACCCAAGTGAGGCCGAGATCGTTTTTTTCGGGGGCAAAGATTTCGACGGCAAGCACATTCGGGCCGTCCTTCTTGAGAACGTCGTCCACGCGGAATTCAAAGGTGCGGTAGGCGCCAGCAACATCCGCGCGGTCAGCAATTTTCTTGCCGTTCAGCCAGACGTTCGCGCGGTAGTTGATGCCAAGGAAATGCAGCCAGGCAGCGGGTTTGGAGGCACTGCCCGGAGTAGAAAACTCGGTGCGAAACCAGAAAGAGCAGCGGTAGGGGCTGTCGGAAGGCATATCTCGGGTGGCGAAGACACCTTTGGTGTCCGAGACAAAGCCTGGATAGGACTTCAGGTTCATCCCATAGTTGGGATCCGGCAGGGTCTTATCCGTGACCAGCGCACCAACGACGGTGCCGGGCACTTCCGCGGGATGCCAATGGGCGGCGTCAAAGCCGGCAGCAGAGATTTGCTCACCCTTCGAGTTGTCAAGGCAAGAAGACTGCATGCGCCATGTGCCGTGGAGGAATTGGCGATTCGCCGGGGTCTGCCCGACAAGAAATGAAGCGGAAAGGAGAGCCGCGAACAACGGAAGAACGGAGAAACGGAAAGCGCGGAGTAGAGACATGGAGTTCCTCGCAACCCTAAGTGGTCAGAATGTGCTTTTCCCGAACAACTGGCGACAGTTTACATTAAATCGATTCAACTATGGCAATGAATCTTGGATGGCGGCGTTCAGGTGCGTGCGGAAGGTGTGATCGGGAGATTTCCGCGAGAAGGGAAAAGGCAAAGAGAAGGTGGAATGAGCAGCACGCGGGCGACACAGAAAGTTGGTCCCGGAGGAGGGAGTCGAACCCACACGGGGAGTGATCCCCGGCAGATTTTGAGTCTGCTGCGTCTGCCAGTTCCGCCACTCCGGGAGAACTGTTATGAAAATAACATGAGGAGACCAACGGGTAAAGCTGGGTGAACGGCGGATGAGTTCCATCCAGGGATGTTTCAACCGGCGAGCGAGGGACGAGGAGGATTGCCTTCCGGAGAGTCCTGGTGTCCAATACGATCCAGACCGAAGGAGATCATCGCTCCAAGTGAGGGACTCGTGAGAAAAGTTTCGCGTCGTAACCTGTTGCACACCTCGGCGGCGGCCATGGCAGGCGCCATTGCCTGGCGGTCGAATCCGCTGGAGATGTTCGGCGTGGTCGAGGCATCCGGTCAGGGCACGCCCCAGATGATGTTTCCGACCGAAGCACGAGAGCGTTTGGCGGTAGCCTCTTGGCCATTTCGCGCGGAGATTGAGAGTGCGACAAACGACTATCGCGACAAAAAGGTGCCAGGAATGGATTTGCGCGGCTTCGCCGTGAAGGTCCGCGAACAATTTGGAGTGCCCGGCGTGGAACCGTTGAGCGCCCACTTCCCCTCCACCGATGAGCGCTATCTGAAGGAATTCCGCGAGGCCATCGAGAAGGCGGGAATTCATGTTGTGAACATCCCGGTGGACAATTCCGCAAGTTTCTACGATGCGGAGGCAACCACCAGAAAGAAGGCCGTGGAGCATGGAAGGAAATGGGTGGACGTTGCGGTTGCCTTGGGATCGCCAAGTGTGCGTACATCCATCGCGGAGTCCAAGAACTCTAAACCGGATGTGGGACGGGCAGCAGAGAGTATCCGAGCGCTGCTCGATTATGCAGCCGGCAAGAACATCCAAGTGAACCTCGAAAATGACGATCTGGTGAGCGAGGATGCGTTCTTCGTGGTTAAGGTGATCGAAAAAGTGAACCACCCTTATTTGCACGCCTTGCCGGATTTCTGTAATTCGATGACCAGCGGGAATGAAAAGTTCAATTACGATGCGGTCACAGCGATGTTCCAACATGCCTACAACATATGTCACGTGAAGGATTCCGAAGTGGGAGATCAGGGAAAAGTATATCGAGTGGATCTGAAAAGGACCTTCGACATCCTGAACGCCAGCCATTACAAGGGTTACTGCTCGATGGAGTGGGAAGGTCCGGAAAACCCGTACGAAGGCACGAAGAGACTCATTATGGCGTCGTTGCAGTATCTGGCCTGAAGACAGTCGCCAATAAAAGGCTAGATTCGTGAATCAATCAGACGCAACCGCGGCGGTCATAGGCTTGCCGCATTGTTTGCAATACAGGGCATCCCGGTCGTGGTATCGCAGGCCGCAATTCGCGCACTTCCGAGCGGCACTGGCGCTGGTCGCGCGCGCAAATTCAAAGGAGACGATGCCCGTCGGGACGGCGATGATGCCGTAGCCCAGAATCATGATCACGGAGGCAAACAGCCTCCCGGGAACGGTATGGGGAGAACTATCGCCGTAGCCAACCGTTGTGACGGTGACAACGGCCCAATACATTCCCGCTGGAATGCTGGTGAAACCGTTTTGTGCACCTTCGATCTGATACATCAAAGCGCCGACGATGATGACGATGGTGATGACGGCAAACAAAAAGACGACAATCTTGCGCATGTTGGCAACCACGGCCAGGCGCAACGCTGCCGCTTCACCCACAAATTGAGTGAGTCGTAAGATTCTGAAGACCCGCAGTAGGCGAAGCGATCGAAAGACCGAGAAGGAACGGGCGGCTCCAAAGAAAAAGCTGAGATAGACAGGACCAATGGCAAGGAAATCCACGATTCCAAAGAAGGTTCTCGCGTAGCGTGCGGTGCTGTTGGCGGTTGCCAGGCGAGCAAAAGATTCGACAGTAAACAGGATAGTGAACGTCCATTCGGCATAGCGAAGGGTTGGTCCATAGGCCTCATGAATGCTTTGCACACTTTCGAGGAGAACTGTGAGCACGCTGAGGAGAATTAGAATCAGCAGGATGACGTCGAAGAGGCGGCCGGCGAAGGTCTCGTGGCCGAAGATGATCTCTTGCCCACGGTCGCGCCAAGGGGCGCGTTACGGGCGTGCGGGCAGAATTTCATTCATGGCGTTCAACCTACCAGTTGGGCGAATGTTCGAAAGGATACAGTAAGCGTGCGGGCAGAACCCCCAGGGCAACTGACTTTGGCTGAAGCCGAAAGCGGTAAGCTTGCGGGGACTGGCTAGAGAAGATAGACTCGCTTTTTTCATGCAACCTCTTCCTGGGCTTCCAGAAAATCGAGTGTCCACCAGCGACCCTAGAGGTGGCTTGCTGGGATTCTGGGCGCTGATTGCCACGCAATTTCAGGGCGCGTTCAGCGACAATGCGTTGAAATGGCTGGTGAGTTTTCTGGTGCTGGAATCGAGCATCTCGCGGGAGCAACGCGATTTCCTGTTCGTGCTGGTTGTACCACTGGTCTTTGCCGTTCCCTTCCTGCTCTTCTCGATTCCTGGTGGATATTTTGCGGATCGATTCAGTAAACGCAGCGTCACTGTCTCGACGAAGTTGCTGGAACTGCTGACCATGGGCGGAGCAACCTACGCGTTGTGGTTGGGCCGGCTGGATCTGGCCGCAGTGGCACTGTTTTTTGTGTGCATGCAGGGGGCAATTTTCGGGCCGTCAAAGTACGGTTTGCTGCCGGAGTTGTTGCCCACGAGCAAGCTAAGCTGGGGCAATGGGGTAATCGAGTTGTGGACCCTGCTGGCGGCGATCGGCGGAACGTTGGCAGGCGGATTCTTGGCGCATCATTTCCGGGGACAGCAGCAGTGGTCAGGAATTTTTCTAATGTCGCTATCGTTACTGGGCCTGCTGACGAGTTTGGGAATCAGCCTTATACCCGCAGCAGACGCGACGCGACGGTACCACTGGAACTGGGCCAAGGAGTTTGTGGAAGAAATCCGGCGCATGAGACAAGACGCCGTGCTGTGGGTCGCGGTGATCGCGAATACTTTTTTCTGGTTCCTCGGAGCGATTCTATTGCTGAATATCGTTCTGTATGCCACGGATATTCTTCAGGTGAACGAAACCCGGAGTAGCTATCTTCTGGCAGCGCTGAGTCTGGGGATTGGAGCAGGAAGTTTTCTGGCCGGGCATGCCTCGGGACGAAAGATTGAGATGGGCATGATTTTGCCGGGAATGACGGGAATTGTCCTGACGACCGGGGCGCTGTTCGTGCCGGGTTTGAGTTATGAGACGGTCATGGTGCTACTCCTGGCGCTGGGTGCTTCGGCAGGCTTTTTTGTGGTGCCCATCAATGCGCTGATCCAGAACCGGCCGAGACCGGAAGTAAAAGGACGGGTGATCGGCGCGTCCAACCTGCTATCTTTCGGCGGCATCGCGCTACAACCTTTGGCGCAGTACGCGATGCTGCGATTGGGACACCCGGATCCAGGCCACGTTTTCCTCATCTGTTCGGTGGCGTGCGTCGGAATGGGGTTTGTGCTGGCGCGAATGTTGCCCGAACTGTGGCCCAGTGCGCTGTACTGGACGAGACTCCGACAACGGGCTAGCCTATAGGGGCCGACAGGGGCCGCCCGCACCGGCGGTTTCGGCGGAAAGAGAAAATGGCCGCAGGAAGCACAGTAGGCGGATCTCGACCCGAGATCCATGGCTTGCCGTATTGGATGGAGCGTGTCCTTAAGGAGCTGGAATCGGTGCGTGAGGCGCCGGAGCCGGACGCGGTGCATGACCTGCGTGTGGCCATCCGGCGGTGCCGTTCCGTGGCTGCGGTGATGGAAGAGGTGGACCCAGATGCGGCATGGAAGGATATGCGCAAGCTCGGTAGAAAACTGTTTCGGCAGTTGGGGGAACTTCGAGACACTCAAGTCCTGGAAGGGTGGACAAACAAGCTGGGCCCAGACTCCGATCCCGTGCGGGAGCGGCTGTTGACGGCGTTTGCGGCGCAAGAGAAGGAACAGCAAGAGTCGGCGCTGAAGGCCGTAGAGAAATTCGATCAGAAAACCTGGAGAAAACTGGAGCGAAAATTACAGCGGCGAAGCCGCCTGGTCCCTTCAGACGGACGAGCGGCGGAATGCCTGGCACTCGAGCGAGTCGAAGCGGCGAAAGAGTTACACGTCCGGGCCTTGCGCGCTGAAAAACCGGAGGCCTGGCATGAATTGCGCATTGGCGTGAAGCGCTTCCGCTATACAGTGGAGAGTCTTCTTCCTACTCGGTATGAAGAGTGGGGAGAAGATCTGAAACGCATGCAGGATTTGCTTGGCGAAGTGCACGACCTGGACGTTCTCTCGACGAAAATTGGCGAAGGCACCGACGAATTCAGCGAATCGCGCGCTGCGTGGACAGAGCGCATTGCCTCTCAGCGGCATGAGCGAATAGAAACCTACCGCCGACTGGCAATCGGAGAGGGCGGGCTGTGGCAATACTGGAGACGCGGCTTGCCGGAAGGAAGCCGGTTGGCGTCGGCTTCGCAGGCGCGATTGCGAGCGACCGCCAGAGCTCTCGAAGTAAATACGCGGCGGGTGACGTTTGTCTCGCGGCTTGCGGTGCGGTTATTTGACGCGCTGAACCGATTGCATGTGCATCCGGCGCTGACAAACAAGGATTTACGCAAGATTATGCAGGCAGCCGCGCGACTTCACGGGATCGGTGCCGGGCTGAATGCCAAGTCACCGGAGAAAGCAGCGCGAAAACATTTGAAGGTCATGGTTCTTCCCCCCGGCTGGACAGAAACTGAATGGGAGATCATGGCGAACGTTGTAAGGTATCACCGCGGTAGCTTGCCGGATGCAAGTCAGAAGTCATTTGCGCGATTCAGCGCGGAAGAACAGAAAATGATTTGCACGCTGGCGGGCGTACTGCGCTTGGCACGCGCGATCGCTAAATCTGGCGGCGGATCGACAACGGGGCTGCGCGTGGAAAAGTCCGTCGACGCACTCATTGTGCGTGTGCCGGGTCTGGAAGAAGGCGAAGAAAATGCGGCGCGACTGGCGGCCGGAAAATATCTATTGGAGAGCAGTCTGGGCGAGCCCGTCATTGTGAAGGCGGCACCGGTGGGGCCGACACTTGTACAGATACCGAGAAAGGAAGAGCCCCCGCAGGCGAGCGCGGCGGCCTCGGATTAACAGCTATTTTCCCGCTTTGCGGAGCAATTTTGGCGTAGCCAACCACACCAGTTCCCCACTGGGTGGCATCAGGCGCTTCAATTCCACGAGAGCGACACCCGCTTTTTTCAGCGAAGAGATATGGTGCTTCGTGCCGATCGCCGTGGCCATCAGATCGTCCAGATGCGGCGCGTGGCCAAAGACGAAGACCGTCGAGAGTTCCTTGTCCTTGGCGAGTTCACGGAAAAGTTGCAGTGGTTCGGCGCCCGGTAGCAGCAAATCGGACTTGCGAATCTTATTCTTAGAATATTCCAGGACGTCAGCGAACAGTTCCGCCGTCTGTGACGCGCGCAAATAGGGACTGGTCAAGATCAGGTCGGGAATAGAGGCAACTTCTGCGACGCCTTTGGCCACTTGGCGCGACTTCTCGATCCCCTCTTCGGTGAGAAAGCGCTCGGGATCCGCCGGACACTGGGGATCTTCGCGGTCCACGGCAATTCCGTGGCGGACGATGTACAGCTCCATCTGCAACCCTCCTCCTGGGATTATCGTACAGAAAACAATGTGTATGGCGCGTAACAACCGGAGAGTAGATGTGTATGAGTAAGACGGAAGGTGCAGAGGGGCGGTGCACCTTCGCCGGCCGGGGCCCAGAGCAGAACTGGTTGGGTGCTCCCGCTCGCCTTCTTTTGCAGTCCGTTGATTGCAAAGGTGTTTAATTGGACCGTACGTCGTTTGTTTTGTGCTAGATGCAAGCGCATTACTTCTACATGACAGGAAGGTGCATCCAGCCTTAGCGAAAACCGCCGGCCTCGCGGGCCCTCCTGCGCTACAGGTGGTGGTGGCAAGAGACATAATGGAGAGTGGCGGGGTCAGGGACCGCCGCACCGTGATCGGCGATGAGGAGCGGAGGGGAAAGAAGAAATAAGCCGAGACATGGCTCGGCCAGACGCACAACGCCCTGCGGGAAGCGGGATACGGACCGATTCTACGTATCCACAGAGCCCTTTCGAAAAAGGCCATGCAGTAGTGTTCAGTCTGAGACGGGCCGGCGGAAAAAGAGCTGAAGGTGGAACTCCTTTTCGAACAGGTTGGCGCTGCGCTCGGCGTCGCGGAGGTCTTCGGTGGCATCGCCTCGAGCTTGCACCTGAACAGTGACACCACCGCGCTGGAAAGAGGCACGGAGCGCGAGAATACGCTGGCGGTGAGAGTGGTCGAGACCCTCGGCAATGCGAACCAGGGAGGCCAGACGTCGCGCAATGCGCTTGTCCGTGTTGGTGAGCACGGAATAAGCGGGGTGATGGCCGTCAGGTTCGGATTTTCGGTTATGGTAACGCACTACCGCGCCGACGATATGGCGATCACGACCTTCGAGGCCAGGGATGTCGCCGTTGAGGGCAAGGTATTCGCCATGTTTGTGGTGGCCGCGGTGGCTGATACGGTGACCTAGGTCGTGTAACAAGGCACCCGCTTCCAACTGGACACGAGCGTGCACGGGCAAGTGGTGAACGGGCTGCAATTGATCGAAGAGCATCAGGCTGAGTTCGCGGACATGCTCGGCGTGACGTTGATCGTATTCCAGCCGGCGGCCGAAACTGCGCGTGGCCACGAGGATCTGCCGAGCTTCAGCATTGTAGCGGTGAGGTTCCTTGCGGGAGAACGCCTCGTGCGTGATTTCCTGGAGCAGGCCCTCGCGGAGCCCCACACTCGGAATGGCGAAGGTTCGAATGTTGAGATAGCGGCCGAGCGTGACGAAAATGAGGGCGGCAACAGCCATTACATCGGCGCGATCGCGGCGAACGCCGTACGCTTTCATGCGCGAGCGAACGTCCCGTTTGAGAATATCCGGCAAGCGCTCTCGAAGGAGCGACACTTCGAGCGTGGGTAAACCATCCTGGCGCGGGCCTGGAGCAACGTTGGCAAGAGTTTCGGCGTTGCCACCGAGCGCTACGGCCACCTTATCGGCGAGATTGGGGCGGCTGGGAAGGCGCGATTCCAGAAGGGCGCGAACATAGCGGCGCACTTGTTCGGCCTGGACCGGTCGAATCACACCCGGAATGTTGAGCGTGCTCATGAGTCGAACTGTGCCGAGGGGAATCTGAGCGGCCTGGGTGACCGCATGGTCGTGAAGAATGCTGAGTTCAAGACTTCCGCCGCCGAGATCGACAATGCAACCTGCTTGGGCCTCCGGGCCCATCGCGGCGAAAACGGCTTCTCGGCCTAGGCGCGATTCTTCTTTTGCGCTGATCACTTCGAGTTGAATCCCGGTGGCCAGTTTCACGCGCCGGATGAGGGTATTGCGGTTCTGTGCTTCGCGAGAAGCGCTGGTGGCCACCGCCCGATATTTTGTGACCCCGTACTCATCCATGATTTCGCGCAGATGTCGGAAGGCTTTGACAGCTTTTTTCAGGACTTCCTCGCTGAAGCGATGCCGAAGGAAAACGCCTTCTCCGAGGCGGAGAGAGGCGCGCTCGGTAACCAGCGGTTCAATGTCCAAAGCGGAATAGGCGCGAGAAACCGACAAGCGCACTGCATTCGAGCCGGCGTCAATCGCGGCGATGTGAACGGGATCAGGCATGACCTGGGCTACCGCCAGAGATGCGCAAGTGCTGAGGAAGGCGTGTATTTCGTGGAGCGGATACCCAGGTGCTCGCCAATGCGCTGCCGCAGTTGTTTGTTGACGGCAGAAACGCTGGATTCGCCGTCGAGCTCGATGAAAGCGTTTCGCTTTGCCATGACTTCGAATTCGCGCTTGATCATGGTCTGGTAGCGGACGAAGGACCAGTAGAGATCGTGAGACAGAGACATGTCTCGTCCGGCTTCCCAATAGCTGATGGCCTGGGCTTTCTTGAATTCGCGAGCGAAAGCGGTTTCCGGCCGGACGTTGAGCCAAAAGGTAAGGTTCGGGCGAAGAGCCATGGCATAGAGACCGGTGAGATAGTCACGATTGATGCCGCGAACGACGCTACGCGCGATCAAAGTGAAGATGAAACGGTCAGCGAGAACGACCGCACCGGAGCGAAGAGCCGGCACGATGCGGTGCTCGAGCTGGTCAAAAAAATCCGTAGAGTACATGAGGGCAAGGGTCAGGCGAGTGACCGCATTCTTGGCGAGAAGTTCGTCAATGTCACGACCGACAAGATTGGAACGGCGTAAGCCACTGGTTTGAACCGCGAAACCTTCGGATTCGAGCCACTCCTGGAGGAGTGCGATTTGTGTGGAGCGGCCGGAACCGTCCAGTCCCTCTACTACAATGAGATTGCCTTGTAATTCAGAAGGGTCCAGACCGACAAGATGTTCGCCAAAAAAGAATTGCGAATCCTCTGCTTCGGGAGACGTGGACTTCGTCGCCGCGACTTCCGGAGCGGAAGAGATGGGAGTGACTTTCTCTTTATCCTGGTCGGGCATGATCACTCCACCACGTCGGGGCGTGGGGCAAAGCGCTTGAGATCGATTTTGGAGGCGACGATATCACGCATCTGTTTTTGGAGCTTGTTCACGGGGAGTGTGCCATCGAGAACGACAAAGTTGTCGGTATCGACCATCTTGTCGTACTCCTCGAGGATGCGTGCTTGAAACAGTTTGAAGCTCTCGGAACGGTCATAGGAGAGACCAAGATCCATGCCCGCCTCGTAATACTTCAGCTTGGGGCGCCCGCTAAGGATGCGGTGGACCGCCACGTCGAGAGGCGCGCGGAAATAAAAGATGATGTCCGGAACCGGAGCGAAGCGATAGAGGTTACGTAACCAGCGATGGGAGCAACCGCGGGCCGCGTCGCGAGCGAATGCGGTGTAGATATAGCGGTCGGCAAGAACAAGATAATCGCCTTGAAGGAGGGGCATGATCTGGCGCTCGCAGCGGTCGGCAAAGTCTGCCGCGTGAAGCAGGGAAAACGTAGTGGGCGTGAGGAGACGTTTCTGCTTACCACGGCGCGTGGCGGACTTTACCAGAGGAGAGGAGTTCCATTCGGTGAAGTGCAGTCGGTAGCCGCCGATTTCCAGCCAGCGTTTCAGGAGGTAGAGTTGCGTGCTCTTGCCGGAACCATCGGTGCCCTCGACAACGATCAGGGCACCAGGATAGGCGCGGCTAGGGACCGGGCGCCCGGGTTGTGGCAGCGTGGTTTTGGAGGCTTCTGGCCGAGGCGGCCTGGGCGTCGTGTCTTGATTTTCCATGAGAGCGCTAAGGAGCTGCCCTTCAGATCGTTGAGCGTAATCGGTCATTGTTACGGAAGCATTACAACACAGGTGGGAGGGCCGGAGCAAAGTGAGGACCGTGGGGACCTGGGAGACACGGGAGGCCTCGGTTCGGCCCCTTCGAACCAGCTGGATGCGGGTCCCTGACTACAAAAGCGGGCTCCTACCGAGGAGCGGAGGGGACGAAATAGCCTCGCCGGAAATCGACGCTCGAAAACGGGCGGTCGACCTTTACGCTTAGTGCGTGAAGCTGGCCGTGGGGTGGTGTGGGAGCGATCGAAAGGCGGTACTCGTGGCCGACGGAGCGGGCGATGGCGGAAAAGGCGTGGTCGAAATCCTTGTCCTTCTTGGGGAAATAGACGCGGCCACCGGTGGATTCAACGAGTTGACGAAGCCCACGATCGCCGTCGGCAAAATTGGCTTTGCTGTCGTTGAGATTCTCAGGTTGTTCCTGCGAAAGGACTTTGCCTTTCGCGGGTTTGCGTATTTCCTCAGAGACGGAAACGGCAAGGATACGAACGTCGGAGGCATGGATTCGTTGTTGGGCTGCAGGCCAGTTCAAGTGCGGGGTGGTATCGATGCCGCTAGAGAGCAGGATGATGGTCTTCTTGCCCGGTAAGGACGACAGCCAATCAAGCGTTGCGCAAACGGACGCAACTAAATTTAATTCCGAAAAGCCCACCTTGAAATTCATAGCCCGGAGTGCCTGGCGAGCAGTGGCCTTATCCTGCGTGAAGTCCAGGACCAGGTTCGGCGCACGAGAATAGGACACAACGGCGATGCGGTAGTTGGTAGGCATGCCATCGAGAAAAATGCCGGCGGCATGAAGTTCATTGGCCTGATTGAAGAAGGCGCCGGGGCCAGTTTCAAGAAGGAGAACGACGAGACCGGGATCATCATCGGAAAGAAAACTCGTGATGGGCTGCAGGCCACCGTCGTCGAAAACTCGGAAATCGCTCTGGTGAAGGCCTCTTACGGCGTGGCCGCCTGTTGCGGTCACGGTAACGCCGATACTGACTTCGCGGATGCGAACCTGGATGGGAGAGGGTAAAGCAGAAGGCGGTGGGGGCTCCTGCGAAAGAGCTTCGGGCAAGATGCCCAGAAGGGACAGCAGCAGGACATAAAATGCTCGCGGCAAAACAAGTGCTCGGGGACGAAAATCTAATAACGGACGCGCACCAAAATCGAGTATTTCTGATAATGCAAAAAACACTAGAAGAACGAAAGCCGGATGGAGAGGAATTTCTTGGGGTTCTTGCGGAAGTCGGAAATCAAAGAGCGCATGTCGCCGCTGAGGCCAGTAAGATTGTCGTAGAGTTGAGGATCGTTAAAGAGTTTGCCCATGGAGTTGTTGTTCTTGTTAAGTTTGGCTGTGGCTTCGGAAAGGTTGGTGCTGGTGTCGCGAAGCTTGTTGTAGAGAGTTTCGTCGGTGGCCAGTTTGCCAAGGGTGCCCTTTCCTGCGCGGACGTCGCTGAGAACGGCATTGCCATTGGCGAGGGCTTCTTTGGCCTGATCGTAAAGAGTCGGATCGTAGAGCAATTTACCGAGAGTGCCCTTTTGCGCGCGCAGGTCGCCGAAGATGGTATTGACCTGGTCGACAGCAGTTTCGACCTTATTGCCCAATTCGTCTTTCATGATCAACTTGCCGAGGGTTCCCTGACCGGATTGTACGGTGGTGGCAATCTGATCGCCCTTGGCGAGAATGCTGTTGAGGCGATTGTACGCCTGATCATCGGTTAGCAACTTGCCGAGAGTGCCCTTGCCGGCCTTCACACCCGCAACGACATCTTGAATCTCTTCGCTTAGGGCCTTCAAATTGGCGAGGACATCCGCGCTTCGTTCAACGACTTCCTTGATGGCTTTTTCCTCGCCGCCGGTGACCGACTGTCCGTCTTTGAGGGAAACGCCTGTGTAGCCGCGCTGGATGTTGACGTAACGATTTCCGAGAAGACCTTCGGTGACGAGGGTGGCGACGGAATCGGTGAGAATGTCGGTCTGGTAATTGCGGTCGAGGCGCATGCCGACTTCAATATTGCGCATGCGATCCGGCGGTTTGCCGTGGTCGCGAGGAACAAGGATGATGCGCTCCACATTGCCGATTTCGACGCCATCCAGGCGAACCGGGGCGCCCTTAGCCAATCCCGAGACTTCCGGCAAAAACGTATTCAGGCGATACTTCGGGCCCCACACCCCGGTGCCGGTAACATAGAAAATTGCCACGGCAAGTATCAAAAGCGCGACGAGTACGAACAGGCCCACGCGCAATTCCGACCATGTCAATTGTTTACTGCGCGGCATTCCGAATTTCCTCCGAAACAATGAGGCAATTGCTTCGCATCATCATACAGGATTCAAATCAAAAACCGTTGCAAATACGCATCCTCCGTCTTGAGCATCTCCTCCGGGCTTCCTTCGAAATAGATGTGCCCATCGCGCAGGACCAGAAAACGAGTGATGTTAGGCCCCTCCTTGCCGGTGGAAACTCCCCGGCGAACCAGCTTTGTACTAGGATCGAAATGAAAATTTGCGAGCGCGAAGCCGTCCTGGAGACGGTGCGTGGCCATGAGGGCGGTTACACCGTAGACATCGCGGAGTCGTAGGATCAAGGTGATGATCGTCTGCGAAGTGATGGGATCGAGGCCAGCGGTCGGCGAATCGTAGAGAACAATGGGAGGCCGAGTGATCAGAGCACGGGCGATCGACACGCGCCGGCGCATGCCGCCGGAAAGTTCCGAGGGCAACATGGCGCTGGTGTGCTCCAATTCGACGAATCGCAGAACTTCCTGGACCTTTGGGGCGATTTCCTCTTCGCTGACCCCATCCTCTTGCAGGCGGTAAGCCACGTTTTCGCCTACCGTGAGGGAGTCAAAGAGGGCGCCTTCCTGAAAGACAAAGCCGACCTGGCGGCGGAACTCCAATAACTCGCGCTCGGATTTGTCGGAAACCTCATGGCCAAGGGCGTGCACGGCGCCGCGATCGGGAAGGAGCAAACCGGCAGCAAGTTTAAGAGCGAGAGTTTTACCCGTGCCGGTTTCGCCGAGGAGGACAAGGGTCTCGCCGGGCCTTGCGGAAAAGGTCAACCCGCGGAGGATCGGGCCTTCCTCAAAGCCAAGCCAGACATCGTCGAACCGGATGACAGGTTCGGCTTCTGCGCTGAGAGGCTCTTGCGGATTGAGAGGAGGTGAGCTCATGGTTGTCAGCCTAGTTTGTCCGCGAGATAGAGAGCCAGTTTGGTGATGAAAGTATCGGCAACGATGATCATCACCGAGGAAATCACAACGGCCTGCGTGGTGGCACGGCCAACGCCTTGCGTTCCGCCGCGCACATTCAACCCTTGATAGCAACCGACGCTAGAAAGAATGAAGGCAAAGATGACCGACTTGGTGAAACCTTGCATGAGGTCGGAAAACTCGAGGATGGCAATGGCACGCTGCCAAAAGGTGGTGGCGCTGAGGCGCAGGGAGAAGACGCTGGCGACCATGCCGCCGACGAGTCCGACGAAGACAGAAATGGTGGTGAGAAGGGGGACGGTGATGAGAGCCGCAAGGACGCGGGGAGAGATCAGTTTGCGGCTGGGGTCCGTTCCCATGGCGCGCATGGCATCGACCTGTTCGGTAACCAACATGGAGCCCAACTCTGAGGCGATGCCCGAAGAGCAGCGGCCGGCAACGAGCAAACCCGTGATGGAAGGGCCGAGTTCGCGGACTAGAGCGAGCGAAACGATGTCACCGGTCAAAGAGACCTGTCCAAATCTCTGGAACTGGGATCCCGTCTGCAAAACCATGACGGCGCCGATGAAGAACCCGGACAGAAGTACGATGGGAAGCGAGCCGACACCGATGTCGTCCATCTGGTCAAGAGTGTCTTCCCCATAACGAGGAGGAGTGAAGAAATTCAGGACCGCACGCACAGACATTCGGGTATAGTCCTGAACTTTCAGGACCGCATGCTTAGCAGCCTCGCTGAGGACTTCCGAAACCGAAGGAGTTTCGGGCGCTGTGCTCTGCGGTGGAGTGACCTCTAGGGGCGTTTCGGACACGGTTTCTCGTGAAAAGCCTCGCGAGAAGCGTAACTGGAGCCGCTAGACGCGTCAAGATAGGAGAGAGACCGCGCGCTTCGTTCGCGGCGCATCAGAAAAAGTGATGCTTCGTTTATTCTTTCAAAATCAGGTCGCGGAGTTGCTGAAGATCGATCGTGCCTGTATCGGCAACGGCAAGATACTGCAAGCCGCTTTTCTGCCAAGAAAGCCAGCGATAACCCTGGCGCTCGCCGGATTCGGGCGGGACTTGCGAGGTCTGCGGCTTCATAACGAAGACATTGATGAGATGTTTGCGACGGCCATAAACGATGACGGCAACGGTTTTGCCTGTAAGCACGTCAAGACGTCCACCCAGGAGAGGAAAACCATCGCCGCCGAAATCACGCACGGAAGGAGCAAAGTCAATTCTGCCGTAAAACCAGGGCTTGACGGTATGCTGGTCGGTGGATTCGACGTCGGTGAGATGGCCTGGTTGTAGGGAACGTAGATGCGCATCAACGGCGGCGCTGGCAAGTGCACTGCCTTCGGATTGGCCGCGAACGACAGTGAGAAGTTCGCGGCCGAGAAGTGCGGCAAAGAGAAGCGAGGCAGCGATAGCAACCCAACGCCAAGCTTGAAACTGGGAGGCCCGAGCGGAAAGGGCCTTCGGCAAGTTTGCGCGAATCTTATTGCGAAGGTCGAGCGGCGCAGGTTCATAAAGCTGGGAGGAGGCGAGCGTCTGACGCAGCGCTTCCTCCGCTGCAAGGGTCTTGGCGCACTGCGGGCAGGATTCCAGATGCTTCTCAAATGTGGCAGAGCTGACGGCATCGAGTTCGCCATCAAGATAGGCGTGCAGTTGAGTTTCGGAAAGATCACAGGGCACGGCGAACCTCCATTGCCTGCGGCTCGGCGAGCGCGTCCTTCAATTGCTTGCGAGCGCGGGCTAAGCCAGACATGACGGTTCCGATGGGGCGCGAGGTGATCGCAGCAATCTCCTTGTAGGAACACCCTTCCAATTCGCGGAGCACGAGGATTTCGCGAAAAGGGGCGGGCAAGGTTTCGAGTGCGCGCGCTACGCGCTCGCGGTCGTGGATCGCCAACGCCAAGGCTTCGGGAGAAGGACCAGCCGAGGGGAGAGACTCTTCGTCGATCTCCGCAAGATTCTCAGAAGGGCGATTCTTGTGAAGCCATGTGTAGGCGCAATTGCGAACAATCTGCAGGAGCCAGGCGCGAGGGTCGCCGGCATGGAATGTGCCGAAATAGCGGCAAGCGCGCAACATGGCCTCCTGGGTGACATCTTCCGCGTTCTGTTTGTCGCGCAAGAGCCAGCGCGCCAAGTTAAAGGCGGCGTCGAGGTGGGGCAGGACACACTCCTCGAATCGTCCTCTCTCTTGGGGCTCCAGCACGTTGAATCCTCTATTCCCTACCCACTAACTATAACCAAGGGGCGCCTGATTCTATTCCCACCTTGCCTTAATTCTTAAGAGAAAAAAACGGCAGCTGAGTTGGGACTACGGGAATAAAACGTGCCTGCAGGGGGTCTCCACAGTAGGACGCATCGAAAGGCGGCGCGGGTTTGTTTCTCTCTACAGGTTCGCGCCGCCCCACTGCCGAACGACGGATCGATGTGCTCTTGAGAGGAGACCGGGATGATCAGGAACAAAAAAGACGAACTAGAGGTCGACCACAACCATGACGGGATCAACCGACGTGGGTTTTTGAAGTGCATGGCCTGGGCGGGAACCGGAACGTTCTGCGTGATCCGGGGAGGAGTGCTCAAGTCCTACAGTCTCAGTCGGCTCGGCGAGATGAATTCGGCGGACACGAATGGTGAATTAAGCTTTGTGCAGATCAGCGACAGCCACATGGGATTCAACAAGCCGGCGAACACTGATGTTGTGGGCACATTGAAAGCGGCGGTGGACAAGATCAATGCCTTGTCGACAACGCCGGAATTTCTTTTGCACACAGGAGACATCACGCACCTGGCGAGGCCGGAGGAATTTGACACTGTTGAGCAGATTCTGAAATCGGCGACAGCGAAGGAAGTTTTCTATGTGCCGGGGGAGCACGACGTCATTGGAGACGAAGGCAAAGAATTCCTCGAACGGTACGGAAAGAACAGGAACGGAGCGGCTTGGTACAGCTTTGACAAGAAGGGCGTGCACTTCGTCGGTCTGGCGAATGTGATGAACATGAAGGCCGGCGGACTCGGGTCGCTGGGTGTCGAGCAATTGGATTGGATCGAGAAGGACCTGAAGTCGCTCACGGCGAGCACGCCCGTGGTTGTGTTTGCGCACATTCCGTTGTGGTCGGTTTACCCGGAGTGGGGCTGGGGAACGGAAGACAGCGCCCAGGCATTGGCGTTATTGAAGCGATTCGGATCGGTGACCGTTCTGAACGGCCACATTCACCAGACGATGCAGAAGGTGGAGGGGTCGATCACGTTTCACACTGCTGCGTCGACGGCGTTTCCACAACCGCAACCGGGGAAGGCCGATTCACCCGGGCCGATGAAAGTGCCGGCGGAGGAACTTCGCGGGCTGTTGGGAATTACGGACGTGAATTTTGTGCGAGGGCAACAAGCGCTGGCGATTGTGGACAACAAGTTGGGATAAGGAGTTGTGCCTCAACGGCTGAAGCCGTGCCTTGACGAATACAAAGATAGGTGATGGAACAAACCAAGAAATTTAGAGATGAGGAGAATGAACATGGGGAAGAAACAAGGATGGATCCGGGGGGCGGTGGTGATTCTCAGCGGTGCTTTGTTGCTGGCAGGCGCGAGGCAGGTGGCCTCGCGGGCGACGAACAGCGCAACAGCCGCAACGGAAGTGAAGATCGACAATTTCACGTTTGCGCCGGTGACACTGACGGTGGCCGCGGGCACGACGGTGAAATGGGTGAATCGCGACGATATTCCGCACACCGTCGTGAGCGAAGACAAGAGCACCTTCAAATCGAAGGCGCTCGATACGGATGAATCGTTTTCCTACACGTTCACGAAGTCGGGAACGTACACGTACTTCTGTTCGATCCACCCGAAGATGGTGGCAAAGGTTGTAGTCCAGTAAGGGCCGTGGAACATGAACCCCTTTGACTGGCGAACGGTTCTTTTGGCCAAGCACGCGCAGCATGTGGCACTGATTCACTTCCCCATCGCGTTATTGATTGTGGGAGTGGCGTTCGATGGGCTCGCGGTGAAGATGAAGAAGGAAGGATTCGCAGCTGCCGCGTTTCTCAATTTGAGCGCCGCGGCGGTCTGCGTGTTCCCGGCCCTAATAACCGGAGTGATCGCGTGGCAGTGGCAACTCGAGGGTCACCGGCTGAAGGGCATCCTGCTGTACCACGTGCTGTCCGCGACAGGTTCGACCGTGGTCATTTTGCTGACTTGGTGGGTCCACTTTCGTGGGCGTCGCCAAAGGACTGCTTCCTTGCCGACGTGGCGTTACCCTTTGGAGTTGCTAGGTGTTCTGCTCGTGATGCTGACCGGCCATCTCGGTGGGTTTCTAACTGGCGTTAACTCCTAACCCTCCGGCGCGAGGCGCAGTTAGCCGAGTTGTGCTTGAAGGAAAGGGCCAGAAGGCTATGGTTTCTGCAGCCCCAAGACAAAGCCGATCTTCTCAAAATAGAAAAGAAAGAGTGCACGCCCGGGGTGCTCATAGAGAACCAGGTTCCCTCGGAGTAAGGAACCAGCAGGCAATTCACGGATCTGCAGGATTCAATCACGGGAATTGCTCGCTGCGGACTCTCCCACTCGCTGTTCGCAACCTATAGCGGGCCGTGCATTGCGCGCTTGAGGTTCCTGGAAGACATCGGCACGCCTCTGAAATTCAGTTGAAAAGTTAGAGAAGGCGGGAGAGTCCCATTCGCCCCAATTGAGAATGAGATTGTGATCAAAGTAGGGCGGCCCTGTCATGGCCCAAAACAGATAAACGCTCGAGCCCAGTTTGCCGGCATGTTCAGATTTGAGGAACCGGGCGGCCACCTCCAACCGCTGCTTCTCGCTTAGACACTTCCACCTCGCCGGGGGATAGGATGGGAGTTGGCTCTTCGAGAAGACGAAGCGTGCTGGACGGAAATGGCGGTGGCCGATACACTGGATAGTTTATGCTGCGCTTCTATACCGCGGGAGAGTCGCACGGGCAGGCGCTGCTGGCGTTTGTGTCTGGATTGCCGGCGGGATTGCCGATTGCCATAGAGGCGATCAACCACGAATTGCACCGAAGACAGTTGGGCTACGGGCGTGGCGGGCGGCAGAAAATTGAGAAGGACAGAGCAGAGATTTTTGCGGGAGTGCGGCACGGACAGACGATTGGGGCACCCATCGCGCTGAGGATTGAGAATCGCGACTGGGCGAACTGGGAGAACATTCTTTCCGTGGAAGCATCGAACAGGCCGGAAGCTACGTCCAAAAAGCTGGTGGCGCCGCGTCCGGGGCACGCGGACCTGGCGGGTTCACAGAAATTCAATTTTCATGATGCGCGATACGTGTTGGAACGGGCGTCGGCGCGCGAGACGGCGGCGCGGGTGGCGGCGGGCAGTTTCGCGCGGCAGTTGCTGGGGCAATTTGGAGTACGGATCGCGAGCCACGTGATTCAGGTGGGCCATGTTGGTCTGGAGCGCGCGGCAAGTTGGGAAGAGGTGTTTGCCATTTGCGAAGATCTAAACTCTCCACTGCGCTGCGTGGACGCACAAGTTCAGGAAAAGATGAAGGCCGAGGTGGATAAAGCGCTGAAAGCGGGGGACACCGTCGGCGGCGTGTTCGAAGTTGTAGCCCACGGCGTGCCGGTGGGATTGGGATCGCACGCACAGTGGGACGAAAAGCTGGACGGCAAGCTGGCGCAGGCACTGATGAGCGTGCAAGCGGTGAAAACTGTCGAGATCGGGTCGGGGATTCTGGCAGCGGGATCGTATGGAAGCGAAGTGCAAGACGAGATTTCCTATGATAAGAAGGCGCGCAAATTTCATAGGAGCAGCAACCGAGCCGGTGGATTGGAAGGTGGGATCACCAACGGCGAGGACGTGGTGATTCGCGGATTCCTGAAGCCCATCTCCACGCTGCGAAAGCCGCTGGGAACCGCCGATATGGTGACCAAAGAACCTGTCCAGGCCGCGTATGAGCGTTCGGACTGGTGCGTTGTGCCTGCCGGGGGTGTTGCCGGAGAAGCAATGGTGGCCCTTGTGCTGGCCGATGCTTTTCTGCAAAAATTTGGAGGAGATTCGCTCGCCGAGACCCGGCGGAATTTCGAGAGCTATGGCCGACAAATCGACGACTTCTGAACCCACTGCCGCCGTGAAGACCACAGAGACGGCTGAAGCGCCGCCGCGCAAGATCTATCCCATCGTGAAGTACGGCGACCCGGTGCTGGAGAAGCCGGCTGCGACCGTCAAGAAATTCGACGCGGAACTAGAACAGCTTGCCGACGATATGTTTGCGTCCATGTATGCAGCGCAAGGAGTTGGACTGGCCGCACCGCAGGTAGGGAAAAGTCTCCGGCTGACGGTGATCGACGTATCGAACGGAAAGAATCCGGAAGCAAAAATCGTGCTCGTGAATCCGGAGATTGTGCATGCGGAAGGCGAGGTTCGCGAAGAAGAGGGCTGCCTTTCGATTCCGGGATTTCGCGGCTATGTGGTGCGGCCACAGTTTGTAACGGTAAGAGCGCAGAACCTGAAGGGCGAGCCCTTTGAGATTCGCGGAGAAAATTTACTGGCTCGTGCATTCTGTCACGAGATCGACCACCTGGCCGGGGTGCTTTTCTTGCAACATCTGAGCATGCTGAAGCGCGACCTGATCAAGAGAAAAATCAAGAAGCTGCGGAAAGAAGGCGAGTGGTAGATTTGGCAACTGCGCAGGTGGTGGAGCTGTGAACCGCCTGCGGATGGTGTTTTGTGGCACGCCACGGTTCGCCGTTCCTTCCCTGAAGAAGCTTCTTTCCCAACCTGAATTTGAAATCCTTGGTGTGTTCACACAGCCGGATCGACCGAAAGGCCGCGGGCAGGAAGTGACCTTTTCGGCGGTAAAAGAAGTGGCGCTTGCGGCGGCAATTCCGGTGCAACAGCCGGAAAGGATTCGCGCGCCGGAAATCGAAGAGCAACTTCGAGCGCTCCTACCCGACGTCGTTGTCATCATTGCCTATGGCCAGATCATTCCTGGAAGGCTGCTGCCCATTCCTCGCTTAGGTTGGATCAATCTCCACGCTTCCCTGCTGCCGAAATATCGCGGGGCGGCTCCGATTCATTGGGCCATCGCAAACGGAGAATCCGTTACCGGTAATACAACGATGCGGATCGACGCGGGAATGGATACCGGAGGGACGCTGCTTCAGCAAGAATTGGCGATGGGGCCTGACGAGACCTCCCCGGAACTTGCCGAGCGCCTGGCGGAGGCTGGCGCGGAGTTGATGGTGAAGACGCTCTATGGATTAGGGTCAGGGAATCTGAGCGCGCGGCCGCAGGACCACTCCGCAGCCAGCTATGCACCAATTCTGAAGCGCGAAGATGGAAGGATCGATTGGCAGAAACCTGCGCAGGAAATCTATAACCGCATGCGGGGTTTCACGCCTTGGCCCGGGGCGTATTCGGAATTTCGCGGACAAACCTGCCACCTTTGGGGCTATCCGGTGTCCAACGAAGGAAGCGGCGAGTCGCCGGGGGCTCTGTTCTTGCGCCAAGGGATATTGCAGGTGGTATGTGGAGCAGCAACCGTAATGGAGCTAACGCACGTCAAAGTGGAGGGACGCAAAAAGATTTCCGCGGCTGAATTCGCGAATGGAGCGCGTTTGCAAGTTGGCGAACGACTGGGAAAAGGCTGATTTGCACTACATACCCCGCTCAGGCATACTCGCGAATTGTGTCACTCGCGCCGCACGCACCGTGGTTCAGGGAGCCAAAACCGAATGAAAAGTACGAAGCAAGAGCGATCCAGACGGAGGGTTTCTGTGTATGTTCGGTCGCGCTTACGGCCCGTGACTGCCGTGCTGCTCATGGCGCAACTGAGCAGTTTTCCCTTGTTTGCCACGCCGGCGGGAGGGGATAAGGGAGGCTCGGGAGCATCGCCGGACGTGGTTCTGTCCACCATGCAGACGGAATTAAACCGGGCAAAAACGGATCTTTCAAAGAGCGACCCCGCGCCGTATTTCCTGAGCTACACGGTGTACGACCAGGACCAGATCCTGATCGCGGCATCCTATGGCGGAATTTTGTCCAATTCGACCGCCAAGCGGCGTTCTGCGGACGTTACCATGCGCGTCGGCACCCCTGCGCTCGATAACACCCACGGGCAGAGCCGCTCGAGCGGCATGACCTCTGGATCGTTGCCGCTGAACGACGATTCTGACGCGGAAGCGCGCGTTTTGTGGGAACTCACGGATCGCGCTTATAAAAAGGCTGCTCCCGCTTACCTCAACGTGAAGACCAACAACGCGGTGCAAGCCGAGGAAGAAGATAAATCACCCGATTTTTCGAAAGACGCGCCGGTGGTCCATAGAGACGCAAAATTGAAGGAGCCCTCGTTCGATCGAAGCGCGTGGGAGGGTGAGGTCCGGCGGCTTTCGGCGGCGTTCCGCAAGTATGCCGACGTTTACTATGCGACGGTGGTGCTGCAGGTTTCCTCGTCGAACTCGCGTACGGTAACCAGCGAGGGCACGGAATTGGCGATGCCGAGTGCCTCGGCACGGCTGGTGATGGAAGCGCAGACGCGCGCGGAAGATGGCATGGACCTCCTGCGCGTGGAGACATTTCAGGCGCCAGCGGCGGGAGGATTGCCGCCAGAAGTGGAGTTGATGGGCAAGATTGAAAAAATGGCCACGGACCTGAAGGCTTTGCGCAAAGCGCCGGTGGCGGAGCCGTACGACGGGCCAGCATTGTTGAGCGGACGAGCCGCAGCGGTTTTTTTCCATGAAGTGTTAGGGCACCGGATGGAGGGACACCGGCAGAAGGATGAAGAAGAAGGGCAGACATTTACGAAGAAAGTGGGACAGCAAGTGCTGCCAAAATTCCTGAGCGTAGTGGATGACCCGACGATAAAGGAGCTCGACGGAGTGAAACTCGCGGGGACGTATTCCTACGACAATGAGGGAGTGCCCGCACAGCGCGTGGAGGTAATCCAGGATGGCGTGCTGAAAAACTTTCTGATGTCGCGTATGCCCATCAACAATTTCGAGAAATCGAATGGGCATGGACGCAATCAACCCGGATTGATGCCCACCGGCCGGCAGGGAAATTTAATTGTGACGTCCAGTCAAACGGTTCCGGAAGCAGAGATGCGGCAAAAGCTGATTGATGAAGTGAAGAAGGAAGGCAAGCCCTACGGGCTGTATTTCGACGACATCCAAGGCGGCTTTACGCTGACAGGGCGGTCGTTGCCGCAATCGTTTCAGGTGTTGCCTGTGATTGTCTACAAGGTGTATCCGGATGGGCGAGCGGATGAATTGGTGCGCGGCGTGGACATTGTGGGAACGCCGTTGGCGGCGTTGACGCGCATTATCACGACGGGCGACAAACAACACGTTTTCAACGGTGTATGCGGTGCGGAGAGTGGAAGCGTGCCGGTTTCGGCGGTGGCGCCGGCGATGTTGTTCAGCGAAATGGAAGTGCAGAAGAGGGCCCACGGGCATGATCGGCCTCCCATTTTGCCGGCCCCGGGCCTGGAAAGCACGGCACCGGAGAAGAGTGCGACCAAGAAAGCGGAGGTGAAGCCGTGAAGTACACGACGATCTCTGCACGAGTGATGCTTGGTGCCCTGATGCTGACGGGGAGCCCAGGGGCGGTGCGGGTTTGTGCCAAGGACGGCACGCCGTCCGACGCGGATTTGACCGCGGCGGCACACCAGGCAACCCAGGGAGACCCTCTCCTCGAAGCGCTCTTGACCGAACTGGACCGATCCAAAGCGCAATTGAAAATGGATCAGGTGCAGGCGCCGTACTACATCGAATACCGCGTGAATGACGTGGATGAGTTTAGTGCCGAAGCGGCCTTTGGAGCCGTGAGGGAGAGTGACCGCTCGCGCCTGCGCGTATTGCGCGTCGTCGTGCGCATTGGGGATTACAAACAGGACAGTTTCTACGGCCAGGGAATCGGGAGTGCGTCGATCCTGCCGTTAGATAACGATCCGATCGCGCTGCGACGGCAGATCTGGCTGCTGACTGACGAGGCTTACAAGAACGCTGCGGACGCCTACGCCGAGAAACTTTCCGCATTGAAACAGTTCACGCCTGACCCGAATCCGGTGGAAGATTTTGCGCATGCTCCGGTGGTATCCGCGGTCGGTGAGACGGTGAGCATCAAGGTCGACCAGAACGAGTGGGACGAGACGCTGCAGGACCTGACGAATCTGTACCGGCAATATCCCAGTGTGCAGTCGGTAGAAGCATCGGCGCGGTTCACGGCGGTGAATGAGTACTTCGTGAATTCCGAGGGCACCATCGTCCGGCAAGGCCGCACGACGGCGACCGTGACGCTCTCTGGTTCCACGCAGGCCGCCGACGGGATGCGGCTAGGGCGCAGTCCTTTCTGGACAGAGCAGCGACCAGAAGAGCTGCCTCACCGTGAAGAGTTGTTGAACGAATCGAAGAAGATGCTGGATTCGTTGCAAGCGCTTGTGCACGCCCCCATCGTCGAGGAATCGTACCGTGGACCGGTGCTGTTTGCTCCGGATGCGGCGGACGACATCGTGGCTGGGCTGATTGGTGGAAACGTGTTGGGTCGGAAGCCACAATTGGGGCGCCCGAACCGAACGACGGGTGCATTTGCAACAAGCTATAAGACGCGGGTGCTGCCGAAGTTTGTCACCGTGCTTGCTGACCCAACGATGAAGAAGTTTGAAGGGAAAACTCTGGTGGGAAGTTATGACGCGGATAGCGAGGGTGTAAAGGCACAGCCAGTCACACTGATCGATCAGGGCATGCTGGTGAACTATCTTGTGAATCGCCAGCCGCTGCGGGACTTTCCTGCTTCGAACGGTCATGGCCGAGCCACGCCCGGAGGCGTTCCCCAGCCGAGCTTGGGTGTGCTTCTGTTACGGAGTTCGGAGCCGGAATCCCGGAAAGCGTTGAACGAAAAGTTGAAGGAGATGGCTTCGGACCAAGGCAAGGCTTTTGCGTACCGAGTTGATACGTTGGGACCCGGCAATGCGCCACGTCTGCTCTATCGTGTTTATGTGAACGACGGGCACGAGGAATTGGTGCGTGGAGCCGTGTTCAACGAATTGGATGTGCGCGCCTTGCGCAATGACTTGTCGGCTGTAGGCGACGATCCTTTGGTCAGCAACCGAATGAGTGGATTGCCGCAAACCATTATTTGCCCTTCCCTGCTGTTTGACGAATTGGAAGTGAAGCGCGCAGATACAACCAAGGAAAAGCTGCCGGAGTATTCTGCACCCGCGCTGAACAAATAGCTCGGCTCGCAAACTGAGAACCTGAAAAAGAGAAAGGGATTGACCCACAAACGCTGACGTTCGAAAGTATTGGATATGACGTTACGTGAGCGAGTCGAGTGGGCCAGCCGGATTGCGTTTCTGATATTCATCCTGGCTTCCGCGGCGTTTTTGAGCGCCATCACGGCGATGCGGATCGCCATCCACGGGCGAGAGACGACCATGCCGAACTTGGTGGGCAAGGAAGTCGGCGAGGCCAGCAAGGCGTTGCGCGCCAAGGGCTTGATTCTGCGCGTGGCGGACCGCGTTTACAGCGATGTGCCCATCAATCAGGTGGTAAGGCAGACTCCTCCTCCCGGAATGTTGATGAAGGTATCCCAGCAAGCGCACGTGGTGCTTAGCCTGGGACAGCGCGAATTAGAAATTCCCCCCCTCGAAGGAAATACCTTACGGGTGTCTCGCATTGAATTGCTGAGAGCCGGGTTACAGGTGGGGGAGGTTTCTGCTGTGAACTTGTCCGATCATGCTTCGGACATGGTGTTGGAGCAAAACCCGAAGCCCGGGCGAGGAGCAGCGACGCCGCGAGTGGACGTGCTGGTATCCGGTGGACCGAAAGAGCAAGCCTACGTGATGCCCTACTTCCTTGGGCTGAACGAGATCGACGTACAACACAGGCTCGACCAGGCGAACCTGCACCGGAAGATTAATTACGTGGCAGCACCGCAATGGCCGCACGGGTCCGTCATTGACCAGTACCCCCTTGCCGGGACACGAATCAGCGCCAATACGGAAGTACAACTGACGATTGCGAACTGAAGGTTGGTTGTCAGGGCCCAAGGCATCGCGCGGTTCTCCGAAATTCGCGAACTTCCGAATACGGCTCAAATCAAGGGAACAAGTGAGCAGGCTGGCTCGTTCTATGTGGTGACGGAATTGAACGGAGGTGTCTCGAATGCGAGTGATGCTGGCGGTGCTGGCCCTGGCTTTCCTATTTCCGCCAGTGATCCCCGCGCAGAAGCCCGTCCATGTGGACGTAAACCTGGTGAATGTCGCGTTCACCGCCAGGGACGCGAGGGGTGCCCTAATCGAGAACCTGACGAAGGATGATGTGGAATTGTTCGAGGACACCGTCCCGCAAAAGATTGAATTCTTCGCACGGAGCACGGACCTGCCCTTAACGATGGCCTTGATCATGGATGTGAGCGGTAGTCAAGAACACTTTGAGAAGAAACATGAAAAGGACCTTGAGGTTTTCCTGAAGGAGGTTTTGGGGCCAAATGATCGTGCGTTTATGGTGTGTTTTGGAAACCATCTGCGGCTCGTGAGCGATTACACCAATTCGGCAGATGAGATACTTTCGGGATTCCACGAATTCGACAAAGGGAAGAAACACTTTCTGGAGCTCGGACCGAGGGAAGATCGCGAGCTTGGCACGGCGTTCTACGATTCCATTTTTTACAGTGTAACCGAGAAATTGATCGAGGCAGGAGGCCGGCAAGCAATCCTGATATTCAGCGACGGCGAAGACAATTCGAGCTCACACAATATGATGGAAGCGATAGAAGCAGCACAAGCGGCCAATGTCATTGTCTACACCATTCGCTATACGGAGACGGAAAAGCATGGCGTTCTGAATGCTCGAAACAAATACGGGATTAGCGTGATGGAACGAATCGCGCTGGAGACGGGCGGCGCGCACATTGACGCCGAACATACGGATCCACATTCGTACTTCCGGCAGATCGCCGAAGAGCTGAGGACCTCCTATGAGCTGGCCTACTACCCCACAAATAAATCCAAAGATGGGACATTCCGGAAGATCAGGATGAAGCCGAACGATGAGGGAGTGAAAATCCGAACAAAGACGGGATATTTCGCGCAATGACCCAGGCGACAGTGTAGCATTGCACATCCGCCTGCGGGCTAGGTTGAACTCTGTGGCATCTTGACAGCCGTAGCCAATCTTCGCGTGGCAGGTTTCTCGAGGAGCGAACTTCTATGCTCTCCCTGATCGCCAGCTTGCTACGCCCGTATCGCGGGAGCCTGGCGGCCATCCTGGCAGCGATGTTGGTTCAGACGGCCATGAGTGTTGCCGCGCCTTGGCCGCTAAAGATTGTTTTGGATAATGTAGTCGGCGTTCACCACCTTCCCCCCCAGGTCGCGGAGATTTTGCATCCCTTCCTTGGCGAATCGAGCAAAATGAGCATTGCGCTGGTTGCGGCCGTCGCGACCATCGTAATTGCACTGATTGGCGCGATTGCGTCGTATGTCAGCAACTACTACACGACGAGCGTGGGGCAGTGGGTGGCGAATGACTTGCGCATGCGCACGTACCACCACCTGCAACAGCTCTCGTTGCGCTATTACAGCGAACACGAAACCGGGACGCTGCTGAGCACCATCACTTCCGACGTACAGACGATCCAGGCTTTCGCTTCGTCCTCGACCCTAGGCATCTTGGTCGACCTCTTCACTATTGTGGGCATGCTGGGGATCATGTTCTGGCTGAACTGGGACTTCACGCTGATGATCGTGGCGCTGACGCCGATCATGCTGCTGCTCATCTCCCGCTTCAAGAAAGCGATCAAGAAGGCGACCAAAGAGGTGCGCAAGCAGCAGAGCAAGATTGTGTCCGTGGTGACGCAAGATTTGGAGTCCATGCGGGTAATCAAGGCATTTGGAAGGCAGGACCTGGAGCAGGAAGAGCTGAGCGAGGTCAGCAAGGCAACTGTGGAAGCAGCGTTGCGCGCAAGAAGGGTGAAAGCACTCCTTTCGCCACTCGTAACGGTGACGGTGTCGTTGTGCACCGCTTTCGTCCTTTGGAGGAGTTCGGCGCTGATCCTCGCCGGGGCCATGACGGCTGGGTCGTTGACAGTTTTTCTTTATTACCTGAGCAACTTTTTCAAGCCTGTGCAGGACCTTGCGAAGATGACCAATTCCATCGCGCAAACTGCCGTCGGGGTGGACCGCCTACGAGTTATCCTGGACGCGGACGACATGATCCCGCAGAAGCCGGATGCGCAGGATCCACCACCGCTACGGGGAGATATTTCTTTCGAGGGTGTGGGATTCGGGTACTCCACGGAGTCCGCGGTTTTGAAGGATGTGAGTTTTCAGATTAAGGCAGGGCAAATGGTGGGGATTGTCGGACCGACAGGGAGCGGCAAATCCACGGTGGTAAGCCTGATCCCCCGATTTTATGACCCTTCGTCCGGGACAGTCAACATTGATGAGAAAGATATTCGAGAGTACAAATTGAGAGGACTACGGGATCAGATTGCCTATGTGCTGCAAGAGACTGTTTTGTTTCACGGAACCGTGGCGGAAAATATCGCTTATGGCAGAGGCGGCGCGAGCCGAGAAGAAGTAGTCGCGGCGGCGAAATTGGCAAATGCAGACGAATTCATTGCCAAGATGGCGCATGGCTACGACACGATGGTGGGAGACCGAGGAGATACGCTGTCCGGCGGGCAACGGCAGCGTATCGGAATCGCTCGTGCGATCATCCGCAACAATCCGATTTTAATTCTCGACGAGCCGACGGCGGCGCTCGACACGGAGTCCGAGCAACTGGTGATCGAGGCCCTGGAGCGCCTGATGAAGGGACGAACCGTGATTACCATTGCGCATCGGCTGAGCACCATCCGCGATGCGGACAACATTCTTGTGCTGAAGGACGGGCTCGTTGCGGAACAAGGAACGCACGAGGAATTGCTAGCGCGAGGCGGCACGTACGCGGAACTGTATCGTGTACAATTCGAAAAACAGCCGGTGAGCGAAGCGCGGCAAGCGGCTTCCTGAATATTTGTGTGAATGGACGAATAGAGTCATCGAGCACCGTGGGCATGACGGCTACCTGGAGGCGGAGTGACGCATAGATTGATCGTTCTTCCCGATGATTCTGCGGTGCCACTGCTGAGCGCGATTGCCGCAGCGCGCAAGTCCCTGCGCGTAAAGATGTTTCTCTTCTCCGACCCTGCACTATTGAAGGCCTTGATCGCAGCCAAGAAGAGGGGCGTGGACGTACGTGTGATGTTGAATCCTGCGCGGCGCAGTGGCGAAGCTGACAATCTAGAGACCAAGAAAAGACTTGAGGCCGCGAGCATTGAAGTGCGCGACAGTAACCCCGCCTTTGACGTAACCCATGAAAAGTCCATGGTCGTGGACGAGAAAGCAGCCTTTGTAAAATCACTGAACTGGGTGACGAAAAACCTCACCGAGACGCGAGACTACGCGGTGGTGACCACGCGCGCGAAGGAAGTCCGGGAAATCATCGGGTGCTTCGAAGCAGACTGGAAACGCAAACCTTTCCGAGCTGGCAGCGACAGCCAGCTCATCTGGTGCAAGGGCAACGGCCGCGATCGGATCTCGCGTTTTATCGATGAAGCAAAGCACACCTTGTTCGTGCAAAATGAACGTTACCAGGACGCGGTGATTATTGAGCGACTGGTGCGAGCGCACGAACGCGGGGTAAAGGTGCACGTGATGGCTCGCCCGCCGCATAAGCTAAAAAAAGAGAAATTGACGGAAGGCGTAGGCGGCTTGCGGATCCTGGGTGATGTGGGAGTCAAGGTCCACAAGCTCAAACACCTGAAGCTGCACGCAAAGATGCTTTTGGCGGACCATTCCCGAGCCATTGTGGGTTCCATTAATTTGACGCCGGGAAGTTTCGATAGCCGCAGGGAACTTGCGATTGAGGTAAATGCGGCGAATGTGGTGCATCGACTGGATCGCGTGGCGCGTCATGATTGGAAACATTCTCACCCGCTGGATCTGACCGATGCTGGCCTGCTTGCTGAATTAGAACAGCACAACATGGACGGATCGAAGGAACTCGCGCTGTTTCCGAGGAAGAAGAAGAAGAAGAAGAAGAAGAAGAAGAAGAAGAAGAAGAAGAAGTGAAGGGCGGTTGGGTACAGAAGGATCCGCAAGGATCGCAAGAGATCTTGATTTTGCAGACGTGGGGCTTTGCCATGCTGCGCCCCGACGTGGAGGAATACCGCCGGCGGCGTCAGCGTAGATAGCCCCAGTTGTGAAGCTTGTCTGAGTCTTCCCCCCATCGGTCGCCGATGTCTGTGCGGTAATACATGTTGGGAATCAGAATATTTTTGATACGGGAGTAGGCTTGAGCCTGCGCCTGTTTCATGGTTTGACCAAGCCCGACGACGATCAAAACCACACCGGAAGTACCTGCCACGAGCCACTGCTGGTTGACGATCTTTACGTCTTCGATGTGGATTCCTTCGTAGATCGGCCGCTTGAAAACGATGGCGGCGTTTTTGCTGAAGGATTCGAATGTGGCTTCATCGTCGAAAGGAAAAGGCGGAACGACGATGCGCACACCGACCTGGAAGCCGCTGCGTGTGCGCCACTTCGGTTCCAATCCATTGGCGAGATCCCAAAAGAGGTCGCTGATGGGGGTGAGGATACCTTCCTGCTGGATGCTGATGGTGGGATAGCCGAAACGCGAGGTGAACTCCAAGGGATAAATTCCGTTGTTGTTCACAATGCAGTTCACATCGATGTAGCCGACGTAGCCTTCCTCGGCCAGCTTGGGTTCCATCTTGAGCAGGGTGCGATTGAAAAGGGCGTTCGGCTCACTCCAGAACATGGCCGTGCCCATTTCGCCAGTGGGAGGGCCGACTTCACCGGGAAAAAGCTTCTTGTGTTCGAAGTTAATGTTGATGGGAGTGATGAACTTTTTTCCATTGAAGAAGCCCCCGACGGCAACCTCAACCCCGTTCACGCGTCGCTGCAACTGGAAGACTTTAATTTCTTCGGCGAATGCCCGCTTGTAGGCTTCGAGCATTCCGATCACGTCGTTGCCATCTTCTTCCTCGCCGACAAAGAGGCGACGCTTAACGTTCTGCGCTTCACCGCTGGGTTTGATGACATAACGGTCGGGGTTCTTCTTGACGAACTCGATGGCCGGATCGAAGGAGTCAAAGTCCTGGTAAGGAATGATGGTGACGCCAGCTTTTTTAAGTTCTTCCTGGCCAAAGGAGCGATCGTCCTCAAGATTGTCGGTGTAGGTGCTGCCGCCGATGACGGGCTTCCCTGCGGCGCGTAGGGCTTGGGCTTTCGTGCCCTGCCCCAGGGTGTCATCAAAGACGATGATGTCCGCCCACTTTACGTCCTTTTCATAATCGCTGGATTTGGGAACAAAACCGTCGGCAATGTCGCGTTCCTTTTCATTTTCGACGTAGTAGCGAACTTCGTGGCCTTCTTTCACGACTTGCCAAGCGATGTCGCCGATCAAACTAGAGAGAGAGACAAAGAGAAATTTTCGTTTTTCCATGAGTGAGGCCTTTCTGCTCTGGAGCGAAAGGCATGGAAGCATTGTAGTTAGAGTGGAGGGCGTTGGGTATTACAAAACGTTAAAAAGTCTGCGGCGCTGCGGGCTCTACTTGGGATGGCAGAGCATGACCAGATCAGCGGGAGTGCATGGTCCTAGGGGGTCTGGCAGGGGTGTAGTCACAAGAAGAATGCGCGGCCGAGGAAACCAGAGGGAGGGTGGGAGGCATCGGAAAAGGAAGGGGTACCCGTCCGAAGGGGTAAGTTTCTTGGGGCCCCTGTTCGGAAGTTCAGGTTATACTGGAAAAGATACGAGCCGGGTAGCGGATTCCCAGTCCAGCCACAAGCTTCGGCAGGGACCAGTCAGCAAAAAAGAGAGGTGAAGATTGCGGCGATTTGCGCTTCTTCTCATGTGCGCGCTCACGCTGGTATGTGCCAGCCAGTGCACCGCCCAGATTCTGCATAAGAAGAAACCGGTCGACAAGTCTACGGACTCGACCAATACGGCGGAACCCGATAAGCAGTTGTACGACAAGGCGATGATGGATATTAAGCATGGTCGCCACGAGATCGGACGATTGGGGCTGCAGACCCTGATCAACACCTATCCCGACAGTGAATACTTGGCAAAGGCAAAGTTGGCCATCGCGGATTCCTACTTCAAAGAAGGTGGGAGCAGCAACATTACCCAGGCCATTAACGGCTATAAGGACTTCATCGTTTTCTTCCCGTTCCTGCCGGAGGCCGCCTACGCACAGATGCAGGTCGCCATGGCCAACTACAATGAGATGGCCAAGGCAGACCGCGATACCACGCATACAAAGGCTGCGGAAGAGGAATTCCAGACATTTTTATTGAAGTATCCCAAGGACCCTCTGGCACCCCAAGCGGAACAGCGGTTGCGCGAAGTCCAGGAAGTGTTGGCCGAGGGCCAATTCAGGATTGCCTACTATTACTACGTGAAAGGCGATCGCCGCGCGGCTGCGGGACGCCTGGCTCCTCTGGTGCGCCGTTATCCGCTCTACAGCAAGTCAGACACAGCATTATGGATGTTGGGAGACATTTACGAGAAGAGCGAACGGAAAGATTTGGCGGGAATCTATTACGCACAGATTGTGAAAAACTACCCGCTGTCCGGTCATGCTCCGGATGCCAAAGCGAAGCTGAAGGATTTTGGCATGCCGGTGCCGCAGGCAGATCCGAGGGCACTGGAGTGGATGACAGCGGAGCAGAACACGCCGCGACCGAAAGAAAATCTTGTGCACAAGTCGAAGGGCATGCTGCACAATTCACCGGACGTACACACGGCGGCGGCGCATGGGCTGCCAAATATGGAGCCGGATAGTGACCAAGGCGGCGACGTTTTGGCCGGCGGTAACCGTTCGAACCTGGGCAACGGGCCTGGCGCAGGAACCACGACAGGGACCGGAGCGGTGGTCGAGGTCGTGAAGCCGGGCGAAGCGGCCCCAGCGGGGGCCACTCCCAGTGGTACGACGACGGAGGATGTGAATTCCAGCAGTACCGGGGATGCGGCAACAGGCACTGCGGGCACGGATAGCAAGGCCGGAAGCACGGACCCTGCACCTGCCGATGGCGCTGCGGCAAGCAGCACAAGTCAAGACAGTTCAGCGTCTACCGACAGCTCGAAGACGGATAATACACAACCTACTTCGGCAGATTCTACGCAGAGCCAGAATCAGAAGGAATCCAGCAGCAAGAAGAAAGGCCTGAGGAAGCTTCTGCCCTGGTAGGAATCGCGGTCCAATCGTTCAAAGTTAGGGACCAAGGGGTGCGGGTACTCGCACCCCTTGCCCTTTGGTACAGGGTAACGAAAAGGAACAAAGCATGTCCGCTTCCGACACATAGAGCGCGCAGTCTAATTGACGGCTTCGGAACCGAGTGCTCCAATTGAATTTGGAACTAGGAGTGTGGGTAGCGTCAGCTATCCGGAGGACGTTCGGTGGCCAAGATACTGGTTGCGGACGACAACAGCAACATACAGAAGATGGTCGGGCTAGCCCTAAAAGATCAGGGCATCGACGTGGTTGCCGTCGGCAATGGCGAAGCTGCGGTGCGCAAGATTTCGGATATACGTCCGGACCTGGTTCTTGCCGATGTGTTCATGCCCGTGCGGAATGGATATGAAGTTTGCCGGTACGTAAAAGAGGATTCATCGCTCGCGCATATTCCGGTGATATTGTTGGTTGGGGCGTTTGATCCCCTGGATGAGCAGGAAGCCCAGCGTGTTGGTGCCGATGGCGTACTGAAGAAACCCTTTGTTCCACCCGATCCCCTGATTTCCATGGTCAAGTCCGCGCTAGCCCGAGCGGGTGTTTCGCTCGGCCCGGCACCCTCGGCCGAAAAGATTCCTCCAGCCCCGAAGCGCTCGACAGCCGATATTTTGGGTGGCGGGGTCGGTTCGAAACTGGCAGCGCTTTCTCCGGAAAAGCTGCCTGAAGCGACACCGGAGCCAATTGAAGATTTCCCCACGCCTGCGCCGCATCTAAAGATTGCAGAAGGCAGCGAACCGCTGGCTTTCGGAAGCTTATTGGATACATCGGACGCGGAGGATCTCGCGGTTACCGCTAAGCCCATGATCCATCTTTCCGAAGAGCGGAAATGGGACGAGGAATCGGACGAGGTTGAGGAAGAAAAAGAGGAAACCGAGGAAACGCCTCAGGGTGGTTGGCGTCCGGGTGGTCTAGACGAGACCCTGGGAGGTGCCGCGGAGCCGGCGAGCGCCGCTCCCGATTGGCGCGACGAAGCGTTCCACGGGAATTCTCCTGGAAAACATTTCTCATCGAAGCGATGGGCGCCCTCGATTGAGCAGCCGGAATTTGCAGAGGCGGCTGAGTCCCAATCCGTGGCGGTTGCCACGGAAGTGACAAAGCCTGCCGATGGGGCAGTTCCCTTCAGCGGTGATGCGTGGGCAGCTGCAATGGCTGCGGGCGTGGAGGAGAAGCTTGCGGGAATCAAAGACGCGGAAGCGGTACCCGTGATCCAAGAGCAGGTGGCTGCGGTCCATGCCGAGTCCACGGAGACGGCTTCGCATGAGACCCAGGCTGAGCCTGCGCCAGCCAGCGAAAACGCAAAACCCGACGGAGCTTCCGAACCTGCCAATTGGGCGGCAGTTCCAGAGACGACCTGGGAAGTCGAAGCGAAGAAGGCTTCGCTGCTCGCGTCGACCTGGGATGCGCCAAAGTCGTTTGCGCCCGATGAGACTCAGGAAATTCCGGCGTATGTGGCGGAAGCGCCGGTCGAACACATGGAAACTCCCCTGGAAGTTCCCGCAGAAAACTCCGCATATTCGGCTGAGCCGGTGGTGTCTCACGAAGCGGAAGAGCAGGTTGACGCTCCCGTCTGTGAAGCTCCTGCCGAACCTCCGGCTGAAGTTCCGAACGTAGTTACGCCTGAGCCCGCCGTACCGAAGAGTTGGGAAAATGCCTGGGAAGCCCCCGCCGCTGCGCCTGCGGAAGCGGTCATTGAGGAAGCCCATACGGAAGCCCCGCACGTCGAGGCAACATCCGGGCCGGCCGCAGAGGCACAGCCTGCGCAACCGGACATGGACGAACTTGTCGCCAGAGTGTTGGGCAAGATGAGCCCGGAAGTATTGCAAAAGGTCACGCGGGAAATACTGAAGCCGGTGATCGAAGCCATCGTTCGCGACGAAATCAACTCCAAGAAGTCGTCGTAACCTCCCGCCTCTCCTATTCCCGAAGCGCCCGAGTGCGTGCGAATTGACGCACCCGACTGCCTCCCCGTATATTCAAAGATTCCCCTGCTGGCGATGGGGATTGCCTTGTGCGCGCCATGGGTAAACTGAGGATGGAATGCCGCGAGAGATAGCCAAAGCGTACGATCCGAAGCAAATTGAACAGCGGTGGGCCGAATTTTGGGTCCAGGAAGAGCTATTTAAGGCCGACGCGAGCGCGTCGGGCCCGGTTTTCTCCATTGTGATTCCGCCGCCGAACGTGACTGGCATGCTGCACATCGGGCACATGCTGGACCACACGGAAATTGATGTCTTGACGCGCTGGCACCGCATGCGGGGATACAACACGCTGTATTTGCCAGGGACGGACCATGCGGGAATTTCGACGCAGCGCGTTGTGGTGCGTCAGCTGTCTCATCAAGGAATTCACTACCGGGACTTGGGACGAGAAGAGTTCATCAAGCGCGTGTGGCAATGGAAGGAACAGAGCGGCGGAACGATCCAGCGGCAAATGAAGCAAATTGGGGAGTCGTGCGATTGGTCGCGCGAGAAATTCACGCTGTCGCCGGAATTGTCACGCGTGGTCCGCGAAGTGTTTGTGCGGCTGTACGAAGAGGGACTGATTTACCGGGAAAAGAGGATGGTGAATTGGTGTCCGGGCTGCCGGACGGTGTTGAGCGACCTCGAAGTGGTTCACGAGGAGAAACAGGGACACCTGTGGTACATCCGGTATCCGGTTGCTGGAATAGACGATTTCTTGATTGTGGCCACGACGCGGCCAGAAACGATGCTGGGAGACAGCGCGGTGGCGGTGCATCCGGAAGACGAACGCTACAAGCACCTGATTGGAAAAAATGTGGTGCTGCCGCTGATGAACCGGGAGATTCCGATCATTGGGGACGAGATGGTGGACCGTGAATTCGGCACAGGCGCGGTGAAAATAACTCCCGCGCACGACCCCAACGACTTTGAGGCCGGCAAGCGGCACAAGCTGGCGCTGATCGACGTGATGACAGACGACGCGCATATGAACGAAAACGCAGCAGCATATGCGGGGCTGGAGCGGTTCGCGGCGCGGAAAAAGATTGTGGAAGATCTGCAAGCGCAGGGACTGTTGGAGAAAATTACCGAGCACACGAACGCCATTGGACATTGCGAACGCAGCCGGACCATTGTGGAACCTCGGGTATCCACCCAATGGTTCTGCTCGATGAAGCCGCTGGCGGAACCGGCGATTGCGGCGGTGGAACGCGGAGACATCCACATCATTCCGGACAACCGGAGAGAAGAGTATTTCAATTGGATGAGAAACATCCGCGATTGGACACTTTCGAGGCAGCTCTGGTGGGGACACCGGATTCCGGCGTGGTACTGCCAGAAGTGCGGGCAGATCATCGTGGCGCGGGAAGCTCCAACGAATTGCACGAAGTGTGCATCGACCGAAATGGAGCAAGACCCGGACGTGTTGGATACCTGGTTTAGCTCCGGGCTGTGGCCGTTTTCGACGTTGGGCTGGCCGGACAATACCGCCGATTTTCGGAAATACTATCCTACGAGCCTGCTGATCACCGGGTACGACATCCTGTTTTTCTGGGTGGCGAGGATGATCATGATGGGGTTGCACTTCACGGGTAAAGTGCCGTTCCGTGTGGTGTACCTGCATTCGCTGGTGCGAACCGCGAGCGGCGAGAAGATGTCCAAATCGAAGGGCACGGGGCTCGACCCCATCGCTCTCAACGAAGAGTACGGAACCGACGCGATGCGCTTCTGCCTGGCGTCCATGGCCGCGCCGGGAACCGATATCGTCCTTTCTGAGGATCGCCTGGGCGGGGCCAAGGCCTTTGCGAACAAGATTTGGAATGCGGCGCGGTTCTTGTTTGTAAACCTTGAGAAATTCGAACAGGGAGGAACCTCCCTTGAGGAATTGGCCGCTTCAGCGATCCGTGAGGAGGCGCCTCACGCGTTCCAGGGTAAAATTCCTCTGGTGGACCGCTGGTTGTTCGCGCGGTTGGCTGGCACCGTAAAGACAGTAAATGACGCGCTGGCAAATTACCGTTTTCATGAGGCTGCACAGAACGTGTATCAGTTCTTTTGGGGAGATTTCTGCGACTGGTATATCGAGTGGGTGAAGCCAGAACTCCAGAACGCAGATCGCGCCCGGGCTACGGTGGCGTGGAAGAATTTGTTTGCGGGGTTTGATGCCGCGCTACGGTTGCTGCACCCGTTCATGCCGTTCTTGACGGAAGAACTTTGGCATCAACTGCCGCAAAAGGCCGGAGCGAAGTCGATTGCCCTGGACTCGTACCCGACGCCGAAGAGCTCTTGGAAGGACGCCCAAGCCATCAAGGAATATGGGTTGGTTCAGGAGATGATTCAGACGCTGCGCACCATTCGTGCGGAAATGAAGCTAGACCCGAAGAAGAAGGTGGCGGCAGAGTTTTTCAGTGGAGATGGTTGGGCACGCGATGTAATTGAGGCGAACAAGGATGGTATTTTGCGCCTGGCGGTGATCTCTGAGCTCAGCATTCCTTCGAGCAAGCTTCCGGAGGGTGGCGGAGGGACGCGCTCGACGTCGGCGTTTGATGTGCGGATCCCCTACGCCGAGGAGACCATCGATGCGCCAGCGGAGCGACTGCGGCTGAAGAAAGAAATCGAGGGATTGCAGAAGGCCATTGGATCGAAGGAGAACCAACTCGGAAATGACACGTTTCGAAGCCGCGCGCCGGAGAAGATCATCAGGCAGATGGAAGAGGCGCTGTCCGGGCAGCGGATCGAGCTACAAAAGCTTTTGAATCGACTGAAGCAATTGGGTGAGGGATAGGCAGCAAAACCCTTTTGAAAGTGAAGATGTTGCCTAGAGGGGCGCAGCAATGCTGCGCTCCTATGAGGACGCTACGTGAATTGGGACTCCCGATACATCGAACAGTTGATTGGGGCAGCCCTCTTAGAGGATGTGGGTTCGGGAGATGTAGCTGTCGCTGCCACAATTCCGGAGCTAGCACACGGAGAAGCCCATATTGTTGCAAAACAGGACTTGATTTGTGCAGGACTTCCTCTGGCAGAGAAAGTCTTTCTGGCACTGGATCGGCACATGAAGTTTCAAGTGCCAGCGGCAGAAGGCCAGATGGTATGGAAAGGGCAAGATGTTTTGCATCTGGACGGCAAGGCTTCCGCGATTTTGTCAGGCGAGCGGACGGCACTGAATCTTCTGGGACGAGTGAGCGGTATTGCGACGCTTACGCATCTGTTTGTGGAAGAACTTGCCGGCACGAAGGCTAGAATCCGAGATACACGGAAAACGACACCGGGGTTGCGCTTGCTCGAGAAGTACGCGGTGAAAATGGGCGGCGGAACGAATCATCGCATGGGACTGTTTGACGCGATATTGTTGAAGGAAAATCACATCGCGCTTGCGGGTGGAGTGAAGTCTGCACTGGATCAGGCACATAGCTACGTCTCATCGCAAACGTGGTCGCGTTCGATGACGGCTTACGAAGCAGTCGGCGTAGTACCATCCAAGGCGGAAGCTAATTCCCTTTCCATCCAGATTGAGGTGCGCAACGAAAGTGAGCTTCGCGAAGCGCTATCGGCTGGGGCGGAAGCGGTCTTACTAGACAATATGAACCCGGAACAGGCGCGTCACTGTGTTGAGATCGTGCGTAAGACGCGACCCGTCTGCGTCGTAGAAATTTCAGGCGGCATTACGCTGGCGAATGTACGCGCATATGCGGAAACGGGAGCCGACTATATTTCTTCTGGAGCCCTGACACATTCCGCGCCGCATGCGGACCTGAGCCTGCTTGTCGATAACCTCCAGTGAAAGTAAGCTAGGACCGGACGAAGCACAGGATCAGGGCCGAATGCCCCAAACACCGTCGTTACCAGGTACAACCGACCGGCGACTTGCAGCGCTTCTGACGCTGCTTTCAGAGAACGCCACAATTGTCATCAGCGGGGCGCGGATTGCCCGCGAGGTTGGCATGTCGCGGTCCACGGTTTGGCGCTGGGTGGAAGAGCTGCGGAAATTGGGCGTGCAGGTGAAGGGACAGCGCAGAACCGGCTACTTCCTGGAAAAAGTGCCGGATATTCTGACGCCAGACCTGTTGCGAAAGAGACTGAAAGGCAATTTGTTCGGGAAGAGAGTTTTTCATTTCTTCAAGACGGATTCGACCAATCGTGTGGCCATGGAGTTGGGTTACGCAGGGGAGCCAGAAGGCACCGTGGTCATGGCCGAGTCGCAAACCGCGGGCCGCGGGCGATCGGGACGAACCTGGCACTCGGAGCGCGGTACAGGATTGTATTTCACGGTGTTGCTGAGGCCACGGCTCTCGCCCGCACAAGCGCCGCTGCTGACGATGCTTGCAGGAGTTTCCGCTCATACGGCGATCGCGGCGCAAACTGGACTGGAGCCGGAGCTGAAATGGCCGAATGACCTGATGCTGAACGGCAAGAAACTGGGCGGAATCCTGACAGAGATGCACGCCGAGCCAAACGTGGTGCGGTTCGTGGTCGTCGGAATCGGTATCAACGTGAATCAGGAAAAATTCCCTGCCGAGCTTTCCGGCATTGCGACCTCGATTCAGAAGGAATCCGGGCGGATGAGCTATCGACTGGAATTGCTGGCGCGGTTGCTGTCGCAATTCGAGAGCGATTACAATCGTTTTCTACGCGAAGGCCCTGGATTTGTAGTGGATCGCTTCGAAAGCGTGACCTCGTTCGCCAAGGGGCGCCGTGTGCGGGTGGACACAGGCATGGAATCGTATGCAGGAACCACGGCAGGACTTAGCCCGGAGGGACTGTTGCGAGTCGCGCGGGACAGTGGGCCGGTGGTGACCGTGATTGCTGGAGATGTAACCGAGGTTCGTTAAGAGATGCTGCTGACCATCGACGTGGGCAACACCAATACGGTCCTGGGCGTGTTCCGGGAAGAAGAGCTCATCGCCAACTGGCGGTTGACCACCGCGCGGACACAAACGGTGGACGAGTATGGCGTGCTGACGCGCAACTTGTTTTCGTTGGCCGGATTGAACAAGGAAATGATCAGCGGCGTGATCATTAGCTCCGTGGTACCACCATTGAACTGGACGCTCGCGGAGATGTCGCGTCTCTACCTGGGAAAGAAAGCGTTGTTTGTGGAGCTGGGCGTGAAAACGGGAATGTCCGTTCACGTGGACAACCCCATGGAAGTGGGCGCGGACCGCATCGTGAACGGAGTGGCAGCGTTTCACCAATATGGTGGCCCGTGCGTTGTGGTGGACTTCGGCACGGCAATCACGTTTGATGTGATTTCCGCGAAATGCGAATTTCTGGGTGGAGTCATTGCGCCGGGGATCGGCATCGCCTCCGAGGCGCTGTTTTCGCGTACAGCGCGTTTGCCGCGGGTGGAAATCAAGGACCCAGGCAAAGTGATCGGCACAAACACGGTGACCAATATTCAGGCGGGGCTTTATTACGGCGCGGTCGACATGGTCGATGGGATGCTGGCGCGGATCAAGGAGGAGCTGAAGGTCGAGCCAGTGGTGGTGGCCACCGGGGGGCAGGCTCGTCTGGTCGCACGCGGATCGAAGCACATCCAACACGTTGACGAGATTCTGACGCTGACGGGATTGCGCTACATCTGGGAGAAAAACCAATCTGCCGAGACGCACCGCGAGGTCCCCAGAGCTGTCGAGGCAAAACCCGATTCCGCAAAAATTAAGAAGGCGCCCCGCTGAACACAGGGTGTTTCCCACGTGCGCTCAACATGGACAATTGGAATTACTTTAACTATTTCACGGAAATCGAGGAGCACTTCTGGAAGAAGCGCGGAGCACACCTGCTGGTATCACCGCTAGACTGGGCCATCATGGAGACTTGGCAGAAGGCGGGGGTGCCTCTCGAAGCCGCGTTAAAAGGAATCGATCGCGCGTTTGAGAGTTACCAGCGGTCCCGGCGCGGGGCCGGGAAACCGCTAAAGAGTCTTGCCTATTGCACGGACGCGGTATTGGAGGCTGCGGAAGAGCAACAAGAAGCTGCGGCTGGCGCCCAGCCCACAGCATGGCGCGAAGCAAAAGAACCATTCGCGCGGCCGGAATTGCAAGCTTACCTGAAACGCAATGCAGAAATGTTGGGGAAGGCAGCCGATGGCCAGGATACGGCGCAACCCCGGCTTGCGGCATTCTTGAAAGAAACGGCGGAGAAAATGGCCGCCTACGAGACACTATTAGAAGCGCCCGGCGCGCTGGACCTGGAAGACCTGGAGCGACGATTGACGATTCTCGACGAAAAGATCCATGCCGCACTGCTGACGCATGCCTCCGAAGAATTGATGCTGAAGATCCGGCGTGAAGTCGATTCGCAACTGGCCACATATCGGCGCAAAATGAAGGCGGAGCAGTTGGCGCTGGTTGAGAAGCAGTATTCGCAAAAACGGCTGCTGGACGAATACCAACTGCCTCGACTGAGCCTTTATTACTTTTTTTAGGAGCACCACATTTGAGCGCGTACGGCGGAGAAAGACAGGATTGAACGACTATGTCCGATGAGTTGCAGTTATCAATTGAGAAGCTGATTTACGGCGGCGATGGATTGTCGCACGCAGAGGGCAGCACCGTGTTCGTGCCATTTGTTCTTCCGGGCGAGCAAGTGCGAGCATCGATTCGCACCCGGAAGAAAAAACTGATTCATACCAACCTGATGGAAGTGGAGAGGGCTTCGCCCTCGCGGATTACTCCCGGCTGCCCCCATTTTCAGGTTTGTGGCGGCTGCCATTACCAGCACATCGAGATTGGCGAGCAGGTTCGGCTGAAGAAGGAAATTCTGCGAGAAACACTTTCGCGGCTGGGCGGAATGCAATGGACGGGAGCGATTCAGGAGCATACCGCTCAACCGTACGGTTACCGCAATCGCGCGCAGTGGGCCTACCGCGATGCCCTGCCCCGAGCGTTCGGCTACTTCCTGCCGGAGAGCGCGCACATTCTGCCGATCGACCAGTGCCCTGTGCTTTCGCCGCGCCTAGCGGAAACGTTCGGGCGGTTGCAGGAACTGGCGCGTTCGAATGCCCTTCCCCCGGGAATTTTGGAGATTGAAGCCTTCGCGGATGGAGCAGACGAAAAGGTTGCTCTCAATATCGCGTTTGAGCGGTTTCCCAAGCCCGCGAAAGCCCTGGCGGCTGAGTTCAAGGCCGCGCTTCCTGCTTTGGAGAGTTTATTAATGCTGGACCAGAGCAAGGATCGGTTTGAGTTGGAAGGCCCAGGCTATTTGATCCAAAAGGCTGGCGGGTTCACGTACAAGGTGAACCATTTGTCCTTTTTCCAGGTGAATCGGTTTTTGGTCGAGGATCTGCTGCAAACGATTGTGGGGGGCGAAAAAGGGGGCTACGCGCTCGATCTGTATGCTGGCGTGGGGTTCTTCACGTTGCCGCTCGCGAAGGCGTTTTCGAAGGTGGTCAGCGTCGATGCCAATCTCTCCGCCACGCGCGACCTGCGGCAGAACGCGGAAGCCGCGGGATCGACCGTGGTTTCGGAGAATGAACACACGGAAGAGTTTTTGAAGAAGGAACAGGAGAAACCCGATCTCGTCATCCTGGACCCGCCGCGCGCTGGCCTTGGAGCGGAAACTTCGGCCCGACTGGCCAACCTTGGCGCGCAGGACATCACCTATCTTTCGTGCGACCCTTCCACGCTGGCGCGCGATCTGGCTGTCTTGACGGGGTCCGAACGCAAACCAGAAGCGGGGATTTCCCTGGCACATAAATACGAGATTGCGGAAGTGCATCTTTTCGATCTGTTTCCGCAGACGTTTCATATCGAAACGTTGGTGAGGTTGCGCAGAGTGTCATGAAACTGCAGGTCCTTGCGATTGCCCCTGAGTTTGTGGGCGCCTATCGCTCGGCCTGCTGCACATTTTTTCCTCGCGTGCCACACGGCATTCTCTTCTTCTACTGATTGTTGCGCTTGTGGTGCGGCTGCACCATGGCGATTGTACGGTCCTGCTCCCCTGTGATGCAGAGAAACAGGTGGAATACCACATTCTGGCAGAGAACGAAGCAGCTTTCCTGCCTCCGTTTGTATTGAAAGTCGGTCATCACGGGTGCAAGAATTCGAAGATGCCAAAGTTGCTGAGCACCGTGGCTCCGTAGATTTCGATCAATTCTGCGCCGGAGGACAATCCCTACGGGCATTCGAGCCCAGAGTTGCTGGAAGGGATGTCGGTAAGCGGTGCACGAATCTTCAGGACCGACGGGTACCGCTTGGTGCAAATCTTGACGGACGACCATGCGCTGTCGGTGCGTTGTTCTACGGCGTGCTCGAGACGGGACGCGGCCTTAGCGAGTGCGCAGCCAGCAGATCAAGCCCAGGCCGATCAAAAGTAGCGCAAAACCAATCGCCGCCTGATATTCGTGATTTTTCTTGTACTGACCCCAGGAAAAGCCCTCTCCGTTTTCCGCTGCTTCCTTTCCTACCGACAGTTTCGGAAAAAACAGAGGCACGGCAGCCGCGTAAGCCGCGAAGGCATCTCCATGCTTTTGACGCAGCTCCCATTCTTCGCGGCGCATCACGAAGGTGTAAACCACAGCGAAATAGAACAAAAGTAGGGCGGCGGCCCACCCGGAATGTACCGCCACTCCCGCACCCAAGGTCAGGAAAGCGCTCCCGAAATAGAGAGGATTGCGTGTGCGGGCGTACGGTCCCGTAACCGTGAGCACCTCCTGCTTATGAAGGTAACCAGAGGCATAGGCGCGAATCCACAAGCCGATCAGCCCGATTGCCGCGCCGAGAAGAATAGAATGTGGCGTGGGCCTTGCCAGCCACAACACCACAATGGCCAGGAGATAGCCAAGACGTACACGCCAGCGTGAAAAGAAATTCACTGCGGTCACGCGCGCGCCTCCAGGCGTTTTTTCACCGCGGCAAACACGAGATCAACCGAGAGATCGAGTAGCGATGGATCGGTGGCGTCAGAACGGCCGTAGCTCGTGATTGCGTTCGGACTGCGCAATACAGTCTCTCCCTGAGGATAGGGGCCATTGCGTGCAGGATCTGTCGGGCCAAACAAGGCGACCGTGGGAGTGCCGAGGGCAGCGGCGAGGTGCAGCGGGCCGGTATCGCCGCCAACGATGCACTGCGCGTCCCGAAGGAGAGCTCGCAGCGTCCCCATCTCACCATCGTAAGAAATGGGCTTCGCATTGCCGCTGGCCGACTGAACCTGCGCGGCCAGGGATTCTTCGCCCGGGCCGTAGTTTACGACGGAAGGAATCCCAAGTTCGTTGCGGATCCGCTGAGAAAGATCGCCAAATCTGTCCGCCGGCCAACATTTCGAGCGCCATCCGCCGCCGGGACTAAGAACAACATACCGGCTGAGACCTTCTTTTTTCAGATCCGCACGAACTCGCTTGGCGTCCGAATCGGCCACCTGCAGGGTAACTTGACTGACTGGTTGCTTTGCGCCGGCGCGTAGAGAAAGCTCGCCATTTTGATCAGCGATATGAATGGTCTGGCAGTCGACACTGTCCGTATAAAGGATGGGAACACCAAACTCACGAATGGTTTTGGAAGAAAAGCCAATGCGTTTCGGAGCACCGCCAAAGAAAGGAAGGAAGGCAGCCTTCCATAAACCCTGATAGTCGATGGCTGCGCCCCATTTGCGCGCGCGGAGTTTGCGGAGCACCTGGCGCACGGAAGAAAAATCGCGAGAATCCACAGGCCAGACTTCTGTGGCAAGGCCGCTGCTTGCAACCAATTCGACCCACCGAGGATGCGTCAGCCAAACGATCTCCGCTGTGGGAAATGATTCCCGGAGCCCGGCTACGGCCGGAAAGGTGTGCACAATGTCGCCGAGTGACCCCAGGCGAACAACCAGAAAGCGTTGATTAGCCATGCGGACCTTTTCGAATGGCGTCGAGAAAGGCGTGGGTCGAATGATCTTTGGGATCACCCACGATGGCAACGCGAATACCAAGCCGCTCTGACACGGCACGTTCGGGAACTGTTTCTGGAGTGTAATCGGTGCCTTTAGCATGAACGTCTGGATGCAGTTCTTCGAGCAGCGCTTCGACGCTGGGTTCCGTGAATAGGGTAACGAGATCCACTTCGCGGAGTGAGGCTACCAAGTGGGCGCGCGCTTGTTCGTCGAGTACAGGACGTCCGGGCCCCTTCAATCCGCGCACACTCGCATCCGCATTAACCGCGACGACCAGAACATCGCCTTCGCGCTTGGCGCCGGATAGGTAGCGAACGTGGCCGACATGCAGGGTATCGAAGCAACCGTTTGCCAAGACGACGCGCTTGCCCTGACGCTGAAGTTTACCCGCCGCCACGCGGATAAATTCTCGAGAATGAATTTTGGATTGGGCGGACCGCATAGAAGATGCCTAAGGGGCCACCCCCGAAGCAGCTTTACGAATGGCGTCCAGAAGTTCGGCGCGCGAGACCGTGGCGGTACCGCGCTTCATGACCACCAGGCCACCGGCGATGTTAGCGATATGCGCGGCTTCGACCGCTGAAGCGCCACTGGCCAAACCGAGCGTGTAGGCAGCCAGCACCGTGTCGCCGGCGCCGGTTACATCCACAGCCTGATCGCTGCCGTGCACCGGAATATGTACGGTTTGTTCTCCGGGTAGAAAGACAGCCATGCCATCTTTTCCGCGCGTAATCACAAGCGAGCGCAACTTCATTTCCGTCAAGGTCTCGCGGCCGCAGCGTTCGAGTTCGGATAGGTTCTGGCCGATGGTAGTGTTGTACAAGGCTTCCATCTCCGCTTCGTTCGGCGTGGCAGCGGTGACGCCAGAGCGTTTGTATGCCGCTAATCGATAGCGCGAATCGAGACTCACGGGGATATCTTGCTCTCCTTGAGGAAGCGCGTACTTCAGTACCTCCGGTGTGGCTACGCCAAAACCATAATCGGAGACGGCCAGGGCATCCGCTTTTTTGAGTTTGGCGCCCAAAAATTGCTGGATTTTCTTGCGATGGGATTCTGCTACCAGGGATTGCGGTTCATAATCGACGCGTAACACCTGTTGACCCACGGTATGCGCCCAACCGGCAAGAAAACGGGTCTTGGCAGGTGTGATGCCGCCTTTGATTCGAAGGATTCCTGAAACATCGACTTTCATCTCACGGAAGGTCTGCACCAGCCAATCCCCGGCAGCGTCGTCGCCAACCGCGGTGATCGGCATCACGCGCGCGCCTAAGGCTACGAAGTTGTTCGTGGCGTTGGCCGCGCCACCCGGCAGGATGTGGGTTTCCCGGTGCCGCAAGATCAAAACGGGAGCTTCTCGGGACACGCGGGTGATGTTGCCATATTGAAAAGAGTCCGCGACAAAATCGCCAAGAACCACAATGCGCTTGCCTTCGAATCGTTCGACAATCTCAGCGAGAGCCAGCAAATCCGCTGCCCCGGAGGAGATTTCCTGTTTCTTTTTGCGGTTCATCGTGCTTGCACCATAATCCAGTCCGCGGCCTGCTGCAGAGTATCGACAACCGCGTCCGGTAGCCGCGCCCAATCCTTGGCGTGCCAGGTCTCTTCACCTAGGCCGTATCCCGTCCGCACCAAGATCGCTTTGCACCCCGTGCGGAAAGCTAACTCCATATCGCCATAACGATCCCCCACCATATACGAGCGCGAGAGGTCGAGACTATGTTCGCGAGCGGCTCGCTCGATCATGCCGGTTTTCGGCTTGCGGCAATCGCAGCCATCGGCCGAACCGTGCGGGCAGTAGTAGACTCCATCCAGTCGGGCGCCCGCAGCGATCAGATCGCGCTGCATGCGCTCATCCACTTCCTGTATGAGCGACTCCGGGAAATAGCCCCGAGCTACGCCGGATTGGTTGGTCACCACAATCACCGCCAAACCAGCGTCATTCAATCGCCGGATGGCCGCCCCCGCAAAGGGAAACATACGAAATCTGTCGACGTGATTCAAGTAACCGACTTCCTCGGCGATGGTGCCGTCTCGGTCCAAGAATACGGCCGGTTTACGTGAGAGAGAATCAGGCAGAAAACACCTCCGAGAGCTGACTGCACAGAGCTGCTTCGACCATTTCCGGGGTTACCGCCTTCATGCAGCGATGATCTGTGGGACACCGGCGGAGAAAACAGGGGCTGCAGTAGGGTTTTTGTTGAACGATTCTAGCGCGGGGCGTCACGGGAGCCGTTCCCTCAGGATCCGTCGGGCCGAAAACGGCCACGACTGGCAAGCCAACGGCAGCCGCTACGTGCATTGCGCCGGAATCGTTCCCCAAGAACAGATGACATTGGGAGAGAAGAGCGGGCAAGTCAGCAATCGCGGTCTTGCCCGTGAGGTCGATGGGCGCGCGGCGCAACTGGCTTGCAATGGCCGAGGAAGTTGTGGCCTCGCCCGGAGTGCCAAATAAGAGGACATCGCCATCATTCTTCGAAAGGAAGGCATTCAGTGCCGTGGCAAAACGATCCGGCGGCCAGCACTTCGCGGAACCATAGGAGGCGCCTGCACCCACAGCCACCCGCAAAGCGTTGGGGCGAGCTCCGGCATCGAGGAGAGTTTGTGCGGCGCGTTGTCGCGCTTCATCACGGACTTGTAGCGTGATGTGGGAAACATCTCGTAAGTTGTCGATCCACCCGGCACGGCGCAACAATTCGAGATAGTAGAATTTCTCGTGAGGGGGAATTTCCCCTTTTTTCGGCACAGGAATCGCTTTGGTCAAAAGGAGACTGCGGGCGTCGCGCGCATAACCGATACGCTGTGACACACCTGCACGCCAGGGGAGCCAGGCGGCGTCAAAAGCGTTTTGCAACAGCAGCGCAACATCGAATTTCCGAGCGCGAAGATCTCGTACAAGCAACTCCTTGCCCCGCCATCCTCGGTGCACGTTTAGGGGATCGTAGGGGATGAGTTCGTCGCAGACGCCCTGGTCTCTGTAAATATCGGCCACATAGGGTCGCGCCACGATCGAGACGGATGCATCGGGATTTTTTTCTCTCACTGCGCGCAAGGCGGGTAGCGCCAGGATTGCGTCGCCGACCCAGTTCGTGGCTCGAATCATGATCTTCATGCCGCGGCGCTCCTCGCTTCCAACCTTTTGTGGATGAGCGCAAGAAGCTCCGCTTCCTTGGAGATTTCCAGGTCGATAGTGACGATGAAGAGGGGGAACTCGGCAAACTCGATGCCCTTGAGGTTCTGAACGTCTTTTTCGGTGGTGAGCAAGGCTTTGGCCCCGCTGGCCCGCGCCGCGGCTTGTATTTCCGCGGCGTCCCGGGCGTCGTAGCGATGGTGGTCGGCGAATTCGCAGTGGCCGGTAAGCTCGAACTTCCAATTCTGCAAGTCTTGAAAAAAGGCCCGGGGATTTCCTATGCCGCAGAACGCGTAGAACGGACCCGTGCCGATTCCGTCTGGTTGTAGCAGGCCGATTCCTGGCCCGAAGCGACGGAAACCGAGCAGGCGCGTGGTTGCGGAGAATACTGGATAGCCCTGGAACTTCTCGATTGCGGCTGCGGTCCCGGGCACCGTCTCCGAGCGAGTGAAGAGAAGCAAATCCGCGCGGCCCATCGAGGAGATAGGTTCGCGTAAGCTCCCCGCGGGCAGCAGGTCTTGCTTTGCAAGAGGCTGGGCGGCGTCAATCAACAAAATGTTCACGTCGCGTGCCAAGGAGAGATGCTGGAAGCCATCATCGAGGAGGAAGACGTCGACAGTCTCCTGTAGTTTCCGCCCCTGTTCAAAGCGGTCGGGGCCCACTCCAAAGAGCGCGCGATTTTGTAGCCGGAATTTCATCAATTCGATTTCATCGCTGGTTTCAGCGCTTCCCCTATACCCACGACTGAGAATGCCAACGCGCTTTTCTTCGGCGAGAAGACGCTCCGCCAGCCAAATCACCATGGGCGTCTTGCCTGTGCCCCCCACCGTGAGGTTTCCAACGCTGATGACGGGGCGATTCAGTCTTTTTGGCTTTAGAAAATCCTGCTCGTAGAGCCAGACACGCAATCGCGTCACGGCTCCGTAGAGCACTGACAGCGGCCAGAGTACCAACCGCACCAACGGCGGCAGGGTCATCGCGGATGGCCACCCAACTGCTTGGCGACTTCGGCCATGACTCGGTCCAGTGCGCCTCGACTGCTCTCCACCAGTTGCTTTGCGGTTTCTCCCATCCGCTTCATTTTTTCCGGATCCTTGAGCAAATGGATCCATTCGACACCCGCGTCTTCGGGACTCTCCACCTGAATGGCAGCGCCTGCCTGCACGAAACGCGCGGCGATCTCTGCAAAGTTTTCCATTGATGGTCCGAAAACGGGGACTTTGCCAAACGCCGCGGGTTCCAGAATGTTGTGCCCTCCAGCCTCTACAAGCGAGCCGCCTACAAAAGCGCCGTCGGCGACGGGATAGAGCGAAGCAAGCTCTCCGATGCTGTCGAGCAGCAGCACCGTGGCATCGTCTGGAATGCCAGTGGAGTTCGCACCCGGTTTAAGTAGGATTCCCGGGCCCGCGATAGAAAGTTCCGAGCGCCGGATGAATTTCCTATGCGATTCCTCGATGAATTCAGCAGCGGGTGCAAACCGTTCGGGCTTACGCGGGGCAAGCACAAGCAAAGCGTTTCGAAAATCGCCCTGGACTACGCCGAACGCGATCAGGGCAAGCGGCTCTTCCGTTGCCACCACACTTCCCGCCACGATGACGGGCCAACGTTGATGGCGTTTGCACTCTTCGGCTAGCCAGCCGGAAAGCGGAGTCGGCTTAGGCAACGCCATGTCGTATTTCAAATTGCCGCTGACCTTGATACGGTCTGCGGGAGCGCCGAGGGTGTGAAGACGATCGGCGTCGGTCGCAGTCTGCATGAGGAAGGCCGAGGCGTTTCGCAGAGCAGAGGCCAGAAAGGGACGAAGGTAGAGGCCAAAGAGGCTGAAGTACTTTGTGTAACGCGCAAAAGAGCGGTCCGAAATCCTACCGCTCGCGAAGATGACTGGGATATTCCGGTTTCGCGATTCGCGCAGGAAATTAGGCCAGATTTCGGTTTCGAGTACGACCACAAGAGCGGGCTTCACAGCTTCCAGGAGCTTGCGCACACTGAAGGCCCAGTCAAAAGGAAAGTAGATCACTGCATCGGCAAAGGGCATGCGTTCTTTGGCAAGTGCGTGGCCGGTGTGGGTGGTGGTGGACACAATCAGCGGCCGTTTTGGGTATTTTTCCTTCAACCGCTTCGCCAGCGCCACTCCCGAAAGCGCCTCACCAACAGAAACAGCGTGGATCCAAATGGCTCCTGGCCTGTCCGTGGGAAGTCTTGCAAGGTCGTCAAGCGAAAATCCGAACCTCTCCCCGAGGTTGGACAGGTATTTTCCGTGGCGCAACCCCTGAATTAGCCAATAGGGCGCGGTGACCAGGGCCGCCAGACCCATCAAAACGCTATAAAGGAAGTACACTCGATTTGGACTCCGGTGAGATCCGGGATTCGTGATCGCCCAAGGTCCCAGAAGCAGGGCAACCCTGCTTCTTCCCCCCGAATCGAAGGCCTCAGGATGCCATCAGCCTATTATAGCCTTATGCGAAACCTCCTTGCCTCCCTTCTCTTCGTAGCCGCAGCAGCTACTGTTCACGGCCAAGACAACAATTCAGCGACGACTCCCGCGAAAACGGCAGTACCCTTCCATGCTGCCATTCACGACACCCATGAAGGCATGACCATCGGGATTGAACCGTGGATAGAGGCAAGCCGGTACAAAGAGAAATTCCCGAAGAAATCTCCGTTTTCGAAAGGCATCGTGGCGGTCCGCGTCAGCTTCCACAATGACAATGACCAGGGCGTGAAAGTAAATCTGCAGAGCATTCGGCTTCTTGTACAGATCACGGAAGACAGCCGGCAGGAGTTAGTTCCCCTTTCGGCTGAGGACGTAGCCGATACCGTGATGCTGAAAAACAACGGGAAAGACCCGACCACGAAGCGCAATCCTCTGCCTCTCCCGCTGCCGGGAGGCGCTCCGAAGGGAACCCGGGATGCCAACTGGACGGCTCTCCGAGACGCGGCTCAAAATGCAGGCGTGCCCACCAGCGTCGTTGCTGCGCACAGTACCGTGGAGGGCCTGATCTATTTCGATATACGCGGCGAAGTAGATCTACTGCAAACGGCACACCTGTATTTTCCAAATATCGTCAGCATGGGCGACAACCAGCCACTTTCGTACTTTGATATCGCACTCGGTCACGACTCTTCGGATTAATTTCGTGTTGCAGTTTTCGTACAAAATCCACAGGTCGAAGTTGGACGATTTGCCGGCCTGTGTTCTGTCGGCTACCATGGAATGTCGACATTAAATCCATTCCTTTCGGACTCGATGCAAAATCTTCTAGACCAACTGAATCCTGAGCAACGTCTTGCCGCGGAAACTACAGAAGGCCCCCTGCTGATTCTTGCCGGTGCGGGCACCGGCAAGACGCGAGCCATTACGTTCCGCATGGCCAACCTTATTTCCAAGGGCACTCCCGCGGAGACCATTCTAGCGGTGACGTTCACCAATAAAGCCGCGGAGGAAATGCAGAACCGAGTGACCAATCTGCTGCTTCGCGCTGGCGTGCCGCCCGCCAGGCCGTGGATCTCCACGTTTCATTCACTCTGTGCGCGACTTCTCCGCCGGGAAGCCGTGCACGCGGGACTAACGAAGGATTTCGCCATCTATGATGACGACGACCAGCTTGCGGCCGTCAAACTGGCGATGGGCCGGCTGAGGATCGATGACGACGCACTCACGCCGCGGAATGTTCTAAGCCGCATCAGCTACGCCAAGAATCACGGGCAAGCTCCGGAGCAGGTGCGTGCCGAAGCGTTCGGACCGGATACGCGCAAAGTTGCCGACATCTACGCTGGTTACCAGGAACTGCTCAAAAACAGTAAGGCGGTCGATTTCGACGATCTGCTCCTGCGCTCTGCACGGCTGCTGCGCGACTCGACGGAGGTTCGCGAACGCTGGCGTGCACGGTTCAACTATCTTCACGTGGATGAGTACCAGGACACCAATCGCGTTCAGTACGATCTGTTGCGATTGCTGGCCAACGAGAAACGGAATGTTTGCGTGGTGGGCGATGAAGACCAATCGATCTATCGTTGGCGCGGAGCGGACGTGTCCATCCTGCTGAGTTTTTCCCAGGACTTTCCGGAAGCGAAAGTGGTGCGCTTGGAAAGGAATTATCGTTCCACGCAGGCCATACTGGATGCGGCTGCGGCGGTTGTTTCCAACAACCCGGACCGGCTGGGAAAGACCCTCCGCGCTGAAAAAGAGAAGGGCGCTAATCTTCGCTACTATGAAGCCCGCGATGCCCAGGCGGAGTCGGAATTCGTCGCCGGTGAAGTGGAGCGGATCCTTGGTGACGATCCGGATCAAACATGTGCTGTTGAATACCGAACTAATTTTCAATCACGCGCGTTTGAAGAAGTGTTCCGGCGCCGCGGAATCCGCTACAAGCTGGTGGGTGGATTCAGTTTTTATAACCGCGCCGAAGTGAAGGACGCGCTTGCCTACGTGAGACTGGCGCTACACCCCGAGGACGACATTTCGCTTCTGCGGGTGCTAAATGTACCGGCGCGGGGAATCGGCAAGACCACGGTGGATGCATTGCGGGAGATTGCGGACCGCGAAAAGCTGTCTCTCTGGGATGCCATCGAGTCTTTGATGACCAACCCAACCTCCACTCGGGCGACAGCTCCGCTGCGAGCGTTCCGTGAGCTTGTGGTGCGGCTCCGTCGAGCCTACAACACAAAAGAGCCTGCTGAATTCCTGCGGTTCCTGCTTGAAGAAACTGGCTACATGACCATGCTGAAAGATCGCAACACGCCTGACGACGTGGCGCGCATGGAAAACCTGGAAGAATTAACGCGCGCGGTGGCCGAAAGCCAGGAAGCGAGCGAATCGTTCACCGATTTTCTGGACGCAGCAGCGTTGGTGAGTGACGCCGACTCTTTCGAAGACAAGCCCGGCGTCACGCTGATCACGCTGCACAGCACGAAAGGACTGGAGTTTGATCACGTATTCCTAACTGGGCTCGAGGACGGCATTTGCCCTCACAGCCGTTCGGTGAGTGAGGAAAAAGGAGTTGAGGAGGAGCGTCGGCTTGTGTACGTGGGCATGACCAGGGCGCGCAGTTCGCTGACCTTGACCCGCGCAGTCTATCGGCGCATTTTTGGGAACGAGCAGCAGATGCGAGCGTCCCTGCCCAGCCGGTTTCTCAGAGAGATACCGAGCGAATCGGTGGATACGGTGCGCGGATCCATGGCGGAAATCGGCGAGTCACGCCGCTACGAACCAGATCCGGAATACTCTTATTCGCCTGAGGAATTTGTGCGTCGCGCTCGTGGTGGGCCGGCTACACCAACGCGAACCTCGCAGCGCCGAGCCTCGTCTCCGTCCCCTTCGTTTGCTTCTGCTGCGATAAAACGCGGCAAGCATGCTGATCCCTTACTTGGGCAAAAGGTTCGCCATCCGGAATTTGGCGTCGGCACAGTGGTTGGCGTCGAAGGGGAAGACGAAGACCGGCGTGTGAGCGTCAGCTTTCCGGGGCGCGGCACAAAGAAGTTCATCGAGCGCTATGCGCAGCTTCAGCAGTTATAACTGATACCGAGCGCGCGGTTTTCTAAGCTTCTTCTGTGGGCAACGACGCGGCGGGGAGGGACAAGGAATGGGGCCAAGCCTCTCCGAGCAGATCCCCTTGTTTTGTCTCGGTGAGTCTCCCAAACAGCAAAGAAACTCCCTGGGCGCCGACGGCGGCTACACCCGCGAAAAAGCTTTGAATCTCCATTTCCGGATTCGCAAATCACCCCGTGTTGCACCGCACGCTGCTCCAACTCTCTAGAAACTCGTCATTGCTCCGACGGCGAGAAGGAAACGGCCTGTGTCTTCGGTGCGGTCCTTGATGACCGCTACGGAGACGACTACAAAGATACACTGGGCGATCCTCTCCAAGATTTGCATTGTGGTCAACAACACTGGGACTTTTGTAAGTGTGCCGATAACTCCTCTGAGGGGCAGAACGTGGAAACCGAGGAACAGAGGAGGGCAGGGGCCATTCATCTCCCCGTTTATGGGGCGCAGGAACACCGCAGGGGAGAGCTGCCAGCGCTTCTATCCGGAGAATACTTTAGCGCCACGACAAGTTTCGTGTACGGTATACTTTGGCAAAGTTGCGCGTAACGGAAGTTCGCGATAAAGTGAAGCCCGTCCATTCCTACGTAGATTCCGAGGCCGGCAAAAAGTAGGGAACGCATGCGCCCGGATGCGATCGGAGAGATTGAGTGGCGTCACCACTGTTCCGCTGCAAAAGTATCGACCAGCTACTGTCGGACTCCGAAAACGCCGAAATCAAACTAAAAAAGTCACTCGGATGGTTAAGCCTGACCTCCCTGGGTATCGGGGCGGTGATTGGGTCGGGTATCTTTACCGTGGTCGGGACGGCCATCGCGGGTCAAAAGTTGGAGGCCGCCTCCGTACTAAACGCGCCCCTTCTGCAGTACCTCATCACGCGGTCTACTTCCTTTGGCCGACCCGGAGCAGGGCCCGCTATCGCGCTCTCCTTCATCCTGGTCGCCATCGTTTGCGGATTCGCTTCCGTCTGCTACGCCGAGCTTGCGGCGATGATCCCGATTGCCGGCAGCGCCTACACCTACACGTACGCAACGATGGGAGAGTTGATCGCCTGGATCATCGGTTGGGACCTGATTCTGGAGTACGCAGTCAGCAATATGGCGGTGAGCGTAGGTTTTTCTGCGCATATCGTCGACCTGCTGGACTGGTTCGGTTGGCATCCTGATCCCAAATGGATTTCGCCTGCCTATCTCCCCACTGGTTTGATGGACTTACAGGGGAATGCCATTTACGGTCCCGGGTGGCATTTCGGGTTTAACTGGCCGGCTTTCATCATCGTGATGCTGCTCACCGTAATTCTCGTACGCGGCATTAAGGAATCCGCGGAAACCAACAACATCATGGTTTTTCTGAAGATCGTGGCGATCATGGTTTTCGTGATATTCGCCTCGCGCTTCATCCACCCGGCGAATTGGCATCCTTTTGCTCCTAACGGCTGGCCGGGCATTCTGACCGGCGGATCCATCGTGTTTTTCACCTATATCGGATTCGATTCGGTCTCCACCGCGGCTGAGGAGTGCAAGAATCCGCAGCGCGATTTGCCCCGCGGCATTATCGCCACATTGGTGATCTGCACGATTCTGTACATTGCGGTGGTCGTGGTGCTGACGGGCCTGGTGCCATGGCAAACGCTGATGGACGATGCGGCACCGGTAGTGAACACCATGAAGAAGCTGCATTTTGGCGGAGTGCGTCTGATCGTTTTGCTCGGGGCGCTGATGGGCATGATCTCTTCGCTGCTGGTGTTCCAGTTGGGACAGGCGCGCGTGTGGTTTGCGATGTCTCGCGATGGTTTGCTGCCGCGCATTTTTGGCCGCGTGCATCCCCGTTTTCACACGCCGGATTTCTCGACGTGGCTGGCTGGGTTTGTTGTGGGCATTCCCGCGGGACTTCTGGATATTGGGACGCTCGCCGACCTATCCAACATCGGCACGCTGTTCGCCTTCGCGCTGGTGGGCGGAGGCGTGCTGATACTTCGCTACCGGGAACCCGACCGGCCGCGCGCCTTCCGTGCGCCAGGAGGCCCCTTGGCTCCCGTTGTCACGATTCTGACTTGTCTGTTGTTGATGGCTGGCTTACCCATCATGAACTGGCTGCGATTCTTCTCTTGGCTCATAATTGGTCTGGTGATTTATTATTTCTATGGGCGTAGAAAGAGTACGCTTAGGATGTCCGCACCAATCAGGTAAGAACCTGTCAAGGACACGATTCATGCCCGGGCGATGGTTGTCGAATTTAAGGAGCACAGGTACGGCGCTACTGTTTCTTCTCCTGGCCGGCTTATGCCTACCGGGGGGAGCGCTGGCCTGGGGCAACAATGCGCAGCGACTGATTGTGAATCATGCCGTAGATACGCTTCCCTATGAGCTGCGACCATTCTTTGAAAGCAATCGCAACTTCCTGATCCAGCACGTCAACGATCCGCTGAATCAATTGGATAAGCAGCCTAACGAACGGCAGAACCACTTCATCGAACTCGATAAGTACGGGAAGTTCCCTTTCGATGCACTGCCGCGCAATTACAAGGCGGCCCTCTCCAAGTACAGCAAGTCCAAAATCCAATCCACGGGACTGCTTCCCTGGCAAATCGGTGTCTACAGCGCCAAGCTCACGGACGATCTGAAAAATGGCCGCTGGGACGAAGCCAAGCTTGATGCCGCATTCCTTGCCGACTATGTGGCCGAGGCGCACGACCCTTTCAACACCACGGAAAATTACGATGGTAGGATGACCGGGCAAAAGGGAGTCAACGAACGATTCAATACTTTGTTGATCGACCGTTACGGTTCTTTTTTCCCGCTAAATCCACACGACGCTTTCTTTATCAGCGACCCGACGGATTTTGCGTTCGATGCGTGCTTGAATGCACACAGCCTCGTAGAATCATTGCTTCTTGCCGACCGCACGGCCAAGCGCGGATTGAGCTCTTATACGGACGAATACTACGACCGCTTCTACAATCTCACCGCGGGTTCGTTGATCCGGCAGTTGTCTGATGCTTCGACGGACGTCGGCTCGTATTGGCTGACTGCCTGGACCAACGCCGGCAAGCCGCCGTTGCCGCACTAGCCTGGTTTCTGTGAATCGCCGCGAATTCCCTACTAAAATCGCCGAGATGACCAAGGCGGAGTTGCACGTGCACCTGGAGGGATCCATCCGCCCGGCGGTTGCCGTTGCGCTGGCAGCTCGACACGGCATAACGCTAGCCGAACAAGAAGTGCGCCAGCGTTATGCGTATTCCGATTTCACCGCATTCATTGAAGCGTTCAAGTGGGTCACTTCGTTTGTGCGCGATCCTGCCGACTTTGCGCTCATCGCCACGGATCTTGGTGAGCAACTACAGGCGCAAAACGTGGTTTACGCGGAGGTCACTCTGTCCGTGGGCGTGATGTTGCTCCGCAAGCAAAACCCGCAGGCGAATTTCGAAGCCATTGTGGCGGCGACCGAGCCTCTCGAACAGAAGGGGCTGCGGCTAAACTGGATCTTTGACGCCGTGCGGCAATTTGGCGCAGACCTTGCTCTACAGGTAGTCAATTGGGCCAAGCAGTGCAATTCGCCACAGATTGTGGCTTTCGGCATAGGCGGCGATGAACTGAGCACCCCAACGAAGGATTTTCAGCAGGTTTACAAGCATGCCTCGCAATGTGGCCTGCATCGTTTGATGCACGCCGGAGAAATCGGGGGGCCGGAAAAAATTCGAGAGGCTGTAGAATTACTCGACGTGGAGCGCGTGGGACACGGCATTGCCGCCATTCGCGATGTGGCACTAATGGATTTACTTGCCTCTCGTCGCATTGCTTTGGAGGTCTGCCCAATGAGCAATCTGCGGACCGGCGCGTTAGCTCGCCAGTTGGGGATCGACGCGCCATCCCTTAGCCAGCACCCACTTCCGAGGCTTCTGCGCCACGGAATCCCTGTTGTGCTGTCGACCGACGACCCAACTATGTTCCACACCTCCCTGGCTGATGAGTATCGACACACACACGAGATGGGATTGAGCGAGGCAGAACTGCGCGGCCTGGTATCGAACAGTTTTGCCTATTCGTTTCATCCTCCACAGCAAAGAGGCCGCCCGTGAAGGCCGCTTGAGTAAGGGCGCGCGGGTCAATGTTATACTGAGTTTATGAAAGCTCATGTGTGGGTAATGCCAAAGCGTACCGTGCTTGATCCACAGGGACAGACCATTCAACACGCCCTCTCGGGACTGGGATACTCGCAGGTCGCCGAAGTTCGTCAGGGTAAATTCTTTGTCTTGAACCTCGAGGGCTGGAACCGTGAAGAAGCCCAAAAGCAACTGGAGCGTATCACCAAGGAAGTTCTTGCCAACCCGGTCATTGAGGAATATCGCTTCGAAATTGTCGACTAGGCCAAAATTGATGGATTCGCTTCTCTGTTCCCGCCGAATTTTCTCCACTCCGTTCAGGAGAAGTTTTCTTTTGTTGCTTGTTGGAGTTCTGTCGCTCTCCAGTTGTGAGCGGGCCTTCAAGGTGGACGATCCGCAACTCAAGCCCATTCAGGCCACGTTGGAAAAAAACGTTCCGGTTGGCACGCCTGTGGGCGCGGTGAGCCTGTTCTTGTCGACGCGCGGTTATCCGCTGGAGCCTAGCGATAAGGCCAGCACGCTCGTTGCCATCATTCGTCATATCGATACGGAAAAACTGCAGCCCGTTACGGCGCGGGTCACTTTTCATTTCGATGCCAACGGCAAGCTCACCAGTTATGAGATCGTGCGAACGATGAACGCACCCATCCCGCAGTAAATTCTTACTCCCTTCTGGCCCCTTACGGGGGGCTCCCTAGCTCGTGCTAAGCTGATCCTCTGTAAACAGGAGATTCATCGCGTGTGCGGCATCGTCGGCTATATCGGGCCAAAGAAAGCTGTTCCCGTTATTATTGAGGGCCTTCGCAAACTTGAGTATCGCGGCTACGACTCTGCCGGGATTGCTGTGGTGGATGCGGCGGGCAAGATGCATGTCCGGCGTGCTCCCGGCAAACTGCGCAATCTCGAGGAAGTCATCCAGAATTCGCCGATGGAAGGAACTTACGGCATTGGACATACGCGCTGGGCAACGCATGGACGTCCCACGGAGGAAAATGCACATCCGCATCGCGATTGCACGGGACAATACGTGGTGGTGCATAACGGCATCATCGAAAACTACCTGGAACTGAAGGAGAAATTGCAGCGCGAGGGCCACAAGTTCGTCACCGAGACCGATACCGAGATCGTGGCGCACTTGGTCGAAGAGCATGCAAAAACCCTGCCGTTTGAAGAGGCGGTGCGCAAGACGCTGAAGGATTTGCGAGGCATTTATTCGCTGGTCTTTCTCTCGGCGAGGGACCTACAGAAACTGGTCGCCGCCCGGCTAGGTCCGCCCTCTGTGATCGGTTTGGGTGAAGGCGAGTATTTTGTGGCCAGCGATATCACCGCTCTGCTTCAACACACGCGTAATGTTTTCTTTCTCGCGGATGGTGATGTTGCCGTGCTCACGCCAAAAGGAGTAAGCGTTACAGATACCGATGGAAAGTCCGTCGCACGGCCCTCCCACCAAGTGAACTGGGACCCCATCATGGTGGAAAAGGGCGGTTACAAACATTTCATGCAGAAAGAGATTTTCGAGCAGCCTCGCGCCATACGGGACACGCTGCTCGGCCGCATTTCACAGGACACCGGCAGGGTCTTTCTGGAGGAAATGCGGATTTCAGACCGACAGTTTCACGATTTTCAAAACGTGCGCATCGTCGCCTGCGGGACGAGCTGGCATGCGGGCCTGGCTGGAAAGTTCATGATCGAGCGGCTGGCGCGTATCCCGGTGGAAGTCGATTACGGAAGCGAATTTCGCTACCGCGATCCCATCCTGGATTCGAAGACGCTGACGGTTTGTATCAGCCAGTCGGGAGAGACCGCGGACACTCTTGCGGCACTGCGGGAAGCGACGCGAAAGGGCTCGCCAACGCTGGCGATCTGCAATGTGCAGGGGTCCATGATTACGCGCGAGGCCGCGGGAACCATTCTGACGCATGCGGGGCCCGAAATCGGCGTGGCGTCGACAAAGGCGTTTACAGCGCAGATTGCAGCCTTGCTGCTGCTTGCCTCATTTCTCGGCCAGATCCGCGAGAAGCTCTCTCCCGATGCGGCGCGCAAGCTGATGCTGGAGTTCATCCAGATTCCCCATAAAGTGGAAACGATCCTGCACGCGGATGCGACGGGTTTATACGAATCGCTGGCACGCCAGTTTTTCCGTCAATCTGACTTTCTCTATCTTGGTCGCGGCATCCATTACCCGATCGCCCTCGAAGGCGCACTGAAATTGAAGGAGATTTCCTACATTCACGCGGAGGGCTATCCGTCCGGCGAAATGAAACACGGTCCCAACGCTTTGATTGATGAAAATCTTCCGGTGGTGGTATTGGCCACACGTGACGAATCGGACCCTGCGTCCATGACTCTTTACGAGAAGAGTGTGTCCAATATAAAGGAAGTGAAAGCCAGGGACGGGATGGTAATCTCCATCGTGACCCAAGGCGACCATCAGGCGCGCGAGGCATCCGATCACCTG